>JACXTT010002251.1_pt1 | contig 30847 bp, 25 predicted proteins | sample 9270951 | NCBI WGS metagenome assembly JACXTT01 (sample SAMN15532306, study PRJNA645909) | rock metagenome | isolation source: weathered quartz diorite | place: Puerto Rico | collected 2017-06-21 | reverse complement strand
GCGGCATTTCACGGGCCGAATGCCGGGCCAGCCGCCGCCTACGTTATTGGATTACCTGCCGCAAGATTCGTTGATTTTCATCGACGAAAGCCACCAGACGATGCCGCAGCTTCGGGGGATGTACCACGGCGACAGGTCGAGAAAAGAAAACCTTGTCGAGTATGGATTCCGTTTGCCGTCGGCGCTCGACAATCGCCCGCTGACGTTTGAGGAGTTTGAACGGCGAACGAACCAGCTCATTTACGTTTCGGCAACACCGGGTCCGTACGAGCTGACGAAGTCCGTTGGCGTCGTTGTGGAGCAGGTGATTCGGCCAACGGGGCTCACCGATCCGGAAGTCGAAGTGCGGCCGGTGCGCGGTCAGATCGATGACCTGCTTCACGAAATCCGCTTGCGCGCCGAAATGAACGAGCGCGTGCTCGTCACAACGTTGACCAAGCGCATGGCGGAAGACCTCGCGGAGTATTACACGGAGGTCGGTGTGAAGTGCCGGTACCTGCACTCCGAAGTGGAGACGTTGGATCGGATCAAGATTCTTCGAGGCCTCAGGCGCGGCGAGTTCGATGTGCTGATCGGTATCAATCTGCTGCGCGAAGGACTGGACCTTCCGGAAGTATCGCTGGTTGCTATTCTCGACGCCGACAAAGAAGGCTTTTTGCGATCCGGTGATTCGCTCATCCAGACGATCGGCCGTGCCGCGCGTCATATCAATGGCCGCGCGATTTTGTATGCGGATGCCATGACCGATTCCATGAAACGTGCGATTGACGAAACCAATCGGCGCCGAGAAATTCAGAAGCGTTTCAATTTGGAGAACAACATTACACCCGAGAGCATCATTAAACCGGTCGACATGACTCTCGTCGCGATTGCCGAGGCGGATTACGTGAAAGTGCCCGAGGAAGAAATAGAAGAGATGCTTCCGGAAGATCCGGAAAAACTCGCCGAGATCATAGCGAAGTTAGAGGCCGAAATGCGGGAAGCCGCCAAGAAATTCGAGTTCGAACGCGCTGCCGAACTTCGCGACAAAGCGCGAGAGTTGCGCGCGAAAGTGCTGTAAAATCGCGGCAATGAATCAAATAAGCCGTGCAGCGATTGTCGGTCTTTTCTTAACCGCGAACCTTTTTGGGCAAGCTACAGCGGGTAACGAAAAGTTCGATCAAAAACAATATGCCGATGCTGCGAATGCTTATGAAAGGATTCCAGCCCCGCAGCGAGACAGCGGGATCTACAATCGTCTCGGAATTTCGTACCATCTGACCAATCAACTCAAAGCCGCAGAAAATGCATACAAAGCCGCGCAGCGTTTACAGCCTGATAACGCTGACGTCTTGAACAATGTTGCAGCCCTCTACTATTCACAGCGGAAGTTCAGCGATGCCGAGCGGCAAGTTCGCCGTGCGATGGAGAAAAATCCGGAGAACAACATCCTGCGCCTCAACCTCCGCGCATCGCGGTACGCTCGCGAGAATACGAAGAGTGCTCGCGACATTGCCAACGGTCTCGCGAAAGACAATCCTCTGCTGATCGAGAAACGGGAAGGGGATCTGTTGCTCGTTCAGATTCTGATGGCCGTAAAGGACCTTGAAGAAGCGATACTGCATGAAAGACGCGGCGATTCTTTCTTCGCGCGGAAAATGTACGAGGACGCGATCATCGAATATAAAAAGGCGGTGACCCTCGATCGATACAACGCGTCCACTCTGAATCGCCTCGGACTGGTTTATCACCAAAGCCAAAAGCTTCCTGAAGCCGAACGTTATTATCGAGAGGCTCTCAAGCAGAACCCGTACTTCCTCGAAGTGATCAACAATATCGGAACGGTCGAATATGCCCGCCAACGCTACGACGAAGCACTGGAGCAATATCAGCGCGCACTCAAGATTCGGCCGGAGTCGCCGACGATCCTTCTCAATATGGGCGCCTGCTTGTTCGATATGAAACGGTACGACGAGGCGCTGAAGGCCACTCAGCACGCTATCGAAATCGATCCCAAGGTTTTGGACAAGGTGTCGGGCTTTGGCACGCTCATTCAAACATCGCGGCGTAGCGATCCAATGGTGAGCTTTTACTACGCGAAGATTTACGCCGCTCGAGGCGATAAGGAGCGTGCGATCTCCTACCTCAATCGCGCGCTTGACGAAGGCTTCAGAGAGTTCGAAAAAATCAAAGGGGAACCGGCCTTTGCCTCGCTTGCCGGCGAGGAAGGATATTCGAAATTGTTGGACCGCATAGCCGCTCTGACCACATCCGCACAACAAAAGTAGTGGAATATCTTGATTTCTCTATCGAGCTTGCTCGAGCCGCCGGCGCCGTTCTGAAGCACTACATGACGCGTGAAAAGCAGGTAGAGCTCAAGGGGCGGGCGAACCTCGTCACAGTCGCGGATAAAGAAGCCGAGGCTCTCATCATCAACCACATTCGCGCGCGATATCCGAAACACGCCATCCTTGCCGAGGAATCGGGTGCGTCGGGAGTTTTGGAATCGGCTGAAGGGAAGTGGGTCGTCGATCCACTCGACGGTACGACGAATTTTGCGCACCAATATCCCTTCTTTTGTGTCTCGATCGGCTTCGAACAGCGCGGCGAAATCTTATGCGGAGCTGTCTACGATCCGTGGCGCGATGAGATGTTCAGCGGTGCTCGAGGACTCGGTTCGTTCGTGAACGGCCAGCGGCTGCAGGTTTCCGATGCGGACGCATTGCCCAACGCCCTCATCATGACGGGATTCCCTTACGGCTTCCGGGAAAAAATCAAAATGGCGATGTCGCAATTTGAGGCTTTCCTCGTGGAGAGCCAAGCCGTGCGCCGCGGCGGCTCCGCCGCGTTGGACCTATGCTACGCCGCCCTTGGTCGGGTCGATGGATTTTGGGAGATGGACCTTCATCCCTGGGATACCGCCGCCGGTGTGGTCATTCTCGAAGAAGCCGGTGGGCAGGTAACGGATTTTTCAGGCCGACCCTTTTCGATTTATGGAAAAGAGATCGTCGCTTCGAATGGCCTGCTTCATGGAGAGATGATACGCGTGCTGGGGAGATCGGGGAGCTAAGGCAGAATTTGGAAAATTGGGTAGGTCGCAATTTGATTGCTGATTGCAAGTTATAGTCCCCTCCTCGTGAGGAGGGGTGGCTGCGCCATCAAGAAAATGCCGCGAAGCCACCGAAGCGGCGCAGACGGGGTGGTGGGTTAGAGCTATGGTCAAGACTGAATAGCTTTCTTGATCGTGTCCAACACCGCCTCGATGTCGTCGTACAGTTCCTTGTTCTCGAACCGGATTACTCTCAGTCCCTCGCCCTCCAAGTACTTCGTCCGCTTTGCCTCATACTCATCAATGCTTGGCGAAAAATGCCTTGCCCCGTCAAGCTCGATCACCAGCCGACATTCAGGACAATAAAAGTCGGCAATGTAGCGACCAAAGCTGACTTGTCTGCGAAATTTTTTTCCCTGAAGTTGCCGGCCTTTCAAGGACTGCCATAAGACAGCCTCTGCGGCCGTCAAGGAGTTGCGAAGATCTTTGCGAAACTTCTTTCCGGATGCAGTGTTGTAGGTTCCACTTCGGCGCGAGTTCATGTCTCGCTCAGAGCACGATAGACGCCAGAACCACCACCCCGTCTGCGCCGCTGCGGTCGCTTCGCGGCGTTTTCTTGATGGCGCAGCCACCCCTCCTCACGAGGAGGGGACTACCTATACCCGGTTTTCAATTTTCAATCTCGAGTCTCCAATCTCCGACCTCCAATCCTCACTCCCCCATCTTCACCACAATCATCGTCCGGTCATCCTGGGGTCTCACACGGCCGATGAATTCTGCCAGGGCGGCACTGAGAGCCTTGACGATCTCCTCCGGCGCTTTCTCATGATTGCGCCGGACCGTTTCTGCGAGCCGTCTAAGCCCGAACTCCTCTCCAGCGTCATTTCGCATTTCGACCACGCCGTCGGAGTAGAAAACCAGCACGTCTCCTGGGATGAGCTGCAGCTTCGTTTCTTCGTACATCGAATCGGGGAACAAGCCCAGCGGAATTCCCCCGATGTTCAGAAATGTCGGCTGCCCTTGGCGGAGAAGCAGCGGATACGGTAAACCGGAGTTCGAGAGCGCGATGCTCTTTGTCGTCGGTTCGTAGATCGCATAAGTGACTGCAATGTATTGTCCTTCGATTGGCCGCTGATACAGTGTTTTATTCACCAGCTCCAGCATTTGTGCAGGTGGATACTTCCGGCCCGCGCGAGTCCGGATCACTCCACTCGAAAGCGCTCCATACAACGCAGCGGGTGCTCCTTTTCCGGCGACATCGCCAATGACAATCGCGAGCCGGCCGTCATCGAATGTGATCCAATCGTAAAGATCTCCTCCGAGTTGAGCGACAGGCTTGAATAGCACCGCCATCTGCAAAGGCGGAATCAAAGGAACCTCATCCGGCATCAACTGTCGCTGAATCTCTCTCGCGATCTTCATTTCGCGGCCGAGCCGGCTTTCGTTTTCGGCGACGCGAGTGTGCAGTTCCGCATTGACGAGCGAAGAAGCCATCCGTGATGCGAGCGTCATCAAAAAGCGCTGATGATAATCCGTGAAGTATCCGGCCTGCGTGCTCTCTAGATCGACAACACCCACAACTCTTCCCTTCGACGTGAGCGGCACCACCAACTCCGACCGGGTTTCTGTGTGCACATTGAGGTAGCGGGGGTCTTGCGTGACATCCGCGATGCGAAGCGGCGTATTCAGCTTCGCCGCGGTTCCAATCAGGCCTGTGCCCAACGGAAGCACGAGCTTCTGATTCTCCCGTTCGTTCGACCGGATGACGAACTTCGGACGGAGCAGTCCCTGCTTCTCATCGAGAAGGAAAATCGAAAACGTGTGATAGTCGATTTTCTGTTTTACTGCCGCTGCAATCTTGCGAACCAGCTCGTCGACTTCCAGCGTCGAACTCATTTCCAGACTGATGTCGTAGAGCAGCGCCAAGAGCTCGCGATTGCGGCGCTCGCTTTCGTAGACGCGCGCATTCTCGATGGCGATGGCAATCTGGCTGGCGAGCAGGTTCAACAGCTTGACTTGATCTTCGCGGAAGTAGCCGAGCTCAGGGCTTTCGATATCGAGAACTCCGACAACACGATTTTGACTGATCAATGGAACGGCTAACTCAGACCTGGCACTCTTGACAGCTTCGATATAGCGCGGATACTTTCGTACGTCATCGACGACAACCGTCGTCCGCTCTAATGCAGCAGTTCCGGTAACGCCATCGCCGACTTTGATGCGCAGGTTCTTGACAACATCAGCCGGATGGCCGATTGCGAATCGCAGGTACAGTTCCTGCTTCTCCTCATCGAGAAGAAAAATCGCGAAGATCTCGTACGGAACAATGCGATTGGTCAGCTCGGCGATCTTCTGCAGTAGCTCATCGAGATTGAGGATCGACGTGATTTCGTGATTGATCTCGATCAATGTCGAGAGCAATTGCCTCGCATCGGCGCTAACGACTGTCGCTGCCGGATCGGGTCTCATGTTTTGCTAGCCTCTTCGATAATCTTGATTCCCGAACTCGTTCCAAGCCGCGATGCGCCCGCTTGCAGAAGTTGAAGGGCTTCGGCATGACTGCGAATGCCGCCCGCCGCCTTGATTTGAATTTCTGGGAGCAGATTCGACCGCATCAAGCGGACGTCTTGCACTGTCGCTCCCGATGGTCCATAACCAGTGGACGTTTTCATGAAATCCGGTTTCACTCGATTTGCGATTTTGCAGGCGCGCACTTTTTCGTCGTCTGTAAGATAGGCGGTTTCAATAATGAATTTCGTGTGAACGCCGAGCGTTCGTGCCTTCGCCGTCAAATGCTGCATTTCTTCATCAATGGCCTTGTCGTCTCCCGACTTCAGCGCAGCGATATTAATGACGAAATCCATCTCGTCGGCGCCGCGCGCTGCACTGGCGCGCATTTCTGCTTCTTTGATTTCGGTAAAAGTCACTCCGAACGGAAAAGCAATCACTGTCGCAATCTTCACGCGTGAATTCTTGAGAATGTCGCGCGCCATCGGGATGTACGACGGGAAGATGCATACCGCAGCCATTCCGTATTCGATGGCTTCAGTACAAAGCTTCCGGATATCGGTGGTCGTTCCGATTGGTCGTAACAATGTGTGATCGATGTATCGGCCGAAATCAGACTTCATCTAAAACACGAATGTCGGAGAGGTTGCGATAGCGCTGCGCGTAATCGAGGCCGAAACCAACGACGAACTTGTTCGGAATTCTAAATCCGACGTAGTCCAGCGGCCGGTCGTACTTTGATTTGCCCGGCTTTTCCAGCAGTGTTGCAACGCGAAGAGACCGCGCTCCCCGTGCAGATAAAATGTTGAAAACATGAAGCAGCGTGAGCCCGGTATCCACGATGTCTTCCACAATGATGAGGTCCTTGCCCTCGATGGAGATTCCGAGATCCTTCTCGATATGCACTGTTCCGGACGTTGTTGTTGCGTCACCATAACTCGACACTGACATAAAATCGACTTCGACACGGACTTCCGGCGAAACAGCCCGGATCAGGTCGGCAAGGAAAACGAAGCTTCCCTTGAGAATTCCGACGAATGTAACGGCGCCGGAAGCGTAATCTCTGGAGATGTGCCGTCCCAGCTCCCCGATGCGGCGCCGGATTTCATCTTCCGTGATTAAAACCGTGCCCAGCGCCGATTTCATAGCGCCGTTAGTTTATGGTATAAACCGAACAGATTCCAGCGAGGTCATCCATGGAAATAGCCGCAAGAAAGCACAAGAATCACACAACGAGTCTTATTATTTTTGTGTCTATTGTGACTCTTTGTGGCCATTTCTCCTTTGCGTTCGGCCAGACCCCGACCAACCAGCAGAGAAACCGCGTTAACGAATACGCCATTCGCGGCAAGATTGTGATTCCGAACCAGTACGACTTCGATCAACGCATCGAGGTTCGACTGGAAACCGGCGCCCTTCAAATGATTCAAACGGTTTATACGGACTCTTCGGGCAATTTCGAGTTTCGCAACCTCGGCCCGGGTGCCTACTACGTCTCCGTCAACTTGGAAGGCTACGAACCGGTTCACCAACAAGTAGAAATTTTCAATTCATTTGGTACGTCGAGCGTCACGATAATGCTCAACAAGCCTGCCATTGAGATTCGCGAAAGGCCGGCAGGTCTCGATGCCGCCGATCCTGACGTCGTCGACGTGAGCCAGATGAAAGAGAACTTTCCGAAGAAGGCGGTTCAGAACTACGAAAAGGCTCTCGATGAAAAACAGAAGGGTCGGATCGAAACTGCCGTCAAGCTGCTCGAAGAAGCTATACTGCTAGCGCCAACGTTTTTCCACGCCCACAACAACCTCGGGATTCTGTATCAATCGTCGAAGCGATATCCGGAGGCGGAACGCGAATTCAAACGCAGCCACGAATTGAATACGAAAACCGAACGTCCCTTGGTAAACCTCGGCAGTCTTTATATCGAAGAATCAAACCTTCAAAAGTCCGACGAGCAAGCGCGAGGCAAGTTGCTCGACCAGGCCTTGGATGTACTGGAAGAGGCGGTCAAAGTGAACACGCACTCGGCCGTAGCGCATTTCTTGCTCGGGCAGGCGAACTACAGATCGGACTTCCTCGAGGAAGCAGAGGCCGCGTTCAAGAAGGCCCACGATCTCGATCCACATCTAAGTGCTGCGCAGCTAATGCTCGCGAACGTTTATGTAAAGCAACAGAAATGGGAAGCTGTGATCGATAACTTAGACGCATACCTGAAAGACAATCCTAAGGCTGCAGACCGCGCTAACGTTGAAGAAATGCGCGCCAGAATCGCCAAACAGATGCAGGCTGCCAAGTAAGCTCGTGAATATTGCGGCACTGCGCCAAGCAGCGCGGCTCATCTGGGAAAGAGCGCTGAACGCCGCGAATCCCGCCACATGCATACAAAAGTTCATTCGGTTAAATGACGGTGTGCTTATCGTTGCGGGGAAAGAGGTCCCTGTTCGCGGAAGGCTGTTCGTCGTTGGTACCGGCAAGCCGAGCGCGAAGATGGCGCAAGTAGTCGAAGAAATTCTCGGCGGCTACATCAATGGCGGGCTTGTGGTGACAAGGTATGGCTACGCTTTGCCTTTGGAACGCATCCGGCTTGTCGAAGCTGGACATCCGATTCCCGACGCGGCCGGCATTCGGGCCGTTGAAGAAACACACCAGCTCATTCGAGGTCTATCGGAGGACGATGTTGTCTTGTGTCTCATCTCGGGCGGTGGCTCCGCGCTCTGGCCCGCTCCCGCGGACGGCATCACGCTAAAAGAAAAACAGGAAGTGACACAACTCCTCCTTCGGGCCGGCGCCACGATTCGCGAGCTGAATGCTGTGCGCAAACATCTCTCCAGCATAAAAGGTGGCCAGTTCGCCCGATGGGCGTCGCCGGCGCGGGTGATATCGCTGATCATGTCGGATGTCATCGGTGACCCGATTGACTTCATTGCTTCGGGACCAACTGCGCCCGATACGACGTCGTTTTCAGATGCTCTCACCACTATTCAGAAATATGGAATTGACGCTCCCAACGCCGTGACGGATCGCCTGCAGGAAGGCGCGCGCGGACAGATACCGGACACGCCGAAGCCGGGCGATCCGGTGTTCAATCGCGTCGAGAATTATGTGATCGCCAACAACCGGTTGCTTGTCGACGCCGCTGCCGAAAAAGCGCGCGAGCTGAATTTCAACCCGCTCATTCTCGGCACAGAGATCGAAGGCGAAGCCCAGGATGCCGGACGTTTCTTTACCGCGATCGCGCGGGAAATTGAACGGAGTGGGAATCCGATCGTAGCTCCTGCCTGTGTTCTCGCGGCCGGAGAAACCACGGTAACAGTCCGAGGGCAGGGCCTCGGCGGCCGCAATCAGGAAATGGCGCTCGCCTGGGCGATCGCCATGGCGGCGCGTCCCTCACCAACACCATCGTGTTTCGCGAGCGTTGCCACAGATGGAACTGACGGCCCGACGTCCGCCGCCGGCGGCCTCGTCGATCCCTTCACCTGCGCGCGTGGCGTCGAACTCGGTCTGATGCCGGCGACATTCCTCCGCTCCAACGACTCTTCGAATTTTCTCAAAGCGACAGGTGACCTCATCGTTACCGGCCCTACACAGACCAATTTGATGGACCTGCAGATCCTTTTGGTGGGTTAAATGGGGACAGTCCCCATTTGCCGACCTCTTTTTCCCCGATGCAGACAGCGCCCAGTGGCCATTTCGAGCCGACGGACGAAATCCTCAGATCCGCATACACGTCCCAGGGTAGTGGCATCTCGAATGGACTGAATAATGTCTTTATCACCGGCCGCTGCGAGCCAAGCCGACCAATTTTCGACTTCTCCGATTAGAGGCAAGCCGCCATCGAGGTATCGATCTTCTATTCCCAACACATGTGGGAGGGCGCTGGACCACGGATAGTCCTCGGCTCGATCAACCAACCCGGCGCGCACAGGGTTGCATTCGACGTATCGGACGGCGTGAGCCAAATGCTGATCGTCTAGAACGCAAGAATAGAATCGAGCTTGCCAAAGATGACCGGTGAAACCGTATTTTCGATTGAATATCGAGGCATAGGCTCCATTTGTATCGCGCATAGCGCTGGACATTGCTGACTCCGTTTCAGGAAGCACAATTAAGTGGGTGTGATTGGTCATGAGGTTGTATGTCCACAAACGCAGCCGGTGTAGCGTGGAATATTCGCGGAGAAGTTCCAAATAAACGTGGCGGTCTTCGGCATCAAGAAAGACATCTGCTCGACGATTGCCTCGTTGCGTGATGTGGTGAGGCAATCCCGGCGCTCGAACACGGGATCGGCGCATGTTTTGTCGCTCCAGGCTGTCGCTCGAAGTTGGGGCGAAACCAAAGCGACTGATTAAGGGCGGGGCAATATCTACCTTAAGTTAGGGCCGGGCGAAGGGAAAGAAATTAAATGGGGACTGTCCCCTTTTACTGCGAGACGGGCGCGGGAGCGTTCTGCCGCTGGCCGGCGGGATTTTGGACACTCTCGAGGGCTTGACGGATACGATTGTCCGCCATGACCTGAATCATGCGTACGACGGCTTGCTGGCGTGCGGTGAGCAGCGGGTCAACGTTGTTGAGAAATCGTTCTTGATTCGCCTGAAATTCAGCGTCTGCTGCATCCAGTTCCCGAACCCAGCGTTTCAGGTCGTCCTCCGAGCCATTGTTCCGGACGGCCTGGCGCAGTTGGTTTAGAGCGCGAGTGCGGCGCTGTGTGACTTCGAAGCGGTCGTGTACGAATTGTTCAACGAAGGACAGGATCTTCGGCAGCACCTCAGGAGTGACTTCCACGGACTGTTGAAATTGCTTCGCGTAAAAAGCGTAAACCGCGTCTTCTGCCACCGAGCGCCGAACTGCGGGCCGCAAAGCCTGTTTTTGTTGGCGCTGTTGGTTCTGCTGGAGCGGAGCGGCATGAATACTCCACGCTGCGGTCAGCATTAACGCGACGATCACTATTCTCTTCATTGTTGATGTATCGTTCCGGATTGGCCGGATTCCAAAACCTGGCGGAATTGTTCCTGTTGTTCCTCTTCCAGTGCAACGATCTCATCGAAGAGAGATTTGTCGGGACCGACTTCGATCCCTTCGGAAGACGGTTCGACCGGTGGCGCAGGAGCCGATGTAGGTTGGGCCCTCCAGAGCACTGTGACTGTCGTAACGCCGACCGCCATCAACAGCGATAACGCCCACGGTGCGGCAGGCCGAATCGCCCAGCCTGTCCAGCGCCGCACGGCCGATTGACGTTGGATCGAGCGCGACAACAATTGATCGCGAACGGAGGAACGGAAATGCCCCCAGTCCGGTTCGGGAATATCCGTTTCCATAGACGTCATTTCTGCGTGCACGGATCGCATCGATTCCCAGGTCGCTCGACACCGGACGCAAGTATCAATATGGTTCTTATGCTTGGCTGGAAGTTCCGCGCCTTCCATCAGATTGATAAAGTCTTCCGACTTCAAGTGAGAAAACATAAGTCCTGTCCTATTAACCGCGAACCTTATTGAAATTCGGATCTTTAACCAGCTTACGCAATTTTGCCAAGGCAAAAAATACGCTTGCCTTTATTGTCGAGACGGAACGGCCGGAAATCTTGGCGATCTCTTCATAGCTGAGCTGCTCGTTGATGCGCAATTCGAGAATCGCCTTTTGCTTTGGCGGTAGTTGTTTCACCAGCCGGCGAAAGTGTTCCCGTTGTTCGTGATCTTCCAGCTGCGATTGCACGGATGCCCGGACGCTGCCGGTATGCTCGCTGACCTCGACGAACTCGTACGAATGTTTCTTCACGTGATTGATGCAGTGATTCACTGCGATGCGGTACAACCACGTTTTCAAACTCGATTCCTGTCGGAAGCTTGCCAAGTGTTCGAAAGCTTTTATGAAGACTTCCTGCGCCAGGTCCATGGCGTCTGCGCGGTTTTCGACGAATCGATAGCATACGCGGTAAATCTGGCGTTCATACCGGATCATCAACTCATCGAATGCAGTCATGTCGCCCGAAAGGTATCGTTCGACGAGGGCCGCATCCGCATCTGAATTGCCCAAAGTCATCGGCATCGAAGCTGTTATTGCCCGTTCCATCATACGTTTGGACATTAATAATTGTCGGCAGGTTTAATATGGGATGTGGCGCTGATACTTAACTCGAACAAATATCGGGATTTGGTCCGGCTTAGGTCCTACCTCTTCCAGCACCGCGGGCGCATCGCGGCCGGTTTTGGGTGCGTTTTCGCGACGAATTTGTTCCTCCTGGCAACCCCTCGCGTGATGGGGTACGCCGTGGACAGCCTGCAGCAATCGGTCACACGCGAGAAACTTGCGTACTACGGAGCGGCGATTATCGGACTGGCTGTTTGCGAAGGCATTTTCCGTTTCTTCATGCGCCGGCTCATCATCGGCGTGTCGCGAGATATCGAATATGCGATGCGGAACGATCTATTCGAGCATCTCGAGACACTGCCCATGTCTTTTTATCAAAAGAACAAAACCGGTGACTTGATGTCTCGCGTGACGAACGATCTTAGCAACGTCCGGATGCTCTTCGGCCCGGGAATCATGTACACCGCCAACACGATCGTCGTTGCAACGTTCGCCGTCGTGCTGATGCTGCGGATCAATTGGCAACTGACGCTCTTAGCGTTGTTGCCGCTGCCGGCGGTATCGCTAAGCGTTAGGCATTTTGGAAAAAGGATTCACGACCTCACCGAAGAATCGCAAGCGAAGCTGGCCGACCTCAGCGCGCGCGTGCAGGAAAGTATGGCGGGCATTCGGGTCGTGAAGGCGTTCGTTCAGGAAGAGCATGAGATTGCCGAATTCGACCGAATGAATCGATCACTCGTGGCGAAAAACCGCGAGTTGATCCGCTCGCAAAGCGTGTTTTATCCGACGATGGAACTGATGATCGGTATCGCGGTCGTGATGGTGATCTGGTTCGGTGGGCGTGAGGTCGTTCAAGGAGCGATCTCGCTCGGTGACTTCGTTGCCTTCAACGTCTACCTCGGCCGGCTCACATGGCCAATGATCGCCCTTGGCTGGGTCGTGAATCTTTTGGAACGCGGCCGCGCGTCGATGGAGCGATTGAACTACATCTTCGACACGGTTCCCGAAGTGAAGGATGAGACGAAGGCCATCTCTAACTTTGAAGTGCAAGGTTCGATCGAATTCCGGAATTTGAGTTTTTCATACAACGGCACACCGACGTTGCGCAACGTGTCGCTGGCGATCCCGAAAGGAAAAACCGTGGCGATTGTTGGCGCCACGGGATCGGGGAAGACGACGCTGGTGCAGCTCATTCCCAGGCTATACAACGCTCCGTCCAATTCGCTGTTTATCGACGGTGTTCCGATCGAACGCATTCCGCTCGCCGCTTTGCGCGGTGCGATCGGGTTCATTCCGCAGGACACGTTTCTCTTCGGAGAAACGATCCGGGAGAATATTGCATTTGGCGTCGAAGCCGCCACCGACGCGGATGTTGAACGGGCTGCCGAAATTTCCAACATCGAAGCGGACGTGCAGGGTTTTCCGAATAAATACGAAACGTTGGTCGGTGAGCGAGGTATCACGCTCTCCGGCGGGCAGAAACAGCGCACGGCAATCTCGCGAGCAGTCGTTCGCGACCCGAAGATTTTGATTTTGGACGACGCGCTGTCGAGCGTGGATACATACACGGAAGAGCGCATCTTGCGTGAGCTGAGGGAAGTCATGAGGAATCGGACGTCCATCCTGATTAGCCATCGCGTCTCCACGGTGAAAGAAGCGGACGAAATTGTTGTGCTGGACAGCGGACAGATCGTTGAACGCGGCACGCACGCCGAATTATTGCTTCGGGACGGCTATTACGCTGAACTGCACCGGCGACAGCTGTTAGAAGAGGAACTAGAGAACGCGGGCTAAAGCCCGCGACTACATACTGAATCAGGAATGTAGTCGCGGGCTTTAGCCCGCGTTACAACCAACCATGCAAGAGGAAGAAGTTCTCGGTAAGGCTTACGACTCACGCTTGATGCGCCGGTTGATCACGTATCTCCGGCCGTACAAGGCCTACGTTGCGCTGGCGTTGGTATTGATCCTGTTTGAATCAGGCCTGGAGATTACTTTCCCGTGGCTGACAAAGATCGCCATTGACGATTACATCGCTAGAGCGAATCTGACGGGTCTCGGAGTAATTGCGGGCGCTTACATCATCCTTCTCTTGATGCGGTTTCTGACCGCCTCGGCCGAAACGTACGTGCTACAGAACACCGGTCAAAAAATCATGTACGACATGCGTATGCAGGTTTTTCGACATCTGCACACACTCTCGCCGTCATTCTTCGACAAGAATCCCGTCGGGCGCCTGATCACGCGCGTGATCACCGACGTCGACGTGCTCAACGAAATGTTCTCCGCCGGTATCGTTTCCATTTTCGGCGATATCTTTACACTCGTCGGCATCATGATCGCCATTATGGTTTTGAACTGGCAGCTCGGTCTGGTGACGCTGTCGGTTGTACCGTTGATCTTTGTCACCACGGCAATTTTCCGAATCAAGGCACGCGATTCTTACCGGCGCGTGCGCATCGCGATCGCGAAGATCAATGCGTTTCTGCAGGAGCACATCACTGGAATGTCCGTCGTGCAGCTCTACAACCGCGAGGGGAAGAGCTTCAAGAAGTTCGACACGATCAACAAAGAACACCTCGGGGCGAATCTGGATGGGGTCCTGACTTACGCGTGGTTCTACCCGGCTATCGAATTATTAAGCTCCGTGGCGATCGCGCTGATTATTTGGTACGGCGGCGGCAAGGTGATGCAGAATGCTTTCGAGCTTGGCACCCTTGTCGCGTTTTTCCAATATTCGAATCGATTCTTCCAACCCATCGCCGACATGAGTGAAAAATACAACATCCTCCAGTCGGCGATGGCGAGTTCCGAACGCCTTTTTAAACTCATCGACACGCCTGCGGTCATCGTGAATCACCCGGATGCGATTTTCCCCGCGGCGCCTGCGCGAGGAGAGATCGAATTCTGCAACGTGTCATTCGCGTACAACGATGAAGATTGGGTGCTGCGCGACGTCTCTTTCCATGTCCATTCCGGTGAGTCCGTTGCGATTGTCGGCCACACCGGCGCAGGAAAAACGACGACCACGAGCTTGCTGACGCGTTTCTATGACATCCAGAAGGGCGAAATCCTGCTCGATGGAGTGAACATTTCAAAGCTGGATCTCGCCTATTTGCGAAGCTCCTTTGCGGTCGTTCTCCAGGACGTATTCTTGTTTTCCGGAACCATGGAATCGAATATTCGGCTTGGTTCGGCAATTTCGCGCGACCGGATCGAACAGGCTGTGGAAGACGTCAATCTGGCGTCTTTCCTGCGCACGTTACCTGCCGGCCTGGATCATCCGGTGAACGAACGGGGCACGACGCTTTCGGCGGGCCAGCGGCAGCTACTGGCTTTTGCACGGGCGCTTGCGCATGATCCGAAGATTCTGATTCTCGATGAGGCCACATCGAGTGTGGATACCGAAACCGAGCTTCAAATTCGGCAAGCCATCGATCGGCTGATGGAAGGCCGAACATCGATCATCATCGCGCACCGGCTTTCGACGATTCAGCGCTGTGACAAGATCATCGTGATGCACAAGGGCCGTGTGCGGGAAATCGGCACACATCAACAGTTGCTCGCGCAGCGCGGAATCTATTACAAGCTTTATCAGTTGCAGTATAAGGATCAGGAAATCGTGCGAGTGTAGTGTCGTATGGTATCCATCGAGAACCAAATTGCGGTTGTAACCGGTGCCGGCCGCGGCATTGGCCGCGCCATTGCCATCGAACTTGGAAAAATGGGCGCTCAGGTTGTTGTCTCCGCGCGCAGCCGGACGGAATTGGAGGATACCGCGCGCCTCATCGGCACGAGAGCCAGCGTGATCCCAGCCGATGTTCGTAGGAAAGAGGACCTTCAGCGGTTATTCGAACAGGTCACGACAACGCTCGGTCCTGTCGACATTCTCGTCAATGCTGCGGGTTTGGGAATCTTCGGCCCCGTGGTCGACGTCAGAGATGAGGATTTTGAAATTCTTATCGAAACGAATTTGCGAGGGATCTTTTTCACATCCCGATTCGTATTGCCATCCATGATCGAACGCAAGCGGGGCCACATTATCAACATTGCCTCTATCGCTGGAAAGGTTGGGTCGGCCAATCGAGCCGTGTATTGCGCATCGAAGTTCGGAGTCGTTGGGTTTTCCGAGTCGCTGGCAGAAGAGGTGCGGCAGCATGGCGTCCGAGTGTCCGTGATATGCCCGGGCTCTACGGACACGCGGTTTTCACCAAGCGAGACTTCAGGAAAATCGCGGGAGCGCATGCTCCGGCCGGAAGACATCGCACATGCGGTGCGCATGCTCGTGAGTCAAGCACCTAACAGTTTCATCAGCGAAATCATCATGCGTCCGACACAAAAACCATGAAGAAAACTATTCTAGTTGGTCTCCTGATGCTGCCCGCCTGTGAAACCATCCACGGGCCCGCGGATATTCAAGTCTTACGTGAATCTCGTCCGATCGGCGATGCCAAAGAGCTCACGGTCGATCTGAAGTACGATGTCGGACAACTCGAGGTCGCGCGGACGTCTGATAACAATCTCTTCTCTTTCGATCTTCAGTACGACCGCAATCGTTACGATCCGACGTTCAAGTTCGACGAAGGCGAGCGCGCATCCATGCGTCTCAATCTGGATTCGCACCGCGGTTTTGGCTCTAACAGCGGCCGCGACAATGAACTAACACTACATCTGACCGATAAAGTCCCGCTCGAACTGAACGTGACGGCCGGTGTTTCCGAATCGCGCCTCGAGGTGACCGGACTTAAAATCCGCCGCATGCGCCTGCGCGGCGGCGTCGGCAAAACCGAGGTGACGATCGATAAGCCTTCAGGTCAGGTCATGAACTCACTCGACGTGGAGAGCGGCGTCGGTGAGCTCATCATTCATGGACTGGGGAACGCTCAAGTGGAACAGATGGATCTCAAGGGCGGGGTCGGTCACACCGAACTCGATTTTACCGGCGACCTTGGGACTTCTCAGACGGAAGCCAGAATCAAAGTCGGGGTCGGCGCCGTTCGGATGAGAATACCGCGAGACGCCGACGTGGAGATCGAAGCTCAGGGCAGTTTCCTTTCAAACATCAGCGCACCTTCGTTCGAACGAAATGGCCACACCTACACGCATCGCGGTGATGGCCGCACCCGGTTGCGTATACGGGTCGAGAGTGGAGTCGGCGGCGTTGAGGTGGAACTCATCTAGAGAAATCTTGAAATTGGACGAATCCTGCATTTCAAATCCGAGATCCGAAATCGCAAAGTGGACCGGTCCGGTTCGAAATTTCGGATTTCGGATTTGAAATTCAGGATTCGTCCAATTTCAATTTCATTTCCATAAACCGCTTCCCCTGACCGCCTTCTCTGTTGTTTAATTTGGCTCGTCTAACCTCGGGCAGCCGTGGGCAGATGCTAATCGAAAAGCTACCGGCGCATTTTCCTTTTGGAGCGATAAATGCAAATTAAACACACCTTTCTATTAACCTTGGTTCTTGGTTTTGCGTTGACTACTTATGTGTTCGCCTATTCTACCGGTCCGGATACCGGCTACAATGGCGTCTTTGGAGCATCGATAAACTGTACGACGTGCCACAATTCTTTTGCGGTGAACTCCGGTAACGGAGGTGTGACCCTCACCGGCCAACCAACGTCTTGGGCTCCCGGTCAGACTTATCCGCTAACCGTTACGGTCGTGCCGGCAACGGGTTCTACTAGATATGGCTTCCAACTTTCCGCCGTGGTCGATAGCACAAATCAGCAGGCGGGCACTCTGGAGAAAGTGAACAATACCGTGCAGGTGGCTTGCGGTCCCCCATCCGGCAACGTGCCTGTTCCTCCCGGAATCTCATGTAGCTCAGCCGGTGCGATTCAATTCGCAGAACACACCAACGCAACTTCAGTTAGAACCTGGAGTGTCAATTGGACTGCGCCGTCCACCGCATCAGTTGGCACCGTTCGGTTCAATCTCGCAGGCAATGCAGCCAATGGGGACTTTGGCGCTCTCGGCGATCGCATCTACACACAGGTTTATCGTGTCGACCCGGCTGCAACAGTCGATCTGTCCACGCGCGCGTTCACGATGGTGGATCGCGGCGGCGTGTCTCTGATCACCGATGGTAGCGGCGCTCTCGGCGTGGGATATTCGCGCATTCAGCCGAACGCCGGCAGCACGACTCCTGCGGGAGTTGCGATCTTTGGACTTCGTCAGAACAATACGGTCGTTACTGAAGCCGGTGTCCCTGCATCGCCCCGTTTGACGTCCGTGCGTATTTATGCGGAAGTGTCGACGCTCGTAAACACGGGTGTCGCGATTGCCAATCCAAACAATCAGCCGGCAAACATTAATTTCCAATTCACCGACAATGCAGGCGCGGATTTTGGCGGCGGAACGTTACAGATTGGCGCGAATCAACAGATCGCTAATTTCCTCAATGAAGCTCCATTCAATGTGCTCGCCGGCAGAACTTCATTTCAAGGAACGTTTAGCTTCACCTCGGATGTCGAAGTGTCCGTTATTGCCTTGCGCGGCTTATATAACGAACGCGTGCCTGCGGAGTTCCTGATTACGACACTGCCCATTACGAATCTATCGGCTGCGGCTGCAAGTGGAACGGTATATTTGCCTCATTTCGCCGATGGTGGAGGATGGAGGACGCAGATTGTGCTGGTGAACCCGACCGATGCGACGATCACCGGCGGCATCCAATTCTTTGGTCAAGGGAGCGCCACGGCTGCGGCCACTCCGCTCACGGTGACGGCAAACGGACAGACGGCTGTGAGTTTTAATTACAGCATTCCCCGACGGAGTTCATTCAAGCTCGTTACCGCCGGACTTCTTCCATCGACACTGGCGGGTTCCGTTCGCGTCACGGCTACTGCAGGAGCGGCGCCGTCATCGCTGGTTGTGTTTTCTTACAAGCCGGCGGGCATCACGGTCTCAGAGGCAGGTGTACCAGGGATTCAGGGATCCGCATTTCGAATGTATGCCGAAGAAACGGCTACTGGCGGCATCGGCGCCATTCAAACAGGGTTGGCCATTGCGAACCTTGATTCGAGCGCGGCGACAGTCAATCTGGAACTCACAGACCTCACGGGGGCATCAACTGGTCAGGTGGGCACGGTCACTGTGCCCGGCAATGGGCAAGTCGCTAAGTTTCTTCATGAGCTTTTTCCAGGACTGTCATTTCCATTCAAGGGCGTATTGCGAATTACCGGTGGTGGGGCGGCCGGCCTTTCCGTTGTCGGGCTTCGCGGGCGCTATAACGAGCGCGGTGATTTTCTGATCACCACAACTCCGCCCACAAATGAGGCGACCGCAGCCTCGGCTGCGGAACTTCTGTTTCCACATCTTGTCAATGGGGGCGGATACACGACGCAGTTCATCCTGTTCAGCGGCACTGCGGGACAGGCATCGAATGGGAACTTGAAATTCTTCAAACAGGATGGGACGGCGTTGAATCTGACGGTGAACTAGTTCCCATCAGGAGCTATGCTTGCGAGCGGTAGAACGATGCTGCGTCTACGGCGGCGACACCCATCCGCGCGACGGCGGCCTTCGCCGACTCTACGAAGATTCGGCGATACGGCCGTTTGTGCATCCTCCACATCTTGTCCACATTGACTGCTTTCACTAACCATCGCACGGCGAACCAGTAATAGAGCCGTGGATACTTGCCCTTGAACAGCAGCTTGTTCTGATTTCGCGAGGACCAATTTTCGTTCGGGATAATCCGGTCTTCCACACGCTCGTAGAATTCGGTTCCCTTGATCGGAAATGCGATCGATGTGCCCACGACATCGGGGCGCGTTTGCTTGAGGAAATCGATTGTCAGCTGAATGTCCGTCGTTGTTTCATCCGGGTATCCGAGGAGAATGAAAAACCCCGCCTGAATCCCTAGCTCTCGCGTGATGCGCGCGGCCTCGCGGACTTGCGCGACAGTCGTTCCTTTGCGCATGCTGTCGAGCACCTTCTGTGAGCCGGATTCGGCGCCGTACCAGATGCGGAAACAACCTGTTTCACGCAGACCTTTGAGAATCTCCTGATCCACCAGATCCACTCGAGACAAGCATTCGTAAGGATGTTGGGCGTTCCGTGCTTTCACTTCGCGAATGAATTCGTAAGTCCATTTCTTGTTGATCGTGAGGACATCGTCGGAGATCCACATGATGTCCGGGTTATAGCGCTTCTTGAGCATCAGCATTTCGTCGACGACATCTTTCGCCGAACGCTGCCGGTGCGTGTGGCCGAATACTTCACTCGAACACCAGGCACAATGGAAGGGGCAGCCCCGCGCGGTGATCAGAGATACCGAGCTTTCGCCGTGATGCGATTTCCATGCGCGGAAGTATTCGTCCATGTGAAGAACATCCCGGTCCGGCCATGGAAGAGAATCGAGATCGGTGATTGCCGGCCGCGGAGGTGTGCGATGGACGCGGCCATTTTTAAGAAACATGATGCCGCGAACTTGCTCGAGATCCTTCATGCCCTTTTGTTGAAGCCATGGGATCAACTCTTGGAGAGTCAGCTCTCCTTCGTTGAGGCCGATGACATCGACGCCGTTCGCAAAGTACTGATCGCACCACTCGGAAGCGTCGGGGCCTCCGGCGAGAACGAATTGCACGCCGTTTGCTTTTGCGATTTGCGCGAGACGGAGCACGTTGTCGCGCGTGATGATGTTGGCGTACAGGCCTAGAATGCGCGGCCGGAGACGCTTCACTGTGTCTTCGAAGTCACCGAAATCGCGAAATGTGGCATCGAAAACCTCTACGGAAAATCCTTCGCGCTTCAGAAAGGCTGAAAGATAGAGGATACCCAACGGCGGATAGGGCTTCATCACACGTCTTTCGATGATGTCGTACTTCAGGAAATATGCGTGGCCCAACAAAATGTCAGTCATTCAAACTCCAAATGGGGGGTGGGAGCACTAGCATACTGGTTCTCCCTCGCGTCGGCAACAGCGTGTTGTAACGTGAGCCCGGCGATTGCGCTAAAACCCTTCAATTTCAGGTTGCCTGTAGTGGAATAGCCGATTGGCCACAAGCCGGATTTCCCATGGCGCCGCATAAAAACGCAATCGATAGCGCCATGCTCCTAGAGTTTTCAGAACTGCTGTTTGCCAGCGCGTCAGCTTGATGTCTGATACCGTCGGGAAACGCGCGTTCAGCACACGTTCGAAATTCATAATCCGCTCGACGTGTCGCGGTTCGAGCCAAGGTGTGTGCGGGTTCTTTCTGAGATCGAAGGTTTGCCAGACCGGATCGAGCCAATCGATGAGCCGTTGCGGGAATTGGAATCCGAATCGCCGCGCCTGTCGAAGCAGCTCGGCATCATCGAAAGAGACGGGGGAATAAAGATAGATGACGATTTCACTCCGGGCATTGATCGATTTGATGAGGCGGATGTATTGAATGTCCCGCTCGATCTGAGCGTCCACGTTGTCGGATGGAGTTCCTAATACGAATGAAAACTCGGGAACGATGTCGAACTGTTTCGTACGTTCAGCAAGCTGCAAGACAGTGTCCGCAGTCTGCGTTCCGCCTTTGTCCATTTGCGAGAGAACGGCATCAGAGCTGGATTCTGCGCCGAAGAATATCATCTTGCAGCCGCCGTCGCGTATCGCGCGCCATGTGGAATCGGAGAACTCCATTACGGTATCGGGCCGCGCTTCACCCCACCAAGTGATGCCACTGCCCCGTAGCCGCTCGGCGATTTCTCTGGTCCTATGTTCGGCAACAAAGAAATTGTTGTCGACAAATTCCACTGCATTCACGCCGTGCTTGTCGCGAAACCAGAGCACTTCGTCGGCGACAGTAGCCGGCGGCTGACCAGTCCAGCGGCCTTTATAGATGGCCGCAACAGCGCAAAAGCCACACAGAAACGGGCACCCGAAACTCGAGTGATAGGAGATTGTGCGTGTACCGAGACACGTCTTGCCGATATATCGGCGAACATCCATGCGATGGTAGGGGAGATTAAATGGGCCATGGACCATGGACCATGGTCCATGGTCCGTTTGGGATTGCCCCTCGAGTTTGTTGATCAGTTCCAGAAAGGCAAATTCGCCGGGGCCACGGATCACGTGATCCACAAAGCCCGAGTTCAACACAACATCGTTATGCAGAGAAGGGAAGTAGCCGCCCCACACGACGACCAGTTTCGGAAATTGCGCTTTTAGTTTTTGTGTGATTGTGATCGCTTCGACTAATTGTGGGCCCGGCATGACGGTTACGCCGAAGTAGCGGACCTGCTTGTCCCGGATAATTCGTGAGAGCGTCTCGACGGGGTTCAGTTCGAAGTTTCCATCGACGATCTCGTATTCGTACTCGCCTTCCAGGGCGCCGCCGAGCGACAACAGCGAGAGCGGCAGCCGGTGCTTCCAGCGCGCGCTTCTCGGATTGAACAGGAGAATCATGATTGCGTGACGTGGGTGTGAACTGTTTGAAGACCGAGCGCGTTCTTCAAGCGGCTCATCGACTTCATTGCCCAAAGTTCGACCGGCATTTCGTAGTGATCTCGATTGAGCCTGGCCCGCGCGACCGGCGCAAGTGCACGATGCACGGCCTGTCGAAGGCTGGACCGCTCCCGGATGGATGCTGCACCGTATGCAATACGAATGTAGTCGCGCATGCGTTGGATGTGGCGGTGTGTCTTGTCGTCGATCCAGGGAAGCCGCTGGAATTTGGGATAAAAATCGGCCCACTGTTCGAGGGAGTCCGGTTCTCTGAGACCCATCTGAACCGCGTGCCGGAAATTCGGCGCGCCGGGATACGGTGTGTAGATGTTGCTGTGAAACTCTGTTGTGGGATATCGCGATTTGATTTCGCGAATCAGCGCGAGCGTCTGCCGCCGGTCTGCGACAGTCTCATCCGGCAAGGCAAAGATCAGTGAGAACGTGCAAGTGATTCCAGCGCGATAACACTTTTCTGCGACTTGATGAAGGATCTTTGTTCCCTGAAAGCGAACCTTGTTCACCGACCGAAGCACGTCGTCCGATCCCGATTCCGCACCGATGAAAACGCGGCTGAGGCCACTTTGTCGCATGAGCCGGACCTCTTCGTCGCTCGAACGGAGCAAGAAATTGGCTGTGGTTTGTACGCACCAATCGAACTTGACGCCGGATTGAATCAATCCCGCGGCGATCTCGACGCCGCGCTGGCGATCAACCAGGAAGTTGTCGTCCACGATGGAGACAAGATCCAGACGAAACCGCTTTACGACATCCACAAGCTCCTGAACGACACGCTCCGCAGGAAGCGCATTCCATGCCCGGCCGTATAAGCTAGCATTCGAACAGAAAGAGCAGTCGTACGGACAGCCGTGGCTCGAGGTGTAATAGATCCAACGGCGGCCGCACAACTTTGCGTACGGCTCTATATCGACGAGGTGGTAGGCCTTCGGAGGTAGCTCTGAGATGTTGACGGTTCGTCGCGGAGGATTGTGAATGATCCGGCCGTCAGCATTTCGATAGGAACAACCGTGAATTCCCTCGAGTGTGGACCGCGCCAGGAATCGGTCGAGAATCTCGCCAAATGTGACTTCGCCTTGCCCTCGCACGACAACGTCGATGTAGGGCGCAGTCAGACTCTGTTCGGCAAGTGTTGACGGATGCCATCCGCCGAGGATCACCGGGACATCGGGTCTCGCGGCCTTCACGGCTTTCGCCACTTCGATAGCTTCGACAATCATCGGTCCAGTGACGATCGAGATTCCCACGCAGACCGCCTCGTCCAATTGATCGACGATGCGTTGGAGATAGCGCGGTTCAATCGTTGAATCGATGACATCGACGTGAAGTCCACGCTGCTCCGCAATCGGTGCTAGCGCAAGCAAGGCCAACGGAGGCGCACCTTCGATGCTGCGATAAGAAGGGAAGAATAAAAGTACCCGGTTTTTCATACTTTGAGACACGTTTTCTCCAACACCACCAATGGAAACTCCGCAACCCTTCGCCTTACTAGCTTCCCTCGAATCTCTTCACACGTCCTTGCGAGACCCGGCCACACGCGGTGAATTCGAACCTTTAATCCAAATAATCCTGCCAAATGGTGCAGCCTTTCATACGTCAGATAGCTCGACTGCCGAGCCAACGATTCCGGCATTGCGTACTTTTGGCAGAAATCCACGACGCGCCGGGTCATCATACGTTCACCGTCGGCCGAGTCTTCATAAAACGGCGAGTCGATGATTGCGATAATTCCGCCGGGGGTGAGCACTCTTTCCAACTCTGAAAGAGCAGCGCGGAAGTCGCCCGCATAATGAAAAGACGCGTTGGTGGCGAGTAGTCTAATGCGGCCCGAAGCAAAGGGCAACCGTTCCATTCTCGCGCGTACCCTGATAAACACCGCACCCTGGTCGATGAATCTCTGACCCGCGCGGAGACCATCTACCGAACTTGTGTTGATGTCGACGGCAACAGCACCAAAGCCCCACTGATCGAGATACCGCGTCATCCAACAATTTCCCGCGCCGACGTCAACTGCAAATCCACGTGGAGCGTTCCTCACGATCGATTCGAAAGCGCGAAACGTTCGCTGACGGATCTTCCAAATGTCATGATGACGTTTGGGACGAAACGGCAGATCGAGATCGTCTCCGCCCCACTGTTCGTCCTCGCGCACACGCTCGTAAGCCTCGACAAACGGTTCGATGGAGGAAGCCTCGCTGTCCGTCAATAAATTGAGAATTCCGTCGGATTCCCGCAGCACGAACCCACATGGGCACGGCGGACGAACCGGGAGATCTTTGCCGCATTGAGGACAAATGAAGAACGGTTCCGCAGTGGCTTTCATCGAGCGCACAGGATCACCATCGTCTCGCCCAAAACCCATCGTTTCGAAAGCACCCTTGAAACCGCGAAGGTTTGCTCACGGAAAAGTTGCTCAATTCGCTCGATGGCGATGTCGTTCGACAGAATCGTGTACACAGAGCCGTCCGGCTTCAGGTATGGGCGTGCTTCGCGAGCGAAGCGATGGATCACATCGAAGTTCGCTCCCCCGTAAAATGCGGCTTCCGGCATTGAGCGCGGCATTGCTGGGAGGAACGGCGGATTCCATGCAATGACATCGAACCGCTCGCCATTTAATGAAGAAAACAAGTCGCCTGCTCTGGCGTTCACGCGAAGATTGTTTCTTGTGGCGTTGGCGATTGTGCAGCGCACGGCTTCCGGATTGATGTCGATTGCAGTTACTTCCGCGCCCGCGCGTGCCGCACACAGGGCAACAACACCGGAACCACATCCGATTTCGAGAAACGATTTACCGTCGAGATGCAGCGAGGAAATGAAATTGGCGAGGATCGCGCTCGAGCCGAAGTATTTCGGATGGAATACCCCGGGGAAAACCTCGAGATCAAGTGTTTCAACCCGAGTCGTAACGAACTGTTTCGACCTCTGGTTTAGCCAGTATTTCAAAACGACCGGCTGCAGTGCCCGACGGACGCGGCCCCATGACAACATGCCGCGCCTATTATGGAGGAAAAGTACGGCTTGCGTGGCAATTTTGCTAAACTGCCCGGCAATACTTCACTGGGAGTCGTTTATGAACCGTGTCGCTCGAATTCTGCTACTCGTTGTTACCACCGTCACGATGTTATCTGTAATGGCATTGGCCCAAGAGCCTCCCGCGCAAGACACACCGGCTCCGGCCGGCGGCGCAGGCCAGCGCGGCGCAGCGCCGGCTCGTCCTCCGCGTCCCTACGAGCAGGTGATCACGAAGGAAGCTAAAACCGACAAGGGCGTGTTCGACGTCCACAAAGTCGGAGAGGCCTATTACTACGAAATCCCGAAGGCGATGCTCGGGAAAGAGTTTCTCTGGGTCACTCAGATTCAGAAGAACACCATCGGCGCCGGCTACGGTGGATCGGCCGCAGGCAATCGCGTGGTGAAGTGGGAGCGTCAGGGCAATCGCATATTCATGCGGAACGTGGATTATGAGATCGTTGCCGATAAGAACTCACCTGTAGCCAAAGCTGTCGCCGAAGCCAACAATGACACGATCATCATGGCATTCAATGTCGAGGCGAATGGACCGGTCGAGTCTTCAGTTATCGATGTGACGCGGCTATTTACGACGGACGTACCTGAAATCAGCGCTCGCGCACGTCTGCGCGGCCGCGGGATGGACACCGGTCGTTCATTCATCGAAAAGATTGTTTCTTATCCCGAGAACATTGAAGTACAAGCCTCCCACACCTATACATCTCCCACCGACCAGCCGGCCGTGGGCGGCGGCCAACGCGGTACGGCGGGACAACCGGGCATGCGGCCTGGCAGCGCGACTATCGTGATGCACTGGAGCATGGTGAAATTGCCGGAGAAGCCGATGACGCCGCGCTTGTTCGACGAGCGGGTCGGTTATTTCACAACGTCGACATACGATTACGGACGCGACGAACATCGTGCTCAGAAGCGCACATTCATCGCGCGCTATCGCCTCGAAAAGAAAGATCCAACCGCGGAGATATCGGATCCGATAAAGCCCATCGTTTACTACATCGATCCGGCGACACCGAAGAAATGGATTCCGTATTTGAAGGCCGGCATTGAGTCCTGGAAGCCTGCTTTCGAGGCCGCGGGATTCAGGAATGCGATCATTGCGAAGGACGCGCCCACGCCGGAAGAAGATCCCGATTGGAGCGCCGAAGACGCGCGCTACTCCGTTGTGCGATGGTTGCCTTCGACCACCGAAAACGCTTCAGGACCGCACATCTCCGATCCCCGCACGGGAGAAATCATCGAAGCCGACATTCAGTTCTACCACAACGTGATGAACCTCATCCGCGACTGGTACTTCGTTCAAGTCGGCCCGCTGGATCCGCGCGCGAAGACATTGCCACTGCCGGATGAATTGATGGGCCGTCTCTTGCAGTTTGTCGTCGCTCATGAAATCGGCCACACACTGGGTCTGCAGCACAATATGAAAGCAAGTTCGGAATATCCCGCCGACAAGATTCGCGACGCGGACTTTGTCCACAGGATGGGTCATACGCCGTCGATCATGGACTATTCGAGGTTCAACTACGTGGCTCAACCGGAGGATCACATCCCCGTGGAAGACCTCGTTCCAGACGTTGGACCATACGACAAATTCGCGATCATGTGGGGCTACAAGCCGATTCCGACCGCGAAAACGTCCGATGACGAGAAGCCAACACTCGATCAATGGGCGCGTGTGCAGGACACGCAGCCCTGGCTCCGTTTCTCAACGGCAGGTCAGAATGGCTCCGATCCAGGCGATGAGACCGAGGCCGTTGGAGACGCCGACGCTGTCGCATCCAGCACGCTCGGTATGAAAAATCTACAGCGCGTCGGGAAGATGCTTTTGTCAGCCACGACTACAAAGAAAGGCGAACCCTATGACGATCTCAATGAGATCTATGGGCGATTGCTGGCTCAGTGGGTTCTCGAGATGAACCACGTCGCGTCGATTGTAGGCGGGTTTGATTCGCAGCAGAAACATGTCGGGCAGGAAGGCGTACGATTCATTCCGGTATCGCGCGAACGTCAAATCGCTGCGCTGCAATTTCTCCGGGAAAATGCCTTTAAAGTTCCAGCGTTCGCTACAAACCCCGATATTCTGCGGCGAATCGAACCGATCGGCGTTCTGGACCGCGTGAAGACATCACAAACGCGCATCCTGAATACATTGCTCAATAATGCCCGCATCGGGCGACTAATCGAGCAAGAAACCCTCGATGGCGCGGCGGCCTATCGGCCGACGGACTTCTTGGCGGATGTCAGGAAAGGCATCTGGAGCGAACTGAATGCGACGCAGGTGAAGGTCGACGGCTATCGGCGCAATCTGCAAAGCAGCTACCTCGAGATTTTGGGCGATAAGTTGAATGGACGTGTGCCTGTGACCAACGACACTCGCGCCTTCATACGCGGCGAACTCGCGACGCTAAAGAGCGCAATCGCAGCAAGCCTCGCGAAAGCGTCCGACCGCGCAACTCAGCTCCATCTTCAGGACGCGCAGGATCAGATTGCAAAAATTCTCGATCCGAAGTTCGAGAGAGCGGTCGCCGCGCCGGCGGTTCCACCTCCAGCCGGTAACGGTTGGGATGATGGCGACGATGAATCGTGCTTTCCGGATTACGCAATCTGGTTGTTCGGAAAATAAAGGGGAACGGCCACAAAAAAGTACAAAAGTCACAAAAGGGAATTCGATTTCTTGTGATTTTTGTGACTTTTTGTGGCTATTTTTTCTGTTAGACTGAGCGCCACCCGATCTCACCCCCACGAGTTGGAGTCGATGAAAATCGCGTTTGATGGGACAGTACTGCACGGACGGAAGTCTGGTGTTGGCTATTACTGTGAAGAATTACTGAAGGCGATGCTCGCTTTGGATCACGAAGATCAGTTCCACGTCTTCTCCCATCAGCCGTTGAATTTGCATTTACCGTCTTGGAACGGAAATCTGAAATTCACAAACTCGTTTCGATTTCCGATCCGCGCATTCTATCTTCATGCCCTTCTTCCGAAGATTCTGGATAAAGTTCAGCCGGACCTCTGTCACTACACGAATTTTCTGGCACCGATTTCGGAGCATCGGCCATACGTTGTGACAATTCACGACATGGGCTTGGAAGTCCTGCGCGATGCGCACCCACTCGCGAAGAGGCTCTATACGAGGCGCCTCGTTCCGCGCGTTGCCCAAAAAGCAAGACTGATCATCACGAATTCCGAGTACTCGAAATGGGAGATCGTTCGTCATTTGGGTATTTCCGAGGATCGCATTCGAGTCACTCCGCTGGCGGCCTCGTCGCAATTTGTACCGACACCGAATGGCCGGGCGACCAATCCCTACTTTCTTTATGTGGGAAATCTCGAACCGAGAAAGAATCTCGAACGGTTGATCGAAGCGTTCGCGCTCATTCCGCGGAAGGAGTATCAACTCGTCATCGTCGGCAATCGCTGGTATCACGGTGGAGCCGCGGAGCAGAAAGCCCGATCGTTGGGTTTGAACGGACGTGTGAAATTCATGGGGTATGTTCCCAGATCGGATTTGCCTGCATTGTTTACAGGCGCGACGGCATTCGTCTACCCATCCCTGCTTGAAGGATTTGGCCTACCTATCGTGGAAGCGATGGCGTGCGGCACGCCGGTGATCACATCGAACAATTCGTCGATGAAAGAGGTGGCGGGTACCGCCGCGTTGTTGGTGGATCCGCGGAATGTGGGGCAGATTACGGAAGCACTGGCGCGCATGGCGGAAGATGAGGCGCTGCGTCGCGATTTATCGAAGAGGGGTTTAATGAGGGCAGGGGAGTTCTCTTGGGAGAAGACGGCGCGACTGACGTTAGACGCCTATGAAGAAGCAGTGGGCAAGCGGTGGGAGCGCGCAAATAGATTGGAATCGAGCGATATTCCCCTCCTTGCATCACCGCAAGGAGGGGTGGCCGAGCGATCAAGTGATGTCGCGAAGCCTCCGTTAACCGCGAGGCCGGGGTGGTTTTCCGATGAACTCAAAAGGAAAACCACCCCGTCTGCGTCTGCTTCGGTTGCTTCGCGACATTTTCTTGATGACGCAGCCACTCCTCCTTGCGGTGATGCAAGGAGGGGAATAACAACGCTCGATTCCAGATTCGTTCACACCCTCGAAGCTATCCACAAAACGATCGAGTACGCGAAGCTGTTTCAATACCCCCTCAAACCGGACGAGCTGCGAGAGCGTTTGTTCGACGTCAGCATCGATGAAGCCACGTTCAACGAAGTGTTGAAGTCAGTTGAATACGAGCCCGACGGAGATCTCCTTGCCCTCCGCGCCGAACGCGAGAAGATCAGCGATCAGGCCATTCAGGAGATTCAACCCCATTTGCGCAGATTGGCATCGATGCCTTTTGTCCGCATGATTGCATTCTCAGGTTCCACGGCTCACCGGAACATGACGACTACTGAAGATGTCGACCTGTTTTTGATCATCGAGGGTGGAAGGCTCTGGGCAATATTTCTGACAGCCGTCGTGTGGGCGAAAGCCAAAGGCCTGCGCAAGCGGCTCTGTATGAACTACGTGATCAGCGACAAGGCGCTGCCGCTGTTCGAGCACGATGTTTTCACGGCGCAGCAAGCGGCTTCCCTCAAGCCGATTTATGGAAAGACCGTCTACGATCGTTTTCTGACAGCAAATCCCTTTGTGAAGCGCTGCTTTCCGAATTTCGATTCCGCGCGGCATCGAGCCGCCTATCCTGAAATCCACCCTTCGAAATCGAAGGCGCTCCTCGAAATAGTGCTGCGGCTCGGACCGATCCAGGTTCTCGAAAGCTTCAGCCGTTTTTTGCTTGGCAAGTATTTAGCGAGAAAGGTCAACCCTGAGTCTGATGTGCAACTGGATCGTTCGCGGTTAAAGCTGCACCTTCACAGCCATAAGAAAGCGATTCTCGATTTTACGCTCCGGCCCGCGTCCTCTCGCTCCATCCACGAATGACGGTCATAGCGAGGATGTATACATCCAGCGTTGGCGACCAATTGCGGACGTAGTAAATATCGTGGCGCAGTCGTTCTTCTAGGCTTGTGTAACCACGCCAACCATGGATTTGAGCGTAACCGGTAATGCCCGGGCGCACAGTATGGCGCACATCGTAGGTTCGGTACTCTTTCCGAAATTCTTGCGTGAACTCCGGACGCTCAGGTCTTGGTCCAACAAGGCTCATATCCCCGCGTAAGACATTCCAAAGTTGCGGAAGTTCGTCGAGGCCGGAGCGGCGAAGATAAAATCCAATGCGGGTGCACCGTGGATCGTGGGGTACCGACCAAATCGCGCCGAGATCGCGTTCGGCGTCCTCCTGCATCGTTCGGAATTTGATGATCGTGAAGCGTCGGCGGTCGAGTCCCACACGGACTTGCTTGTAGAAGATCGAGCCGCCGTCGGTCATGCGAACAGCAATCGCAATAATGACGAGCCACGGCGAGAGCAACACCAATGCAGCAGCGGCCAGCGTAACGTCAATCGCGCGCTTTGCAAACCCGGAAAAACCTGCAACCGACTTATGCCGGCTGAAGCTCTGTAATTTTTTCCGGTTTGATGCCGACGCGTTCCCCGACGAATCTTTGAATCTTGGTTTTGAAGGTTTCACGAGAAAATGTCTCCACCTGGCTTCGGACCTGCTCTGCAGGCCAAGCCATCATTTCAAATCGCTGGACGGCACGCACAATGTCGTCTGCATGCTGTTCCGCGAATAGAGTGCCATTGATTCCATCCTTAATTATTTCCGACGAAACCCCGGCCCCATAACAACTAACCGGACAACCCCATC
>JACXTT010002250.1_pt1 | contig 30872 bp, 42 predicted proteins | sample 9270951 | NCBI WGS metagenome assembly JACXTT01 (sample SAMN15532306, study PRJNA645909) | rock metagenome | isolation source: weathered quartz diorite | place: Puerto Rico | collected 2017-06-21 | reverse complement strand
GCCGCAGCCGCGGCGGCAAGGGCCTCAGCGGCCCGCTGGGCCTCGGCGGCAGCGAGGGCTTGAGCCCGGCGCCGCACCTCGGCCTGCCACGCTACGCGGGCCTCGTTGCCACGCTGGCGGGCCTCCATGAGCTTGCGCTTGAGGGGGGCCAGCGCACCGCGGACGGCGTTAGCCATCATGTTCGGCAGTCGCAACAGATTACGCTCGGCTTGGAGCAATTCGCGCTCGCCGTCGATGACGGTGCGAACCGAGTCGGCGAGGGCGGCGGCTCCCGCTTCATCGGCGACGAGGAACCCGGGCGGCAGCGTATCGGCGGCGGCCTCTGCGGCGACCAGTCCGGGCTCGGCGATCCCGGCGCGAGCAAGGCGCCCCATCGCCGTGACCAGCCGATGCTCCAGCGCAGCCGAGGTCGGATCGAGAGTATTGTCGGTCACAGGCGGAACTCCTCCTTGGGCTTGTCCAGACCGCGCTCCTTGACCTCAGCGGCCAGTGCCTCGAACACCTCTTTCGGGAACCACGCGCCAGCCCTCTGCGCCTTGCGCCACGCCGCGAGCAGGTGCGACGAGTGCATCTCGTCGATCTCCACCTCGGCGCGCTTGCTGTCGCTGTAGTATTTCACCGCGTACTTACCGGCCATCGGTCTGCCCTCGGTCCAGCGGAACACCCTTCGAGTCGTATCCCCGGAGCGCATCGAGCGACGGCCATCTAGCCTTCGCGCGCTCCCGGTTTCACGCGCCGCAGTTTGTTCTTATAGGTGCGCTCGAACTGCCGGCTGCTTCCCGGCTTCCGGCCCTGGCGGCCCCACTTCCCATGAGTTACCCCGCCGTCTTGCGCTCGTGTGCATCCACGAAGTCCGACAGCACCCGCGTGAGCCGCGCCATGATCCGCGGCTCGATCTGCGGCTCGCCGTCCTTCATCAACAGGATTGAGGTGTCGGGCGGGTACTCGCGGCCGTTCACGACATTGGACACCGTGCCGAGCTGGCGCAGCGTTTCCAGGTGCGTGTACCAGAACGCACGGCTGCCCGGCGGAGCCTCCTTCACGAAGTCCCGGCCCACAGTCTTGCGCGCCCGCAAGACGACGGCCATCAGCGCTGCGTGCGCGTGCGCCGCCGGAGGCATCGGCTCGTCGTCCAGCGGTGGCGGGTCGGGCTCTCGCGGCGGGGGCTGCGCGTCGTCGCTGGGCAGCATCGGGCTCTCGCGCCCGCGGCGATCGAGCCACGCGACCATCCGCTGCGCCGTGTCCGGGGCGATGTGATCCGCACGCTTGAACTTCGTCCCCGGGTCTTGGCCCGTCTCCTCCTTCATCATCTCGCAGTAGAGGAACGACGCTTTGCCCAACGCCGCCGCCTTCGTCAGTTTGCCGTAGATGGCCTCGATGCGCTCTGAGAGCAGGGTGCGCGGGTCGTCGTAGGGCTCGGCCATAGCCTCTGGTGCGGGCACGGGATCGTGGTCCGGGCCGGTGATGGCGCGCTGCAGTTCGTCGTGCGGCTCCGGCGCGGGCTCGGTGATCGGCGTCTCGGTTTCGAGCCACGCGCTGCGGCTCGCCCCGCCGAGTCGGTCGCAGGCGCGGGTCGTCGCCCGCGCCAAGCACATCTCGCGCGTGCTGCCGCTCGTCCAGGCGTTGCCCTCGCGCCCGAGCAGCCCCTGGCGCCGCGCGTCCTCAAGGCTGTAGGTGACGCGGTGCTCATCGGTGCCGTCGGTGACCCAGACGGTGGCGTGGTCGTCGGCCTCGCTCTCGACCTTGTAGCGGAAGCCGGGCAGCGTCTCCTTCATCACGCGCAGCACGTACTTCCAGCGCGGCCAGATGGTGAGCCGGCCCTTGACGACGAGGACGTAGTGATTTTCCATGAACTCGGCCGGGTGCATGCGGCGCGCATCGGCGAGCCAGCACGCCGCCTTGGCTTTCTGCACCGTGTCCCAGCCGTTGAGCGCCAGCCCAGCGAGGTTCGCGGCGATCTGATCGAACGCGGCGATCCGCTCGGCGATAGTGCCGTGAATCGCGCCGCGGTCCAGCGGCCCCGACAGCGCGCGGCTCGGTCCCTGCGTGATTTCGTGGATCGTCATGGCTCTCCCCGTTCCTTCGTGTAGGCGCTGCCGGCCGCCGCACCCCCGTGGAGGCGGGAGAGGGCGCTTATCGAGAGGCGCCGCTAGCCCTCTACCGGCAGCACGCCCGACCATAGGCGACGCGCTCGCTTGAAGTCAAGCGCGTTCTAGGCCACCTTGACGCGCAGCGTCTTGACGGCGCGAGCGACTACTTGGCCCACCCACGCCTCCACGTCGAAGCCGAGGTTGCGGAGCGCATAGAGCCGCGCGCCGGCAGCGCCACCGATGCTGACCCGGAACGGCGCGCCGCGCTCCGAGCCCTGGCGCGGCTGATGGGCCGTCGCCGCTTTGGCGCTTGACTGCTGCTTCTTCGACCCTGGGGTGAAGTGGTGCCACGTGTTGCGGCTGCGCCAGTCCTCCAACTCGGATGCCTTGATCCGCCACTGATAGGCGCTGCGCTGGCCGTTCACCTTGACGCGCTCCGCTGGCAACTTCCGCACGCGAATGAATGTCCCGACGCCGCTCTCGCTGACACCCAGCGTGGTCGCCGCCATCCCGATCGTGAGGTAGCCGCCGTCCAGCGCCTGCGGCCAAGACGTGAACCTCGGATACTTCTCCTCCGATGCCTTTTGCACTGCGTCTCCCTTCGTTGCCGGCTGCAGCCGCGCCGCCAGCTCATCGAGCGTCAGCGCCGCCATCAGCAGGTTGTTATCTCTCCCGTGGACCCACCATTGCCCGACATCGCCACCACGACTCGCGTAGCGCAACGTCGCGCGTGCGCCGTAGCGCGCTCGGATTAGGTCTTCCACCGCCTTCTGCGTGTACGCCATGTGTCCCTTCGCGTTAGAGCGACCGGGCGGAGCGGTGGACTGCCCCGTCCGGCGCTGTTTGCGGCTAGCCGCGGTGCGGCTGGCCGTCCTGCAGTTTCTGCTCGATGACGAAGTCCGCGGCGCCTTCGTGGATCGCGCAGCACGTCTTCGCGGGCAGGGTCAGCTTGAAGCTCCCCTTCGACTCCGGCCCGTCCTGCTCCAGAATGACCACGCCCAGCGCGCCCGCGACATCCGGGTCCGCGGCATTGTCCACCCGCGTGACGCGGGCCGGCGTGCGAGCCACCTGACGAAGCATTTCTACCTCCTGGTTCGAGCGCGAAAATCCATTCATGCCGAGGAGCGCGCTCACCCGCCTCGACATCCCGGCCGCCACCATGCGGCCAAAGTCGGTTTGTTCCGCGCTCGCGAGCGCCGCGGCAATAGCAGCCTCGGCTTCGCGCACGTCTTCGCGTGCCAGCGTGTCACCCGCGACGCGCAGGTCCCACAGCGCGGCCGTCAGCCGCCGGCACGCCCGCAGCATCGCCGCGAGCGGCCCCGTCGTGCTGACCTCGACCATGCTCATCGCGCACCTCCATCGAACACATCCGCGCTGTCCACGCACTGCGGCTTTGGCAGCCGGTAGAACGCGAACGGCCGGTAGGCGTTGGGCGCTTCGGTGCAGTCGTAGGGCGACCAGCCGCCGCGAACGATGACCGCGCCCAGCTCGCGGAGCGCCTTGCGGATCATCGCGAGACTGACGCGCCGGCCGAGCCCTTCGTACATCCCGCAGGCTCCTGACACTTCCGCGCCGCCGGTGTGCGCTAGGTAGCCGCGGACCTGTTCCGTTGCTTCGTGCTGTGTCATCGCGCGGCGCTCCCTTCTTCGTAGCCTTCCGAGTAGCCGCGGTCCCAGGCGCGGTACTGCAGCCGCGCCAGCGCATCGATCATCCACGGCGGCGCCGTCGTGAACGCCTTCTCCGCGTCGCGCCGGAACTCCTCTAGCCGCGCTTGCTCCCGAACCTCCACGTTGACCGTCATGGCCTACATCCACTCGTGCCGCAGCGTGTAGCCGCCGTCGCTGTGCAGGTGCGGCGTGTAGTCGCGGTCGCCGTTGTTGTGGTCGTTCGATGGGCAGCCTTCGCCGGTGCAGCCGACGCCGCCGGGCCACAACGCGGCACCGAGGTTGTACACCGCCTCAAAGCCGACATCCATACCGACCCCGCCGACGCCGAGCGCTTCGTGCCGCCGGTCGTAGCGCATCCCGGTCGCCTTGGCGACATAGCCGGTAACGCGGAACGGCCGGCGGTCCTCGCCGATGATGTACAAGTCGAGCGTGCGATACATGCCCGACGGCGCGACGTGCCGCAGCACCGTGTACACCGTGTCGCCTGGCTTCACGATCCCGCGCAGCCATTCGCGCGCCTTTTCCCGCTCCTCCCGTTGTGCCTTCGTCATGTCTCAATGCCTCCACGCAGCGAGTATCAACGCCAAAACGCCCAGCGCCACACACGCGACGCCGAGCACCCGAACCAGACTGCTTGCATAATGCGAGTAGATCACCACCGGCGCGGGACGCCCAGGACCGCCGCGCTCCATCCCGGCGCAGTTCGGGCCGGAGCGCACGCGCGTCAGGGCGAGCGGTCCGAGCCACCCGACGACCGCCTCGCACCCGCAGTCCCAGAGCGCGCGCTCCCGCGCCAGCGCCCAGCGCCGCGGATGCCACGAGAAGCCCCAGCGGCTGCCGCTCATGACGCGGCTCCGACGTAGCGCCGGAACTGCTCCACCGTCCACACGTCGCGACGAATCCCGTCCGTGCCGTCGGCGCGAATCTGCAGCACCCGCACCGTGCCGGAGTCCCAACGCCAGCCGCCCGCTCCGTAGCCGAATACGCGCCAGCGCTCGCGCCGGTTGCTGCGGACCACGTCCACCACATCGCCGACTTGGGTTTCCGTCGCGGCCTGCGCGAACTCCGCACGCAACCGCACTAGCGCCGCCTCGGCGTTCGCCTTGGCCGCCAAGTGCGGCGCCTCCGCGGCACGCAACGCCGCCAGCAGCTCGCTGAGCTTCGCAGAGGCGATCACGCGCGCGCCCCTTTCAGCAGCGCCGAACCCCGACGCTTGCGCCGGGCCTGGCGCCGCGACTCAGCCTCCCGTTGCGCGAGGATCACGTAGAGCGCCGATACCGTAATCGCGAAGCCCCGCCGCCGACCCTTCTCGCGCACCTCGACCGTTCCATCCTCGCCGCACGGCGCCAGCGTCACGATCAGCGAGCGCCGCGGCTGCGGCACTTCGCGGCGCACCCGCCGCCCGAGCCGCGTCACGCTGCACCTCGGAACCCGACGCCCGCGACGTGGTACCCGTCGCGCAGGCGCAGCGCCTGGGAATCCATCCGCCCGAACCGGCACCATTCGCAGTCGCAGCACTCCCGATCCACGTCCGCGCAGAACTCCTCGCGCCGCCACTTCTTCCGGTCCATCATCAGCGCGGCCCGCAACGCCCGCGTCGCGGCACGCTCGGGCGATACGTCATCCTCGAACCAGTCGCGGTACGGCATGTCCGGCAAGTCGTCGGGATGCAGCCCCGACATGCGCTCCAGGAACTTCGTCACCCGCGCCATCCACAGCTCAAACGTCTTGCTCCGATCCACTGTGTCCCTCCACGCAGCCGCGCCTCGAAGCACCATGCCCCGAAGCGCCACCCGTAATATCGTCCCATCGCTACTAGAAGTCAAGCGCGATCTCGCGCCGCCTCCAGCGCTGTAGGTCTAGCACTTCCCGTGCCAGCAGAATAAATGACGCCTGCGCGCGCCCCCGCCTGCGCGCCTGCGCGCACCCGCCTAACGCGCGCTCCCGCCCCTGCGCGCACCCGCGTTACAACATGCCTTCGTGTAGTCATGCGATGGCTCGCATTCCTACCCGAACGCCCAGTGAAGGCTGAGGAGCCCTGCGTTGCGCTGCGCTTCGGCTCACGCTTCACTGTGCAACCCTGCGTACCACTCCGTTACGATTCTAGGCACTGCGTGGGAAAGGCTTCTGTTGTGTCTGCGCCCGATCATGCTCCGAGCTGGCGAGCGAGCGCGGCGCAGCGTGCTGGCCAGGGGTCCCGCGCTGCCCTGTGGCAAGATGGACACACGAAGGCGCCGCGCCGCGCTGCGTGGCTCAGCGGGGATCGCGCCGAGGGGGAGCGACGGCGGCAGAAAACAACGCCACCCGGAGGGGGAGGCTCAGGGGCGGGCAGCGATGCGGTGGTCGAGAGTCCCGCGAATGCGCGCTAGGGCCTAGCCGCGCGATCAAAGCCGGTTGAGCGCAGGGCTCAGGGCAGGGTGGTGGGGGGCTTGGGAGCCCAGCGGGCGCGGGCGGCGAGGGCGGCGATTTCGCGGCGGCGCTCGGGGGAGAGTCTGCGGGCGCGTTCGTAGCCGCCCTTGGCGCCGCCGAGGCGGCCGATAGCGACGGCGCGTGGGTTCTTGGCGCTGGAGGCGAAGCCGTCGCCGTGGGCCTCTAGGGCGCAGTACGGACAGTGCCCGTCCCAAGCGCTGCCGGCGATGAAGTCGCCGTGGACGCGGCAGTGCTCGGTTGCCTGCGCGCTAGGGAAGGGGCCTACCGTCGCGGCGCTCGGGCGAACGGGGGCGGGGATGGCTGCGGGGTCAGGGAGGTGTCCGTTTTGCGATCCTGGGGCATCTGTAGCGTTTTCTGGGTTGGGCCAGGGACGGAGGCCGGCGAGCATATCGCGGCGGACGAGCCAGGCGTAGGGGATCGAGTGCGTGTAACCGATTTCGGCGAGGGCGGCGCGGCGGCGACCACGGCGCGGGCGCTCCGAGGCGCGCTCAGCGCCCTCGAACCAAGCCCGTGCGCGGCCGAGCCAGTGGCGGCGAACGCCGGGCACGCCGCGGCGGAACACCTTGGCTAGCATCAGGTTGACGGCTACGTTGGGGCGGAAGGTCTCGACGGTCTTGGCGCTGGCCGGGGCTAGGGCCTCGCCGCGGGCGACCCTGGCGCAGCGCATGCAGACGCCCTGCGGCGGATCATCGAGCGCCCACGACATGGCGAGCTTGCCGTGATCGCGGCGGCCGCACAGGGCGTGCGGGAGGCCGCTAGGGCCGAGGAGGGCGAGGTGGGTCAGCACGGCGCCTCACGCCGCTGGCTCGCGGTGGGTCAGGATCATCACGACTTGGCCCGGGGCCTGCGGGCTCAGGCCGATGGCGAACTCGAACTGCTGGGCGAGCATCAGGTCCTCGCGATCGAAGCTCACGGTGTCCTCGGCGTTCATCGGCACGTACTCACCGACCTCGTGCCCCATCCCCGGCGGGACGGGCTTGGCGCCGAGCCGCCGCAGGAGCAGGATCACCAGCACCGCGAAGGCTTGGTGGTCGCCCGCCCCCAGCGCCGCCAGCAGGCCTTCGCTGTCGCGGTCGGGCTCGTTCACGCCGCCTCCGGCGTCCGGTCGAGGATCGCATCGGCGAGTGTCCCGGGGCGGACGCCGAGCCCCTGGGCGAGTTTCCTGACCACCGACAGCCGCAGGTCGGGGCGCTGCTGGAGCCACCAGATCGTGCCGGGGTTGATGCCCGCTTCGATCAGGAACTGCCGCAGCGACTGGTCGGGCCGCCGCCGGGCCATGAAATCGGCCACGGCTTCCTCCCACGGCGTCGGTCCACGGCGCGGCTTGGGCGTGTAGGCCACGCTAGGAATCTAGCGATGCGGAGGGCCTGCGTCAAGGCTCGACTGGCGGCGCGTCGTCGGCACCGAGTTCGAGCTGGGCGAGCCGTGAGGCTTCGCGCTGCTCGTCCGCGCTCAGGGGCCGGTGGATGATCCGGTGGCTGGATTCGATGCGCCCGTCCGGCAGCAGGTACGCCTCGTGGGCGAGGCCGCCGAACCAGATCGTCTGCTCCAGCGAGGTCCCGCAGCGAGCCCGGACCCAGGACTCGGTGCCCATGCTCCTGCCCCAGGTCGCTGCGTTGGGCATGGCGTGGGTGTAGTCCGCATCCTGCAGGGCGCGGACGTAGGCGGCGGGCGGATCGGCGGTGGCCCGGCGGCGGGCGCAGAGTTGCCACGCGAGCGCCGTCAGCGCCGCGTCGAAATACGGCCCCCAGGAGCCGTCGGGCCGGAATCCCATCGGCATCGGGACGATCTTGCTGCGGGGCGGTGTGGCTCTCACGGCTGGTCCTCCCAGCGGCGTTGGTTGAGCCACGTGGCGGGGTGGGGGATGAAGCGGGGCTCGGTCCAGGACTCTCGCCAGCGCTCTAGGCCGTCGCTGATGGCGTCCACGGTGGCTTGGCACTGGGGCCGGACAGCCTTCCACGCCCGCAGGGCCGCCGGCTTACCGACCCGGCGCGGGTAGGCGGTCCAGAACCAGGGGTCGAACAGTTCCAGCCAAGTGAGGTCGTCGGGGTCCTTCGGTGCGCCATTTTTCGCGCTCACGGCCAACGCGGATTTTTCGACGTTGGCCGAACGTGTGTTCAGCTCACCAACACAGGAAGAAGCAGAAGAACTAGTCTCAAGCAGAAGACTAGATTCTAAGGCAGAGGCAGGGGCGATCGCTGTCGGGTCGCTATGCGTATCGCTATCGTGTCGCTGTGCGACCGAACTCCAACGCGCTGCGTTAGTTGCGAGAGCCCCTTTTCGGGCCTGCAAATATCGGATTTTCTGTGAGTCTCTGTCGCGAAGTGTACGGGCCTGCAACCAGACGCCCCGACGGGTGACCCGAAAGCAGGCCCGGATCGCCTCCCTATGGTCGGCCCATTCGGCCTCCGAGTAGCCGGCCCAGCGGCGGACCTGCTCCTCGGTCATTCGTCCTGGGGTTCCTGTCTGATGGGTGTAGGCGAGGATGTCGATGTAGGCACCGCGCTCATCCCTCGTGAGGGCTCGCACCGCCGGGTCGGCTAGCCAGTCGCGCCAGTAGAACTGCGAGGAGGGAGCCTTGTCCTGCGGCGTCCGTGCCATGTCCCGTCTCCGTGGGCTGACCACCGAGCCGGGCTGCGGGCGCACCGGCGGAGGACCGGCGCTGGGGCTGCGGAGCCTTCCGTCAGCCCGACTCGGTGGTCTTGCTCCGCGCTCGCGAATCTCGCACGCGACGGTGGGGCCGTCAAGGGGGACTTGACTTCAAGCGCGGCCGTGGCTAGCATGAGACTCTCGCGTCGCTAGCGTTGGAGCGGCGGTGGCGAAGGGATCGGTTACTTCACTCGTAATCAAGAAACCGGCCCCGACCCGTTCCCCGTCGCTAAATGTGATCGCCGGATGGCGAAGGGCACGGATACTTCTTGGAAAGTAAGCCCGTGCCCGCTGCAGATTCCTCCGGCGGTTGTATAGACGCCCGCTGGCGAAGGCTTCGGTTACTTCATGGTTCGACTCCACGTTTAGGCCCATAGGGGGCCGGTCCGAAGCCGATCCTCATTTCCCCGGGTGTCCATACTCCTCACCATCAGCACAAGGGAGGTGCAGCGATGAGCAAACTGAACGTCGCGCCGTCGGGGCCGACGATCACCACGCACGAGGGCGGCCGCGCGGCCCGGATCAGTCCCGAGCAGGAACTGCGCCGCAGCGTCATGGCCTGCCTGCTCTGGGAGGACAGTTTCTACGAGTCTGGCGAGAGTATCGCCGACCGCATCCGTGCGCTCACCGCGGCGTTGCCCGGCAGTGTCGTCGCGCCGCTGGCGCTGGAGGCGCGGAGCACGATGAACCTACGGCACGTCCCGCTACTCCTGTGCCGCGAGATGGCGCGGGCGAAGACGCTCAAGGCGGCGAACCTCGCCGCCGTGATCCAGCGCGCTGACGAACTGGCCGAGTTCCTTGCCATCTACTGGAAGGACGGCCGCACGCCGCTCTCAGCGCAGGTCAAGAAGGGCCTCGCGCTTGCGTTCCCCAAGTTCGGCGAGTACGCGCTGGCGAAGTACGACCGCGCCGCCGCGGTGCGCCTGCGCGATGTGCTGTTCCTCTGCCACGCCCGCCCGGGCAACGAGGAGCGCGCCGCGCTCTGGAAGCGGCTCGTCGCGGGCGAACTCGCCACGCCCGATACCTGGGAAGTCGCGCTGAGCGGCGGTGCCGAGAAGAAGGAGGCGTTCACGCGCCTCCTGCGTGAGCGCAAACTGGGGGCACTGGCCCTGATCCGCAACCTCCGCAACATGGATGAGGCTGGTGTCGATCCGCTGCTCATCGCCGAAGTGCTCGGCGAGACGGACGTGCGGCGCGTACTCCCGTTCCGCTTCATCGCCGCCGCGAACGCGGCACCGTCGTTCGAGCCGATTCTGGAGCAGGCGATGTTTCGGGCTACCGAGGGCCAGGCGAAGTTGGCCGGCCGCACCGTCGTGCTCGTGGACGTGAGCGGCAGCATGAGCGCACCGCTCTCCGGTCGTTCGACCATGAGCCGGACCGACGCAGCAAGCGGCCTTGCGATGGTCGCCGCCGAACTGTGCGAGCGCGTCGAGGTCGTGACGTTCAGCGATCAGGTCGCCCGCGTGCCGCCGCGGCATGGCTTCGCGCTGCGCGACGCGATTGCCGTCTCGCAGCCGTCCGGGGGTACGTACTTGGGCACCGCTGTGGCGGCGGTGAACGCGCGCGGCTATGACCGCCTCATCGTTGTCACCGATGAGCAGGCGCACGATGACCTGCAGGGGCCGCTGCCGGGGACGAAGGCGTACATGCTGAATGTCGCCGCCTACCAGAACGGCGTCGGCTACGGCCGGAACTGGACCCACATCGACGGGTTCAGCGATGCCTGCGTCCGCTACATCGCCGCTGTCGAGGGTGCCGTCGTTGCGCCGGAGGCCGACGCAGAGTAGGATCGCTAGGTGAGCCTGCTCACAGGGAACGTGGTGCAGCCGCCGTTGCCGGGGAAGGACCAACTCGTCTGCCAGACCCACGGGGTTCAGTGGTCCGTGGACGGAGAGACGGGAGCGATCCGGGTGCCCGGCATCTGCAAGCTCTGCCGCGACGAGTTACGCGGCGGGGCGGTGACGGCCTGCCCTGAGCACGGGAATCAGCCGGTGGATGCTCGGTTCCCGAATGAGTGCGTTGTGTGCGCGCTCATCCGGCGCAAGGGGGGCGGTGCAGGGGACCTGACCGATAAGCCCGGCGGCCCGGGTCCCCGGCCGCCCGATGTCCGGGTAGCGGCAAAGCCACCGCGCGCGACAGCGAGGCGCGCGAAGAAGCGGACGCGGCGGGGCGGCAAGCGCGGCAAAGCAGCACCTCCTGGACGCGCAGTGATCCCGCCGCCCCCGCCGCCCAACCGCCACGACATCCCGCTGCGCCCCACTGCGCCCCCTCTCACCGACGACGATCTCAACCCGGAGGTCCCATGAGGCCCCGCATCTTTGCATTCCTGCTCATGTTGATGCTCTCGGCGGCGAGTTGTAGCGAGGATGTCGAGCGCGTCGCGGCCCCGAAGCCGTGCGCGCCGGATACGGTTTACCTTGCGGTCCACGACACGGTCTTCGTCGATTGCGATAGGGACCGCAGCCGACCGTGACGCTCGGCCAGGACGCAGGCTTCCTCGCCGCGACCTACGGGGCCTTCGCGCTCGGCTGGATGCTGTGTTCGCGGACGCAGGCGAACCGGATGAACGACGCGCTCGCGGTCGCCAAGATCGCGACCAGTTCCGTCGGCTCAGTGATGGAGTCCACGGCGCGGTTGGCGAGCGAGGTCGAGGGTGCCAAGCTGCTCGCCACCGAGGTCGCGACGCTCACCGCCGAGCAGCGCAAGCTGCGTGAGGTCGTCGAATCGCTCGACCGCGGCCAAGGCAGCATCCTCAACGTGATGGTGAACTCGGGCCTCATCGGTGGGCTCGGGGGACGGCGCGACCCCGAGCCGCAGACGGGCGAGACGTACCTGAGCCGCGCGCGCCGCCACTCCGGCGTTGACGAGGTGCCGATCCCTCCGGCCAAGGAACGGCCGGCCGATGCCGCACGCTAGGCGGGCCACTTCCGACGGCTCGCCGCCGATCGCGCACCTGCCCTCGAAGTACACGGGCGACATGCTGCTGGAGCACTTCGCGGAGTATTGCGAGCGCTACATCCGCATCGTCGATAAGCAGAGCCGGCTCGTCCCGCTCTCGCTCAACACGACCCAGCGCGTCGTCGTCGAGGAAATCCGCCGGCTGCGGCAGGCCGGCCTCCCGCCGCGTATCATCTGCCTGAAATCCAGGCAGGTCGGAATCTCTACTCTATGCGAAGCGTTGATGTTCTACGACGCGCATGCGAATCGTAATCGGCAGGCGTTGGTGCTCGCGCACAAGGACAAGCTCTCGCGCGCCCTGTTCGCGATGGCGCGGCGGATGAAGGACGAACTCCCCCTCGACCTCCAGTGGAAGACGAAGTTCGACTCGGCGGTGCAGATGCACTTCGCCGAGAGCGACAGCAGTATGAAGGTCGAGGCGGTCGGCGAGACGCGCGGCTACACCTCGCCCGTGGTCCTGCTCTCCGAGTTCGCCTACTTCCCCGGCGAGCTGGACTTGGTCACGCTGCGGGCGATCATGCAGACGGCCCCGCGCGAGACGAACACGCTGGTCGTCATCGAGAGCACGGCGAACGGTGCCGGTAACGTGTTCCACCGGCTCTGGGTCAACGCCGTCGCCGCCAAGGCCGACCCGACGCTCGCCGACTGGGAGCGCGGCTGGACGCCGATCTTCGTGCCGTGGCACAAGCACGACGAGTACATGATGCAGCCGTGGTTCACGCCCGACCAGGCGACTGTGGCCGAGCGCGTGCTAGCGAAGCGCTTCGGACTCAACATGCGCCAGCTCGCCTGGCGGCGCTGGTGCATCCGCACGAACTGCGACGACGACCTCGACGCCTTCAACGAGGCGTATCCGGCGACGTGGCAGGACGCCTTCCTGCTGTCGGGCCGGCCGGTGTTCGACCGCGACGCGATGCGCTACTACATGACGCAGATTCCCCCCGAGTGCCGCGATCCGCTGCCGCCCCAGGTCGAGATCGACTGGCAAGACAAGGTCAAACACGTCTCGATCCTCGTTCCCACAGAGCGAGGCCGCGGGCGTCAATATCAACCGCCGGCCGCCCGCCACACCTATATCGTGGGCGTGGACCCCTCCGAGGGCGATCCCAAGTCGGACGCCTCGCCGATGGCCGTCTTGGACCAGATGACGCTCTCCTGCGTCTTCACGTGGCACGGCCGCATGCCGCCCGATCTCCTCGCCGAGGAGTCGATGAAGCTGGGCTGGCTCTACCGCTGGGCCGACATGCCCGCCAAGATCATCTTCGAGGCCAACAACCACGGCATCGAGTTCGCGAAGACCCTGACGCGGGCCGAGTACCCGAACATCTTCTACCGCACCGTGAGCGAGGAGTCGGTCGCGGGCGAAGTGACGGAGAAGCCAGGCTGGTTCCAGACGACGCGCAACAAGCACGCGATCATCAACACGTTCCGAAAACTCGTCCGCGAGAAGGCGCTGGAGCACATCGGCGACGGCACGCGGATCATTCGCGACCCGATTCTCGTCAACGAGATGTCCACGCTGATCTACAAGGACTCCGTCTCAGGCTCGGTCATCGAGGCCCAGCCCGGGCACGCGAAGGACCTGGTCTTCGCCTTCGCGATGGCGCTGATCGCTCACCGCGGCGACCAGGAGGCGCCGCTGGAGCCGCTGCCGGAGGAGGAAGTCATCTCCGCCGCGCTCCAGGTGGCGCTCATGCGGGAGCGCGACCCGGAGGGTGCGGAGCGGTACGCGCTTGACATCTTCGGCATGACCTGCGATGACTTGGAGCGAGTCAGCGAGGCGAAACACCTGAACCAACTTCGTCGGGAAGCTCTGGGGACGGGCCTGATGCGCTGACCGTGCCCTGCGAGGCGCGTCGTTGCTCACGGATGAGGCGCGTGAAGCCGTCGTCGAGTGCTTCATGTGCGGCCAGCCCCTAAATCCCGACCGCGCGCTCTATTTCTCCCCCGAGGAGCGCGCCGCCGATCCGGCCCCGGCTCACCCCGATTGCCTGCGGGTCGATCCCCTTTGCATCTTCGCCGTCGCCAACGAGTACCACCGCTGGGTCACTGAGCGCGCTGGCCTCGGTCGCCGCGTTCCCTTCCCGGCGCGGCCGGTGCTGTGATGGTCTTCCTCGCCTGCGACCACTACGCGAGCCGCGGGGACGTGGGCGCGATGGTCCTCTGTCCGTGGGGCTGCGGCCCCCAGCGCGCCACCTCGCGCCCCGAAGCCGCCGGCTTCATCGCCGATGTGCCCGAGCACTACAACGTGACGCTCGGCGAGTATGTCCGCGGTCGCACCCATCTACGCCAACTTCAGCGCCAGTTCGGCTGCCACGACTACGAGCCGCAGGGCGACCAGCGCGCGCGCCACCGCGAGTTCCTGCGCCGGGCGAGGCGGCCGGTCCACGTGCAGGTCGGCCGATGAAAGACTGGCGCAAGCGGCTAGGGCCCGACCTTCGCCACGGCCCGGTGATGCCGGCGAAGGCCGAGGTCGAGAAGAACGCCGACGACATCGCCCGCTCGCTGGGCTGGATCAATCGCCACGCGATGCGGGCGGCGGTCCTGCGCGTGCTCGCGAGGCCGCGATGAACCAGAACGTCACCGGCTCGTTGCCCAGCTACACCTACGACGACGGCTCGCGCTTCGTCGCCGAGCAGCGCATCCCTTCGACGATGCCGGCCTTCCAGGGGCTGGACGCCGACGAGTTGCGTGCCTTCGTGGCCCACTACTGGCAGCAGGCGTGGGAGGGGAAGCGCGCCGAGACGGAACGGCTCAAGCTCTGCTCGCTCTACTACGACGGTTTCCACTACCAGAACGCTTGGCTCAACCGCTCGAACCCGATCGCGAACTACTGCTTCTCGACCGTGGAGACGGTGGTGCCGATCATCACTGAGGTGGTCCCGCGCCCCGAGATCATGCCGCGCCGCTCGATGGATGCCGCCACGACGACCAACATCCAGGAGACGGCCCAGTGGCTGATGGACACGGCCGCCTGGGATGACGCCGAGGTGCTGGCGACGCGCGACAAGTGCATCTACGGCTGGTGCGTGCGGCTGCTCTCCTTCGACTACCGCACGGGGATGCCCTACCCGAAGAACCTCTCTGTCTTCCACTTCTACCCCGACCCGACGGCCCGGACCCCCGAGGAGTGGGAGTACGCCTTCATCGCCATGCCCGTCTCGACCGAGAACCTGCGGGCGACCTTCCCCGCCGTCGCCCACCTCATCGAGCCCGACGGCTTGGCCGGCCCCGACTACGACGTGCAGGTGCGCCCGTTCTACGAGTTCCTGGAGAACGCCTACCGCTACGAGACGCCCTACATGATCTCGGGGGCGCTGTCGTTCGTGAAGGAGAGCGATCCGGCACCGAATACGAGCACATCGCTGGTCGCGAGCCCCGGCGGCTACCGCGAGCACGGCGACACGACGTTCCTGCTCCAGATGCTGGTCCGCGATTCGACGCTCCAGGAAGTGACGTACATGGGTACCAAGTACCTCGCCGACGGGACCGCGGTGGCGGGGATGCACGAGACGGCGAGCGAGCCCTGCTGCGCGAACGGCTGGCGGGTCATCTCGATGACCGCGCATGGCGTCTTCTGCGAGCCGCCGAAGCCGCTCGACGGCTGCTTCGATGGCCTGCCGCTGGTCATGGGCCGGCGTTACCCGCGGACGGATCGCCTGTGGTGCGCGGGCGAACTCGACCACATCATCCCGATGCAGCGCGAGATCAACCGCCGCCGCAAGAACCTCTCGCGGGCGCTGGAACTCTCGGCCAACCCGCCCGTCATCACGAACAAGGACTCGGGCCTGCTCCCGAATATCAACACCGTCGAGGCCGGGGAAATCCTCAAGGTCACGCGCGGGTCCGAACTCAAGTGGATGGAGTACCGCGGCCCTTCGGAGTTCCAGTTCCAGATGCTCGGCATCGACCAGCGCGACGTGGACACCATCTCGGGCGTCCACGATGTCCAGCAGGGTCAGCGCCCCGCCGGCATTGAGGCCGCAGCGGCGATCCGCCGGCTCCAGGAGGCGGCGCAGGTGCGAGTTCGCGGGATGGAGGCTGTCGCCCACCGCGAGCGCGCCGCGCTCCTGCGGAAGCTCCTCTACTGCGCCGGCCGAAAGCTCGCGCCCCAGATTAGTTTCCGCGGCGCGGGCGGGCAGGTGCTCAACGTCAACGCTGATGACCTCTGTCAGCAGTACGACATCCAGTTCGCGCGCGGCACCGGCACCGTCGCCGGCCGGCAGGACATGGAGGACAAGGCGCTCGCTCTGTTCGATCGCCACGCGCTCGACCGCCAAGGGCTCCTCGAAGCGCTGAACTGGAAGGGGCGCGAGGAGATCGTCGCGCGCATGACCCAGCAGGACATCGCGATGGCGGTGGCCCAAGCGCGGGCCGGCGCTGCCGCGGGCGGACACTCGAACGGAAGCGGCCCGCCGAAGCGCGGCGGCCGCATCCCGCAGGAGGCGGCATGAGCCACGGAGAGGCCGCGGCACGTCTCGGCGCGGCACGCAGCAAGGCGCGGCGCGGCAAGAAGAAGTGGATCGCGGGTGCCATCAAGCACAAGGGCGCCCTCACGGCCCAGGCCCACGCCGCGGGCCAGAGCCCGATGGCCTTCGCGCGCTCGCACGCGCACTCGCCGGGGACGACCGGCAAGCGCGCACGGCTGGCGCTGACGCTGCAGGGGTTCCACCACTGATGCCGTGGGCGAGCGTGCAACAGGCCCGCTGGGGGCACAGCCCCTCCGGCATGAAGGCGCTGGGGCCGGCGAAAGTCGCCGAGTTCGACGCCGCGACGCCCAAGGGCAACCTGCCGCGGCGTGCGGGCAAGAACCAGCACGGAGCCGCCGCACGGAGGCTGGCAGCGGCACGAATGAGAGGAAAGCGATGAGGGAACACGCCCAGCCGGAGCGGGTGAAGCCGACGATCAAGGCGCAGACGAAAGAGCCCGAGCCGTTCAGCACGCACGGCAAGAGGCTCGCCGCCGCACGGGCGAAGCGAGGCCGCATGCACGTGAGCGGCGCGGTCGCCACCGCGATCCGCAAGCCGGCACCGACGATGTACCTCGAAGACGATGCGGCGGAGCCTCTGATGGGCCGCCGCGTCGGCGAGCCGACGACGCTGACGGTCCACGGCCGGATCGGCAGCATGAGCGCCAGCCGCGGCTTCGACGGCAAGGTCCATCGCAGCGTCTCGGTCGAGGCGCATGCGATCCACCACGCGGCGGCGAGGCTCGGCGCTTCACGCCTCGGCAGCGTCCGCAAGGGCCGTGGGCGCGGCTACGACAACTCGCTCGGGCACGGCGAGTACCCCGGCAACGACCCGGCCAACGTGCCCGGCAACTACGACTGAGAGGTGATCCCGTGAGCTACAGCAGTGCGCCGAACGCCGGCAACGCGCCGAGTTACCTCGGCCCGACGCCGCCGGATCGTCAGGAGATGACGTTCGGCGAGCACCTGCAGGCGGCGCTGCAGGTCTTCATGGCTCGGCCGCTCGATCCACAGGAGATGCGGGACATGAAGGCTTTCCAGATCGGGCTCCAAGCCGCGATCCGCGAGAAGTTGCAGCAGCAGTCGGGACAGCCCGGCCAGCCGATGGGGCCGGGCGCCTCGCCGGAGGGCCAGCCGAAGCAGGGCATGGGCACCGACGAGGAGGACTACAACGGCGGCGGCTTCGGAACGCCCGTCGCACAAGGGGAGCAACAGCCTTATGGCTCACAGTGAAGTCCCGGTCGTCATCCCGACCGAAGTGATCGAGGGCCTGCAGCCCGAGGAGCCGGTCGTCCCCACGGACGCGAGCGACGAGGGCGTTGCCCCTCCCGCTCCTCCCGCTCCTCCGGCCGCCACCACGCCTGCGCCCGCTCCGGCAGCGCCAGCAGTTCCGGCCACCGCGCCGCCCGCGGCACCGGCGACGCAGCCACCGGACACGCTGGAACTGATCCACGAGACGATCGGCGAGGTGCGCGACCTCGGCCGCCGGCTGGACACGGCGCTGACGCCGCCCGCGGCACCGGCGGAGCCCGCGGCACCGCTCCAGCCGACAGCGACGATGAAGGCCCTCATGGAGTCGGAGAGCGTCGTCGAACGCGCCATCGGCGAGGAGATGTGGCGGGAGCGGCAGGACCGCCAGCGCGAGCGCGACGAGTACGCCGCGCGCGTGAACGAGCTAGAGGCCGAGATCGCGGGGACCCAGCAGGTCATCGCAGCCGCGCAGGCGCAGGCGGAGATCGCCGACGCCGCGCAGAAATACGAACTCACCGGCGAACAGGTCATGTTCGTCGTCGAAAGCATGGAACGATCCGGTTCAGTCAATAGCCTGACGTTCGAGCAGGGAGTGAGGGTCTATCTCCCTGACGCGACGCCGAAGGCGCGCCCCGCCTCGCCCGCCCCGCCCGCAGTCCGGCCGGGAGCCGCGGATGGCAACGGCCCGCCTCCCAAGGCTGCAACCATCGTGGATCGCGCTGCGGCGGCAGGCGCCGCGCCCAAGGAGGCTGCTCCCAAGGAGTACGCCAGCGTGGAGGACGCCGTCGGAGATGGCTGGGCACGCATCTTCGGCACCGGCTAGGCCCACGCAGGAGAACCACTAGGTGGCGTCATACACCTTCCCCTGGAACCAGGTGAACTCGCTGGTCCAGGACTACGTCGTGAAGGCGATTCAGGACCAGTTCTTCAAGTCCAACGCCTTCTACTACCGAGCCCGCAACCGGCTCAAGATTTACACCGGCGGCCGCGCGATCGTGCAGCCGCTGTCGTGGAAGGCGGAGGGCGGCGGCGGCGGCTGGTTCAGCGGCACGGACCGGCTCGACACCACCATCCGCGATCCGATCCAGGCGGGCGTGTGGACGGCGAAGAACGCCTACGTCCCCATCGCCATCGACTGGGACGAGGAGAAGGCCGTCGCCGGGCCGACGATGGTGAAGCCGCTCATCGAGGCCAAGGGCGAGATCGCCAAGAACACGATCATCGACCTGATCGGTACCGACCTGTTCAACCTCGGCACCAACCCGAAGGCCATCACCGGCCTGCAGTACGCGCTCGTGGATTTCACGGGCGCCGCGCCGGGCGTCTGCCCGGCCAACACCTACGGCGGCATCGCTCGCCAGGGGCGCTACGACGGCTCCGGCGGTGGCACCCAGACCAACACGTTCTGGATTCACCAGGGCGATGACACGACCTACCTCGACACTGGCGGCAGCAACTTCGACCCGCTGGGGGCGGGCAAGGTCATGGGCGTGATCGGCAAGGTCTGGGCGGGCATCCGGTTCGCCTCGGCCAAGTCGCCGACCATGATGCTGTCGAACGTGGGGACCTTCACCTGCTACCACAACGCGCTGTCGCTCAACGACCGCTACATGCGCCCGCAGCAGAACTCGGACCTGGCGAAGGCCGGGTACGACAACCTGATGTACAAGCGGGCGGTGTGGGTCGTGGACGAGCGTGCGCCGCGTGACAGCTCGAAGGTCGAGCACCTGTATTTCCTCAACGAAGACACGGTGCGCCTGTTCGTGCATGCGGACGCGAACATGGCCTACGAGCCCTTCCGCAAGCCGTATGACCAGATGGCGCGCGTCGCGTACATCCTCTGGCGAGGAGAACTCGTCATCATCGAGCCCCGTGCGAATGGCGTCATCTCGTCCATCAGCACGGCGACGAACAGCTAGCGGAGGACGAGAAAATGTCAGCCGCCATGCGGTTCGAGCAGATGTATCTCATCAAGGACGCGGCCGGCAACCTGCTCTGGCAGGGCGCCGCGCTGATCCTGAACGCCATCGAGGCCACGAGCGCCGAGGCGTCGAACACCGTAGGCGTGGGCGAGGCGGTGCGGCTGGACAACACCACGTCCGTCATCCCGCGGTGGGACTACGCGAACACCGGCACGGATGTCCCGGCTCCGGGCGTCGTCAAGGTACTGCGCGTGTCGGCGGCGGCCAACACCGGCTTCATCGGTGTCGCGCTGGAGCCGATCGCGCCGGGCAAGCAGGGACGCATCGCCCCGGTGGGTACGATCACCTGCGTCAAGTGCATCAACCCGCCGACCAGCAACACGCTGGGGGCAGCGATCACGGGCTCGGCGACCGCCGGCTCAGTGGACGCACCGCTGGCGGCCAACGCCGTCAGCACGGCCACCGGCATCCCGGCGGGCGGAACGATGCTCGGCCGCGTGATCCAGGCGGCCGGCACCTCAGCCAACCAGACGGGGAGCCTGACGCAGTTGGGCGTCCTCGTGGTGCCAGCGTAGCTCGGTAGCAGTCAGACGCAACGCAGCGGTGGGGCGGCGCGAGGTCTAGGCGCCGTCTCCGCCGCGTGCGGCGAGAAGGGAGCACGGGTGGCGTTCTACGGTCCCAAGCAGACACTTTCCGCCAGCATTACGATCGGCACCACCTCGACGTTGCTCGGGCGCTTCATCAACGCCACGGGTGCGGTAGCGATCTTGGTCCGGTTCTCGGCCGGCAGCAACTCGACGAACCCGCTTTCCGCCGCGGGCGGCCAGTGCTGCGACGCGGGGGCGACGGCGGCGAATGTCACGGGCTTCCTGCTGGCGCCCAGCGGCACGGCTTCCTGCAAAACCAACGGCACGGCACCCGACGGCGGCTACCTGCTGTTCGTCCCGACGGTCGGGCCGATGGTGCCGACGCCCTGCGTGGACATCTACGCGACGATGACCACCGCCGTCTCGAACACGGTGAAAGTCGAGGCGTGGGGGCTCTACTCCGACACCGAACAGCGCCACACGCATCTCGCTAGCCTCAGCGCCGCCGGATGAGCGTTCAGGTCCTGCAGGTCCAACTTCAGGTCGCCGACCAGCCGGTCGGCGGCGCTGCGGGCGCACGGCAGCGGAAGCTCATCGCGGGCACGGGCGGATCGGCCTTCGAGTCGAACACGAACTCCAGCGCCAGCTACCACAACTGGGCCTCGCCCGATGAGATGACGGTCAACGTCACGACGAATCCGACGACCTCGGCCTACCAACTGAACTATGCGCTCGCCGCGGGGACGGTGCCTGCTGGCACGGTGACGAGCTTCGTGCGGGTGCGTCTGTGGACCTACTCCGACGCCGACAACAGCCCCTACACGCTGAGCGTGCAGCCGCTGGTGGCGGCCTCGCTCATGTCCACGCCGCAGCCGACCTTTGGCCCGGGCGGCGTCTCGACCACGGCGCAGGAGAACACGTTCGATCTGCTCGTGGCGCCGGACGGCACCGTCTGGACGCTCGCCAAGGTCCTCGGCTATCGCTGGGGCTTCTCGCTCGCCGGCACCTCCGGCGCCCCGGTGACGATCTACGTCGGCGGCGTCGCGAAGATGCTCGTCGAACTCTGGGGTGCTCAGCCGCCGACGACCTACACGCCGATCACGCCGCCGACATCGACCGCCTACACGCCGATCACGAGCACCGCATGAGCACGTTGGTCACGAACGTCATCAACGACTGCGGCGTGCGATCGAGCGATCCGGGCTTCACGCGCACCCCGCGCACGCTGTGGCTCCAGTTCTTGAACGAGGCCCAACTGGAGATCGCCAGCGAGCTGCGGTGCATCGAGATCGACGCTAACTTCGACGTGGTCGGCGGACAGGAGAAGTACACCTACCCGCCCGACTGCGTCGTGGTCCGCGGGATCGCCTACTCCGACACGCCGAGCGACACGACGAGTTTCAAGTGGCTCAACGAGCGCTTCGAGGACGAGTGGCGGCGCGAGACGACGGTTCACTATCCGCAGGGCACGATCCACTCCTACTGCGCGCGCCAGCAGTTCATCGAGTTGATCGGCCAGCCGAGCGTGACGGTCACGGGCGGCGGACTCATTACGTACGTCCGCGTCCCGGCGTGGCTGACGGCCGAGGCGTCGAACGCGCTGGAGGTCCCCGATTTCCTACGCTCATTCCTCGCGGACCGGATGATCGTGTTCGCGAAGCGCACCCGCAACAACTATGCCGAGGCGGCGCAGGACGAGAAGGTGTGGCTCGCCAAGCTGGAACAGCTCCGCGACAAGATCGAGGACCGCAGCGAGGACCGCCGGCCGGCGATCCGCCCGTTCGGGCTCAGCCGCCCCTATGCGGGGCAGAACTAGGAGATTCGCATGTCAGGCTTCAACCCGAGCGAGGAGAAGTGGCGGGTTTACGAGAACCGACTGTACCAGACGCTGACCGTCACCGAGTACGCGGCGGGCAGTCCGGTCGGCGGCGGCTTGGCCGGCGTGGTGTATGCCTTCCCTTACGTCAACAAGGTGTTCAGCACGATGGGGGTGGACGCGACGGTGCCCTACGTCTGGGGACTCAACAACAGCAACTCGGGGCTGGCGATCATCGGCACGAGCACTCCGAACGCGAACGCGACGATCTGGGTCGGCGACTTCGCGCGGACGAACGGGACACCGACAGAGGACCCGTGGGCGGCCACGGGGGCGACGGAGGACAGCACGACGACGACCAGCAATAGCAACGCCTCGCCCTCGACGATCGGGAGTTTTGGGCGCGTGCGGATTGCGAGCGCGATCTGTGCCTTGGATGATGTCGGCGCGCCGCCAGCCGTCTCGGCGAACCCGACGGCCGATACCAAGTCGGGCATCGGCTTCGGGGTCTGCCAAGTCGTCAGTATCCCGGCTTCGCCCGCGCAGGCGCTCATCCTGCTCTACTGCGACTACCTGACGATGACATGGAAACTGCTCTCGGCCCGCGGCGGCGGCAGCGCCCCGACGGCCGCGATCGAGACGCTGCAAGGGGTTGACCCTCCGCAGGCGTACCGTCAGTTCCACATGCGGCTCGTCCACGACCCCATCAAGGGCAAGATCAGCGGGTGGATCAACGGCGTCGAAGGGGCGATCATCACCGATACCAAGCGGATGCCGCTCGTCACCGGGCCAGCGGGCAACGCGAACGCCGCCATGTGCCAGTTCAGTTGCTTCGCTCAGAGCGGGACCGCGGCCGCGGCGGCGATCAACGCCGCCTACTGGTACCCCACCGAATACATCGTGCTCCCGTGGCGGTAGCGTGATCCGTGAGGACGCGATTCTCTCGCCGCGCGACTGGCCGGAACTGATTGCCGACTATGTGGGCAGTACGGTCATCGACGTGATGGCGCTCGGCAGCGAGCCCACGCAGGTGCCTGCGAACTTCAACACGGTGACCGGCCCGATCGTCGCCCGCGTCCCTGGCCCGGCTCCTGGCATCGGCTCGCCGACGATCGACGAGTACGACAGCCGCCACTGGCCGATGAGCAGCACGTCTTACTCCGCAAACGCCAGCCTGTGGATGGGCACGGCGCCCGAGTACATGCCGGGGCAGGGCGTCGCGTATGAAACTTTCAAGCGCAAACCCGGCGAGCCGTTCACGATCACACCTTGGGAGCGCGATACGTTCATCACGGCGACGGTGAATCTGCAGGGGCCAGGACCGAACGAAACGGACCCGATCGTCGGTGCCGACGCGAACACGGCTATCGGCATCGGGCTCGGGCGACCGCAGGTCCCGGTATTCAGCGGCCTTCCGGGTGCCTCGCCTTACGAGTCGTTCGTGTTGCTCTACATGCGTCCGTGGGATCGCAAGTTCCACCTCTACGTCTCGCCCGGGCTCCAAGGCGGGTCGCTGGCGGTGCCGCTGGCGGGCGTGGACGCGGTGCAGGAAGGCTACGGCTACAGTTTCGCGATCGACTACCGGCCGACACAGGGGTTCGTCAAGGCATACATCAACAACGTGCTCGGAGCGACCGTCTCGGATGTAGCCATGCTGCCGAAACTGCCGTCGGCGAACTGGGCCAGTCTCCCGAACGCCTCACGCGCTTGGCGGTGGTGCATCGGTGGTCTGTTCTGCGGCGGCGCGAACCCCGAGTCGGTCAGCCACTTCGGCGGCGGCATCGCGTACCTGCAGGCGCGAGTGAAATACTAATGCCAGCGCAGACTCAGAGCCTGCCCGAACTCATCCGCCAGTTCGACTTCGGCGAGGGTATCGTCGGGGGCCGCTCGGACCTCGGCATCCCGACGATGGGCCGCCGGCTCGGCCGCCGCGCCTACATCCGCCATGTGCGGCTCGCCGACAACGCGATCTTCCGGCCTGCGCGCGCGATCCGCGTCCGGCCCGGCTCGCGCGACATCTCCTCGGCGGCGGTCGCGTCGGCACCGCAGAGCCTCGGCAAGTTCTACAACGCCTCGGGCAACCGCGTCTTCGTCCACGCCGTCACAGGGCTCGGCACCGGGGCGCTCTACGAGGCCCAGTCCGCCGCCTACGCCACGCAGACGGCGCCTTACTCGCTCACGGACCAGAACCTCGTGTTCGAGATGCTGAACGGCGTGTTGATCGCTACGCAGGTCGGCGGCTCGCAGGCGCCATTCTTCTACTACCAGGGCGCGGGCGCGACGTGGCTCACGACGGTCCTCCCAGCACCGAGTGCGGCGGTCACGTTCGCGGCCGACAGCATCGGCGGGAACCTCACCACGGCGGTCGCCTACTACTACCGCGTGCGCTGGCGATACACGAACGGCTCCAGCCTCGCCGGCCCGGTGTCGGCGGCGCATACGCCGATGGCCCCGAACCTGACGGTCAACATCAACGCGAACCTCACCCCCGGCTCCCCGCGCGCCGACTACCTCGGCTGGACGCTGGAGCGCACGAAGCAGGGGGGAGACGCGACCGGCCCGTTCTACACCGTGAACGACGGCACCGCAGCGACCTACGCCGATGCCGCCGCCGACGCAGCGCTGTTCACGCTGACGCGCGACACGAACCACGGGTCCCCGGTCCACGTGGACGGGATCGTGGCGCACCGCTCCCGGCTCTGGGGCTGGGAAGGCTCGAACCTGCACATGAGCCAGACTATCGGTGACCCGACCGAGGCGACGGGAATCTTCAACTGGATTGGTGACAACATTTACCTCGTCGCCAAGGACGATGGCGACGCCATCGTGCGCTGTATCGTGCAGGGCGACCGCCTCGTCATCTTCAAGCGCCGGAGCATCTGGGCACTCGAAGGCGACGCACCCGAGAGCTTCCGGCTCCGCCACATCTACGATGGGGCCGGGGCCTGCGGACCGCGGGCCGTGTGTGCGACGGGGGCGACGCTCTGGTTCGACTCAGGTGACGGCGGCCTGTTCGAGATGCGCGGCGACCGCGTCATGCCGATCGGCTGGACGCAGATCGGGCACTACCTTGATGCGCGCGACCTGTCGCGGCAGTCCTCCGGGCTGGTCACGAACTACCTCGGCGAGTACATCATCTTCTGGTACTCGGCTCAGAGCGGCGCCACGAACGGCGACCAGCTCGTGTTCGACCTGCGCTTCGGCGTCTGGAGCCACTTCGGCTCGGCGACCGTCGGCACCACCGTGTACGGCTGGATCGCCCGCGACGCGCTCGTTCAGAAAGACGAACTGGACTTCAACCGCGCGACGCTGCTGTTTTGCGATCCGACGCGGGCGCGCGCGAACATCACGATCACGTCCTCGAACAACAAGGCCCGGATCGTGACGCCGCAGGGCACGATCGACATGACGCTCGCGACCGGGAACCCGACGCCGATCGCGCTCGCGCAGGACCTGCAAGCGAAGACGCGGACCGCCTACAACGTGCTCGTCGCGTCCCACAATGGCTGGTACGTGAACTACGGGCTCCAGATTCTCACCGGCTTCAACGACCTACTGCGGGTCCTCTACGGCGCGTTCACCGCGACCGTCACGATCCCGGCGGCGACCTACGACGGCCCCGGGCTCGCAGCGGCGGCGCAAACGGTGCTCAACACGTTGCCGGGACTGTTCTACCCTGGCGCTTCGGACAGGTTCGCGGTGACCTACTCGGCGGGGAACTTCACGATCGTGCTCGTGGGGAACCAGGGACACACCTTCGGACTTGTCGGTGCCGGTGTGAGTCCGTTCATTTCGGCCGCGCCGACGATGGGCTTCCTGCCGGTGACGCAGACCGCCGGACTGTCGCAGACCTCGGACTTCTCGGTCGGGCCGGACCTGTTCTCGATCTGCTGGAAAGGCCAGCCCTCGGGGACGTACGGGGCGACGTTCAAGTTCTCGGACGCCACCAACTTCACTTCGGCTGCCACGCTTGGCTACGCCCTCGTCGACGTCGGGCCGGCGCCGGGCTCCTTCGCGGTGGCCGGCTCCGTCACCGGGTACGGGTACCATGTGTGGGCCGGCTTCACCGGCACGGTGGACCGCGCCGCCGTGGACGGCAGCGGTGGGCTCCCGATCCGGTTCATGTTCGAGAGCCCGAAGATCGACGAGGGAACGCCGAATCAGTTCAAGGACTTCGAGCGCCTGGAAGCCTACATCGAGTCGGTGGGTGCCTCGCTGACGGCGACGCTCGACTTCGATGGCGACGCGCCCAGCGTGGCGGTCGCACTGCAGGTCGCGGGCGGCGGTGCCCAGTGGGACAACGGCAACGGCACCTTCGACGGGCCGCCGGAGTTCCTGTGGAACGACGGCACGCGCTGGCCGTCGAATCAGCGAGCGACCGAGACGCAGGGCCTGCCCTACGGCTCCATCGCTCGCCGCTACTCGGTGCGCTTCCGCGCCGACCTCGCCAACGACTGCGTCGTGCCCGGCTACGTGGTCAACGCGCTGCTCATGCCCGAATACAGGTACTCCTGATGCCCGTCTCTCTGCCCTTCCAGATCACCGCCGGCACGCTCGCCGACGCCACGCAGGTCCAGGCTTGCCTACAAGCGCTGGCCGACAAGTTCACGGCGAACGTCGTGGACGGCGACATCGCCTCGGGGGCCAACATCCAGGGCTCGAAGCTCGCCGACGGCACGGTGCCCGCCGCGAAGATCGTGCCCGGCTCGATCACGAGCACCCAGGTCGCGGCGCTCGGGCTCGGCGCCGGGCTCTACGCGGCGGGGGCGATCAACGGCGCGACGGACCTGCTTGCGGCGAGCATTCCCGACTCCAAGGCGAAGGTCACGATCACGTTCGCCTCCTACACGAACGCGACGCTGCCGACCGGCGCGACGAAGGTGACGCTGAACCCGTCCAGCAACTTCGCTATTGCGAGCTACGACCTGGTCGGGTTCTATCTGACCCCGGCCGGTGGGACGCCCGTCGCCAACCCGAACTTCTTCTGGAGCACCTTGGCGACAGATGTCTCTCCCAACTGGGGAGGCGTGCTGGTGCTCAACAACCAGACCGGCGGCACGATCAACGTGACCTTCCGGCTCTACTACGTGTTCTGGAGCAAGACATGACGGATCGCACAAGCGGCGTCGTTCCACCCCCAGGCGCGGACCCCACCGTCGCCACAACGCTGCGCGGGAACATCGGTGCCGCGAACCTGCAGACGCGGGCCGTCGGCGTCGGCACCGTGAAGCACCTTGCCCCCGCGGGCCGGCTGAACGCCTGCTACTCGGTGGTCAACCTGACCAACGAGGACCAGAACAACATCAACGTGCCGCACTCGCTCGCCCAGGTCCCGTCATGGTGCCTGCTGCTCGAAGTGACGAGCGCGGGCGGCACCGTTGTCGCGGCGGCGAGCCCGGTGCGGAAGGACCAGTGGACCGTGACCTCGTGCCGGATGGCGATGCGCTTCCACGTCGGCGGCATGAGTGGCAGCCAAGGCGTGTTTCTTGTGGCGGGGCCGTAGGATGGCACATGGCTGGTTGCCCATCGGGGAAGGACCCTCAGCCTACGGCCCGCCGCTGACAGGGAGGTGGTGAGAAGTGGCGTGGACGGCGCTACTCAACGCGGCGCCCGCGATCATCGGGGCAGGCGGTGCCATCGGCGGCCTGTTCCATCGTCGCGGTGAGGTCATGGATCCGAAGGCCATCCGGCGCTTCTTCGACAGCGCGAACTGGAGCGGGCAACTCAGGCCCGAGGACTACGCGGCGGCCCAGCTCGCCCAGTCTCGGCTCGCGGGCGCGGCGGCGACGACGGCGCAGGGGGCGCGCATGAACATCGCCCGGCGCTACGACGCCCGCGGGCTCGGTGGTTCGCCGGCTGAGGAGACGAGCTTCGCTCGCGCCGCCGAGGATGAGGCGGTGGGCCGGGAGCGCGCTGCCACGGCTGCGAACCAGCAACTCTACGACGTTGGGCTCGGGCGGGAGCGGGAGCAGTTCTCGAAGAACCTCGCCGAACTCGGGGCGATGGTCGGGGCGTCGAACCAGCAGCAGTACCGGAACGACCTGACCCAGTCCACCTACTACAACTCGCTCTTGCAGTTCGGGCCGTCGATCCTCAACGGGCTCGGGCAGCTTTCGGGCGGCGGCGACACGCCGGCCGACTTCGGTAAGCCGGGCGGCTTCCCGGAGACGGGCTACGCCAACTGGCCGCAGGCCAAGGAGCCGGTCGCCTACCCCGCTCCGTCGGGCGGCGGCCCGGCGCACGAGTAAATGGCCTCGATCTCGAACGCGGTGCGCTCGTTCGCGCGCGGGGCCTACCGGCTCGGCAGCGCGAGGCTGACAACCCGCTTCCCGGGGCAGGCCGCACGCGACCAGCGTGAGATGTCCGGCTTCGTCCCCGGCTCGCAGAGCGGGCCAGCGTTCGCCCTCAAGTTCGCGGGCGCGCTGATGAACTACCACGCGCTTCAGGGCCGGCAGGCCCAGGAAGACCGGCTCCGCTCGCAGGTCCTTGAGGAAAACGAACTGAGGCTCCAGGCCCTGCGGGCGGCGAACGCTGATCCGAACCAGGGGCTCGTCGCCTACACGCCGCGAGGAGCGGGCGCGCAGACGGTGGCGCTGACGCCGGGCGAGTACGCGACGCGGATGGACGTGACGAACGCCCCGCCCCCAGCCGCACGGCGGATCGCGCTGCCGCCCGCGATGGCGAGGAGCCTATCGCTGACGCCCGGTGCGGATAACTTGTTCGATGAGAACGAGGTATCGCGTGCGCTGACGTACCGCGGGCAGAACATGACGCAGGCTCGCTTCGGGCAGACGCTGACGACCAGCCATGCACGGCTGCTCACGGGCCTGATCGCGAGGCACGCCGCCGAGGAGGCCGGTACGGAGTTCCAGTCGAAGTGGAGCGGCCAACTCATGCGCCTCACCGCCGCCGCCCGTGCGGGCGATGCCTCAGCCGCGAAGATGCTCGGAATTACCGACACCAAGGAGAGTTACCTGTCCAGCGCGGACTCCGCGACCATGCCGAAGACCTACAAGGGCGCGCGCGGCGAGACGGCGTGGGACCAGCTCGTCAACGACCGCTCGGCCGCGACGAGCAAGGCGTGGCAGGCTGGACTGCTGCGGCAGGCGCAGGCGCGCTACTCCGACCTGCAGCAGAATCTCATCGACTTCGCCCGCGGCTACGGCGAGGGCGGCCCGCTCGACCGCGGGTATGCGCCGAGAGGCGACGAGATGGACAGCGGAGGTTCCACGTGGAACGATGCTGGCCCGACGCCCCCGCCGCAACTGTCGCCGACCGGCCAAGCGCTGGCCGATTCGCTGGCGGCGCACCTTCCGCCCGCGCCGGGTAAGCCTTGAGCGCGGAGCCGGTCCCTACCGAGCCGCAAGAGACGCTGGGCGACCTCATCCCGCCGGACGTGCGGGCACGCTACCCGGACGCGAGCCTTTCCCCGGCGTTCCGCGGCGCGCTCTCCGTCCCCCTCCCCGCCGGCCTGACCGACTACGACCGCACGACGCTGGGCAACTTGCTCACGGAGCGGCTGCCGGGCATGACCATCGCGGCCTCCAACCCCATGCTCTCAGCGCATCAAGTCGAGGCCGGCACCGCCTACCCCGGCGTTGCCTACCCCGAGGCCGCTGCTAAGCTCGCGCGCTTTCGCACGATGCCAGCCCCCGTGCAGGTCGTCGCGCAGGCAGCGCAGGGTGCTGCCGAGACGCTGCCAAGCGGGCGTGGGCTCATGGAGTCGCTGCGCGAGACGGGGACGGACATCTCGGACTTCCTGCGGCCCGTCCGGGCGTTCGCGACAGCGGCGCGTGCGGGAGGATTCGAGAAGCCAGTCATGCCACCGCCCACGGCTAGGCCCACGCCGCTGCCGAACGAGAACGTCGTCCCCGAGCCGCTGTCCACGACGCAGCGGATCGCGCGCGGGGCCGGAGCCGGCATCATGTACGGTGCCGAGAGCATGGCAGCCGGTGGGGCGCTCCCCGTCCCGGCCGCCGCGGCCGTGCCGGCGCTCCTCGGCCCTGGGGGCTGGGAGCAGCGCTTAGCCGGTGGCGCGACGATGGCCCTCGGCGGCAAGTTGCTGCCGGAGTTCATCCCGGGACGCGGAGCCCTGCCGACCGCCGCCCACGTCGCGGGAAGCGCGGTCACTTTCGGCGCAGCGGCTCCATGGGTACAAACTGCGGCCCAGAGAGCACTTGGCGACCAGGAAGCCCGCTGGCCGACAGTGCGAGAGATGGTCGAGAACACGGTGGCGCTCGGGACGCTAGGCGCGGGACTCCACGGCGTGGCGGCCCTGGCGCGCACGCAGCCTCCGCAGCGCGTGATCGCCCGGCTGCACGAGTCAGTGCCCAAGGAGGTCCGCACGCTCGTCATGGAGGCCGCTAGGGGCATTGCCGGGCAAAGCGCGGCCCCCAACCCGCACGATCAAGGGCGGACGGCGATTGAGAGTTTCGCGGACCGCGTCGAGGCATACCGGCCCGACTCGCGGGCTCCGGCGGACTGGAAGCCGGTGGTGGATCGCGCGCGCGGCGAAGCGCTGGCGGCGGCGAAGGTCTGGCAGACCATGCGCGTGCCCGCCGGAACCACGCTGGAGCAGGCTCAGGCATCGCGGGCTACCTCGGCCGCGTGGCAGGGCTACCTTGCGGGCAAGACGGTGACGCTCAAGCCTCCAGGCGGCGAAGGCGAGCCGATCCGTGGGCAGGTCGCTGCCGTCATCCGCTATCCACAGTCAGAGCAGCAGAGGCGTCTCCTGATCCGCGACCCGGCTTCCGACCAGGTCGTGCCCGTGACCTACCGCGACCCGAAGGAGTTCAGCGCCAGCGTCATGTCGATCGCGGCGCCGGGTGCGGGAGGTGCCGTCGAGCGCCCCGGCTCTCCCTCCGGCGGTCAACGAGTTCCCGACGCTCAAGCTCCGGCACCCTCCGTCCAAGCCTCGCTCCCGGCTGGCGCCCCCGGCGCTCCGCGCCCAGCCTCGGCCACCGGCCCCGGCGGCGTTCCCGTGGCGCCCGCCATCGAGCCGCCGCCCAAGGGCTACCGCCCGCCCGAGGCGACG
>JACXTT010002249.1_pt1 | contig 30873 bp, 26 predicted proteins | sample 9270951 | NCBI WGS metagenome assembly JACXTT01 (sample SAMN15532306, study PRJNA645909) | rock metagenome | isolation source: weathered quartz diorite | place: Puerto Rico | collected 2017-06-21 | reverse complement strand
GAGAAACAGAGAGATTCTTCGTCGCTTCGCTCCTCAGAATGACACGCGCAAGAAGTTTTTCAGCGGCCACTGGAGCGCGCGCCAATCTGTCTCAGTTCCGCGCGCTACTTCGCTGATTGTTTCGCCGCCTCCGCTTCGGTCAAACGCGCACCACGGAGGGTATCGGCCATTCCATAATTCGCCTCATGACAAGCATACTCGTAGATTTGTCCGTCAATCTTGGTGATGAGCAATTCCCCAGACCACGGTTTGACCCACATTCCCGGATCTTCCACGGTGAACTGGTAAAGAATGGTATCCCGGTCGAATCGCATGAGCCGTTCGACTACATGCAGGTTCTGGGCGCCTCGGAATGGATTTTGCTCGGTGAAATTAGTGCTGTCGATCACCAGCGTATTTCCCTCCCAATGGCCCACTGGGTCGCCATACCATTGGCGGATGTTTGCGGGCAAATGCGCGCGGCCGTCGGTGGGAATGATACGGGCATCATGAATCATTTCGGTTTCAATGACCACGTATCCAGCGCCCTGCACGATCTGCAAATTGCTGTTGTAGGCCGAGGGAACGAGCGGCACGATGTTCACCCGGGCAATGCACCTTGCGCCCAAGGAAAGGTTCTCCGGGCCATCGAACTCATGCCCCTTGGTTCTGGCGCGCATTTCAGCCAGCCTCTTGCGCGCTTCCGGAGTCAGCGAGGGAATCGTCCCCTCGGGGCCCACAATAATGGAAGTCCGCCGGCTCCAAGCGAGCTTGGCCTGGGCACGGTCCAGCCCGAACTGTGAGAAATCGTAATGCACGTCGTCCGCGTCCGCCCCTTCTATCCCTGAATGGTTAGCGGCCGGCTGGCCCTCCGTTTCAGTCACAATAAGGCGCTGGCGTTCCTGCTTCTGAAGGTTCTTTAGCTCCGCTTCGGTATAGAACTCTTTCCCGCCAAGTTCCTTCGGTCGCTGCAAAGGCGTTACGGTATTGTTGGTCCAGACTCCCTGGAGGTCGGGCTTGCCGTCGGGCGTGAGCGGCGGCACCCAAGCCTTTACCTCAGCACGCGCTGTCTTCGCGGCTGCTGCCTTTGTCGCGGGTGACTGAGCCTGTCCCGCGGCGGGTGCTCGCGCAATCAGCAACGCGGCGATCACGGCCGCCATAGCGATTGTCAAAGCGAGAGAGCGATGCATCATGGGGGCCCTCCTGTTGGCGAATCTAGTTACTGCTCTTTCTGCGGAGAGGTCCATACAGCAATTCCTCCGCGAATTCCGGGCACTTGTATTCCAGCAGCCGCGCGTTCTTCTCCACACGGCGGTACAGCGGCATGCTGATCTTCCAGGGCTTCGCAAAAACCTTCGGATCCTCGATGGTGGCGTCATAGTTGAGAGTATCCGCGCTGCGGGGCGTGTAGCGCTCCACCACATGCAAGGCGTCACTATGGAAATTCCCGGAGCGGTCGAACCAGGTATCTTCAATTTGGCTGGTCACGTCGACCACCAAAGTCTCGCCTTCCCAGTGCCCGTTGGACCATCCCATCCAGCTATCGGCCGGCGCCTTGGTGGGCGCGCCCATATTGATGACGCGAACGGCCCCCGCGTACTCGTAGGAAATCAAGACGCTGTTCTGAGACTGGACAATTTGGAACGGGTAAGGCAAATACGTGGCGCGCGGCACGCCGGGCAAATAACACTTTACCTCTGGGTCCAACTTCGTCCAATTCGCTTGATTCTCTTTTTTCTTCGCGGCCATCGCCGGCAAGTAGGGAATCTCGTCGCCCTCCACGACGCCTAGTCCGGGCGGCTTTGCAAACGCCGCTCCCAGCGAGGCCACAGGCCCCGACGCTGCCGCATGGCCTTCCAGATCCCAATCTGCTGTGTTGAGTGCTTGCCAGATCCCGTTCAGGTCGGGCTTGCCATCCGCCGTCCGGGGCGCCCGGTAAGAGGAAACCTGGGCCACGGCGGACGCGGCGGCCAGCGAAAGGACGCATAGCGCCGCCATCCAAGCCAGCGAATCTCTGAGCCCATTTCTCATTTCGTACCCGCTGCGAGAAACGCCCTGCAATGATGCGATTCTTAGCAGATTACGAGCCTCCCGACAAGTCCCTCCTCCCATTGACGTAACTCCGGAGAGGTCGGGTTATCGGTGACGGAAAATCCGTCAAATCTCAGTTACCTGTATCCACATTTCTCGGGAGTTGACTGAGCTACGAACCTGATCCCCAGACCTCTCGTTGGAGTTTTCTCAAATCTTGCTATGCGGCCCCGGGATAACGACGATAGCGGAATTTTGTTGCCGAAGCTACGCGAAAAGTGTTTGCGTAAATCATGAATAAGAAAATGATTTGAACCGACAGGACGGCGGAACAGTTGCTCCGAATCTGGCCCTACGATCAGTGGTACCAATCGATTAACCTCCGTATTCTTCTCACATCAGTCTCGCCGCAGTTTGAAGCGCCCAATGCAATTGACGGCGCGTAAGTGTGCGGCCAGTAGGCTGGAGGTATGGGGGAGAAGCCGTGAAGTGTTCCACACTGGCGATCCTAGCTGCACTGGTTATGTTGCTGGGCGGGTGCGCCCAGGCAATTCTACCGGGCGGCCCGGGCGGAGCGGGCGGACCGGGGCTGACGGCGTTGACTGTGACACCGTCGGGCGCGTCCATCCCCGGTGTAGCGCAGCAACAGTTCACCGCGAAAACAGGTGACGGGTCGAAGCCGGCGGTGAACTGGTCGGTCAACGGAATTGCCGGCGGAAATGCGACTTTCGGGACCATTGACGCCAACGGAATGTACGCCGCGCCGGAATTTCCTCCGACACCCAATTCCATCACCATCAGCGCCGTCGAAACGTCGGACGCTAGAAAACTCGGGAATGCCAGCGCCACGCTGAATAATCCAGTGCCGCAATTGACCAGCGTCGCGCCATTGAGCATTCCCCAAGGCCCATTCACGATAACGCTGAGCGGGTTGCATTTCGCGCAGAGCGCGGTCGCATATATGGGAACTACCGCGCTCCCGACGACGTATGTTTCGTCGACACAACTGACGGCAGCGGGCGTGGCGACAAGCGCGCAAGCGGGAACACAGACGATCACGGTACATAACCCAGACCCAGGGGCCAGCATTTCTGCGGGCGTGAACCTCGTAGTACAGGGCGGAGTTGCCGTGAAGGTGACGCCGGCTACCGCCATGGTGCGCGCCGGCAGCCAACAAGCCTTCACGGCCACGGTGACAGGAGCCTTGAACCTGAGCGTCACATGGACGGTAAACGGCGTGGCTGCCGGCAACTCTACAATTGGCACCATCGCGGCAAACGGCACCTACACCGCGCCTCTCACTTTGCCGACCCCGAACACGGTCACGGTGACCGCAACCAGCGTGGAGGATCCCACGCGGTCGGGTAGTGCGACGGTGACGCTCGAAAATCCGATACCAGTAATTAGCAGCGTAACACCCACGACACTCACGGCGGGCACGCCATTCGAAATGACCGTAAACGGAACCGGCTTCACTCCCGGATCCATCGTAAACCTCGGCACCCTGGGGCTCAGCACGACTTTCATTGCGCCGACGCAATTGATCGCCGTGGGCACACCCACAGTGGCGCAAGTAGGCACAGTACCGGTCACAGTTGTCAATCCTGACCCGGGCGGCTCGACTTCCGCACCGTTCAACGTGCAGGTGGTCGGCCCGAATTCAAATATCACCGTGACGGTTTCTCCGAAAACCGCCACGCTGGGGGCGGGAAACGTACAGCAATTCCAAGCGACGGTCACGGGATCGACCAATTTGAGCGTGACGTGGTCGGTGAATGGAGTGATCGGCGGAAGCAGCACGGTAGGCAGGATCGACTTTGCGGGTAATTACACCGCGCCGGACAATATTCTGGGTCTGGGAACCGTCACCGTGACGGCGACCAGCAACGCGAATTCGGCCAAATCGGACAGCGCCATCGTGACGCTGACCAATCCCGTACCAACACTCACTTCGATCACTCCCTCGACTCTGGGCCTCGGGACCTTTCAGATCACGCTCTACGGGACAGGCTTTGTCAGCACGTCCACGGCGACGTTTGGCGGACAGCCAATGCAGGTCACGTACGCGACTCCGACGATGATCACCGCGATCGGCACCGCGTCGAACACGCAGGTTGGCTCGGTCACCGTGAAGGTGACCAACCCCGCGCCGGGCGGCGGAACATCCAACGGAGTGAATGTGACGGTGACGACTGCGGGCACACCCGAAGGCTCGGGGGCGGCAGTCCGTTTTCTGGAGCAGTCTTCGTTCGGGCCGGACATGGAAAACGTGAACCAAGTAGCCGAGACCGGCTTTGATACCTACCTGCGGAACCAGTTCGCTTCGGCGGTCACGCCCTATCCGGACCCGCGGCCCAATGACAGTATTGGCAATGTGCAGCGGTCGTTTTTCCTGAACGCAATTGCCGGTGGGGACCAACTGCGCATGCGCACCGCGTTGGCGCTGAACGAACTTTGGGTGGTGAGCGCGAACACGGTGAGCGACCCGCTGGGGTACACGAATTACCTGCGCACACTCAGCAAGGATGCGCTGGGAAATTACCTGAATGTGATGACCGATGTGACGTTGACTCCCGCGATGGGCAATTTCCTGAATATGGTGAACAACGACGCGCCGCCGCCTGGAGAGCACGCGAACGAAAATTACGCGCGCGAAATCATGCAGTTGTTCTGCCTGGGACTAAACCAGTTGAATCCTGACGGAACGCCGGTGTTGGACGGCACCGGAAACCCGATTCCGACGTACACACAAAACGACGTAATGGACCTGGGCCGCGTCTTCACCGGATGGACGTATCCGCCTACGCCGGGCAAGCCCCAGCAGAATCACAATCCGGAGTACTACGGCGGTCCGATGGTGGCGGTGGAAGGTTTGCACGACACCGGAGCGAAGACGATTCTGGGGCAAGCGATTCCGGCGGGCCTGAGCGCGGAGCAGGATTTGGCGACGGCGCTGGGAATCATTTTCAATCATCCAAACGTGGGGCCATTCGTGGCCAGGCAGATGATCGAACACCTGGTGACCAGCAATCCCAGCCCCGCGTACGTCCAGCGCGTAGCCACGGCATTCAACACCGGCACATTCAACAGCTACGGGTCGGGGAAACGCGGCGACCTGCAGGCGACGGTTGCAGCGATCCTGTTGGATGCTGAGGCGCGACGGGGCGACAACCCGGCGACGGTGTCTGTTACAGACGGCAAGCTACGCGAACCGGTGGTGCTGATCGCAAGTCTTGCGCGAGCGTTCCACGCCAAAACCGACGCGGGAGGATTGGCGCAGTGGGGCAATACCATGTCGCAAAGCATTTTTGCACCGCCGACGGTGTTCAATTTCTTTCCGCCGATCAATCCGATTGCGGGCACTGCGCTGAACGGACCCGAGTTCGCGATATTCGACACGAACACCAGCCTGGCGCGCGTGAACTTCATTAATGCAGTGGTGTACGGAGGGATCGGAGCGAACACAACCCTGGATTTCAGTCCCGTGATCAACGCCGGCACTCCCGATCAGATGGTGGCCTGGCTTGACACGCTGTTCCTGCACGGGAGCACGCCGGCTCAAATGAAACAAACGATTCTCACTGCGGTCGGCGCTGTCAATTCTACGGACAAGACGGGCCAGGCGGACGCGGCGATTTATCTTTACCTTTCGTCGTCTATGTACGAGGTGCAGCACTAAGGCAGAGGAGCGCGAGATGACACTGCACACACGAAGAGACTTGTTGCGATTGACGTGCTGCTCGGCGGTAGGCGCGAGCCTGGTGAGCGGACTGAGCAAACTCGGGCTGGTGAGCGCGCTGGCTCAAGGCACAACGGATTACAAAGCGCTGGTGTGCATTTTCCTGTTTGGCGGAAATGACGGCAATAACCTGCTGGTGCCGACAGATTCGAGGTACACACAGTATTTGCAAGCCCGCAGCGTGTTGGCCTTGCCGCAAAGCCAGTTGCTGCCGCTGCAAATGAACGGGCAATCGATCTACGGGTTGCACCCGAACGTGCCGGACATGCAGGGGTACTTCAACAATCAAAAATCGCTGGCGATTGTCGTGAACGTGGGAACGCTGGTGCAGCCCACGACGCAAGCGTCATACCGTACGTTTAAAAATCTGCCGGCAAATCTTTTCTCGCACTCCGACCAGCAAGACCAGTGGCAGAGCGCGCAACTCGCCGGAACGCCGTTATCGGGCTGGGCCGGCAGGGTCGCCGACAATGTCCAGACGTTCAACGCCACCGCGCAGTTTCCTCCGATTCTCTCAATCTCCGGCAGCCCCGTTTTCTGCACCGGTATCAGCACGAGGCCCTTCTCGATGGAGCCCGGCCAGCCGCCGGGTCTGCAGGGGTTCGATACCTCTGCGGCATCTCAAGCTCGGTACACCGCGACTCAGCAATTGCTGACCTTCGACAGCGGCTTGTCGATGGTGCAGGCGGCGAACGCGGTAACGGGACAGGCGGTGAAGTTCGCGCAGGTTCTGTCGGATGCGCTGAAGAATGGCCCGACGTTGCAGACAAAATTCCCGGCCACTGATCTGGGACAACAGTTGCAGCAGGTGGCGCAGGTGATTGCCGCGCAAAGCGCCCTGGGTGTGAAACGCCAGATCTTCTTCTGCGCCACCGGCGGATTCGACACGCATGCGGACCAATTGCCGCAGCAGGTTCAGCTGCTCTCGGCCGTCAGCCAGGGTATGTCGGCGTTCTATCAAGCTACCCAAGAACTGGGAGTAGCCAATCAAGTGACCACATTTACGCTGTCCGAGTTCGGCCGCACTTTGGAACCGGGCTCCAACGGCGGCTCGGACCACGCTTGGGGCAGCCACCAGTTGGTTCTGGGGGGCGCGGTAAAGGGGAACGCGATCTATGGAACGTTTCCAACGCTCGCGCTGGGCGGGCCGGACGACGCCGACCAGAATGGCCGGTGGATCCCGACGACAGCGCTGGATCAATATGCGGGGACGCTGGCGACGTGGTTTGGCGTAAGTGCGGCAAACCTGACGTCCATTTTCCCGAACCTGGCGAATTTTTCGGCCAGCAATCTGGGGTTCATGGGCTAACCGCATGATTTATTTCCAACCTCCAGGCGACCTAGTCCTAGTTCACGATGGCAAGCGCAGTTACGACGGAGCAGTTACGGCGGGGCAGTCACGACGCGTGGGCTGGACACGAGAAGCGAGGAGTCGACGACGGCTCATGAAAACGTTGCTCAAACCGTGGCTCCTGCTTGTCACGCTGGGACTGGCGTCGCAGGTGCGCGCACAGGGGCCGGTGGTTGCGGGGGTCGCGCCGGTGTTTGAAGGGGGTATCGGGTACACGTATATGAGGTCCAACGTGCCCTCGCAGGGCAATCTGGCGATGAAAGGCGCCCTCGTTTCGGTAAGTGGAGATCTGAATGCGCGCTTTGGAGCGAAACTGCAAGTCGGCTATTCGCGTTCCTTCGATGCGTTTCAGACGGGCCGCACCGCGGACCTCTTGACGTATATGGTGGGGCCCGCTTTCTATCCGGTTCGGCACCCCAAATTCGATATCCACGCGCAGGTGCTCGTGGGCGGGGCGAGAGAGACCGGGGTGAACTTCGAGAGCGACGGAACGTTGGTGCGAGGATACGTGAACCACTTCGCCTGGGCGGGCGGCTTAGGATTCCAATTCCGGATCTCGCCGGCAGTGGCACTCCGGCCAGAAGTAGAGTACCTGCGCACTTCATTTTTCAATTCAAACGTGACCATCCAAGGGCAGCCCAACCTGCGAACGTCGCTCAGCGTGGTATACACGCTTGGGCGGCGCTAATAGAAGCAGGGCTAGAGCAGTCTGCAGGTTACGTTGCAACTGCGCTCCCCTAAGCTCACGTCGGCAGTTCCGTCCCAGCCTGCTCCGCCGCCATGTACTTGGCGTACCAGTCGGGCCAGTTCGCGTCGTGCTGCCCGGTGCGCTTCTCGTGCTCGCCGTGAGCGGCCTCCGCGCGCCGAAGCGCGTTTGCCAGGTCACCTGCGGAGGCGAACGAAGTCATACCAGCGTCAACGCGACCGGGAAGCCGCGTCGTAATCTCCTGCAGCAGCCAGCCGTTGCCGTCGGGATCGCTGAACGTGGCGAGCGAGCGGTAGCTGCTGCGCTCCGGATCCGGACCGCCGGCCGGGCCGTTCGGGCCGAGGTGGAAGATTTCACTCACCTCGATGCCCGCGTCCACGAGCTTTTTCCGGGCGTCCACAATGTCGGAAACGATCAAGTATCCCTTGCCTGAACCGGGCTTGGCCGACGTGAGCTTCGCGCCGAATTGAAGCGAACACCAGGAGCCCGGTGGCGTGAGCTGAACCACGCCGGAGCCGGGCGGCGTGACGTCCTGCCTCCACCCGAGCTTCTTGTAGAACTGTGTCGCGCGCTCGACGTCCGAGACGGGGATGATGATGACCTCGAGCTTCATATCGACTGTCGCGACGCCAGCGCTGCTGGTTGCGTCGTTACTTCGGACTGCTTTGGTGCTCATGGCTGCCTCCTTGGTGGTGTGGGGATGGATCGAATCAGTGCCGAGCACTGACTCCTAAGCTTTGTCCGTCGCTGCTAGCCCTCGACGAGCTGCTGGCCGCCGTCGATGTCATAGGTTGCGCCCGTGAGGGCCGTGTTGGTCATGATATGCACGGCGAGCGCAGCGATGTCGGCGGCGCCGACCACCCGCCGGATCGGCAGCGTCGTGCTGAGCTGCTTGCGGCGCGCGTCCAGCTGGTCGCCGAGGATCGCCGCCGATAGCGGTGTGTCGACGAACCCGGCCGCGATCAGGTTGACTCGCACGGGCGCGAGCTCGAGCGCGAGGTTCTTCGTCAGGGCGGGCATCGCGGCCGTGAGAGCCGAGATCAGGGCCAGCCCCGGCGCCGTGCGGCGGCCGCCAGTGCCCCCCATGAAGAGCAGAGTTCCACCCGGGCGAACCTTCTTTGTGGCGTTACGCGCGACCTGCAGCGGCAGCAACAGATGGGCTTCGACATCATGCCGTCCCTTTTCGATATCGAAGTCCGCCAGCGGCGCGTAGTAGGGACCGGGGCCCGTGACCATCACGTGGTCGATCGGCGTGGGGAGATCGTCGAAGAAGCGCGCGAGGCGCTCGAAGTCGGTGGCGTCGAACGCCGCGGTGCTCTGCGCGTCGAGCTCGCTTGCGGCGCGCTGGAGGGGCTCGGGGTTCCGGCCAGTGAGGATGAGCTTGGCTCCCTCAGTGCGTGCTCGCCGGGCTGTTTCCAGCCCGATGCCGGCGCTACCGCCGATCACTACAACGGTTTGCCCGAGGAGTTGCGGTTCGCGCTGGAGTGGAGAGGCGGTGGCTGCGGTGCTCATGATTCCCTCCGATCAGCAGTCTAAAATTGCGTTTCGCCTTAAGGCGTGAGGTTCGATACTCTTCGCGAAGAGAGGCGTCTCGCGCCGGTTATGAACCTCTGAATCAGTATACGTGCGGTTCTGAAGACTTCGAATGGAATGCCTTGAGAACCTCCGCTGTTGACTCGCATCGTCCTAGGACGACATGGCGGCGCGTGTCGGCAATGGGATTTGCGCATTCGCTGCTAGCTGTGGCCCGGGTACTCCGTAATCGGAATCGGCGAGCGCGTGACCCCGACGATCAAATCGACTGGCGCATCGTACTTGTCCATGACGAAGTCGCGATCTTTGGCCGGCGCGTGGCGGGGAAAGCAGGTTTTGAGCACCGCCTCACCGTCAGGTTTGCCGTCGGTGAATTGAGCGAAGCCCCAGCCGGCGGTCGAGGCATATTTTTTTGAGTCCTTGACCATGAACTGAACGTTGGTCGCGGGCCCCGCCACGAAAGATTCATCCAGGAGCTTCTGAACCGCACCGGGGCTCAATCCTTGTTCGAGCGCCTTTTGTCGCATCGCGTTGTTGTTTCCTCCGACGTAACCTGACGATAGGCGAGCCGGGCAATGATTGTTCCGTCCGGGAACGGGACTTTGCCCTCCCGATAAGCCTTGATCGCTACTTCGTTGCCCAGTTTGGCGCGCATGTCGTTGCCGGGGTTTCCGACGCGAGCCACAGAGATCAATGTCCAATCGCGGTAGCCGGCAGGGAGTTTGACTCCGTAGATCGGAGCGGCCTCATCATCGGCGCGTCCAGATGCCGGGGCCATGTAAGCGGCGACGCAGGCCACCGTTGCAACTACAATCAGCAAGAACGCGATTCGTTTCATGGTGCCTCCTTTCGAATGTGCGCAATGGGTGCGTCTGCCACGTTCACATCGTCAGAACAACGCGGAACTGCGCTTTGCCGCTCATCATGCGCGCGTAACCTTCGGCCGCCTTTTCGAGCGGGTACGTTTCAATCATGGGACGGACGCCGGTCAGTTCGGCGAAGTGGAGCGTGTCCTCGGAATCAGCCGGCGTTCCCGCGGCCCAGCCTTGAATTGCTCGGCTTCCAGAAATGAGCTGGATCGGTGTAACCTCAATCGGATCAAAAGTCGCACCGATCACGACGAGCTTGCCGTTCGGACCTAAACCGTCGATCAACTCGGACATGGCTTTCGAGCTAGGGGCTGTCGCGAGAATTACCTGGGCGCCGCCCAACTTTTGCAGTGGCTCCGCCGCATTTGTCGCTTTGCTATCGATGTACACGGTCGCTCCGAGTTTCTCCGCCAGCGTCGCGTGTTCGGGCCCGTGGCCGATGGCCACGACCTTATAGCCAAACTTATTCGCGAATTGAACTCCGAGGTGACCCAGACCGCCTATACCCTCCACTGCGACAAGGTCGCCGGGCATCGCGCCGCTGTGACGCAGCGCGTTGAAGGTGGTAATCCCTGCGCAGAGCAGCGGCGCCGCTTCGACGTCACTTAGACTGTCCGGTATCGCGGCCAGTGCCTCGATAGGAGCCACCATGTATTGCTGGTATCCGCCGTCGTAGCTGATGCCTGGAATCTTCAGATTCCGGCAATTGCGGAAATCTCCGCGCCGGCATGAGGGGCAGGTGTTGTCCTGGCCGCCGTGCCAGCCGACTCCAACACGCTGGCCTTTTTTCCACGCGGAAACACCTGCGCCCACTTCATCGATGACGCCGGCGACTTCATGTCCTGGCACGCGGGGATACTGGATGCCGGGCCACGCGCCCTCTTTCGTGAGCACGTCGCTGTGGCAGATACCGCAAGCCTGCACCTTGATTCGCACTTCTCCTGGGCCCGGATTGGGAATCTCGCGCTCGACGATCTCGAAATCTGCGCCAGGCTTCGGAATCTGGGCTGCTTTCATTGGTGCAATCGCGAATTTTGTTGTTGCCATGACGCCTCCTATCAATCTTCAGTCGTTGCCGCGTGCTCCATGGGAGGGCGATCGTGCCGATAAGATTCCCTCCTTTAGTCTGTTCGTTGTGAAGGTTGAACCACGGGAACCGCCTCGAGGTTCGTGAGGACAAAGAAGGTTTCGGATTTCGGCGCTGGACTCTGATCCTTGTCGGGCACAATGTCTATCGGGCTTTTACTGTAGCACCCACCCTGCGTGGGCTCGCCAACGAATTTAGCAATTGAAACACCTGCAGATAGGACTTTGGGCGAGTGTTGCGTCGACCATTGAGACCACCGCGCCTATCGGAAGATAGAAAAGCCCCAAGAAGGCGTTGGATAGTCTTCCGATAATCCGCCGCTCCAGTAACCGAGACAATCGTTTTGTCGGACACTAAAGGATTGAGAGGTGATGAGCCGTCCGGCTCACTTCTCCAGGGCTGTGGCTACGCGGTTTTGGAGAATGCCTGATCGTCGGGGAGCGCCCAGCCCAACGCCTCAGCCTGATCGCGAAACACCCGGATTCCGTATTCGCCCTGTGCTTCACGCATCATTTTGAACATGCGGGCGAAGCCGAACTGCTCGTCTGTTGCAACCACCACGGCGCGGCGGGAATGAGCCGAGAAGATCGTCACCGCTGTCACCGCGCGCACGTCGTCCGGGCTGAGATCGATTCCCGTAACAGCGGAGCAATCCACAATCTGAGAACATGTGGGGTCGAAGTTGGGGTCGGCCAGGAGTTTCCTCTGATGAGCCAATATGTCGGCTGCTGTCAGGAAGCCGGACGCAGTGGTCACAACCAATCCCCGCGCTTTGTCGATCTCATATGAGGCTGGCACAGCTTGTCCTCCTCTCGATGTGGGTCCTGCATCGGTGCAGGAGGGGACCGTCTTCACCAGAATTTCCGATTTGGGCCTATCTTTCGCGCATCGTACTCTTCTCCTGCCGTGGATACAACGAATTTGCGGCGGGAGCACGCTCTTCGCATCAAGCGGGGCTCCGACGGGATCAGATTTCTTTGAAAAACATATCGGATCAACAAGTTATAAAAGTATTGGATCGACCAGTTGAGCCGGCACGACTTCACAGGAGTTGACTCTGTGCTTCGTAACGACGGGTAAGCTGGTTGAGTGGCTTACTTCCGGTTAGCCCGTAATCCCGGGAGAGTGCGGCGCAAGGGCCGTAACGCGATTACGCTCCCATTTGTTGGGCTAAGTCAATGATGCTCATGGAAACCACGTCAAAATCGCTCGGTTTTGCTTTGTCCGGCGAGCCGACGGGACCACCGCCGTACTCGTTCGGACGGTAGATGAAACCCGTGCGCAGACCGTAGCTACGGGCCGATTGCAAATCGGAACGGTGAGCCGCGCACATCATCACTTCCTCCGGTTTCAGACCCAGATAAAACGGCGCCGACATGTACATCTCGCGATCCGGTTTGTAGTGCTGGACGAGGTCGGAGCCGAGAATGAGGTCCCAGGGCAAACCGGCAAATTTGGCCAAGTTGGTCATCAGCGCGACGTTGCCATTCGACATCGGCGAGATAATGTATTTCTTTTTCAAGCGCGTGAGCCCCTCGACGGAATCTGGCCACGGCTTAAGCCGTCGCCAGACATGTGCCCAGTTGACCTTTTCTTCTTCACTCAGCCCTTCGATTTTGTACTGCTTGAGCAGGTCCTCGAGGATCATGCGATGCAAATCGTCGAGCTTGGTCCACGGAATCTCGCCCTTACGCACTTTTTCCATCGCCGGCCTGTATCCGAGGCGCCAGCGGTCGGTGAACTCCGCCCAATTAATATTCAAGCCCTTGACCTTGCCCCAGCTGCTAGCCTCGGCAATCACGGAACTGCGCCAGTCCACGACGGTGCCGAATGTGTCGAAGACGCATGCCTTGACGTTGGCTAATTCCGACTTCACTCTCTGAGCGCCCCCTATAGCCTGCTGTGCGAGAGTAGCACGCAGTCCAGAAAATGAGGCCGCAGTGACGCTTGCACCTGCGGCAACCAGAAATCCTCGGCGATCGAGCTTGGGCCCCATCGGAAGTCACCTCCCGCATAAGAGAAGAGAACAATTAACCCGTAACCACCACGGATCAATAACTGAGTACAAATACGCCGCGATTATATCTCGAGCGCTGAATACGAGATGTGCGCGTCTTCCCGATGAGCTGAGCCGGGCCGCTCCGTTTGACCAAGCGGTCGTGGCCAGGATAAGTGACCGTCTAGGGGGCCCTACTCGCCGTCAGACCAAGTTGATGCTCAGGGCGAAGAAATACACGGCTGTTTCTCAAAAATCTAGCCTGGAAAGTCTACCTTGTTGGAAAAGTCCAGCGGCGGAAATGACTGCAAAGTGTTGCGTCAATCGCATCCAGCGTATATGCTGCGCGGCACAGGGCAACCCAATCCAACTACTTTTTGAGGAGGACAAGCCATGGGAAAAATCAACGTGGGTCGTGTGCTCATCGGCGGCATTGTTGCCGGGCTAGTGTCCGACGTGTTGGGTTACATCGTGGATGGCCAATTGTTGGCGCCTCAATGGGCTGACGGGATGAAGGCGCTCGGGCATTCAGATTTTTCATCGAATCAGTGGATTTGGTTCAATTTACTTGGGCTCGTTGCAGGAGTTGTTACAATCTGGATTTACGCCGCCATCCGTCCCCGGTTTGGTGCGGGGGCCAAAACTGCGGTGTTCGCCGGCCTAGTTGTGTGGGTTTTGGGTGCGCTTTTTCCCAACCTGAGCTTCATGTGGTTTGCCGGCCTGTTCGCTCATCGGCTCGCGATGATGACAACCGCCGGCGCCCTCCTCGAGATCCTGGTCGGCGCAATCGCTGGAGCGGCTCTTTACCAAGAACCGGTAAGTCAGCCCTAGTTGCATCATCGTCGCTGAGGCGATTAGCGGCCTCAACAGTTCATCCCGTTCCTCGAGCGATGCTCGTAACCCGGCGCTTTGCCGTCAAAAGGGAAGCAAAAACTCGTGTGAGGGAGGCGCATTGCTGCGGAGCATCTAGCCCCGCGCCGGTTCGCCCTTAGCGGCCAGCGGCTTTCCGCAGGCGAGGCGTAAGTCGGCTTTCGGCAGAGGTAATGTAAAATGGCCGAGCGGGATAGAGTCGGCGCGCAGAATTGAATTTGAGACAAAATAGTCATGACGGGTTCTTTGGTCAGTCTTCTTTCCACACGGCCGACTCTCGAAACACATCCCGGCTGGCATTTGGGTTGGGGTCTCGACAGCGCGGACTGGATTGCAAGCCTCAAACGTAGGGTCTGGAAGCTTGCGAAACCGCCTTTCGAAATACCCTGGCTCTATGGAACTCGTGTCCTGGTGTCTGCGAGGGACCAAACTTCTCAGGTTCTCTTCCTCACGGGCGTGTTTGAGCCGAATGAATTTGTCTTCTTGGATCGCGTTCTGAAACCGGGCATGACGTTCTTGGATATAGGTGCGAATATTGGGCTGTATTCCCTGTTTGCCGCCGCGAAGGTAGGACCAGCAGGTACAGTCGTCTCGCTGGAACCGAGCAGTCGTGAGTTCAAGAAACTGCAATCCAATGTGGAGCTGAACGGGTTCCGCCAAGTACAGTTGCTGCGCGTAGCGGCATCCGACCATGCGGGTTCGGCGGAGTTACGGATCGCGAACGAGGAGCAGGCCGGGCTCAACACGCTTGGCCAATTCGCGCACGACACAGGTCTGGCCGGTAACGAAACGGTTCGACTGGAACGCATCGATGAACTTGGTCGCCGTCTTGAGCTGGCGCGGGTCGACGTGATCAAGATGGACGTTGAAGGCGCGGAGCTATACGCCTTGCATGGCGCCGAGGAAACTCTGAAAGCCTTCCAGCCTTTGCTTCTTCTCGAAATGTCCGACCGGTCCTCTGCTTATCAGGATTCGAGCAGTGCAAAGGTGTGGGATTACTTGGAAAGTCTGGGGTACCGCTTTTTCTGCTTCGACCAAGCCAACGGCTCTCCTGCGCCCGCGGCCCTTAAGGCCAACTACGACGGGGAAAATCTCATTGCGGTCCACCAGAGTGTCCAAGCGCGGGGGTGTGGTGACCAGACGGCACAGACCGGCGCGAGTGAGATGACTCTTTTAGCGAAGAAGCTCCAGGAACCCTAGCCCCTGCCCATCAGCTCCACGCCGGTTCGCCCTACCAGCCAGCGGCTTTCTGTTGTTCGTCCAAGAGTGCGTGGAACATCGCCTCCTCGATGTCCACTTCGTACTTGCACCCGGCGGGGTCGATGAAGGGGTTCCGGGCGCCTCGTTCTATCTCTGCATACTTTTCCGCCAGGTTGTATTGAGCAGGGTGGTCGCCGAGCGGAACGTCGCACGGGAGCGAACGCACCAGCGGGAACGTATGGTTGAACTCGGCGACCACCTGTGGAGTTAACGTCGCGGGTGGCCGCAAGCTGCAGCCGATCACGACGTTGTACGGCTTTCCAACTTCCCGCTCCTCCATGGTCCAGGTTGTACAGCCGCGGGTATGACCCGCGGTCAAGTGCGCGGTCAGCGTTGTGTCGCCAAGCGTCACGGTTTCTCCGTCGTGCAGCGTCTTGTCGATCGGGTGCGATTTGCCGCTGGGCTTCATGTCTTGCAGCGCCGGCACATCCTCGGCCATCGCCATTGCCTGGGCTCCAGTCAATTGTTTGACCAAGGCATCCCCTTCCTGATGGTCGCCGTGTGCGTGGGTCCCGAGCAAGATCTTGATGTCCGAGAACTTGAATCCCAATTGTTCGACTGACTTCTCAATCGTCGGGACGTTCCGCTCATAGGTACTGTTGATGAGAATATTTCCTCGCGTTGTCACAATGAGGAACGAGCTGAGGGTCCTGGTCCCCACGTAGTAGAGGTTGCCGATAATCTTGTGCGGCGGGAACTGCGTCGTTTGGTCCTCGGGCGTACCCATGTTACGCGCCAAGATCGACTGCGGCGTATATTTGCGCCCACGGACAGTAACCTCGGGATGGTCCGCGGGCGGCGTGCTCGCCGTCTGTGCCCGGCCCGAGTTCACGCTTGGACCCAAAACGGCCACCGCGGTGATAAACATGACCAACGCCACCCGGGTTAGCCTGTCATTCATGTGACCTCTTCCGATCCAGAGACTGGCGCCGCAATTCTGCATTCTACATAAGCTCGCAGTGAGTGACAAAGCCCCGGTAAACGGGGATCGGTAAATGGAAATTGGGGATGGCCAGTTACCGTAACGGGACTTCTCGGGCATTGGAACTCAAGCCTTCTTAGGTAAACCGGCGCCAAGGTGATCGAGGATTGGCGTCGGTTTTATCGGAATCGTCCTCAACTGTTGCAGCCAGCACGTCGCGCGCCGCGGCTGCGTCCTCCTCGCGCACCAGGACTTGAAAGCCCGCACCGGACCATGCAATGTGTTCGCGCATCCCACCGACAGTGTCAGCCTGGAGTCATTACTGGAACGCCGGCGGCTTCGAGTGCACCCTTAACTAATTCCGCTTCTGCGCAGCTACCGTACGATCCGATGAGAACAAGCTTGGCGTGGCCCATGACGGTGTATTGTAAGCCTGTATTGGCTTCGCCGATGAACTAGACCATCGGTAATTGGCATTTCCACCCCGGGCGCTGCGATTTCCAAACCTTGCCCGCCTTAGCGGAGAACCTGCACCCGCACCAAAAGGCGAGAAGGAGGGCGGCCACCCGGCTCTTGTTCGCTGGATTCACTGAGGTGTATAATGATCGCAAAGGGACAGACCATTCTAATCCACTCCGTGGCATTGTGCCGAAGGTCGTTCACAAGGACGACGTAGACGACATCTCGCTTGTCGAACTAATTGAAAAGCTACCCGGTGAAGTTGCATTCGACGCCTACGTGAAAGCACTTATGTCCGCGCCCGAGGTTGCGGAGCGGATAACCGAGCTAGAGAACTGCCTGCAGCGATTGGCGAACGCGGTATGGGCATCGGGATTGATCGACAACGACTCAGAGCTCCGCGCGGTGACCGAAGAGGCAGCTCTCGTCCTTAAAAATCGGCTTGAAGTGGCAGACGTAGCGAGTCGAATCAAGAAGCGAGTGAGTGCGCGGCTGCAACCGTTCCGAGACGACTTGCGGCTCACCGAACCCTCGCGTACAAAGGATCCCAATTCGGACAGTTGACTCCCAGTGCGCCCATTCTGCGAATCGTCGAACTGATCCTGCTCGGTCACTCATACTGGTCAGCCCTCAAATATCTACTAGCTAAACGGGATGGGTCCTGCTAAACGCGGTTGCCAGTAAGTGAGGGTTTGGCCGGTGGCAGATTCCTCCACGGCGATTCGACAATCCGATTCAGTCTTCGAGATTGATGCCATCACCCGTACATACTTCCCCGGGCGTGAGCACGGTGGCATAAACTCCGGCGCACTTGTTGTGCTGCTGAACGACACATTTCAAGACTTGGGGGGCGGATTCGCTGGTGGCGGGGTCGAGCGTGATCATGACGCAGCGCTCGTCTACCTCGGTAACGGCGATGCGCGCCTTGTCGCCGAGGCGCAAAACACGCCCAACCCACTTCAACTCATCGAAGGCCGCACCGCCCTCGAGATACACAAGCAGGTTTGGCCGAAAGCGCCACGGGTTCGCGTCGGTTTGGGATTCCTCGGCAATGCGTTGGACAGTCTGCGCGCTGATGAGGGAGACGTGAGCGACATCGAACGAGCCGCGATAGTCCCTTAGCAGGAAGACCGGTTTCCCGAAACGTTTCTCGATGGCCAGGCGAAGCTCGCTGCTCGCGACCGGCCACCTTTCACCGGCAGGCGTGGTGACAGTCACGGCGACGTCAGGAGTACCTGGCTTCTCGACGGAAGTCTGCCAGAGGAGAAGCTCCTGCACCTCCCGCGCTGTGAGCCAGGGGAAGGAGCTTCGCGACTCAGCTTGCACAAATGCAAACCGACGATCCTCCTCGAAGCCCTGGAGGGTCAGAGGGAGGGAAGCGTAGGCCTCACCTCGCATGGACTTGACAGGATACCTTGCCACGATGCGAATGACTCCGACGCTCTGCATAGTCCTGCCTCCTTGCAAACGTCTGGCAGTATTGTATGCCTCGTGCCCGGCAAATGCGGCTATCGGGTTAATGGCCCACGATGTTCATGCTATGACGAGGTAGGTCAGCCGGCCCGATTCCAACCGTGCCAGGACGCACGCGAGCATTGCGCGACATTGCCGTGATAGGATTCCTTGACATGCTCGGCAAACGAGCGTAGCTTCCGATCAAGCGCCCAAAGACAAACGCACTAGTGATTTCTTGGCAGCTTGCAGTGTTATCGCCCGGTGGGTGAGCGATGAGGATTACTCACGGACGGATCATCTTCGGCAAATTCACCGATTTCATACATCGAATCCTCTTGGATACAAGAGGATAGTGCCGGACCGAACCACACGATACGGCGAGATTCGCGCGCCAATTCAATTTGTGCTGGAGCCGATTCTTAGCACGGAACCGGGGCGCTGACAGCGCTCTGAGCCACTTCTTGAATTGAAGTGCGAGGCGTTAGGATGCGTCAGAAAAATTTGGATTTTCTGGCTGTATCGGTAGCTATTGGTAGCCTATTGGGACTAATTTCAGTTACCGTTCATGCCCAAACGCCTTCTCCAGCCACCCCGAGTGCGCCCCAAGCTTCGGAGAAACCTTACGACTGGAAGGCCAGCTTCGCGAAATACCCAACGGGAAAAGTGCCACGGACACGTGATGGCAAGCCAGACCTGCAGGGTATATGGAGCCGCAGCGTTCTCACGCCGTTGCAGCGGCTGAGATCTCAACACAACACGGAGATTGGTGAAGCCGAAGCCAGGGAAGCTGAAGATATTGCGCACCAAGCAGCGATCGATCTTCGCGTTGAGCCGACTGCTACTCCCCCGGGCGAAAAAACAACGGATGCCTACAACTCGTTCTGGAGAGATGGTTATTGGTACAAAGTGCCGATGACGAGTCTCCACACGTCTCAGGTGGTGGATCCACCGGACGGACGAGTTCCTCCGTTAACTCCTGGTGCCAGAGAGCGAGAGCAGGAAGCCTTCGAGAGGCTCAATCGTCCCGCTACGGGTCCGGAAGACCGGGATCTCTCGAGCCGGTGCGTTCGGCCCATTGGGGTCGGTCCGCCGTTTACGGGTTCAGGCCCAGGAAGTCAGGAGAGCACATTCCAGATCGTGCAGAGCCGTGACGCGGTGGTGGTTCGCCCGGAAGCCCATGAATCGCAGATGATTTACCTAGACGGACGGGCGCGCCCTCCTGAGAACGTTCGCCTGTATAAGGGAGCCGCGCGCGGGCATTGGGAGGCCGATACGCTTGTGGTTGAGTACACGAATTTCAAGAATTGGGGAATGGCAACCTTCGCTGCCTATGGAAATACCGAGAAGGCCCATCTAACCGAGCGCTGGAAACGGCTGGATGAAAACCACCTTCTCTACGGGTTCACAATTGAGGACCCTGGTACTTGGACGAGGCCATGGAGCATAGAATTCGTAATGTGGCGGCTGACCGATCAGGAACAACTCGTAGAGTATGCATGCCACGAAGGCAACGTCGGTCTGGAGTTCACCTTGTCCGCGGCGCGGGCTAAGGAGAAAGAGCAATAGAACGAGAGTGGCGATCGCCGGTGACGTTTGAAGTGCTTGTGTGGAGGTCAAGCCCGATGAGAACTCGAGCTTTTTTCGTGCTCATCCTTGTTGTAGCGGCGACTTTGCCCCTGACTACGCCGTCGGCCGCGCATCACTCGTTTGCTGCCGAATTCGATGCCGATAAGCCGGTGACCTTAACAGGAACCGTTACCAAAATGGCTTGGATTAATCCTCATTCGTGGATCTACATTGATGTCAAAAAGCCCGATGGAACGGTAGAGAACTGGGCGGTTGAGGCAGGACCTCCGGGTACGCTGATCAGAGCTGGGTTCACGAAGGAGTCTTTGGCGGCGGGTACCGTCATCAAAGTGAACGGCTACCGTGCCAAGGACAGGGCTTTGCGAGCCAATGGACGCGACATTACATTGCCGGATGGGCGATTGCTCTTCGTAGGGGGCTCTGGCCCGGGTTCATCAGGCCCGGGTGCGCCGCCCAAAGACCCTTCTGGCGAGAAGAGAAAATAGCAGGGACTCTAGCGTTGGATCACCAAAGAGGCGAAGCATGGTTCACAATAACGCTCGTAAATGGATGAGCGTGTGCGCGCTAGTCTTTGTGATTGGAGCGTCCGGCGTGGAGGTAGCCCCTTCACCCCCGCGATCCCCGCAAGATGCCCCCGCGGTTAGCTACCGCACGAATGACGTCGGCATGGAATTCGTTTTGATTCCTCCCGGCGAGTTTCAAATGGGGTGCTCCGAAGGTGCGCAACCGAACGAATGCAGTAAGGATGAAAAGCCCCGGCATCGAATCCAAATCACGAAAGCTTTCGAAATTGGAAAGACGGAAGTGGCACAAAAGCAATGGCAGGCCGTAATGGGCTCAAATCCCAGCGCCTTCAAGGGCGAAGACCGCCCGGTGGAGCAAGTCACCTTCGAGCAAGTGCATGAATTCCTTAACAAACTGAACGCCCGCAACGATGGATTCCTCTACCGGTTGCCGACAGAGGCAGAATGGGAATACGCAGCGCGAGCCGGCACAACAGACCAATATGGGGGGTCACTACACGACACGGCCTGGTATAACGACGGCCAAGCGGCCGCCAGGGGAAAGAGCGCCTTTCAAAACGACAACTCCCCCGTTGGCCTTTTAGTGCCCCAGCCTCATCCTGTAGCGACCAAAATGCCAAACGCCTGGGGCATCTATGACATGCGTGGAAATGTAGCGGAATGGGTGGAGGATTTTTACGATGGAAACTATTACTCGAACAGTCCAGCAGCCGATCCCAAAGGGCCTGCCACTGGCGACGGGCACGTCGTGCGCGGCGGCTCCTTTCGTGCCTACCCCTGGCTGACGCGGGTTTCACTTCGCGCCCTATTTCCAGAGGGTTACGAATTTCAAGATCTAGGTTTCCGGGTGGTGCGCGAGAAGCGTTAGCAGCCATTCTTGACGGAGTCGTAATGAAGGGGAAGTTCTCCTTATTGAGCGCGCTTGCAGCGATGGTTTGTTCCGCCGCTATCGCATTAGGACAGGCCGGCGCTCCCACCCAAAGAGTGCATATCCCTGGAATTCCAAATGGGACCTCAATCTACCCGGTCTCGTCGCAACGGGGGGACAAGTTCGTCTCCATCGGGTGTGTTAGAAAATCCGGAAACGGTGAATTCCGCATCACGGATTGGAGAGGTGCCGCACAACTGTCTGTAGCGAACGCACCACCAATAGCTGCGACGGCGCCACTGGTGCTTCTGCTTCAAGGTGATCAGGACATGCTGGGCTTCCACGTTGGCCATGAAGTGCAGATCAGCGGACCGATCCTAGAAGCGGCGACGGCGTCTCTCCCCGCGAAAGTCAAAGTGGAATCGATTTTGTACCTCTCGAGCAACTGCTGGGAACGAGGGACTACGGCCACAGAATCCACAACGCCTAAGCCATAAACCGACTGGGCGGAAGCGAAGTGGATGTGGAGAAGTGTCCGCAGCGTGTGCAGGAACCTGCGCCGGTTCCTGAGCGCTCCAGACGCACAGCCGCAATGATTGACGGATCAGAGGGAGGTTTCAGTGTCACACCGAAGGAGATGTGTCGCCATAACAAGTGTGATCGTTGTGGCCGTTTCCGCGTTGTTGTTCAGCGCAGTCCCGTCACGAGGCCAGACGACGCGTGCATACAGGGCTCCGCGAACCGCCGATGGAAAGCCGGATTTGAACGGGATCTGGGAAGCTATGGGCACTGCGTATTGGGATATTGAGGCCCATGATGCAAAGCCAGGCCCAATCGTCGTGATGGGCGCGCTGGGTGGAATCCCGGCTGGCCTGAGTGTTGTGGAGGGCGGACCGCTTCCGTATCGGCCGGAGGCGCTCGTGAGGAAAAAGGAGAACGCCGAAAATTGGTTGGCTCGTGATCCGGTTGTCAAATGTTACTTGCCGGGGATGCCACGCGCGACCTATATGCCTTTTCCGTTTCAAATCGTCCAATCTCCCGAGTATGTGTCCTTCACCTACGAATTTGCCTTCGCTTCACGCGTTGTGAATATCGGAATGAAGAGTGAGGCCCCGGTCGATTCGTGGATGGGTTGGTCGCGCGGTTCGTGGGACGGCGATACCTTGGTGGTCGACGTAACCGGGATGGTCGAGGACACATGGTTTGACAGTGCAGGAAATTTTCATAGCGACGCGCTGCATCTGGTCGAACGTTACACTCCGACCGGCCCTGATTCGCTTCTCTATGAAGTTACCGTCGACGATCCAAAGGTTTTTACTCGCCCATGGAAAATGAGCATGCCCCTTTATCGGCGGTTGGATAAGAACATGCAACTATTAGAGTACAACTGCGTGCCGTTGGTAGAAGAGCTCATGTACGGGCACCTTCGCAAGATCGAGCCCGCTGCTGCTTCCTCCGGGCGAAAGAATGAATAACATGAGCCCCAGCCCGCGCTTCGGCTGTGGACAACTTGAAAGCGGAGAGAGATGTTGCCTTCGTGGCGCGTCGGTGCGCGGGACGTGGCAAGAAGGTTTACGAAAAGTATGGCCACGCCCGTGGCCAATGTGAAGTCGAGTTTCGGAATTCCGCTAGTCTCATTCAGGGCAGATATGCCAACACGATTGCAAATTCCGCGCGATTGGGCTCGCCGGTTCTTCTGACGCTCTGTTCGAGGGTCAGTATCCATAACCGCGTTAGGCTGCGGATGAGCCTGGGGCACCGAGTCTCTCGAGAAACCCTATGCCCCCTCGGACAACCAGAAAAAACGATAGGCCAGGAGTCTCCGATAGAACCATGGTTGGCACTGCACAACCACTCCGCTTGTTGCTTCAGCGAACCTAAGGCGTCGTCTCACATCACGATGAATCTACGGAACAGCAAAATCACAGCGCCTCATTGCCACATGGGCTGGATGACAGAGCGCTCTCCAGTCGCGGAGGAAGCATTTCTCTTGACATCCCCTTTTATAGAACGCGGTTACCGGTAGATGAGCGCTATGTGTTAAAACCGGATCGTACAGGGGAAGAGAAGGGGGGGAAATGAATCGTCGAATTGCACTGGTCGTGCTTTCCGCGGCGCTCGGATTTGGGGCGCTTCACGTTGTGGCTCAACAATCGGGAAATGCGAGGCAGGAAGGGCAGTCTAGCCCGGCGGTCGATCCCGATGCCGACCGTGGCAATGCCGGCACGAAGTTCCCGCTGGCAGCACCTTCTGGAAAAGATTCCGGCGCTATCACCAAAGCGCCTTCGGGAGCTGTCAATCAGGGTGCGGTCGACGAGAAGACCTGGAAATACGGTCACCGGTTCGATCCGCCACCGAATGCAAAGATCTGGAACCCCGTGAAGCTCAAGCTGATGCGGGGTGAGAAGGTGACAGGCGGAACTGTATCGGCAGCGTCTGATCCATCAACCTACTGCGCCATGGCGAACGCCGGATATGACTTCATCTGGACGGAAATGCAGCACAGTGCGCGCGGATGGGAGAACGTGGCCAAAATGTGGCAGGCCTGTCCGCATGCGAAGGCGGTGCCAGGAGTACGCGTCGCGTACGCGAATGAGCGCGAGATTCAGCATGCCATGGATGAGGGCGCACTCGTCGTCGTGATACCGACCGTTAGAACATTCGACGAAGGCGTGGCCGGAAGAGACTGGACCTACTTCCCACCACTTGGCAAGCGCAGCCAGGGCGCCGGACAGGCGTATTCGGCGGCGTTCTGGGGCAACGTTCCAGGGGGTTACCGCAATACGATCAATGACAATGTGGTGCTGATAGAAATGATTGAGACGGTCGGCGGCGCGGCGCAGGCTCGCGAGATCGCATCGATTCCCGGCGTGGACGCTTTATTTGCGGCCAGCACAGACCTCGGCAACTTTTCAGGATACAAACAAGGCGATCCCGATTACGAGCGGCTGATCAACGTTGTGCATGATGCCGCTCTCGCAGCTGGCAAGCGCCTGTGTGGTCCACTCGCGTGGCGTGATCGCCCCGACTTCACCTGCTTCCAGGCCGGCAGCGAGACCGCGGCAATCGACAGGGGCGTGGCCGCTGAGCTTGGAGATCTGAAAGACACTCAGGGCAAACCCGAAGTCGGGCCTTTCGCTAAGCCGTAGGGCGAACCAAGTGCGGCGCAGTCAGTCGGAGTCAGTCGGCGTCTTCGTCGCCGATGACCCGAACAGCTCCCGTGGCGATCCAACGGCCTGGGGCTGCGGGTAGGCGAACTAGAAACAGTGGGTTCACACAGGGAGTCGGTACGCTTGCCAGATTGCCGAAAAACTCGGCGTTGCCCTGCAAGCTGAATGGCACGGTGGCCGTGTCGATGACCGCCTGAGTATTCGTTCCGGGATTGCACACCAATGTCCCTTTTACCTCAGCGAGGTCTCCACGCGTGCCTGCGAAATTTGTCCCGACCAATACCAATCCCTCAACTTTGAAGGCGACGTGGCCAGTGGCGAGATTCACGAGAGCTTTACCTCCCGTAGCTCTCCACGGGAATAGGCCACTCGGAATTCCAGCAATCGGATTGTTGACAAATGGAGTAGTAATCACCCCGACGATGGTTTCCCACCGCACCACTGCGTTTTCGTCCCCGGCGAATGATGCGGAAGCAAAGCCCAGAAGCACCAACAGTAGTGACGCCTTTCTCATGATCGTTCCCTCCTTGTGCTAATGGCTACGCTAAGGTTTGCTCACATCTTTTTCTGTGGCGACCCGATTGCGTGAGCCGTTATGAGCTGCAGATTAGGGCAAGCGGCCAGATGGGAGCAATGCAAGGAGGCTCAAACGTGCCTCAAAATCACCTCACGCCGTAATGCGCTGACTCTATAGACCTTGTGAGCGCCCCTCACATCTGGTAGGCTTCGAAGCTAGTGTCCCCATGAGTGGTAGCCCATCCGATGCCTTCGCGGTCGTACATTTTCGGCCCGTTTGTATTCGAAGAAGCGTCGGCGGAGCTGCGCAAGTATGGGGTTCGTGTGCGGCTTCAGGGACAACCTCTGCAAATCCTGACCTCTCTCATCCGGCAGCCCGGTCAGGTCGTCACCAGAGATGAGTTTCAGCGGCAACTGTGGGCAGGTACTACGTTCGTCGATTTCGAGCATGGTTTAAATGCGGCGATAAACCGGCTGCGCCAAGTGCTGGGCGACTCGGCCGACCAGCCACTCTATATTGAAACACTGCCTGGACGGGGTTACCGTTTCGTTGCTTCCGTTCAGAGCGCGGAGCAATCTATGACGGCGGTGAAGGCGGCGCTGGCGGCCGAACATCCGCAGCCCGGGCGACAGCGGCCGTCGATCGCCGTTCTCCCGTTTGTCAATCTGAGCGTGGACAACGAGAACGAGTACTTCAGCGACGGTCTCTCTGAGGAGATCATCAATCTGCTGGCCCGCTTTTCCGGGCTGAGAGTGATCGCCCGGACGTCCGCTTTCGCGTTCAAGGGCAAACACGAAGATATCCGACGCATCGCCGAGGCCCTGGAAGTAACGAATATTCTTGAGGGCAGTGTGCGCCGGGCGGGCAATCGCATCCGGGTCGCCGCGCAATTGATCGCGGCCGCTGATGGAAGCCATCTTTGGTCGGAACGCTATGACCGGGAGCTGTCGGATGTATTCGCTATTCAGGACGAAATCGCGCAGGCAATTGCCACCGCGCTTCAGGTGAAGTTAGCCGCGAAGCCTTCGGAGTATAAGCCCAAGCTTACCGCCTACGAGGCTTTGCTCCGAGGCCGGTATTACCGGCAAAAGTTCACGCCCGAGGCGCATGCCCGGGGGAAGGAATGCTTCGAGCAGGCAATCGCGTTAGATCCAAATTACGCGGCACCCCATGCGGAACTAGGCCTCAACTACCTCCTATTGGCCCCGAATGCCGTGCGTACACTGACCGAGGTCGCTCCTTTTGTTAGGGCGGGTGCACGGAGGGCGCTGGAGCTGGATCCGTCTGACGGTACCTCACAGTTTCTCCTGGGCGCCGTGGCGGCGGCGCACGATTACGACTGGAAAGGGGCAGCCGACCATTTTGCGAAAGCCATGAGTGGCAGTTCCGTGTCGGCGGAGGTTCGCTGGTGCTACGCTGTCCACTATCTTCGAGCGCTGGGCCTAAGGCAAGAGGCCGTGGAGCAAATGCAACGTGCGGTTGAACAAGATCCACTGAACGTCACTTGGCGCGCCATCTTGGCACACATTTTGAGTACGTCAGAAATGTACGACCGTGCGCTGGAAGAGCTGGGCAAAGCGCTGGAGCTTGACGAAAGCCACTGGCTGCCGAACTTCATTCTCGCGGAAACCTATTTGACACTGGGAAGGCTTCCGGAGGCCGTGGCCGCGGCGGAGAAGGCTTACCGCGCGAATCCCGGGCATTCCATGACCTGGGGAATTCTTGCTGCTGTGCTGGCGCGCCTCGGAGAGAAGAACCGCGCCGCAGCTCTGGTCCGCGAAGGCGGGGAGTCGCCCAACCCCATCTGGGGGAGAGTGCTGTTTCACTTGTCCTGCTCCGAGATCGAACAAGCGGCAAGTTGGTACGAGAAGATGATTCAGCAGCGCGAGCCGTTCGCGATTATCTTCGCTAGCGATTCGATTTTAGAGCCGCTTCGCATAAGCGGCTATTGGCCCAAGCTGGCACGGCTGATGAATCTGCCTGAACTGGCATAGTCAGCCCAAAGGTTTGGCAAAACCGTGTGAGGGTGTTGAAAAACTCACTCGTCAGAAATTTGCAGAATTTGGGTCGCGCCTGGAAAGCTCTACAAACGATTTTCTCGCCCGCCTACAGAACTCCGAACGAAAGGCCATCGCAGTCGCAATTGGAATGGCGGGCAGCCAAGATGCGTTTTCTATGAAATCGATCCGAGATCCGTCAGGCTAGTCGTGCAATTCATGCGCCCAATCCCCTTACTCGGGCTCGAATTAGCGCGGAAGTTCGCTCGGCCCAATCGCCCACGCTCACTCCCCGCCCCAATCGAGCCAAGTCCCGATAAGTTATCGGAAACTGGCCCTCAAAGAATCCATGTGATGGGTTCGAATTCAGTTCCACACACTTGCTGTGCCCACTTGCATTCCGTTAATCACGCTTCACACCGCCATTGCTATGCCGGAACACTGTCCCTCGCCAGCGTTGACGCTCCTCCGTCAGGGGGCTATTTTCGATAGGAAGGCCGTGAGGATTGCTGGCGGTTCCCCCGGGACGATACCGCCCCGGCGCTCGCACCTCGTAAGGACGGCAGCACTTACGCCAGACCTGTGCCTGGCATCTGCGGACCCCAGCCCGGTCCCGTCAGGTTCAGTTAACCCGCGTGCCGCGAGAACGCGAATAGAAGACAAGTGTCTACCCTAACCAAAGCAGGGCGTTACGATCTCCGCGAAGAGCTGGGCCGCGGGGCCATGGGCGTTGTGTATCACGGTTTCGATCCTGTGATTGGCCGCGACGTTGCGGTCAAAACTATGCACTTGACTGAAGCCGGGACCGGAATGTCGCACGAGGAATTAATCGGGCGGTTCCAGACCGAGGCTCGCGCCGCAGGCCTGCTCACTCATCCCAATATCGTTGTTGTCTATGACGCCGGCGAGGAAGACGGCCTCTTCTACATCACCATGGAGTTCATCGAGGGCCGAAGCCTGCAATCGTTGATCGATTCACATCAGCCTTTCCCGTTGCCTCGCGTCATGAAATTAATGGAACAGGTCTGCTCCGCCCTTGATTTCGCGCACCAGCACAACGTTGTTCATCGCGACATCAAACCCGCGAATCTGATGCTGACCTCCGACGACACCGTCAAAATCACAGACTTTGGCACCGCCAAAATTCTGCAGTTCGGCACGGCGCAAACCGCGCACGTCATGGGAACGCCGTCCTACATGTCGCCGGAACAGGTGAAGGGAAAACCCATCGACGGGCGCTCGGATATCTTCTCGCTCGGCGTGATCCTCTACGAGCTCATGACCGGCGAAAAGCCGTTTCCGGGCCAAAACATCACTACGGTTATCTACAAAATTATCAACGAAGAGCCGATTCCGCCGAGGTCGCTCGATTCTTCGATCCATCCCGGTCTTTCCGCGGTGATCACGAAGGCGCTCGCGAAGGAGCCCTCGGCGCGGTTTCAAAACTGCAACGATTTTCTAACCGCGCTGAAGAACTTTCACGAAATGGCGGCAGGTGACGCCACAGTGAGGATTGCGCCCGTCGCTTCGTCACCGCAAGCGACCGTCGCAGTAAGCCGCACTCCCGCGCAGCCCCGGCCCGCCGCCGGTGCGTCGCTGGTGCCGCGAACACTCATGAATGATGCACCGGGCCGTTTATCTTTGCCCGTTGCTCCCTTGCCGATCCTGATGGAACCAGAAAAACCAAAAAGGGGCGGACGCGTTTTCCTTACGGTCATCTTGCTGGGAATTATCGGATATTCGGGATATCGCGTTTATCCCCCGCTGCTGGACCTATGGCAGCGCGCGCGAGAGCCTGTGGTATCAACAGTTTTCCCAGGACATCACGCTCCCGCGCTCGAGGTGCCGAGTGCTGAAACTACTGACGCTAAGCCGGAGGCCGTACCAGAAAACCCATCTCAGAATTCGGCGGCAACCCCGGCATCTACTTCCGCGCAAGAGGAGAAGGCGAGTCCACAGGAGGCGTCGCAACCGGCAGCCGCGCCCGCTGTCGCCAAGCCGGTGGAACCTGCACCCTTGCCTGTAAAGAGCGCGGAGAAGCCAGCTGCTCCCCCGAAACCAATAACGGCTCCTGCGGTATCTTCCACTTCCGTTGCTTCGCCCAAGCCGACCACGCCGTCAGCACCGCCTGTTGCTGCGCCAAAGCCAGACGCGCTACCAGTATCTGCCGCACAACTCTTCGCGTCCAGATTGGCCTCTGAACTGGCGGGCGAGCCGCTCGCGACGAAAGTAAAAATGCAAGCCACCGGAAACTCTCTCACGCTTTCCGGTTCCCTGACGCCTGCGGAGCAGATGGAATTGCGGCGACGCCTCCGCGCCGTTCCGGCCGGCGTTCGTATCATTGACGATATCGAATATGCTGACCCCCAGCAGGCAGCTGCATCAGACACAGCTGGCTGGGTTTGGGTCCGCTCGGACCCACGAGGCGCGAGAGTTCTGGTGGATGGCGTCGAGACGGGCTTGCGCACGCCGGTTCGACTGGAACTGAAAGAAGGAGATCACGAAATTCTTTTGGTGCTTCGAGGGTTCACGACTGACCGTCGCGCAGTAACGGTGCATGCCGGGCAAACAATGCAGGTCACGGAAGCCCTTGGACCGGAGTAAGTTTTTTCCCCAGAGTAATTTAGGAGCAGTTTTGCTGGTTCCGACGCTATAGACCCACGTCCTTCTCCTGTAACCTTCCTATCCCAAAGCTCGCAGCCAGTTTATTGATTCGCGACTGACGGGTGCCAATTGCCTATGTTTCAACGGCCTGGAGGGGCATTCTGACGGCAAGCGGCGTGCACTCAACTTTAACAAAGCTATACGGCTTGCGGGCACTACCCTGCTTCCTCGGGGCACGTGAAATTGCCTGATACGTAGATTCAACCGTTTCGCAAGGGACGGTTGTCAAAATGAAAGTCCTCGACAAGTCGAACCTCCCACCGCGCGCTGACGTTCCCGTCGTTACGGCTGTGCCGGTCGCTTCGCGCAAGACGGATCCAAACAAGACAGATCCGGGCCGTGCCGAGGTGGTTCCCGTTCGCCCCGCTTTTTCGAATGCCGAAGCAGCCACAATTACCTTCCTCCGGCAATTCCGCGTCCTGCTAGGGGCGGCACGCCTGTACCAACGGAATCATCCCCGGATCATGGAAATCCTGGCGTCGACGGAACAGCAACTGCGGATTGCGCTGGCGGCGAGTTCCCCGCTAGTCGTCGCGGTGGAGCGCAACGGAATGTCCCTGCCGCAACAGGAAGGGAGCAGCAACGAGTTGCTGCACGACCCGCGCGGCGAATTGCGCGGCCTGGCAGAAGAACTCCTGCGAAGCGGCATTTGCTCATTGCTATTCAATTACCCCATCAACGTCGGTGAATTGGATCTGTTTGCGCGCGAAATCAGCCAGGTCCCGCGTACCGCCTCGCCCGGCGATACGGCGTCGAGGAAGTTGTGGGATGCCTGGCTCAAGGATCAAAGCATTGCCGGGATTCGTTTGAACATTCCGACCGAGCGCCGCGATTCGCTGCTGTTGGCAAGTCTGATGTCCGCGGTGCTCGCCTACGACAACGCGGCGAAACGTCCCTCTCACTCCCGCGGCGCACAATCGCTGCCCGAGGCGAACTTCGAACAAGTTGCTTCTGCGTTGCGCACTCTGGGAAAACTGACCCTTCCTCTGGATCCCGAAATGCGGCCGTCGACCGAAGACCTTGCGCGGCGATTCCATTCGGTTGTGTCGGCAGGCGGACAGACCTCGATCTCGCTTCTCGTGCATGCGGTCTCTTGTGTGAAGCCGCGCGAAGGAGAGACGCTCGAGCCCTATCTGGAAAGGCTCGCTGACACTCTGGTGCTGGGTTTTGTGAGGCAGGAATTCGACGCAGGACGAACCACAGCGCAGGGGCTCATGCCGTTGCTCGTGAGCTTGGATCAGGAACGCTGCCAAGCCAGCAATTCCGGCAACAACCGGTTTGGCGGGTCA
>JACXTT010002248.1_pt1 | contig 30879 bp, 19 predicted proteins | sample 9270951 | NCBI WGS metagenome assembly JACXTT01 (sample SAMN15532306, study PRJNA645909) | rock metagenome | isolation source: weathered quartz diorite | place: Puerto Rico | collected 2017-06-21 | reverse complement strand
TAGATTGGGGACAGAGGTGACACTGTGCGCCGGGATAAACCGGCATGTTGTAGGGGATGAAAGAGCCCTACAGGAAAGGAGAAGCGACTCCATCCTGACCTCGAGTCTTACGTCAGCCGTCGCGAGGCGGCAGGCGAAGCGTAGACAGAGGCATCGGTGGGCCGGGTGATTGAGCTCCGAAAATCAAGAACCGGATGCCGACCCTGTAGTGTCAGTGGGAAGGCGACGCTGGCCGAAGGCGATAAAATCGCGAGCCACGGCTGGGTCCGGCGTAGTCGAAGAGCCCAGGCACGTCGAGAAACAACATGCACGAGAACCGGGAGGCCTCGTTGGCGTCTGCGCAACAAGCAGCAGACCGGTCCGGGAAGGTGAAAAGCCACAAGCCGGACATGGACGCCAGCGAGGAGTCGGACTGCGTTGTAGTACCCGTGAAAGAGCCGAACAAAGGGGCAGCCCCGGCGGAGGTTGTGGAGGGAAGAACGCAGACCAAGGAGAACGTCGAACAGCCCAACACGAGTCCGACCCAGAGCGGGGAACGAGTGTCCCAGGGGCTGGACGGCGTACGCAAAGCAGCGAAGGAAAAGAAGCAGGAACGGTTCACGACTCTGCTCCACCATCTGAGCGTCGAGATGCTCCGGCAAAGCTATTACGCGTTGAAGCGGAACGCCGCGCCGGGAGTGGACGGTGTGAGGTGGCAGGAGTACGAAGACGGTCTGGAAGATCGGCTGGAAGATCTCCATGGCCGGGTACACCGTGGAGCGTACCGGGCGCAACCATCGCGAAGAGTGTACATACCGAAAGCCGACGGCCAGAAACAGCGGCCGTTGGGCATCGCGGCGCTGGAAGACAAGATCGTGCAGCAAGCAGTCGTGACGATCCTCAACCAGATCTACGAGATGGATTTTCGGGGCTTTTCGTATGGATTTCGGCCAGGACGCAGTCCGCATCAGGCGCTGGATGCGCTGAACGCGGGCATCCAACGGAAGAAAGTGAACTGGATCCTCGATGCGGACATACGAGGGTTCTTTGACAACATGAACCACGAATGGACCATGAAATTCATGGAGCATCGAGTGGCTGACAATCGGGTGCTCCGGCTAGTTGGCAAATGGCTGAAAGCGGGAGTATCGGAGGACGGCGAATGGTCGGAAACGGCGGTAGGTGTGCCGCAAGGGGCGGTGATATCGCCGCTGCTGGCAAACGTGTACCTGCACTATGTTTTCGACCTATGGGCAGAGGTCTGGCGCGAGAAAAGGGGCGACAGGCGAGATGATCATAATCCGCTACGCCGACGATCTTGTGGTGGGATTCCAGCATCGGGCGGAAGCAGAGTTGTTTCTGAAACAGTTTCAGGAGCGGCTGGCGAAGTTCGGGTTGGAAATCCATCCGGAGAAAACGCGATTGATCGAGTTTGGTCGATTCGCGGAAGCCAACCGGAAACAGCGGGGGAAAGGAAAGCCGGAGACGTTCCAGTTTCTGGGGTTCACGCATTATTGCGGGAGGAACTCCAAAGGGTCGTTCGTGGTGTGGCGCCGGACGGCGGCCAAGCGGATGAGGGCGAAGCTTCTGGAGTTAAAACAGGAGTTGCGCCGGAACATGCATGAGCCGGTCGGGGTCGTAGGCGAATGGCTGAAACGGGTCGTGGACGGGTACTACCGATTCCATGCTGTGCCGGGAAACGTCCAAGTGCTGGGGCGATTTCGGGACCATCTTTGCCGGCTCTGGCGGCATGTTTTACGCCGCCGCAGCCAGAAGGGGAAACCGGGATGGGCTCAGTTGCGGCCGACGTTCGAGAGGTGGATTCCTCGACTCAAAACCCTGCATCCATATCCCGACGCGCGCTTTGACGTTCATCATCCAAGGTAGGAGCCGTATGCGGTAATCCCGCTCGTACGGATCTGTGCGGGGGGCGATCAGCGATGGCCGTCCCTACCGCGACCCTGGAGTGTCACCATTCGGGGGGCCGCATATAAAATACAGGGGTGTTCACTCTCGTCGCATTGCTCCTGCTGGCGCAGGAAAAACCCGTTCCTCCTGCTGGAATTGCCCTCGCCTCCGAAGATCGCGCGACGCTCGAAGCCGGGTTAGCGCAACTCGACGCCGCGCTGCGGCCGATCGAGAAGAATCCCCTTGCCGTGGATGTCCGCGTCTTTCGCGAGGCCGTGCGGATCGCCCTGCAGTACAACGAATTCTTCAAGGCCGACGAAATCGCCAAGGCCAAGCAGTTGCTCGAAGCCGGCCTTGACCGGGCGCGTTCTCTGGCCAAAGGCGAAGCCCCGTGGACCTCGCAAACCGGCCTCGTGGTGCGCGGCTATATTTCGGACATCGACGGCAGCGTGCAGCCGTATGGACTCGTCGTTCCCGCCAGTTGGAGCCCCCAGCAGCGTGGCCGTTGGAGGCTCGACGCCTGGTTCCACGGGCGCGGAGAGACGCTGTCGGAGGTCAACTTTCTCGATGAGCGGATGAAGCGGCAGGGCGAGTTCGCGCCGCGCGACACGATCGTGCTCCATCTCTACGGACGTTTTTGCAACGCCAACCGCTTTGCCGGCGAGACGGATCTCTTCGAAGCGCTCGCCGACGTCAAGAAGCATTACGCGATCGACGAGAACCGGATTCTCATGCGCGGTTTTTCGATGGGCGGCGCCGCAGCGTGGCACATTTCGGCGCACCATGCCGGGCTCTGGGCCGCCGCCGCGCCCGGAGCGGGGTTTTCCGAAACCACAGGATTTCTCAATTTGAATCCCGCCAACTTTCAGGACTGGGAACGCAAGCTGTGGCGCATGTACGATGCGACGGACTACGCCTTGAACTTCTTCAATCTGCCACTCGTGGCTTACTCCGGCGAGATCGACCGCCAGAAGCAGGCGGCCGACAAAATGGCCGACGCGCTCGAACGCGAAGGCATGCAACTCACGCACATCATCGGACCGAACACGCCCCACCGCTATCATCCGGATTCCAAGGTCGACCTTGACCGCCGGCTGGACGCGATTGCCGCCGCGGGCCGCGACCCGTATCCAGCGGAAATCCGCTTCGCAACGTACACGCTCGAGTACAACCGGATGAAGTGGGTGATTGCCGATAGCCTCGAACAGCATTGGGAAGAAGCCCGGATTCTCGCGAAACAGACTTCGGCGGGCATTGATGTGAAGACCAAGAACGTTGACGCGTTGACGCTCGAGTTCGGCGCCGGGGCATCGCCGTTCGTGTTGACGTCGAAACCGGTGGTGACTGTGGACGGCGAACGCATCGAGGCGCCATCACCGTTGACAGACCGGTCATGGCGGGCGTCTTTCGTCAAGCAAAACGGCTTCTGGCGCCTCGGGACCAAGTCCGGCACGCTACGCAAGCAGCACGGCCTGCAGGGTCCCATCGACGCAGCCTTCATGAGCAGTTTTATTATGGTGACGCCGACAGGTCCGGCAAAGCCAAATGCCGTTAGCGAGCGCATTGCGTCGGAACAGACGCGCGCAATTCGCGAGTGGCGGAGGCAGTACCGAGGCGAGGCCCGAGTGAAGGCCGACACTGCAATCACCGACGCCGACATCGCTTCGTCGAACCTGATTCTTTGGGGTGAGCCGTCGAGCAATCAGGTCCTCGCGCGTATCGCATCGAAGCTGCCGGTGGAATGGACTGCCAACGGCGTCCAGTGCAAGGGTCAAAGCTATGACGCGGCGACGCACATGCCGGTCCTGATTTACCCGAACCCGCTCAATCCATCGAAGTACGTTGTGCTCAATAGCGGATTCACCTTCCGCGAATACGACTACCTGAACAACGCCCGCCAGCATCCGCACCTGCCTGATTGGGCGATGATCGACGTGACGACGCCGGCGGACGGAAAACGGCCAGGCCGCATTGCCGCGGCCGGATTCTTCAGCGAAGCGTGGCAGTAACCAACTATTATTCGTGCCGCAGGGCGATCACGGGATCCACGTGGGTGGCCCGAAGCGCGGGAATGTAGGAAGCGCCAAGGGCGACAACCGAGAGAATGACGGCCACCGCGGCGAACGTCAGTGGATCAAACGCATTCACCTGATAGAGCTGTGTCGAGATCAGGCGGCCTGCGACGAACGAGCCAATCAACCCGATCGCAAGCCCAGCCACGGCAAGTTTCGCGCCGTGCGCCAGCACCATGCCCAACACCGTCGATCGCTCTGCGCCCAACGCCATGCGGATGCCGATTTCCTGGGTTCGCTGCGTGACTGCATAACTGATCACACCATACAGGCCAAGGGCCGCAAGCGTAAGCGCGAGTCCGCCGAACAGCGACAGGAGGCCCACTACGATGCGGCGGGTTCCGAGCGATTCGTCGACGCGTTCGTCCATTGTCTTGACGTTGAACATCGGCTGATTCGGATCCACTTCGTGCACTGCCTGGCGGATGGCGCTGGTGAGTTGGACAGGATCTCCGCCCTGCGATTTGACTACGATGCCTGCCATTGGCGGAGGCTGCTGCACGATCGGTATAAAGTATGCGCCCTTGGTGTCGCTCTCGAGGCTGGTCTGGTATACGTGGCCGACCACCCCGACGATCTCCATTTGGGGCGACGTCGGGCCGCCACGCTGGATCTTTTGGCCAATCGGGTTCTGGTTCGGGAAATAGCGTTCCGCGACTTTCGTATCGATGATGATCACGGGTGGCCCCGTGGCGCTATCGCTGTCGGTAAAGAAGCGTCCCCGCACGAGCGGAATGTTGAGCGCCGCAAAGTAGTCGGGGGACACATAGCGCTGGTCGCCATGAGGCGCGGGCGTGTTCGGATCCAATGTTTGGCCGACGATTCGGAACGATCCTGACCAGTTGTCTCCGCTAAACGGCATGGGGACGATCAAGGCGCCATATGCCACGCCGGGCAGTTTGCGAAGCCGTTGATCGAGAGCGCCAAAGAAGTTCGAGCGTTGGGTATCGGCCTTGTATTTGGCGGCCGAAAGACCGACAAAAGCAGTCTGCACGCCCTGCGCCGAAAAGCCCGGGTTGACCTTTTGCGCTTCGGCGAGACTGCGGAGAAAGAGTCCTGTCCCCACCAGCAGCACCAGTGCGATCGCCATTTCCGCGGTTACGAGCACCGATCGCACGCGCTGTCTCGCGAGGCCCGCGGTGCCGGATCTTCCTCCATCTTTGAGCGTGTCGTATTGGTTGCGGGCGCTCGATGCCTGCCAGGCAGGGAAGATGCCGAAGAACAGACCGCAGATCAGCGATACAGCCGCCGTGAACGCGAACACGCGCCAATCCATTTCGATCCTCGGGGTAAGGGGCGGCGGCGTGGCGGCGACAATCCACTTCATGCCGGCCCAACCGACGGCGAGTCCGAGGATGCCGCCGGAAATCGATAGCAGTAAGCTTTCGGCCAGGAGTTGGCGGATGAGATCCGCGCGGCTGGCGCCCAAGGCAGTGCGGATCGCCACTTCTTTTGCGCGGCTCGACGCGCGGGCGAGCAACAGCCCGGCAATGTTTGCGCATGCTATGAGGAGGACAAAACCGGCGGCGCCGAGCAGGACCCAAAGCCCAAGCTTCAAGGGTCCGCTCATCTGATCGGTGGCGGACTTGACGAAGAGGCCCCAACGAACCCGGTTCTGCCCTTGAAACTCACGCTGGACGATTTGGTCCACCAGGACCTTGATCGCGGCGTTCGCCTGATCGAGCGACACGCCCGGCTTCAACCGCGCAAATCCGGCATATTGCTCGTTGAAGCGCGCCTGCGGAGAGTAGACTCGAGGGTTGAGACCCAGCGGAATCCAGACATCCGACTGGCCGGGAAAACCGAAGCCCTGCGGCATGACGCCCAGGACTTTGTGCGGCTCCTCGTTGAACTGCACCATTTTGCCTTCGATCGCCGGGTCGCCGCCGAACAATCGCTGCCACACGCCATAGGACAGCACGATGACGCGATTGTTGTTGGGTTGATCTTCCTCATTTGTGTAGGTTCGACCAATGAACGGCCTCTGTCCCACCACATCGAAGAACCTCGGCGAGGTCATGGCGCCGCGCAGGCGTTCGGGCGTTTCGGATCCAGTAAAGTTGACGTCGCGGTTCTGTATGATTGTCGCGGACTGAAATACAGAGGCGAGGCCTTCGTAATCTTTGAAGCTGGCGGCGGAAAGGCCAATGTCGGACAGTCCGTCAATGGCGAGATACTGCGTTCGCAATGCAACCACTCGATCGGCTTCGCGGATGTCGGCCGGGTTGAGCAGCACCGAGTTGACAGCGCTGAAGATGGCCGTATTCGCGCCAATGCCGAGGGCGAGTGCGAGGACGGCGGTCGTCAGAAAGGCCGGACTCTTCATCAGGCCGCGAAGCGAAATCTTGAAGTCGGCGATCATAATATTTACACCGTAGACGAAAGACTAGACCATTCGGTTCGCTTTCCTTTTGGCAAATTCCTCTCTTCTGTATATAGGCGAACTCAACGGATGAAGAGAAACCGAGGTTGAGAACCGCTACGCTAATAGGTGACAGTCTTACCAGGGGAGATCCGATCCGTGAAGTTTCTCGTTTTCACCTGTTCCGCGGCGGCCGCGCTTTATGCCGCGAACGCTGCGTCTACGCCGACGTTTTCGAAAGACGTCGCGCCGATCCTCTACCAACGTTGCGTCGAGTGCCACCGGCCCGGAGAAGCGGGACCCATGGCTCTGCGGACCTTTCAGGAAGTCCGCCCGTGGGCCAAAGCGATCAAGCAGTCTACGCTCACTCGCAACATGCCGCCGTGGCACGCCGACCCGTCGCAAACGCACTTTTCAAACAATCGCCGCCTGACCGACGAGCAAGTGCAGACCATCGCCAAATGGGTTGACGCCGGCGCGCCAGAAGGCAATGCGAAAGATCTGCCCAAGATGCCGACGTTCACCGATGGATGGGTGATCGGCAAGCCGGACTTTACCGTCGACATGGGCGCGGATTTCAAGATCCCATCCGAAGGCGTGATTCGCTATCAATACTACACCGTCGATCCGGGCTTTACCGAAGACAAGTGGGTGCAGTCCGTTGAAGTGCGTCCGACGCAACGTTCGCAAGTGCACCACATTCTGGTGTTCGTGCGGGAAGGCGGCCAGCGCGTGACCCGTGCGGGCGAGCAGTTCAGCGACATGCTGATCGGTTATGCTCCGGGCGTGCCGACGATCACGTTCGACAGCGAGACAGGTTATCTGATCAAGGCCGGCTCGAAGCTGACGTTCCAGGTGCACTACACAACCAACGGCAAGGAGGCCACGGACCGCTCGGTGCTCGGACTGAAGTTCCGGACGGCGCCTCCGAAGTACCGCGCATTTTCGGGCAGCGCGACGCAGTTCCGCTTTGCGATCCCTCCGAACGACCCGAACTATGAAGTGAAGGCGGAGTGGAAGTTCCGCGAGGACGTCACATTGCTCGATCTCACGCCGCACATGCACCTGCGCGGCAAGGCGTTCAAGTACGTGCTGACCTACCCGGATGGACGGACCGAGGATCTGCTGACCGTGCCGAAGTACGACTTCAACTGGCAGCTCAGCTACATTCTCACTGAGCCTCGCAAGATTCCGGCGGGTTCCAAGATCGACGCGACGGCGTGGTATGACAACTCAGCGAACAATAAATACAACCCGGATCCCACCAAGACGGTGAAGTGGGGCGATCAGACGTTTGAAGAGATGATGATCGGCTTCTTCAACTACAAGGTTCCGGTGGACCAGCCTCCGCCACCAGCGCCGAAGCCCGGTGGAGCGCCCACCGCCGGTGGACGCTAGCTGATCGCGAGGTTACCGCGTCACCTTCACGCTCACCGTGTTCGAATAGGCGGACACGTTCGCGGCGTTGAACGCCTGCACCCGGAACAGATAGGTCGCCCTGGCGAGGCCCGTGTTGGTGAACGTATTGACGTTCGCCCCAACAGTTCCGACACGGACAAATGCCGTCGAACCTGACGGCGCGCGTTCGATGTAGAAGCCGGTTTCGTTGTTGGAGTTATCAGTCCATTTCAACGTCACCGAACCTCGTCCCGCTGAACCGGTCAAACCGCTCGGGGCAGCCACCAGCGTTGGATCGGGGCTCACCGTGATCGCCACCTGCGCCGTGGACTTCGCTCCCAGGTTGTCGGTGACGGTCAATACCGCGTTGAAGGTTCCCGCCGCCGCGTACACGTGCGAAGGCGAAGGCGCGGTGCTGAGCGCGGAACCATCGCCGAAGTTCCAACTATACGACGCGATCGATCCATCGGGATCCGTCGAACCGGCGGAGCTGAAGTTCACCGTCAAGGGCGCCACGCCGGAGGTGGGTGTGGCCGCGGCTTTCGCGACTGGAGGCGTACTGGGAGTCCCTACCGGCAGCACCAGGAGCGTGATGCTCTGTGCCGGAGCCGTAAAGCTCGCCGTACTGCTCGTTATGCTGAGATCCGCGAGCCGCGAGATGGCATTGGCGGAAGTCAATTGATAGACCTGCGCCGTACCGCTACCAGAGAAATTGTTCAACGCGACGCTGACCGGCGTGGTTCCGGACAGATACTTGCTGATCACCATCACCGTCAGGGCCTGATCGGCGCTACGCTGGGCCGCGAATGCCGCTACGCTGTCGGGATTCGGTCCGGCGGCGGAAACCGATATATCGCCGAACGTGGACTTCGCGCCATCGTAGTTGCGATAGATCTTCATTGCCTTGTAGGTCGGCGTAGAGGCGTCGGGCGTGGTCCAACGGGCGGCGAGATTCAGGCCTTCGCGGCCGAAGATGCCGAGGATATCCGCCTGCGTGGTGGCGCCGTTGATGTGACCTTCCGCGCCCCAGTTGTATTCAGTGATGCCGATGGGCGTGCCCGGGTAATAGTAAGTGTCGGCCCACGTTCGGAGGCGTGGGATGAGCTTTACCGTGTCGTTGATCCAAGTCTGGTCTACATAGCTGAGATCCCACAGCGAACGCGTGGATTTGTTGCGTAGCAACTGCATGGCAGTCGACGTATCGTTGCCGAATTCGCCTCCTTGCGGATAGTAATGAACGGTGAAGGCATCGAGCAGATGGCGCCCGTCGGCCTTCAATTGCTGCAGCATCCAAGGCAGGTAATCGGCGCCGCCGTGATTGGTGCGGTCTGGCAAGAAGCTCCAGCCATGCAGACTGCCATACTGCTGGTCGTACCCGCTCAGTGTGTAGCCGCTCCAGCCCCATTCCTCAGGGCCGGCGATGATTGCCGCGGGATCAGCCGCCCGAACCTGCGCGGCGTAATCTTTGATTCGGCCGAGAACCTCATCCATGGTTGCGCCGGTAGGATGCACGTCGCGATGCGTCGAATGCCAGATGCTGTGTTCGTTGTCGAGGATGTAGTAACGCGGCGCCGAGGCGGATGCGAGTCCCCATTTGGTAACGATGTTCTGCACCCACGACTGCTGAATCGCCGAGTTGTTCGCCACATTGGCGTCGGCCGGATTGTTGTTCGTGACGAATTGCCCGTTCGATTGCAGGATGCCGTTGCCTGCGTCGGGGAACCACTGCCAGTCATTGCCGGTTTGGGCGCCGTATTTGGCTTGCGAGAAGCTGGCGAGCTTGGTGCGGTTGGGACCGAGGTTGCCCACCCAGTCCAGCATCGGGATCGTGATCATGGCCCGCGCGCCCCCGGCCTGAGTTGTGGAAATGAAAGTATCGCCACGTTCGCCGGCGACAGCGCTCGCTTCAGGAATGCTTTCGAAATACCAGTCCTGGCCGCGGTTGTCGGCGTTCAACTGCCAGTTGTAACGGCTGGTATTGTTGCCGCCGTAGCGGTTGAGCGGGACATTCAAGTCAGACAACTGGGTGGTGGTCCCGTAAGCGATGCCGTAGATGCGCGGATCGATGGGCTTGCGGTTGAGGTTTACATCCACGGTGACGGACGCCACCGGATTCTGCGCGAAGGCGACGGCCAAAGTCAGGAAGAAGGCGATGAAATGGCGCATGTGAAGATTTACCGGGTGACCGTCACAGTGGCCGAAGCGGACTTGGTGGAATCTGCAACGCTCACGGCTGTGACGGTGACCGTGGCGGGCGACGGTACAGACGTAGGAGCCTTATAAGTTCCCGCTGTGCTGACCGTGCCGATGGTCGAATTGCCGCCCGTAACGCCGTTGACCTTCCAGGTGACGGCAGTATTCGAAGTGTTCGAAACTGTCGCCGTGAACTGCCGGGTTCGCCTGACTCGCACGGATGCGGAGGTTGGCGAAATCGAAACTGACACTGGCGGGGGAGGATTCACCACCGTCACGGCCGCACTGCCAATCGCCGAAGGCACAGCCGCGCTGGTGGCATGCACCGTTACGGTGGCAGGTGACGGCGGGACCACAGGCGCCGTATAGAGCCCGCTGATGGAATCGATGAAACCGGCCGCGGAGTTGCCTCCGACTGTGCCGTTTACGTCCCAGGTCACCGCCTGGTTCGCGTTGCCCACTACGGATGCCGTAAACTGCTTTTGCGTGCTGACTTGCACGGTCGCACTGCTGGGATTCACGTTCACAAATACCGAGGTTTGCTGCGCTTGGCCCGAATTTACATCCACCATCAACACGGTGGCGTCCACGGCTTCGAGGTTCGACCCGGCGACAGTCAAGAATTGACGCAGTTCGGTGTTGTTCCAGCGCTCGTCTGGCGCGCCCGACATGTACCACGCCGAACCGTTGTCAGCCAGAATCATGCCGTAGCGCTTGAGCGCCGTGAGAATGATTTGATTGGTGGGCGAAAAGCCCGAAATATCGAAGTTTGCACGGAGGCGGAAGCGCGCGCCCATCGGTGGATACTGCGTTCCGGTCAATGTCGATGCATAGTGCCGGGCTGGCCAGACATAAGCTCGTTGCGTCTGCGGAACCGTAAACCGGATCGCGTGCCTGATAGCCCCAGCTACGATTTCGTCATAGCGCACCAGGCCCGCGAACACAGGTAGGCCGGCCGCATCAGTCGAAGTCCAGGTGAGGGGGCGCAAGGCGTTCGACAGCAGATTGAAGATTGCTCCCGAATCGCCTTTCCAACTCGCGGTCTGTGGAAATGCCCGGTAGATCTCGTACAGGATGCAGTTGTCGGTATCGATCGAAATCGCGTGGCGATCGCCGGTGCTCGCCGAACCGCCTTCAATGGGTGCATTCAGTGGTATGGCGTAAGGCCCGGTGTCGCTCTCATCCTGATATAGAAAGGTGGCGGGGTACTTGGTTTGAGTCCCGGGCGTTGTGATGTATGGAATGCCGATGGGGCCGCCATTGTAGGTTCCAGAGCCGAAGTCCGCGCGCAGTGTTGCGGTGGACCCGATCGTATTCACCCAAGTAGAGGAGCTCGGATGCACCGGAAGCTGGTCAATTCGAGTGTTCCAGATGTTGTCGGCTGGAAAAACGGTGCAAGTTCCGACCGTTGGAGCCTGACCGGAGGCGATGGCAGCGAGGCCAACGAAGCAAACAAGGGGTAGGATCGGTTTCATGGGTGTACTAGTACGGAAGTCTCAGGATAGAAGACAGTCGAGGGGTGAACAATCGGGTGATTGCCTGACATTTTTTTGATTGGTAATAGAGCCTACTGAATGACTGTCACCTGATTGCTGTTGAACCCAGAGTGACTTTGGTCACAGCGCAAAGTGTGTCCTCGCCTTACCGTTTCAGTAGGGCACACCAACCATGAAGAAACTTTGGATTAGCTTCGCGCTCGTCTTACTGATCTCGTTCTCCGTACTCGGATGGATCGGGACACGGATCTATCAGGAAATGCCGCCGATTCCAGCGCGCGTGGTCACTACGGCGGGCGATATCGTGGTCGCGGATGGCGCCATCGGAACCGGACAGAATGTCTGGCAGTCGATGGGAGGCATGCAGTTGGGCTCCATTTGGGGCCACGGCAGCTACGTCGCGCCGGATTGGACGGCGGATTGGCTGCACCGCGAACTGGTTTTCGTCCTCGACGAATGGGCCACGGCCGAGGCAGGTAAGCCATACGATCAGTTGGACGCCGAAACACAGGCCAAACTGCGCGGGCGGCTGGAAAAGATGTACCGCACCAACGGTTATGACGCGGTGGCCAACACGATCCGCATCGACCCGGTTCGCGCCCGGGCCTTTGAGAAATGCCTGGCGCATTATTCCGATGTCTTCGAGCGCGGTAACGTGCCCTACGCAATTCCGGCGGGAACCATTAGCAGCCCCGAACGGTTGCGGCAGTTGTCGAGCTTCATCTTTTGGACGGCATGGACCGCGGCGACGATGCGTCCCGGCGACACGATCACGTACACCAACAACTGGCCACACGAACCGTTGATCGGCAATCGTCCGACCGGCGAGAATGTGATGTGGACCGGCGTCAGCATCATCATGCTCCTAGCCGGCATCAGCGCGATGGTCTGGTGGTACGCGTCGCAGCGGAACGATCCGGACGAGGAAACGCCTCATGCGCTGCCGAAAGAAGATCCGCTCGGAAGCTGGCGCTCGACCCCTTCGCAGAAGGCGACGTTGAAGTATTTCTGGGTGGTGGCGGCCCTGTTTCTGATGCAGATTCTGGTGGGTATGGTGACGGCGCACTACGGTGTCGAAGGCGATGGCTTCTATGGCGTCAAGATCTCTGACGTACTGCCTTATAGCGTGGCGCGGACGTGGCACGTACAGATCGGCATCTTCTGGATTGCGACGGCATGGCTCGCGGCGGGCCTCTTCATCGGACCGCTGGTGAGCGGCAAAGATCCGAAGTTCCAGACGCTCGGCGTGAATGTGCTGTTCGGCGCGCTCCTGCTGATTGTGGTTGGATCTCTGGCCGGCGAATGGATGAGCATCAAGAACCGCCTCACAGACGCGCAGTCCTTTATGTGGGGTCACCAGGGTTACGAATATGTGGACCTTGGGCGCGGATGGCAAATTCTGCTATTTGTCGGTCTGCTGATCTGGCTGACTCTCGTGGTTCGCGCCATTCAACCGGCGCTCAAGACGGCGGGCGACCAGAAGCAACTGATCTGGCTGTTTCTGACTTCGGCCGGTGCGATCGGCCTGTCCTACGGAGCGGGGCTCACGTGGGGTCAGCACTCGAATCTCTCGATCGTCGAATACTGGCGCTGGTGGGTGGTTCACCTCTGGGTGGAAGGCTTCTTCGAAGTGTTCGCCACCACTGTGATCGCCTTCTTCTTTACGCGACTCGGACTGATTCGGCCGGCGTTCGCCGCCAAGGCCGCGCTGCTCTCGGCTGCGATCTTCCTGGCGGGCGGCATCATCGGCACGTGCCATCACCTGTACTTCAGCGGCACGCCTCCGGTCGCGATCGCGTGGGGCAGCGTCTTTAGCGCTCTCGAAGTGGTTCCGCTGACGATGGTGGCGTACGGCGCGCTCGACGATCTGCGGCGCGGCGCCCTCACCAAGTGGGCCGAACGCTACAAGTGGCCGGTGTACTTCTTTGTGGCCGTGGCCTTCTGGAACATGGTCGGCGCGGGATTGTTCGGGTTCATGATCAATCCTCCGGTGGCGCTCTATTACATGCAGGGTCTCAATACGACTCCCCTGCACGGCCACGCGGCGCTGTTCGGCGTCTATGGCATGCTGGGCATCGGCCTGATGCTGGTGTGCCTGCGGGCGATGAGCCCCGACGTCAGGTGGCGTGAAAGCTGGCTGCGAGCGGGATTCTGGTGCCTCAACGGCGGGGTCACGGCGATGTGCGTGGGCAGCCTGCTGCCGCAGGGCCTGGCGCAGACATGGGCTGCGGTCGAAAACGGTTACTGGTATGCGCGCAGCACGGAATTCATGGGAACTCCGATGATGCAGACGTTCCGCTGGATGCGCGCGCCGGGCGACACGCTGTTCGCAATGGGGGCGTTGATCGTGGTCGCGTTCGTGTTCGCCCACAGCTTCAATCCGAAGACGCCTGCGGTTGTGGCGCGTCGCGATGCCCTGCCGTCACCGTCCCTGGGCGACTAAGGCTCATTCCATCCAATAGTGAAGAAACCGCGGAACTGGCGCAAAGGCGCTGTTTCCGCGGTTTTTGCATTTTCGAAAAAAAGTGTTCCGGACGTGATCGGGTCGCCGCCGTGCTGTCGCGTATTCCCAGTGAAAGGGCATTGACACATGGCCGTTTCCAATTTACAACCAGCCACCCCCGATACCGCGGGCATCGTCGCCTCGCACATCCGCGACATCCATTGGGCATGCCGCCAGAACAACACCTTCCTGTTCGTACGGCCCAGCACCGTACCGACCATGCGCCTGATCGAGGCAGGTTTCGCGACGAAGAGCATGGATATTCACGACAAGTCCTCCGATTGGGGACTCACGTCTGGGCTCGTGCCCGTGGATCAAGCCTTTTGCAAGAATCTCACGGGCACGCCCAATCCGCACATCCATCCGCATGGACACGGCAAAGCGCAGGCGGTGCATTTGAACCTGCAGGGGACGTTCGACAAACTGAACGCCCAACGCCACTTTGAACACATGCAGGAAGTGCAGACCGGCCCGTGCGCGGGCGACACCGGGAGGTACCGCCACTTTCATTGCGACACCAAGAACGCCAAGGTCTGTTTTCTGATGGAACGCCTGACGGGCCTTGTCTTCTGGCGCTGGCGCGAGGCGCCGAGTGGCGAACCGGTGAGGCTATATGTCTGGGGTTACGGCGGCACGCCGGTGACCGGCGATTACGACATGTGGATGGTGGTTCCGTACGTCAAAGCGCTGGGTGGCGACAAGAACATCAACAGCAATAAGGATCACCACGGGCGTTCGGCGGCGTCGAACTTCACGACGACGTTTATGGCCAAGCTCAATGTGGCCTGCAATCGCGTGGACAAACCGGTGTTCAATCATGGCGCGGAAGCCCAGAACGTCAGCTTCACGCAAGCGATGGACCGCCGTCTCGTGGTTTTTACGCCCGGATCCATGAAGCCCTTCATGTTTCCGCGCATTCTGATGCCCGGCATGCTGCATGACCTGCTGTTGCACGGCTACATAGTGGTGCGCAATCCCAAATGGCTTTCCGGGACCACGCTCGGCATCGAGGACATGGCCGATGCAGCCGATCAATTTCCCGATGACGGCTCGGTGAAGGCCGGAGTTGGCGCGGTGAACAAGCTGAAGAAATCGGTGCTGCTCGAACTGCTGTCCAGGAAGAACAAGGAGAGGTTCAAGTCCGACGGAGTCTGGAACGAACGCTACGCGCAGTTGCGCTATTTCCGCGCGATGGGCAAGATGCCAAACGAAAGGGATGCGCCCGAAACCCTGATTCTGCCGCCTGAAGCGTTCCCGCCGTACGGCGAAGGCAGCAAAGTGGACTTGAGCGGCGACGTCAGAAAACTGGGCGAAGAGATCGAAACGAATTTCAAGCGCCAGGGCTTTCTCAAAGAAGACGGCCACCTTTCGCCGGTGGACTCCTCGAAGCCGCAAAGCCAGAACAAGCTCGGCACGTACTCAGTGGGATCGTTGATCAACCAGTTCGGCGGCCGTTAGCCCTTGCCATTCAGCAGCCAGTCGGTGAATTCGCCTTCGCCGTGAACGTCAGTCAAACGCATGTCCCGGCTTTGGTAGCGCCAAGTCAACTGCACATGATCGACACCCATCAATCGGAGGATGGTTGCATGAACATCGTGAATCGACTTGCGCTGTTCGACGGCACGGAGGCCAAACTCGTCGGTATTACCGAGGGCCCGGCCTCCCTTTATTCCTGCGCCAGCCATCCACATCGAATAGCCGTAGGGGTGGTGGTCGCGGCCGTTCTTACCTTCTGCTAGCGGCGTGCGGCCGAACTCGCTGTTCCAAACCACAAGAGTAGAATCGAGCAAGCCGCGCCCGGCAAGGTCGGTCAAGAGGGCCGCAATCGGCTGGTCGGATTTCTTCGCCATTTTGTTGTGCGAACCCAGCAGATCGTTGTGGGCGTCGTCCCAATCGTCGCCGAGGTTGGTTCCAAAGAATAGTTGCACACAGCGCACGCCGCGTTCGACCAGACGGCGGGCGAGCAGACATTTGCGGCCGAAATCCGCGGTGATGGGCTGATCGAGGCCGTACATCTTCTGGGTGTCTTCGGATTCGGAACTCACATCCACTGCGCCCGGCGCTTCGGACTGCATCCGATAGGCGAGCTCATACGAGCGGATGCGCGCGTCGAGAGCGGAATCCTCATCGCGGGACGCGAAATGGCCGCGGTTCAGATCGTTGATGTAGGCGAGGGTTTCTTTCTGCGCGCCGGGCGAAACGCCTTCGGGCGTGGCGAGGTTGAGCACCGGGTTCTTGCTGCCGCCGCGGAACATGGTGCCTTGATAGGTCGCCGGCAGAAAGCCCGCTCCATACGCTCCCGCGCCGGACTTCATGGCTCCATCGGACATCACGACATAGGACGGCAAGTTCTTGTTCTCGCTGCCGAGACCGTAACTCACCCACGCGCCAAGTGACGGACGTCCGGGAAACTGCGACCCGGTGCAGCTATGGAAGATGGCGGGCGCGTGATCGAATGCTTCGCTATAGCAGGACCGGATCACAGCGAGTTTGTCGGCGTGCTTGCTCAAGTTCGGAAACAGCGTGGAGATTTCAAGTCCTGATTGTCCATGCTTGGGGAACTGCCATGGCGAGCCGCGCATGATGGCTTTGCGAAAGTCGATGCGCGAGGTTTTGAGGCCGTCTGCAAAGCTCGCCGGCACGCATTCGCCGGACAAACGAGCGAGCGTAGGCTTTGGGTCGAAGGTATCGACGTGGCTGACGCCCCCGTGATTGAAGATGTAAATGATGTTCTTCGCTCTCGCTGGGGCGCTCGTGGAGGCTGCGGCGGATGCGGTTTCTTCCGCCAACATCGAGGCGAGCGCAAGGCCGCTGAAACCCTTGCCTGCACGGAAAATCATTTGACGGCGGGTGAGCATGTCCATTTTCGTTGTTACTCCACGTACAAAAATTCGTTGACGTTGAAGAGTCCGCGGGCCATTTCGAGCAGGGCTGCATGCCGCGATTTTAGGTTGGCTGTTTGGCGTTCGAGGAATTGTTTCGAACGCGCTGCCTCGGCGTCGTTGGGCGCACGACCAAAGACTGCACTCCACGCGGCGGCGACTGGATCAGCGGCGCCTTCCAACTTCGTCGCCAGAGCATCTGCCTGCCGCAGCGTAAACTGTCCGTTGAGCATGGAAAGCGACTGCGGCGCGGTTGTCGACGACTCGCGGCGCGAACAACTGAGCACGCCTTCAGGACGGTCGAAGGCCTCGAGCAACGGCATGCGGAAGTTGCGGCGCGAAATCATATAGATCGAGCGGCGCGTGTGTTCCCCTGCGTCTTCCGTGACGATCCAGGCGTTGTTGATGGGCTGGCTCATGCCGTACAGCTCCTCTGTCGCGAGCGGAGGCACAACGGGCCGGCCGCCCATCTTCAGATTGAGCGAACCCGACGCCGCCAGCACTGCGTCGCGGAGCTCTTCGGAATCGAGGCGGCGTCGAGTGAAGTGCGAGAGTAGCGCGTTGTCCGGGTCCACTTCCAGAGCCTTGCCGGAAGCCGCGTGCGCGCCCTGCTTGTATGCCGCCGAATTCATGATGAGCCGGTGCATTTCTTTGATCGACCACTTTTTCGCCACGAATTCTGAGGCCAGCCAGTCGAGTAGTTCCGGATGCGACGGCGCGCCCGCGCGCGTGCCGAAATCGCTGGCGGTGGGGTTCAAACCGCGCCCGAAATGATACTGCCAGATTCGATTCACCATCACGCGCGCGGTGAGCGGGTTTTCAGGCGAGGCGATCCATTCGGCGAGCGCCTTGCGGCGCAGCGTAGTAGGCGAGTTCAGCGGTGGATCGGGGATGTCTTCGCCGCCGAGCACCGTCAACATCCCCGCGCGAACCTCCTCGGGCTGGCCGCCGTTTTTCGCCGTGACGAATGTTCGAGGCGCCTCTCGGCCGATGTCCGTAATGGCGGGCGAGAACGGGCCGGGACCGTAGTTCTTGTACATCGTGACCATGCGCCGCGCGATCTTGCGCAGCTTTTCGTTTTCCACGGGCGAAAGTTGCGCAAACACCTCTTCGTCGCCGGGTTCGAAGGCCTTGGCGTTGGCGTCGACGATGGCTTTCTGCTCGGGTGTCTTGCGGTCGTCGGGCGTGCGATAGGCTTCCCCGACTTCTTTCGGCAGCTTCGCCAGCCGGGCTTCGCGGAGGCGCGTGCGATGCGGATCGAGCATGGCGCTCAACTGCGCGCCGATCTCGTAGAGGCGGAAGGTCCGGGTGTTTTCGCTGAGATCGTAGCCACGAGCGTTGTTGTAGTGCAGAAAGACCCGGGTCTTCACAAACGGCGCGAAGACGGCCTGCATGCGGAAGTAGTCGCGCTGGGGGATCGGGTCGAATTTGTGATCGTGGCAGCGGGCGCAGCCGGCGGTGAGTCCGAGAAAAACGCTGGCGGTGGTATCAGTGAAGTCGGTGAGGGACTCTTCGCGGTTGATGTCCTCCACCTTATACAGCATGTCGCGGTTGGTTCCTACGGCGTAAAAGCCAGTGCCTTGCTGGGCTTCTGGTTCCTCTGGATAGATTTCGTCGCCGGCGACCTGTTCGCGGATGAAGCGGTCGTATGGCTTGTCCTGGTTGAAGGACTGGATCACATAATCGCGGTAGCGCCAGGAATAAAGAAGATAGGGATCCTGTTCGAAGCCGGAGGTGTCGCCGTAGCGGGCGAGGTCGAGCCAATGCTTGCCCCACTTCTCGCCGTAGCGCGGTGAGGCGAGCAACCTGTCGATCAAACTGGCATAGGCGCCGGCTTGCTGATCGTTGAGGAACGCGTCGATTTCCGCCTGAGTGGGCGGCAGGCCGTGAAGGTCGAAGGTCGCGCGGCGGATGAGCATTCGCCGGTCGGCTTCCGCGGCTGGCGTGAGCGACTTCTCTCGCAATTTCGCTTGAATGAACTCGTCGATGCCCGGCCCGGGTGGACGCGTGACCTTGCGGAACGCCCAGTGCGCCGGGGCGTTTTGCTGGCCGGAGCTTGCAACAGCCGCCGCCGTAGCTGGCCATTTCGCGCCATTGGCGAGCCACTTTTCGAGGATCGCGGACTCTTCCGCGCTCAGCTTTCCGGCGGGCGGCATCTTGATCTTGCCCGCGTACCCGATGGCCTCCCGCAGCCGGCCGGCGACAGCGTTGACGCCAGCAGTGGAAGTCAACAACACCCCGCCCAGGCGCGTCTTCGCCGCGTGGCACTGGTGGCAGCGGCTTTCGAGAACGGCGACAGCGCCCGCATCGGTTTCCTGCGAAGTTCCGGCTAGGGCAAGGGCGATGATACCCGTGAGAAATGGCACTGCACAAGATTTTATAAGATCCGGGCGCCGGGCGTGTGCAAGTTTGTCGCGTGTTTCTTTGCGAAAAACCGTGACAGTTCTCGCTAAGGCATCAGAGGACCATCTAATGTCGGATTACGTGAGCACCCAAAACGGACGAATGAACGTCGATGAAGGAGATCAGAAAGCTGCGGAGTACTTTCTCGACGATCTGATCTGGGACGTGAAGCATGGCCGCAAGAATGGCGGCTTCGAGAAGCGCGATGTGATGGGGATGATCATCAAATGGTTCAAGATCGCGCAGTATTTGCGCGATCCTCAGTATCCCCGCTACTACCATCTGCTGTTTATCCGCGACGCTCCGCCGCCGCCGCAGGGCAAGAAAGCGTCAGAGGTGCTGCTCACGGCCCTGCAGCACCTGGATGGCTACCCGACGTTCGCGGCAGCCGATATTCACGCTGTTTATTTCAGCCAGGCTGAAGGCGCAATGGTCACGTTCATCAACGAATACCGCAAGGTTCTGGCGGCGACCGATCCAGGCGCGCTGAAGTATTTTGTGGGCCAGATCATCACCATGGCGCACCTGGGACACATCTAGCTGTAGCCCAAGTGGCGGCAGATGGGGTCGAGGTTTGCGATTGGTGCGAACCAGCCGACGCCTCCGAAATTGAAGTGGATGACCTCGAGACCGTGGTCCCGCTCCATCCCCTGCAGCCACCCGATTGCCTTAGCGGTTTCGATCCACAGAAAGTGGGCCTGTTGGTCCGGCTTGTCGCCGAGCAGTCCGTTTTCGCGGCAGAAGGTTTCAAGCCGCGCCGAATCGGTAAACGCGAAGATGCAGAGACGGTCCCGGTAAATCGAGAGGTACGGCTGCGCCGGATTCCCGGGATGCACGGCGAACAACCATGCTTCGAGGCTGAGCAGCTCGCGCCAGAGTGCGTCCGGATCGGCTGGGTCGCCGATCTCGCCGGTGCGGCCGGCAGGGAAGGCTCCTGCAACGAGGCGGTCGAAGTCCGGAGCGCGGCCTGTGCGTTTTGCGACCAGGCTGCAGAACGGAGCGGCGAAACCGAGCCTGCGGTTCGCATCCTGCGTGGCCGGATTGAAGATCACGCCATCGATGGGCATCGCGCAAAGGGCGTCGAAAAGTTGGGTTCCATTGAACCGCCGCGGCGCGCCTCGCGCGCCATGAATCGCGGCAAAAACGGTGCAGTCCGCTTCGTCCGTGAACACGGCAGGCAAAACCCGCTGTTGCTCGCCGTCGGGGCTGAGAGCCGCCTTGCCGTCGTCCATCAGCATCAGATAGCCGTCGAATTCCCGGATGCGCTCCAGGTGTTCCTCGATTTCCTGGGATTTCAATTCACCGGCCCGCCAGCAGAGCTGCCGCAAAGATTCTTCGAGACTCGAGCGCCGCTGCTGCTGCTGCTGTAGTTGTTCGGGGTTCGCCAAGGGGTACATTCGAATCATAGCGCGGCATGTCCAATAGGTCTGGTAGCCTTGAAAAAAGCAGTGACACCCGAGCAGTGGATTCAGATCGACCAGTACTTCATTGACCTATACGAACTGCCGCCGGACGAGCGGCGGCCCGCACTCGCTGCGATCGAGGATCCGCGTGTCCGCGCCCAGGTCGAATCGCTTCTGGAGCATGCCGGGGGGCAGGGAACGGTCGAGAACATCGTACAGTCGGTTGCCGCGGGCGCGTCGGCCGCTGAAAAGGAAACCTATCCCGAGCGCATCGGTCCGTACCGCATTACCGGCGTGATCGGCCACGGCGGCATGGGGGCCGTGTACCAGGGCATTCGCGACGATCTGGACTACGAAAAACTGGTCGCCATCAAGGTGATCGGCGTGAGTTCGGCGGCGCCGGATGTGGTGAACCGGTTCCGGCAGGAGCGGCGCATTCTGGCGTCGCTCGAACATCCGAACATAGCGTCGCTGCTCGACGGCGGCGAGACTTCGAGCGGCATGCCGTACATCGTGATGGAATTCATCGAAGGCGTTTCCATCACCGACTACTGCGTCAACCACAATCTCACTACGAAAGAGCGTCTGCGGCTGTTTCTGCAGGTCTGCGCCGCCGTTTCGTATGCGCACCAGAACCTGATCGTGCATCGCGACATCAAGCCCGGCAATATTCTGGTGACGCCGGGCGGGGTTCCGAAACTGCTGGACTTCGGCATCGCCAAACTGATCGAACCGGGCGTCAATGCAACCATGACGATGGCGCAGGCGATGACGCCGAATTACGCGAGTCCGGAACAAGTGCAGGGGACTTACGTCACCACCGCCTCGGACATCTATTCACTTGGCGTTGTGCTGTATCAACTGCTGACGAACCGGCGTCCATACGAGGTCACCACTTCTACGCCTCTCGACATCGTTCGCGCGGTTTGCGAGACGGAGCCGGACCCGCCAGGAATTTCGGGCGACCTCGACAACATTCTGATGATGGCGTTGCGCAAAGAGCCTGGCCGGCGTTATCAATCGGTGCAGCAGTTCGCGGAGGACATCGACCGCTCCCTTCACGGCCTTCCCGTGCTCGCGCGGCGCGATACCTTTGCCTACCGGTCGGGCAAGTTCATCCGGCGCAACTGGGTGGCGGTCGCATCGGTGACCGCGGCGCTTGCCGGCTTGAGCGTGGGGACGGTTCTCGCCGTGCGCCAGGCCCAACGGGCGGAGCGCCGTTTTGCGCAGGTGCGGAACATGGCGCACAAATTCCTGTTCGATTTCCACGATGACATCGAGAGTCTGCCTGGCGCCACCAAGGCGAGAGAGCACATGGTCGAGACCGCGCGCGAGTATCTGGACAGCCTCGCTGCCGAGGCCGGCGGAGATCCGGACTTGCAGATGGAGCTGGCAACCTCGTACATGCGGATCGCCATGATCCAGGGCAAGCCCTTTCGGGCAAACCTCGGCCAGCCCCAACAGGCGGAAGCGAATCTCGCGAAGTCTCTTGCCATCCTCGAGAAACTACGGAGCGCGGCGCCCGAGTCCTCCGCGGAGTCGCGGCTCAAGATCATGCGCCTGATCGTCGAGGCGCGCGGAGAGAGATTCTGGCTGCTCAAGAATGGCGGCAGAATCGAGGACGCCCGGCGGGACGCGGAACAGGCGGTCTCGATGGCGAACGAATTGGCGTCGATGCCCGCGCCCGCCGCGGCCGACCTGCGCGCGGCGTTCATCGCCGAGAACGCGTATGCGGACCTCAATATGAACGAGCCGTCGAGAAAGAAGGCCATCGCCGGCTTTCGGCGGGCCACTGAGTTGGCAGGGCGTCTGGTGGCGCTCACCGGCCCTTCAGGGAGGATTGCGTACGGCGGATCCTTCAATAAACTGGGGCTCGCGCTCGAACAGGCCGGCGAACAGAAGCAGGCGATGGCAGCCTATCTCGAGGGCATTCGGATCACGCAGGAGTTGCGAAAGAACGATTCGTCGAACATCGTGATCAACCGGAATCTGATCGCCTTGACGGAGAATGCTTCGAATCTCTACTGGAACCACGCGACTCCTCATCTGGGGGATCGCGCCAGGGGCGCCGAATACCTGCGGCAAATGGAGGCGGTGGTGGACGCGATGTATGCTTCCGACCCGAAAGACCAGTCTGTTGTGCACGACCGGATGGATGTCCTCAGCCGCATGATGAACCATGCGTGGGCGGCTGGAAACCATCGCGAGGCGATCGCTCTCGGGCGGCGGGCGATTGCATTCAGCAAGGCCAACCAGACGGACGAAACGGCGCGTAATTATGATCAGAGCTGCATTCTGCTCGATCTCTCGGAGGCGCACGCGGAGGCAGGTGAGTTCTCCGAAGCGCGGCGATGTCTGCGTGAGGGCGAAGCGATGGTCCGCAAGCAGATCGCTCAACTCTCGACGCAATCGAGCATCGAGCGGAACCTTGCAGTGGTCCGTTATCGCGAAGCGCAGGTGGCGCTGTTCGAGCGCAAGGCAGCGAACGCCGCGGCGCCGGCGCAGTCATTCCTAAAGAGCGCCACCGAAGCGCTCGCCGAGGCGCCGGACACGTTTTTTCTGCGCTACGACCTCAGCGCGGGTTACGAACTCATGGGGCGGCTGGCGGAGGCGCAGGGCGATGAAGCCAGGCGCAAAGAATGGCAGATCAAACGGCTCGAGCTGTGGAAGGATTGGGACGCGCGTTTTGTTCCGAATCCGTTTTCGAAGTTGCAGCAGGCGGAAGCGGAGCAGGCGTTGCGCGGAACATTGGTAAGCGACGTGCAGTGAGAAATCGATATGAAGAAGACTCAAGGCGTTCATACGTATGGCGTCGTGCCGCCCAGCGAAAAGGACCTCGGGCCGGGTTCGGCGGGCCAGTCCGGCGACACGCAGGGAATTCCGGATATCGCGGAAGCAAGCTCAGAGAGCGTCGCGGAACTGCTCGAAGAAGGACAATACTTCGAGGCGGAGTTGATTGCGGGGATCGAAGGGGCGGACGACCCGGAGGTTGCGGAGGTCCGGACAAAAGAAGTGCCCGAGGACGACGTGCCTCGCGAGTATCAGGACGAAGACTAGGAGCCGGCCGCGGGCTTCGCAACCTTGAGGCGGTTCAGATTCTCTGTGAACTTGCGCGACTCGGCTTTTTGCTTGCTGGTGGCCTTGGAAAGCGCCGGCGCCGCCTGCATGTCCTTGTAGTAGGCGAGGATGTTTTCCCGAAGGTCCGATTTCACGCCCTGGAAATCGCGAGCCGCCAGTATCGCCAACAGTCTTGCGTACGCTTCATCCGCGCCCTTGTACTTGCCCGCCACCATGTCGATGCGGCCGTCGAAATTCTCGTTCGGCAATTTCGGAGTGCGGTTCCCCGAGGTTTCGGCGAGCCTCGCCTGATAGCCCGCGACCGTGGCGTTGAAACTTGCCATGAACAGCTTTTCGACTTCCGGAGTGGGCGTACGGATCCGGAGTGCGCTGAACGGTCCCTTTCCCGGAAGCAATCTGAGGAGCGCCGTCAGAATTCTCGTAACCAAGCCGGGCTTGTAGTATTCTTTGCCCCAGTCTTTTTCATAGCTCGCGCGTGAGAGATTGTAGAGGAACTTCTTGCGCGTGACGCCCGGAATCTCTTTGCGCAACTCATCCCGTTTGAGGTTCCAGGCCACCCGGGTCATTTGTGGAATGAGGCTCCTGATCGCCCAGCGGTAAGTTCCGAGCGACAAGGAAATGTTTCCGAACACATCCTTCATCTCGATGCCATACGTATCGAAAAAAGCCCGTTCCAGCAGTTCGCGCGAGACTTCGAATCCGATGAAGCGGTGGTAATTGTCCGGCGCGTAGCGCCCAAGGGCCACCTGCACGACATCGAAGCCGAACTCGGTTTGTATGTGCGCAACGGGACTGTCCCAGTAGGTCACATCCGGTCCGAACTTTCGCCGCAGCTCGGGAAAGAGCAGCGGCACGGCGCGGTTGGTGGCGATGCGATGCCCCTCGGTGTCGGCGACATAATGTTCCAGGGCTCCGAGGGCGAAAGCGAATTCGTTCAGGTCCTTCGATTCGCGAATGAGCGCGGCGACGAAATCTCCGCTGCGCACGTAATGCGTGAGATCGCTGAAGAAGCGGTTGTTGAACGGATAGTAGCCCATGTCCTGAATGACGCAGCCCCCGTAGGCGTAGCCGTGCGCGCGATCGAGCTGCTCAGCGGTCGATTGCGGAAACCGCTCGAGGAGGAGCTTTTTGATGGAAACGTCCCACACCGAATCGATAATCGCTTCGTGTGTGAGCACCGTATAGGCGTGTGCAGCCGAGGCGCACAAGAGAGCCAAGGCGCATGCGGGGAGTCGCGAGTATGTTTTCGTGGAACGGATCACCGGCCGATTTTCTAATTGTCGCTCTCTTTGTTCCGTTTTACGAAATCATTCAGTGTTGCGAAGCAGAGCGCGTCAAAGAAAAAGGTGGGCAGTGTGACGTTCCACGCGACGAATCACGTCCTGACAGTATGCAATTGGCCGCCTCCAAAACGCGACAAATTGCTTGCAACAGTGTTCTGACTTGCATGCGTAAATTCACGGCTTCAGCCGTGCCGTTACGCGTCTCCGAAAGGGATTATTTTGCTTCACTCAATAGCCGCCATTGAAAAAACCTTGCGCCGGTTGCTGCCGGCGATGTTTGTGCTCTTTGTCTGCGCGATTGGTTCGGGCCCGGTATATGCCCTCACTGCGGCCTTGACGCCTTCTTTCAATCCTCCGGGCCTGGTTGGGCAGACGGTCACCTGGTACGCCAGCACCGATTCAGAAAACATGAGTTCGATGCGCTACCGGTTCACCGCGCGACTGGAAACCAACACGAGCGGATTTGAAGTGATTCGCGATTTCAGCCCCGACAGCGCATTGGATTGGACAGCGTCGGAGCGCGAGGGCGTGTACCTGATCGAGGTGGTCGCTGTGGATCTCAGCACAGGAGACAGCGCTTCCGCCCACGAGCGGTTTCGCATCAACTCCAGGATATTCGGGCGGCAGCCGCAAGCCTTTCCGACTGGCAACCCTCTCGTGTTTCTGTTCACTGCGCCATCCTGCCAGTCAGGCAGCCGCATGCGCGTCGAGTTCGCACCAGCTAGGCCGGGAGGCGCGGCGCAGGCAACATCCTTCAAAGACTGCCGCGGGTTTGCGTCCATGAACTTCTACCTTGCCGGATTGCAGCCGCAGACACCGTACACGGCGCACGCCGTTGTCGACGACGGCTCCGCGCTTACATCGAGCGCGGCGGTGACTTTTACCTCTGGGGACGGTCCTTCGATTCCTGAAGCCATGACGGTCTTGAGGCCCGCGCCGCCGGGCGCGACGCAGCAGGTTTTGCTCACCAGCAACGGCTTTGCGGCCGACTTGACAGGGATGCCCATCTGGGGTGGCGCGGCGCCAGTCAACATTCTGACCAGGGCGGAAGCCGGCGGTTTTTTCTGGGGCATTGTGGAAGACTCCAATTTTGACATCGGGCATCAGGCGATTCGCAAATTCGATCTCACCGGCATGATTCTTCGGGAGACCAACGCCGAACAAGTCAACCGGCAACTGGCGGCGATGGGCAAACGAACCATCAGTTCGTTCCATCACGAAGCGAGGCCATTACCCGATGGCCGCGTCGTCGCGCTGGCCACAGTGGAACAGATTGTGACAAATACGCAGGGCCCCGGCGATGTGAATGTTCTCGGTGACATGATTGTGGTCTTCGACTCCAATCTGAACGTGGTCTGGACTTGGGATACGTTCGACTGGCTGGACGTGCACCGGGCGGCGATTCTGAGCGAGGTATGTGCGCAGGGCGGGGGCGGCGGATGCCCGCCGTTTTATCTGACGGCAAACGCCAATGACTGGACGCACGGAAATGCGGTGCAACTGACGCCGGACGGGGCGCTTCTGTATTCGGCGCGGCATCAGGACTGGCTCATCAAGATCGATTATGCAAACGGCGAAGGCGATGGGCACATCATCTGGAAACTTGGCCGTGGCGGCGATTTCACCATGCTCAGCAGCGATCCGTCGCCCTGGTTTTCACACCAGCACGACGGCAACTTCACATCGGACAATCCGTCGGAACTGCTGGTCTTCGACAACGGCAACACTCGCTGGCGCGAAACGGGCGAGGCTCTCAGCCGCGGCCAGTCGATTCTCCTCGATGAGGCGAATCGCACTGCAACTCTGCATGTGAACGCCAATCTGGGCGTTTTGTCGGCGGCGGTCGGTTCCGCGCAGAAACTTCTTAACGGCAATTACCACTTTGACGCGGGCTACGTGATTCAGCCGAACAATAGCCTAGCGGCCTTTCAATTCGAGGCCGATAAAGCTGGAAGGATCGTCTTCGAGCTCGTGACGCCCGGGCTCGTGTACCGCAGCTTTAGGATGGCGGACCTTTATACGCCATAATAGGAAGTCGAGAGCGCGAGTCCACCCGTCGCAGGGGAACTCGCCGCCGTAGCAGTAGAGGTACGCACTTTGACCCGGAGGGAATGGATACGTACGGCAGCAGCCGCTGCCAGTAGTACGTTCGCAACAACAGGGTGGCTGCCGGCCGGCGCCCAGGAGCAACAGCAGGATGCGGCGGCGAGCAAGGCGTCACGTCCACCGAACATCATTTTCATTTACTGTGACGATCTCGGCTTCGGCGATATCGGACCGTATGGCTCGAAGATCGACACGCCGAACCTCAACCGCATGGCCGCGGAAGGGGTGATGCTGCGGCAGTTTTACGCGAGCCCCCTTTGTTCGACGTCCCGCGCCGCGCTTCTCACCGGACGGTACGGCGTGCGCTCCGGCATTCCTGGCGTGCTGCAGCCAGGCGACAAATACGGGCTCAGTACTTCAGAGACCACGATCGCCGACTTGCTCAAAGGGCAGGGTTACAAAACCATGTGCGTGGGCAAGTGGCACCTCGGCACCTATCCCCAATACATGCCGACGCAGCGTGGTTTTGACGATTATTACGGCATCCCATATAGCAACGATCAGGATCCGTGCATCATGATGCGTGGCATGCAGATCGTGGAATCGCCGGTCGATCAGGACATGGTCACGCAGCGGTATACGCAGACCGCCATCGACTTCATTCAGCGATCGAAGGACTATCCGTTCTTCCTGTATCTGCCGCACACCGCGCCTCATTTTCCACTCGGCGCGTCTCGCGACTTTCGAGGCAAGTCGTCACTCGGCGCCTACGGCGACGCCATCATGGAGATCGACTGGAGCGTTGGACGCATTTTTGAAACGCTCGCGAATCTGGACCTCGACAAGAATACGCTGGTGATCTTTTCGAGCGATAACGGTCCCTGGTTTCAGGGGAGTCCTGGCCCGTTGCGCGGGCGGAAGGGCGGCACCTTCGAAGGCGGCATGCGCGTTCCGTTTTTAGCTCGTTATCCGGGCGTGCTGCCAGCGGGCAAGGTCGTGCAAACGTTTGCTTCGACGCTCGATATGCTTCCGACTTTCGCGCGTCTGGCGAACGCGGACATGCCCGGAAATCCGCTCGATGGAGTCGATATCTGGCCTGTGCTCACGGGTGAGGTGGAAAGCGTCCCAAGGCCGCTCTACCTGTACTTCCATGAGTTCGACCTGCAGTGCGCGCGGCTCGGCAAATGGAAACTTCACGTTTCGAGGGAGAACGTGCCGCCGTTTGTCCCGAATCCTTCGGAAGGACGCATGAATCTCCGGTTGCTCAATCCGGAACTTTACGATCTCGAGGCCGATCAGGAAGAGAGCTACGACGTTGCGGCGGACAATCCCAAAGTCGTGGCCGACATACAAGCGCGGATAGCGTCAATGCTGCCGGGCCTGCCGCCGCAGGTGCAACTCGCGTGGAAGCAAACGCAGAGCCGGCCAGTGAATCCCAACAAGAGCGGCGAATGGCCGACTTCAGGGAATTAGGCTGCACACACACACACACACACACACTTGCCGTTCGTGAGCCGTCAGACGCTCGAGTTTTCGGATTGGATCAGGCAATTTTGACGGGATTTTTCGCCTCCGTGGTGTTGGGAGTGACGGCGGCAGACCGTTTGGGCTGCGATTTCGCATGGATTGGGGTTACCGGCGCTGATTGCTGCGAGTTTGGCGTTGGTTCGTTTGGTTTCCGGGGAATTTCGGGTTCCTCCTGGGGGACCGCTGCTTCGGCGACCACATTGCGACGCTTGGATTCGAGGAAATAAAAGGTGCGGATGGCGTCGTCGTGGTCGCGATTGGCTGCAATCAAGTAGCGGCGGCAGAGGTCGAAGGCGCGGTCGCCAGCGGCTTCCTTGAAGCAGACAGCCATCTTGTGGATGGGGTCGAGCTCCAGTTGGCCCTCATCGAGTCCGACTTCGATGCGGCCATCGATGAGGCACTCATGGTAATCGAACTCTAGGTTGAAGAGGGCGGCTTCGGTGGCGACGATGCGGTCGTGCTTCCACATGGCGATGGCGGCGCGCCGGACGGTGTCGGCCTCGACCTGGTCGGCGGGCTGGAAGCGATCCATGTAGGCGGATACATGGGCGTCGAAGGCTTCGTGGTCTTCGATGTCGATGACGGGGTTGACGGCGGCGAAGCCGTGTTTGAGGGCGTTTTTGGAGGAGATGGATTTGCCGGCGGCGGTGGTGGGTCCAGTGGAGAGGGCGGCGTTGCGGCGGGCGATCATGGCTTTGCGGGCTCGTTCGCTTTCGGCGGGGGAGAGCCGGTCGGACGGGTCTGTGAAAAAGCTAGGCATGGCGATCGTTGCTCCTTTGGCTTGCCAGCCGCACGTGGTGGGAGCGATGGGAAACCGGAGACGGCCCGCGAATGACGCGCGGGAGCTAGGGTATTCCCAAAAACGACGGCAGCAGCGGCGATGAAAATGGAAAAGGCGTCTGTGGGAACGGTGAGTTCCACAGACGCCTTTCTCTACTTTGAAGGTAGCATACCCGATGCAAGCATTTGCGGGTCCGGAGTCCGGGATGTTGTTGATTTGGAGGGAGAAGAAATTTTCCTTTCGTTGGTGAACGCAGAAGTTTCGAATTGACGATCCATAAAATCAGTTGAAGGCCAAAGATGTCGTGTCCCCTTTTCACCTGAAATCCCGCAAGTAGAACTTGGATGCGGATCACTCTCGGCTGGATGTGTCTTTCGTAGTACGGGAACTTTTTGAGGATCAATAGCATCAAAGTTCTTGACACTGCCGGAAGTGTTCTGGCACATTAGCATTTAGCCTCGTTCGATACGAGTGGAAAAATCGATCGACGGGGCAGATAAGGACCCTATTGCATGTATTGCAGCCACGCCAGGCCGTGCTTACGGGCTGAGGCAGTTGTATTGCCGCCATCATTCAAACCCCCGAACAGTCCACTAAATTGTCCGCCGCTTCCGATCCGCGCGGTTCCGCGCATGGTTCGCGACGCGGAGTGACCAGCCAAAAGAAGGAAACGCGAGTTATCCTTCACCACGAAAATATTTGCGCGTCCTTGTACTGACGCTCTTCCGCGCACTCCCGCGCCTATGGGAAATTTGCGCGCAAGGTGTTTTCGGTAATTCCAGATAAGTTTTTTGCCCGAGGTAGTGACGGAAGGAGGGTTCTGTCGTGACGAGGAAGTATATAGGACACGTGTGCGTGGCCGTTTTAAGTGCTGCAATGCTGGCGGCCCAGTCGAATGAGAATGAAACGCGGATTTCCATGGGAGGCGGAGGGCTTGGCCGCGATGCCGGAAGGTCTCCCGCCTCCACCAAGGCGATGGCCGCCGGCAAGCCGCAAGGTACGACGCACCGGGCCGAGGCGGGACCTTCGATCAGCCTATTGGGCAGTATCGGGACCTCCTCGTCTTCCAACTCGGTGGCGATATACGGAAACCTTGCGTATGTCTGCGATAACAACGAGATTTCGATCGTCAACATTGCAAACCCGTCCTCATTGCAGCTGGTTGGGCAGCCGATAACGAACCCCCTGATTTCGAACTCGCCAAATATATTCTGCTCGATTCAAAGAGACACGCTGGTTGTGTTTGCCGATCAGAACAATTCGACGACGGGCAACACACCGTCATTCCTTGCATTCAATCTCGCGAATCCAAGCTCGCCGCAACCGATAGCCGGGACGATCGTGAACAAGCGGCACTTCGGAATCCCCCAGTACATCGGAAATTACGATTTTGTGCCGACGTGGGCGATCCCGACCGCTTTTTCCAGTTGTCAGAACCAGTTCGGACACCTGGTCCACGTCGACCTGACGAACTTTGCGGCCCCGCGGCTGGCGACCACCCTTGAAGTTCCGCAGCTCGATCCAGCTCTGCGCGTCCCTACGGTGTTTATGTGCGATACCCAGGC
>JACXTT010002247.1_pt1 | contig 30884 bp, 25 predicted proteins | sample 9270951 | NCBI WGS metagenome assembly JACXTT01 (sample SAMN15532306, study PRJNA645909) | rock metagenome | isolation source: weathered quartz diorite | place: Puerto Rico | collected 2017-06-21 | reverse complement strand
TCGAACCTGCGCTATGTACAGTGCGAGGAGCTGCAGCGCCACAAGCTGCGACGTAAAGGCTTTTGTGGAGGCCACCCCGATTTCTGGCCCGGCGTGCGTATAAACGGTACCTTCCGCTTCGCGCGTGGCCATGCTGCCGACGACATTGCAGATGGCGACGCTGCGAGCGCCTTTTCGTTTCGCTTCACGAAGGGCAGCGAGCGTATCCGCCGTTTCGCCGGACTGGGTGATGACGACCGCCAGCTCGTTCGACGCGACAATCGGATTGCGATAGCGATATTCGGAGCCGTAGTCGACTTCAACAGGAATCTGCGCCAGCGCCTCGATCAGGTACTTCCCTACAAGGCCGGCGTGCCACGAGGTGCCGCAGGCAATGATGCTGACCTTTTGGACCGCACGAAGCGTCTCGTCGGAAATATTCAGATCGGCCAGAAAGATCTGGCCTCGATCCAGTGAGACCCGTCCGAGGATCGTGTCGCGCGCGGCCGTGGGCTGCTCATAGATTTCTTTGAGCATGAAGTGTTTGTGGCCGCCCTTCTCCGCCGCAATCGGATCCCACATCACACGTTGCGTCGTCTTCGAGACTGCGCGACCGTGGTAGTCGGTGAACTGAACACCCGAGCGCGTGACCACCGCCATCTCTTCGTCGCCAAGGAACACCACGTCGCGAGTGTGCGCGAGAATGGCCGGAATATCGGAGGCAACGAAGAATTCGTCCTTGCCTAGCCCGACGACAATCGGCGGCCCGTTGCGAACCGCCACAATCTTTTCCGGGTCTTCAACCGAGACGAGCACAATCGCGAACATGCCGCGCATGTATGTCAGCGCCCGGCGCACTGCGTTCTCCAGGCCGTCGTCTCGCATCTCGCGCTCGACCAGGTGCGCGACGATTTCCGTGTCAGTCTCGGTTTTGAATTCGTGCCCCTGCGACTGCAGCTCTTTTTTCAGCTCGAGGTAGTTCTCGATGATGCCGTTGTGGACCACCACGATCCGTCCGGTGCAGTCGCGGTGCGGATGGGCATTCTCCTCGGTCGGCCGGCCGTGGGTCGCCCAACGGGTGTGGCCGACCCCGTAAAGCCCCTCGACGGGTTCCACGCGAATCGTTTGCTCGAGGTTCGCGAGTTTGCCCGCGGACCGGCGGAGGGAGATCCCTTCGGGACTGACCACTGCCACGCCGGCGGAGTCGTAACCGCGGTATTCCATCCGACGCAGCCCTTCCAGGAGGACGGGGACAACAGGCTTTGAACCGAGATAGCCGATGATTCCGCACATGACCTAATCCTTGGGTTGTGTTTTTTTCCGCTCCACCCAGCCGGCAACATTCGTCTGACGGCCGCGTGCAATTCCGAGCGCGCCGGGAGGAACATCGTCGGTAATTGACGAGCCCGCGGCCACGTATGCCCCCTTGCCGATGCGGACCGGGGCTATCAGCTGGGTGTCACTTCCGATGAAGGCTTCGTCCTCGATGACCGTCGGGTGCTTCGAGGTGCCGTCGTAATTGCACGTGATAGTGCCCGCTCCCACATTCACCTTGGCACCGATGGTCGCGTCGCCCAGATAAGCGAGGTGGTTGGCTTTCGACCCTGGCCCCAGCGTTGTTTTCTTCAATTCCACGAAATTGCCGATTTTTGCCCGCTCCCCCACGACGTTCTCCGGCCGAAGGTGAGCGAACGGACCCACGGAGGCCCTCTCTGCAATACGCGAACCGAGGATGAGGCAAAAGTCCTGGATGACGACTTTGTCGGCGATTTCCGAGTCGACAATCCGGACGTTGCTATGGATTTCGCAGGCAGCACCGATGCGGCTTTGTCCCTCGATTGCCACACCAGGGTGAATGACTGTATCGGCGCCGACCTGGACGTCAGGGTCGATATACGTCGTAGCCGGGTCGATGATCGTGACGCCGGCGGCCATCAGTTCTTCGTTCTTTGTCTGTCTCACGATTCGACTCACTTCCGCGAGTTCCGTACGGCTGTTGATGCCACGGATTTCTTGAGGGTTTTCGACAAGCAACGTCTCAACACGCAACTTGCGACGACGATAGATTGCGACCAGATCGGTCAGGTAGTACTCGCCCTGCGCGTTTTGCGACGCGATACCGCGCAATGCGTCAAAAAGCGGGGCCAGGTCAAAGGCGTAGATCCCGCCGTTGATCTCCCGAATCTGCCGGACCTCGGGGGACGCATCGCGCTCTTCGACGATTCGAGCCAGTCGCCCGCGGGTCCTGACAATTCGGCCATACCCGTACGGGCGCTCGACGATCGCGGTTACGACGGTGGCGGCCGCGCGAGCCGTCTGATGCGTATCCACGAGTCGCTGGAGCGTCGCAGCCCTCAACATAGGGACATCGCCAGAAAGAAGGACTAACGTTCCCCGTTTTCCGGCGAGGCACGGTTCCGCCTGTTGCAGTGCGTGGGCTGTGCCCAACTGTGGGTCCTGCACGACCCACCCCATATTCGGTTGTTCACTCACAAACGACCGAACAGATTCGGCTCCATGCCCAACAACCAACGTCACTGTCGCTGGATGAACCGCCTGCGCGACTTCAAGGACATGCTCGATAAGTGGTTTTCCCGCGAGACGATGAAGCACCTTCGGCAGGTGGGACTTCATTCGCGTGCCCTGCCCGGCGGCCAAAATGACGACGTGGAGGTCTGAAGCGGGCGCCATTTGTCGTTAACCCTATTTTTTGGCGCGCTCGATCACGGAATACACATCGCGTGAGCTTCGGCCAGAGCCTTGTGCGACGAGACGTACGGCTTCTCGTCGCGAGGCCTTGCCAGATTCTGTTAAACGCCAAAATTCACGCGCGACTTGATCATCTGATGCTCGTAAACAGATGTCTTCGTGGACGTTGATGGCTGGACCCACTATGACGGTGAACTCACCTCTGGGATCGCTGAGGCGGTCGAACAACTCGCGGGCGGTGCCTCGGATGAATTCTTGGTGGATCTTAGTTACTTCCCTGGCGGCCATAATTGGTCTATTACCCAAATAATGCGTTGCCGCCTCCAATGTCTGGCGGATTCGATGCGGCGCCTCGAAGAATGAAAATACGTGCGGTGTCGCGCAAACCATTTGAAGCCAATGATCTCTGGCTTTTGACCGATTAGGCGGAAATCCAAAGACGGTGAACGGAATCACTGGAAAGCCGGAAGCGACGAGCGCGGTGAGGGGCGCGCTCGCACCGGGCACCGGATCGACAGGAATTCCCTTCGAGATTGCCGCTTGCACCAATTCAAGGCCCGGGTCGGACACACCGGGTGTTCCCGCATCGGTCACAACAGCAATGCTGGACCCGGCCTGCAGCCGGATTACGAGCTGCGGCACGCGGGACCGGGCGTTATGAGCATGGAAGCTGATGGTTCGCGTCGAAATGGCGTGATGATTCAGCAGGCGGGCTGTTCTCCTCGTGTCTTCGGCAGCGATGAGGTCAACTTCGCGCAGGGTGCGAAGCGCCCGCAGCGTGATGTCTTCGAGATTTCCGATGGGGGTCGCGACCACGTACAACGTGCCGGACATCGGGAGGGACAGGCGGATTATTGTACCATTGCGGGATGTGCGCTCACCGAGTGGAGCAGCAGAGCGCCAGCATGATCAGGCATGTACCCATCGGAGCCTTTTCCCCACTTTGTGGACGATTACCTCGCCTATCTATACGAGGTGTGTCCAACTCAGGCGACGCTCGACGGCACCCATCTTCACGACGACCATCTTGAGGATCTGAGCCGGCCGGCCATTGACGCCCACGTCAGGGCGCTATCGGGGTTTGGCCGACGGTTGCACCAGATCGACGCCACGACGCTGCCGCCGACCGAGGCCGTTGAGCATCCGATCGTCGCCTCCAACATCGAAGCGCGGATGTTCGAGTTCGAGGAGGTACGCACCTGGGAGCGGAATCCGCAGCTGTATGCCGACATCATCGGGACGAGCCTTGCCGGCCAGGCGCTGTTTGCGTACGCACCTGAAGCCGAGCGGGCGCGGCGGGTGGTCTCGAAACTCCGCCAGGTGCCGCGGCTGGTCCAGGCCGCCCGCGATAACATCAAGGAGAGCCCCGGCATCTTCGTCAAAATGGGACTCGAAAGCTGGCGCGGCATCCTCAAGTTTGTGGATGTGGATCTTCCACGCGCCTTTGTCTCGCTCGACGACCTCCACATCCTGGGAGACCTCGCCGACACCTCCGCGGAGGCGTCGGCGGCGATCAAGGCGTACATCGACTATCTGGAAAGCGATCTGGCGCCGCGCGCGAAGGCGTCATTTCGTTTGGGACGAGACAAGTTCGAAAAAAAACTACGCCTCGACGAGGCGATTAGCTTTCCTGCTGACCGCCTTCTCAGCATCGCCCTCCGAGAGCTCCATGAAGTCCAGGAGGAGTTTCGATCCGTGGCGGGACGGCTGCCCGGTTCCGACGTCCAGGCGGCATGGCGCGGTGCGACCGAGCAGCATCCGGGCGCGGGCGAAGTCGCGAAGGCAGCGCAGGAGCAGGTGAAGGAGCTGGAGCAGTTCCTCCGGAAACAGGCGATTGTGACGCTGCCCGACGGCGAGCCGGTGGTCGTGGCGCCAACGCCAGATTTCTACCGCTGGACGTTTGCGTCGATGTGGACACCCGGCCCGTTCGAGCCCAAACCAAGCCGCGCCTACTATTACCTCACCGACGTGGACCGAAGCTGGCCACCGGAGCGTCAGGAAGAGCACCTGCGGTACTTCAACTTCCCGACGCTCTGGCACATCTCAATTCACGAGGTCTATCCAGGCCATTTTCTGCAGTTCCAACATCTGAGGCAGGTCGACTCCAAGGTACGCAAGTCGATCTTCTTTGCGCCGGCCTCCTTCGTCGAAGGGTGGGCTCACTACTGTGAGCAGATGATGGTCGAAGCCGGGTTTCGTCGGAACGAACCCGCGATCAAACTCGGGCAGCTTGCGGAAGCACTCGTCCGCCTGGCCCGTTTCGTGGTCTGCATTCGTCTGCACTGCGAGGACATGTCAGTCGAGCAAGGCATGCGCTTCTTCCGCGACGAGGCCTTTCTCGAGGAAGCAACCGCGCGGCGCGAAGCCGAACGCGGAACCTTCGATCCCACGTATCTTGTCTACTCGGTGGGAAAGCTGATGCTGCTGAAACTGCGTCACGACTACAAGGAGCAGCAGGGCAACAAGTATTCGCTGCGCTCGTTTCACGATGCGCTGCTTGGCCAGGGATGCGCGCCGTTTCTGGCGTTGCGCCGCCTGCTGCTCACTGATGGACGCGACGCGGTGCTGGAGTAACGACGTGCCTTTGTACGAATACCAGTGCGACGCATGCGGATGCCGGTTCGAAGTGATCCAGAAGTTCTCCGATCCCGCAGTCGAATCGTGCAAGGAGTGCAGCAAGGGTCCGGTCCGTCGCCTGCTCTCCTCGCCCGCGATTCAGTTCAAAGGCACCGGTTGGTACATCACCGACTACGCGCAGAAGGGCAAGTCGGACAGTTCCGCAGGCGCGCCCGCGAAGAGCGACACGGCGAAGCCGGATACCACGACGACCACCAGCACGCCATCAAAGAGCGATGCCGCGAAGAGCGACACGTCCGCCGCTCCGTCTACCGCGAAGGAGTCGAAAGGCTGAACGCGTCCGCGAGGTATTTGCGGAAAGGTTCTGCGAGATCGGGCCGACGCATCGCGAAGTAGACAAGCGCCTTCAAGAATCCCAGCTTGTTGCCGGTATCGTGGCGGACGCCGTCGATCTCGTAGGCGTAAATCGGCCGCGAGCGAAGCAGATTGCGGAGTCCGTTCGTCAGTTGAATCTCTCCCGTGCGATCGCTGGCCGTCGCCGTCAGTGAGGGAAAGATATCCGGCGTGAGAATGTACCGGCCGATGATCGCCAGATTCGACGGCGCTTCCTCGCGGCGCGGTTTCTCCACCAGGTCGGCGACACGATAGACCCCGCGGCCAAGATTGCCAGCCGATTCGTCGATTTTCACCACGCCGTAACTCGACACCTGATCGACGGGAACACGTTCCACCGCCAGCACGGGTCCATCCACCCGCGCAAACACGTCGATCATCTGCTTCAAGGCCGGCGGCGTCGCATCGATCACATCGTCGCCAAGGATCACAGCGAACGGCTCGTCGCCAATCAGATTCTGCGTGACGAGCACGGCATGGCCCAGGCCGAGCGGCTCCCCCTGGCGGACGTACGCGACGTTGATCAGCTGCGTGATCTTGCGGATTTCTTCGAGCAGCGACGTTTTTCCGCGCTGCTCCAGATAGCTTTCCAGTTCGACGGCGACATCGAAATGATCTTCAATCGCGTTCTTGCCGCGACCGGTCACGATGACGATGTTACTGACACCGGATTGGACGGCTTCTTCGACGCCGTACTGAATCACCGGCTTGTCGACGAGCACGAGCATCTCTTTCGGCTGCGCTTTGGTCGCGGGAAGAAATCGCGTGCCGAGACCTGCAGCGGGAAAGACCGCCTTGCGAATCGTGTCAGCCATGGCGCAGATCGTATCAGGGCCCGCCGTCGCGCGCTCGCATCGTCATGCGCTTCGGCGAGGCAGGCCTGTTGTACGATGTGAACGCGAGCGCGGCACGTGATCGATCCTGCTTATCTCAGAGATAACCTCGAAGCTGTCAGAACCGCGCTCGCCAGTCGCGGCGTCGACATGACGCGCGAGCTCGAGGAGCTTGCAGTGCTTGAGTCGCGCCGTCGTCGGCTGCTCCCGGAGCTCGAAGGACTGAAACGCGACCAGAACACCGCCGCCGACGAGGTCGCGAGGGCGAAGCGCCAGGGGCACGACACCGCGAAAATCCAGGAGGCAAATCGCCAGCGTGCCGGTCAGATCAAACAGCTCGAGGCGGAGCTCAATCTGCTCGAGCAGCGCCGCAATCATGGACTGCTCGTCATCCCGAACATTCCGCATCCGAGTGTTCCAGCCGGGAAGAGCGCGAGCGACAACACCGAGGTTCGCCGCGTCGGTACGCCTCGAGCGTTCACGTTTGCGCCGCAGCCGCATTGGGATCTTGGTCCGGCACTCGGCATCATCGATTTCGAACGCGGGACGAAGATTGCCGGTGCGCGTTTTACCGTGCTCCTGGGAGCGGGCGCGCGTCTCGCGCGCGCGCTCATCAACTTCATGCTCGACCTCCACACGAAAGAGCACGGATACAGGGAGGTTGAACCGCCGTTCATGGCGAACACGGCGACGCTGATCGGAACAGGCAATCTGCCAAAGTTCGAGGCGGATTTGTTTAAGATTGCCGGCGATTGGGATCTCTACCTGGTGCCCACGGCCGAAGTGCCGCTCACCAACATGCATCGAGGTGAGATTCTCGATGGCCGCTCACTTCCGATCCGATACACGGCGTACACGCCATGTTTCCGCAGCGAAGCAGGTTCGTACGGCGCCGATGTGCGCGGCCTGATCCGCCAGCATCAATTCGATAAGGTCGAACTCATGGCGTTTGCACGTCCGGAAAATTCGTACGACGAATTGGAACGGCTGACGAGCAGCGCCGAGGAAGTGTTGAAGCGGCTCGAGCTTCCATACCGGACGGTGCTGCTGTGCACGGGCGACATGGGATTCGCGTCTGCAAAGACGTACGACCTCGAGGTGTGGCTGCCCAGCCAGCAGACGTACCGCGAAATCTCATCGTGCAGCAATACCGAGGCGTTTCAGGCGCGCCGCGCCAACATCAAGTTCAGGCCGGAAGGCGGTGGCCGCACGGAATTCGTCCATACCCTCAACGGATCCGGCCTTGCGGTCGGCCGTACGCTGATTGCGATCCTCGAGAATTACCAGCAGGCAGATGGTTCGGTGACGATCCCGGCCGCCGTGCGGCCGTATATGGACGGCCGCGAGACGATCGCTCGCGCGTAACCCGTTCTCAGACCGCTTTCAGTTCAGGGACAGGCCGCCGTGACGTGCTGCGCGATCGCCGCCCGGCCTTGTCGCGATACATCCGTTCGTCCGCGGCCGCCAGCAGCTCCTGGAACGTCGTCCCGTCGTCGGGGAACCTTGCCGGACCAGCGCTGATCGACAGCGCCATTCGGACGCCGGGACGCGGCTCGAACGGATGCGCGTTGACGGCATTCTGCATCTCGAGAACGCGCCGGCTTTCATGCTCCGGGCTGTAGTCCCACAGAATTACGACGAACTCGTCGCCGGCGAATCGAGCGCAGATATCCGTTTGGCGGACCGTCGAACGAAGCACGTTGCCGACGGTACGGATCGCGAGGTCGCCGGCTTCGTGCCCGAATGTGTCGTTGATTTCCTTCAGCCGATCGAGGTCGAGCACCACGACGCTGAAACCGGTTTTCGCGCGAACCGCGTGGGCAAGGCCGGCTTCGACCTGGCGATCGAGCGAACGACGATTGGCCAGGCCGGTCAACGGGTCCGTATGCGACTCGTGCTGCGTCTGTTCGAACCGCGTCGAGTTGTAAATCACGGCCGCCACCTGATCGCTCACGCGGCCGACAACCCGGCGGTGCTCCTCGGTGAAGCAACGATCGACGGAGTGATAGATGACGAGGCCGCCGATCAGCCGCCCGCCGAATCGCAGCGGACACGCCAGCACGGACGCGAGGTCGTCGCCATGCCCTGCGCGTCCATCCGCGCATACCGGAATCTGCAGCGACAGCTCGCTCCATGACTTCGGAGTCGACTTGAACAGTGCTTCCGTGCCAGGTCCATGCGCATAACGACAGGTGTACCCATGTTCGTCGTCGCCGAGGAACAGAGCGCAGGTGACGAACGGAACGAGCCGGCTCATTTTCTGCTGGATTAGCGCCATCGCCTCCGCTACCCCGAGGCTCGAGCCGAGCGCTTCTGCAATCTCGTACAGCGTCTGCGCCTCGCGATGCGCGCCGGCGATGTCCTGTAACGCCAGCTCACCGCTCGTCGTCAGATCGTTGTCCGTCACCGGACCGGCGACCTGAACGCGGTGTGTGAGCAATTCGACGATCGACGGATCGTACGCCGTGCCCGAATGTTCCCGAATGACCGCGAGCGCGTCGGCTTCACTGCGCTTCGGTCGATACGGGCGATCGGACTGGAGCGCGCTGAAGCAATCAGCAATCGCAAGGATTCGCGCGCCGAGCGGGATCTCGGCTCCGCGGAGGCCGCTCGGGTACCCGAGGCCGTCCCAGCGCTCATGATGGCAAAGCACCAGATCGTTGACGGGGCCGGCGAACGGAACATTGCGCAGGATTTCGGCGCCGATACGCGGATGAATCTTGACGCGCTCGAACTCCTGCGCGGTCAGCGCGGCTGGTTTCGCCAGGATGTGCTCGGGAACCGCCAGGTTGCCGACGTCATGCAGCAGAGCCGCCGTTCGAACTGTTTGCACTTCGGGATCCGACATGCCGGCCGCTTCGGCGAGCGTGGCCGCGTAATGCTGAATTGAACGGACGTGCTCCGGCGTACAGCCCGCCTTCGCTTCAATCGCGAGCGCGAGTGCCTCGATGGTCGCCAGCTGTACTTCCATGGCGCGGCGCGTGTCCTCCTGCTCCTTGCGGAGGCGTGCGACGACCGTGTCATAGCTGCGGAACACGAGATACAGCGGCAATGCGAGGAGCGCGAGCCATCCGAACCAACCTCGCGTCCACGCAAGGTGTGCGAGCGCCGCGAGCGCCGCACCCGCGAAATAGCTCGGCGCGCTCCACAGGAAATTCTGCTGCCACGTGGCGCCGATGCGCTGTCGCGTCGAAAGCGAGATTGCGCCGGCGACGAGCATGCTGTTCACCAGGAAATAGAGCGGCGCGATGAGTGCGGCGGCGCGAACCAGCGCGGCAGTCTCTGCGTTAGACGCGAGACCGGACCAGAGGAGCGGCACTCCGGCGAGCGACACGGTTACGACCAGCGATGAAATATTGAAGAAGATGCGGTGCAGCGGATTACGTCCCGAGGCGTACACAGTCGACTGCGCCCACGCGCTCACGGCCGCAATGCAGACGGCGTCGGACGGCGCCATCGCGAACAGTGCCCAGAAGTTCACGGCGTGCGAGAGCGAAAGATTCGATTGGCTGCGCCCGAGCGGCAGTTCGATCTTGGCCGAAGACGTGGCGACGCCGGCAATGAGCAACGTCAAGAAGAGCAGGACGTTCTCGAGGTTGAGGCGAACGCGAAGCATCGCTGCCAGCAGGCACAGAACGCCTGCGGCAATCACGGTTGCTACATAGCCACGAGCGACTGGCGGCAGCCCCGCGAACGTGGAGCTGCCGATTTTCGGTTTCTTCGTGACCGTCTGACGGACTCCGAAGGACTTCAGAGGCATCGAGCGGCATCTTCGCAACGATAATGCCTGACTCGCTTTTGATCACCGCACGGTGAGTGCTTATCCGTAACGTGTTGATGATATTCGCCTTGCCATGAATCCCCCGCGCCGACGTGCCGGTTTCAAAAATGGTCACAACGCCAGCACAATGTCTCCTTTTGGACCATCACTGACGACGCTGTCAGGAGCTGGCGGGAGGTTACACTTCCGATCGACGCGCGGAGAGGTGGCCGAGTGGTTTAAGGCGGCGGTCTTGAAAACCGTTGAAGCCGAAAGGCTTCCAGGGGTTCGAATCCCTTCCTCTCCGCCACCCTCGCTCGGCCTCGGCGAGCTTCGGCTAGGCAGGCTCCAACGGACTAGACTGCCGCGTGCCCTCAACGCTCTCTCATCTTGAATGTTCACGCCCGGGGTGCGGCACGACCGTCCCGTACACGCAGCCTCAGAATCTCTGTCCCGTCTGCCGCGCGCCGCTGCTCGCGCGGTATGACCTCGCGACTGCACGTCGCACCCTGACGCGCGACGCACTGCGCAGCCGCGAGCAGTCCATGTGGCGTTATGAAGAAGTGATGCCCGCTGCCGAGCCCGTCACGCTCGGCGAAGGTATGACGCCGCTCCTCCACGCACCCCGGCTTGGCGAGCAGCTCGGACTCGAACGTCTGTTGATCAAGGACGAGGGGCAGAATCCAACCAACTCTTTCAAAGCGCGAGGGCTCTCTGCGGCGGTGAGCATGGCGAGAGCACTCGGCATCGAGACGATTGCGCTTCCGACGGCAGGAAACGCAGGCGGCGCTGCCGCCGCGTACGCAGCGCGCGCGGGCATGCGATGCGTGATCGCCATGCCGCGTGACACACCCCGCGCGATTGTTCTCGAATGCCGCGCCTTCGGCGCGGAAGTTCACCTCATTGACGGATTGATCTCCGATTGCGGCGCATTCATCGCGAACAACGCCGCCGCCAATCGATGGTACGAGGTCTCGACGTTGAAGGAGCCGTACCGCATCGAAGGCAAGAAGACCATGGGCTACGAGCTGTGGGAGGAGTTCGATGGCATGTTGCCCGATGCCATCGTCTATCCCACCGGAGGAGGCGTTGGTCTGATCGGCATGTGGAAGGCTTTTGACGAGCTCGAGGCCATGGGGCTGACCGGCAACAAGCGCCCGCGCATGATCGCGGCGCAGGCCGAAGGGTGTGCGCCAATCGTTCGCGCTTTCGATCGAGGTGAATCCTCATCCGTCATCTGGGAGAACGCAGCAACCGTGGCTGCAGGTCTCCGCGTCCCGAAAGCGCTTGGCGATTTTCTCATTCTGGCGGACGTCTATGCGAGCCACGGCGAAGCGGTTGCCGTCAGCGACGAGCACCTGCTGGCCGCATGCGTCGAGATGGCGCGCCTCGAAGGCATCCTTGCGGCTCCGGAAGGCGGGGCAGGCCTTGCGGCGATTCGTCAACTGATTGCGCGGAAGAAGATCGAACGCACGGAATCCGTCGTGCTGTTCAACACTGGCAGTGGCTACAAGTATCTGGAAGCCTGGCAGTCAGCTCTGCGCGATTGACGTTAGCAGCGCCGTTTAGAACTTGAACAGGTCGTCGAACGCCTTGCGTGCATCGTCGCTGCGCGGTGTTGTCGTTTCTCGCTCGACAGTGGTACGGGGCGAAAAAAGCGTACACGCGTTGCGCGTGTTCTTCGGCGTTACGCGCGCCGTGAGTGCCTGGTCCATGCACTCGAAGCGACTTCCGGGATCGAACGACACACACTGCGAGCACGCGTGGAGATCTGTTCCGCATCGCGGGCACCGCGAATCGAATCCAATCTCTGACGACACCGGGTTGCCACACTGAGAGCAGCGGACGACCTCGCGGAAGCCGGGCATATTGATGTTCTTTGGCCCGTCCTGCGAAATGCGACGCGCGCCAGCGGGCGCACCCGGTTCAGGTGGTTTGCGCGCCGCCGGCTTCGGCGTGCGGTCGCGTTCGTCATCCTGATAGCCGCGCTGCCGATATTTCCGTTCGTCACTCATCGGAGTGATTGTCCCTCCTTGATCCTTTTTTCACAAGTGTGGTACACACCTTGTAGGGTCATCGCCACACGTCATCCGTGTAAGCAAGCTCCACTGCACGCGGTTGTCGGCCGAACAACGTCAGATGCCGCAGATTTTCCGCAGAAGCGCCAACACACTCTCGAAAGTCGGCATTTTCGGGCTACTTTCCCTCGTTGGCGGGTTGATTTTATTTGCGATCGTGCTCGCGCGATCGAGCTACGTCACCAGGCAGCAAATCTTCGTTGAGCAGCCGCTCCAGTTCAGTCACATGCACCACGTCACGGATGACGGCATCGACTGCCGTTACTGTCACACGTCGGTCGAGACATCGGCATTTGCCGGCATTCCGCCGACCAAGACGTGCATGAACTGCCATTCGGTTCTGTTCGCCAATGCTGCGTTCCTCGAACCGGTGCGCGCCAGCTTTCGGGACAACCGCCCGCTGCACTGGGTGCGCGTTCACGATCTTCCGGACTTCGTCTACTTCAACCACAGCATCCACATCAAGAAGGGCGTCGGCTGCGAGACGTGCCACGGGCGCGTTGATCAGATGCCGTTGATCTACCAGCAGAACTCGCTGCTGATGGAGTGGTGCATCGACTGCCATAAGAACCCCGCGCCGAACCTTCGCCCGCGTGAAGAGATCACGACGATGGGTTACCGGCCGCCGAAAGACCAGGCCCAGCTCGGACCGGAATTGATGAAAGCCTACGACGTCAATCCGCCCACGAGCTGCTCGACGTGTCATCGATGACTGACGGGACCATGAACCAACGCAACGACCTCGAGGCACTGCGCGGCAGGCTTGAAGCCACGCGGGGCCGCGAATACTGGCGCAGCCTCGAATCACTTGCCGAGACGCCGGAATTCCAAGAGTTTCTCCACCGAGAGTTTCCGCAGAACGCCTCCGAGTGGCTTGATCCCGTCGGCCGACGCAGCTTCCTGAAGTTGATGGGCGCATCGCTGGCGCTGGCAGGCGTCAGCGCCTGCACGCGGCAACCGAACGAGGAAATCATTCCGTACGTGCGCCAGCCGGAAGAAGAGATCCCCGGGAAGCCGCTCTTTTTTGCGACCGCGATGCCGATGAACGGTGCGGGCATCGGGTTGCTGGTCGAGAGCCACGAGGGGCGGCCGACGAAAGTTGAAGGGAACCCGGACCATCCATCGAGCCGTGGTGCCACGGACTTGTTTGCTCAGGCCTCGATCCTCGGTCTCTACGACCCGGATCGATCGCGAAACATCACCAACCTCGGCGACATCCGTGCGTTCAGCGCGTTTGCTACGGCCCTCCAGGATCCCCTCAAGGCGCAGGAAGCCAGCAGGGGCGTCGGCATCAGGATATTGACGGAAACCGTCGCCTCGCCGACACTTGGCGCGCAGATACGCCAGTTCCTGACGCGCTTCCCGCAGGCGAAGTGGATTCAGTGGGATCCGGCCGGCCGTCATAACGCGCGAGCGGGCAGTCAGCTCGCCTTTGGCGAGTACGTCGATGCGCAGTACGCCATCGAGAAGGCCGACGTCATCCTTTCGCTCGATGCCGACTTCCTCTGCACCGGTGCGTCGGGAATCCGTCATTCGCGGGCGTTCGCCTCGCGCCGTCGGCTCGAGGGCGACCAGGCGCGGCTCAATCGTCTCTACGCCGTCGAAAGCGATCCCACGAACACCGGTTCGCGCGCCGATCATCGTCTTTCGTTGAAGGCGAGCGAGATCGAGTCCTTCGCGCGCGCCGTCGCGTCGCGCATCGGCGTAGCGGGCGTCGCCGACGCCACCCTTCCGGGAACAGCGATGCGTTGGATCGACGCGCTTGTCAGCGATCTGCAGGCCAGCAAGGGCCGCAGCCTGGTGATCGCCGGCGACGGCCAGCCCGCCTTCGTTCATGCGCTCGCGCATGCAATGAACGACGCGCTCGGCAATGTCGGGACGACTGTCACGTACACACAGACGGCCGAAGTACAGGCGATCGATCAGCGCGCCGCACTCCGGTCGCTGGTCGACGACATGAACGCCGGCACGGTCGCGCTGCTCGTCATCATCAGCGCGAACCCGGTGTACAGCGCGCCGGTCGATTTGAACTTCACCGCGGCGATGCAGCGAGTCGCATTGCGGGTTCACCTCGGCCTCTACGAAGACGAGACGGCGGCGCTCTGCCATTGGCACATCTGCGAAGCCCACTACCTCGAATCGTGGAGCGACGTGCGCGCCGACGACGGCACCGTGACGATCATTCAGCCGCTGATCGCGCCGCTTTACGGTGGGAAGTCGGCTCACGAAGTGATGGCGGCGCTCAATGGTAACGGCGAGCGGCCGGGATATGACGTGGTTCGCGCGTACTGGGGCAGTCCGGAAGCGGCGCGCGGCGCGGGAAGAGTCGGTGCCTCGCCACCTGCCGCACCATCCGCAGCGCGACCCGCGGTCGCCGCTGCTGCGGCTCCAGCCGGTGCGAATGCCACGTCACAGTTCGATCGCAATTGGCGTCAGTGGCTGCACGACGGCGTCGTCCCCGATACTGCGTTCGCGCCGAAGACGGTTGCGATCAACGCGAACTTCGCCGCGCAGACTGCGCCGCGCCCGGCTGTTCAGGGACTCGAGGCCGTCTTCCGTCCGGATCCCACCATTTACGACGGCCGCTTCGCCAACAACGCCTGGCTGCAGGAGCTCCCGAAATCGCTGACGAAGCTGACGTGGGACAACGCCGCGTTGATTTCTCCGGGTACCGCGGATCGGCTCCGCCTGATCAGCGGCGACGTCGTCGAGTTGAAGCAGGGAGGTCGCTCGCTTCGCATCCCTGTCTGGCTCTCGCCAGGCCAGGCCCCGGACACGGTGACGCTGCACCTCGGCTACGGACGCAGGCGCGCCGGCCGCACGGGCAACGTCACCGGCTTCGACGTGACCGCGCTCCGTACCCTCGATGCACAAGACATCGTGCAGGGCGTCGAGCTCACGAAAACCGGCGAAAGCTACAACCTCGCCTGCACCCAGGATCACTGGTCGCTCGAAGGACGCAACCTCGTTCGTGTGGCGACCAAGGCGCAGTACGACGCGGATCCGAAGTTCGCGCAGAAGTTGGAGCAGGACGAGGGGCGGACATTGTCGATGTATTGGCAACCCTACAAGTACGAAGGCTACGCGTGGGGGATGACGATCGATCAGAACGTCTGCACCGGGTGCAATTCCTGTGTGGTGGCCTGCGTGGCGGAGAACAACGTGCCGGTCGTCGGCAAGGCGCAGGTGATGAACGGCCGCGAAATGCACTGGCTGCGCGTCGACCGCTACTACACCGGCGACATCGAGAACCCCGACACGTATCACCAGCCGATGCCGTGCCAGCAGTGCGAGAACGCCTCGTGTGAGGTCGTCTGCCCCGTGGCCGCGACAACGCACAGCGATGAAGGCCTGAACGACATGGTCTACAACCGCTGCGTCGGCACGCGGTACTGCTCGAACAACTGCCCGTACAAGGTGCGCCGTTTCAACTTCCTGCTCTACCAGGATTGGGATACGCAGAGCCTGTGGCCGATGCGTAACCCCGACGTCACGGTCAGAAGCCGCGGCGTCATGGAAAAGTGCACGTACTGCGTGCAGCGCATCAGCCAGGCGCGCATCGCCGCGAAGCTTGACGACCGGCAGATTCGCGATGGCGAGATCGTGACGGCGTGTCAGGCTGCCTGCCCGACCAACGCGATCGTCTTTGGCAACATCAACGACCCGGCAAGCCAGGTATCCAGGCAGAAATCGAGTCCGCGGAACTACACGCTGCTAGCCGAGTTGAACAACCGTCCGCGCACCTCGTATCTGGCGCTGGTGCGCAACCCGAACGCCGAGCTCGAGACACCGCAGGCGGTTGCGACCGACGGGGAGCGACGATGAGCGCACCGCAGCAACCGTTGCTGGCGCCTCCCGAGGCGGGCAGCATGACTGCGGCGCACCGCGAGCTGCTGGCGCGCACGCCCGACGTCATCGCGCCGGGCCACAACTTCGGGTCGGTCACCGACAAGATCAGCGGGATCGTCCTGACGCACTGGACTCCCGTTGGATGGTTCCTCGGGTTCGCCATTGCGTTCGTGTTCCTGATGATCCTGAACGTGACGATCGTCAAGCTGCTGTTCACCGGCATTGGCATCTGGGGCAACAACATCCCCGTCGGCTGGGCGTTCGACATCATCAACTTCGTCTGGTGGATCGGTATCGGCCACGCCGGCACGCTGATCTCCGCGATTCTGCTGCTCTTCCGGCAGCAGTGGCGAACGTCGATCAATCGGTTCGCCGAAGCGATGACGCTCTTCGCGGTTGCGTGCGCGGCGATGTTCCCGTTGCTGCACACCGGTCGCCCGTGGCTTGCCGCCTACTGGCTGTTCCCGTATCCGAACACGATGCAGTTGTGGCCGCAGTTCCGAAGCCCGCTCATCTGGGACGTCTTCGCGGTCTCCACCTATTTCACGGTGTCGCTGCTGTTCTGGTTCACGGGCCTGATCCCCGACCTGGCGACGCTGCGTGATTCGGCGCACTCGAAGTGGGCGCAGAAGACCTTCGGTGCGCTGGCGCTCGGCTGGCGCGGATCGGCGCTGCACTGGCAGCGCTACGAAACGATCTACCTGCTGCTCGCGGGGCTCTCGACGCCGCTGGTCCTCTCGGTCCACACCATTGTGAGCTTCGACTTCGCGGTCTCTGAAATTCCAGGGTGGCACGCGACGATGTTTCCGCCGTACTTCGTCGCCGGTGCGATCTATTCGGGCTTCGCCATGGTCATGACGCTCGCCGTCCCGATGCGCGCGGCGTTCCACCTCGAAGACCTGATCACGATGCGCCACATCCACAACATGACGAAGGTCATGCTCGCCACCGGCATGATCGTCGCCTACGCATACGTGAACGAAGTCTTCTACGCGTGGTACAGCGGCAACCTCTTCGAGCAGTTCATGATGCAGAACCGGCAGGCGGGTCCCTACGGCCCGATGTACTGGATGCTGATCGCGATCAATGCCTGCATGATCCAGCTGTTCTGGTTCCGCAAAGTGCGCGACAACGTCGTGCTGCTGTTCATCCTCTCGCTCTTCGTGAACGTCGGCATGTGGCTCGAGCGCTTCGTCATCATCGTCGTCAGCCTGCACCGCGACTTTCTCCCCTCGTCGTGGGCCATGTATGCGCCCACACGGTGGGACTGGGGGATGTTCACCGGGACGCTCGGACTTTTTCTGTCGCTCTTCTTTCTTTTCGTCCGCCTTCTGCCCGCAATCTCGATCTTCGAGGTGCGGACGCTGCTGCCGGCCGCGAAGGTGAAAGGGTCGACGTCAGAGCATCTGCTCTAGAAACATGGCGCAGCAACGCACTCTCGAGGTGATTCACGGCCTGATGGCCGAGTTCGACAATCCGACGGATCTCGTCGGGGCCGCCGACCGCGCGCGGCTCGCGGGTTACACCGTCATGGATGCGTACTCGCCCTTTCCGATCGAGGAACTCGACGAGGCGCTGGGGCTGAAGAAGAATCCGATGCCGCTCATCACGCTGCTCGGCGGGATCTTCGGCGGACTGGGCGGGTACGGCCTCGAATACTGGACGCAGGTGGTCGCCTGGCCGATGAACATCGGCGGCCGCCCGTTCCACAGCTGGCCGCATTTCATCCCCGTCACGTTTGAATGCACGGTGCTCGGAGCTTCAATCGCGGCGTTTGTCGGCATGCTCGCGCTCAACGGTCTGCCTGAGCCGTACCACCCGGTGTTCAACGTGCCGGCGTTCGACCGCGCATCGCGCGACCGGTTCTTCCTCTGCATCGAGTCCACGGATCCGAAGTTCGATCGCCACGCGACCGGGTCGTTTCTCAAGGGCCTTCGTCCAATCGGAGTGTCCGAAGTTGCCGCTTAGGAATTTATTCGCGGTGGCTCGGACCACCATCCTGATAACCGCGGCCGTCGTGCTGGGCGCGTGCAGACAGGACATGCATGACACGCCGAGGTACGAGCCGCTCGAGGCGAGCGCATTCTTCACAGATGGCTCCTCCGCGCGGATGCCGGTCGCGAACACGGTCTCGCGAAATCCGCTGACCGACGCCGACGAGCTGCTGTACACGGGCAGGATCAACGGCACGCTCGCCAACGCGTTTCCAATGCCCGTCACCGCCGCGGTGCTCGCACGCGGCCAGCAGCGCTACAACATCTTCTGCGCCCCCTGCCACGGCCGCACCGGCAAGGGAGACGGGATGATCGTGCAGCGCGGCATGCGACAGCCGCCTTCGTTCATGGAGGACCGTCTCCGGAACGCCGCCGCCGGCTACTTCTTCGATGTGATGACGCACGGTTTCGGCGCGATGCAGGATTACGCGGCACAAATTCCGGTGGAGGACCGCTGGGCGATCGTCGCGTATGAACGCGCGCTGCAGTTCAGCCAGCACGCAGCGATCGACGACGTGCCCGATACCCTGCGCGACTCTCTCGATCGGCCTGCCACGCCGCCAGCCGGCGAGGCCCCGAGGCCGGAGGCCCGGTAAGTGAACGCGAACATGATCTACAACCCGCCTGCCGACATCGACGCGCGCCGTTCGCGCGCGCTCGTCATCGGCGCCGGCGCCCTCGTACTGTGCGCCGTAGGCTTCTTCGTCAACCGCGATCAATTTTTCCGCGCCTGGCTCATCGGCTACATGCTGTGGCTTGGCATCGCGCTCGGGTCGATGGGGCTGATGATGATCCATCACCTCTCGGGCGGCGCCTGGGGCATGGTGGTGCGCCGCGTGTGGGAGGCATCGAGCCGCACGCTGCCGCTGCTCACCGTGCTCTTCATACCGGTCGTTCTCGGCATGAACCGTCTGTATCCGTGGAGCCACAGCGAGCTGATGCAGGGCGACGAGATCCTCCGGCACAAGGCGGCGTATCTCAACCCGACGTCCTTCATCCTGCGCTCAGCGTTCTACTTCATCGGATGGAACTTGATCGCGTGGCGCATGACCGCACTGTCGCGAGCGCAGGACGAGGGCAATGTCGAGGCGACGCGCAGCATGCAGTGGCTGAGCGGCGGCGGCCTGGTATTCCTGGCGCTGTCGATAACCTTCGTCGGCGTCGACTGGTTCATGTCGCTCAACCCGGACTTCTATTCGACAATGTTCGGCTTTCTGTTCATGAACTATCTCGGGCTCGCGGGACTGGCCTTCACCATCATCATGGCCGCGTATCTGCGTAAGGCCGAGCCAACCGGCGGGGTGTTTCGGCCGTCGCATTTCGCCGACTACGGCAAGCTCACGCTCGCCTTCGTGATGATGTGGGCGTATTTCCAGTTCTCGCAGTATCTGCTCGTGTACGCCGCAAACCTGAAAGACGAAGTTCCGTACGTGCTGACGCGGATTGACGGCGGCTGGCAGTATCTCGCGCTGTTCCTGGTTGTGTTTCAGTTCGTGGTCCCCTTCTGCCTGCTGCTCTCGAAGCCGCTGAAGCGGACACCCGAGCGGCTCGTCAAGCTCGCGGTGTGGCTGCTGATCATCCGCGTCATCGACACGTTCATGTACGTGACGCCGGAATTCAGCAAACAAGGGGCCGGGGTGAACCGCTGGTTCGTGGCCGGCGAGCACGGCAGCGTCTTCTTCGTCAACTGGCTCGATGTGGTGACACCCGTCGCGATCGGCGGCATCTGGTTCTGGATGTTCTATACGCAGCTGCGCCAGCGCCCACTTCTGCCAATTGGCGATCCGTATCTCGACTCGGCCCTCGAAAGCGCGGGAGGTCACTGATGGCGGAGCACCTCCAGCATCACGGCGTCGCCGGCCACGCTTCGTCGGCCGACGATCAATACCTCGAGACGCCGCCGGGCTCCACCTACGAACACACCGACGCGCACGTCGGTCCGATGATCAAGTTCGGGATCTGGTTGCTCGTTTCCGCCGTGATCGTGCACGTCGGCCTGGCGGCGATGTACTGGCTGCTCGTCCGCGAATCGACCGAGCGCGTCGACACGCGTCGTTACCCGCTCGCGGTCAACGGCCGACTGCCGGCCGAACCGCGGCTGCAGCAGTTCCCGCGCAACGAGCTCTACGAGTTCCGCTCGAAAGAAGAAGCTGAGCTGCACAGCTACGGGTGGGTCGACAAGAACGCCGGCACGGTGCACATTCCGATCGAAGACGCAATGCGCCTGATGCTCCAGCGCGGCGTATTTACTTCGCGACCGCAGGACGCCTCGCCATCAGCGCAGGCCGATCTGTTCCCGTCGGACTCAAGTTCGGGACGGATGCTCGAAAAGCGCAGGGAGTAAGGGGGTCGCATGCGCGCGCAAGTGTTCGTTTGTGCATTGAGCATTGTGCTTTGGGCTTTGAGCATTCCGGTTCACGCGCAGGAGCCGGGCTTCCCCTCGCCGGGCTACGACATGATGGAGCCGGGATCGCTGGCGACGGCGAAGTTGCCGCAGCTGGAGAACGTGACGTTCAAGCAGCGGCTGAACACTCAAGTGCCACTGGACGTGCACTTCAAGGACGAGAACGGCCGCGACGTCACCCTTGGCCAGTACTTCGACGGCAAACGGCCGGTGGTGCTCGCCTTCGTGTACTACAGCTGCCCGATGCTCTGCACGCAGGTCATGAACGGCGTCTCGCGCGCCGTCAAGGTGCTGCCGTTCACGCCCGGCGCCGATTTCGACGTCGTCTTCATCAGCTTCGACCCGCGCGACAAGCCGGAGACCGCATACGCAAAGAAGACGGCGCTGATGAATTACTGGTCGATGCAAACGCAGTCGGGCGCGTGGCACTTCCTTACGGGCGAAGAGCCGCAGATCAAGCAGGTGACTTCGGCCGCGGGCTTTTTCTACATGTGGGACGACAAGTCGCAGCAGTACGCGCACCTGAGCGGCGTCCTGGTCCTCACGCCCGATGGCCGGCTCTCACGCTATTTCTACGGCATCGAGTACTCGCCGAAGGAGCTGCGGCTCGCCCTGTTTGAATCGGGCCAGGGACACATCGGGTCGCTCGTCGACGAGCTGCTGCTCTATTGCTATCACTATGATCCCGCGAACGGCCGCTACGGGGCGGTCGTGATGAACCTGGTGAGGCTGGGCGGCGTGCTGACGGTGCTCGCGATCGCAGGATTCATTCTCCTGATGCGGCGGCAGGAACGGCAGCAGATGGAGGGCCACGCGTAACACGTCTATGTTTTCTGGATTCTCGCTTTTCCCGGAGCAGGCCTCCTCACTCGCACCCGAGATCGACAACCTGTATCTCGGCGTTATCACCATCACCGCGTTCTTCGCGATCCTGGTCGTGATCTGTGTCACCTACTTCGCCATCAAGTACCGCGACCACACGGGCGACAAGGTGGGCGCACCGATCACCGGCTCGGTGCCGCTCGAGCTCGGGTGGTCGCTGATCCCGTTCGTCATCTCGATCGGCATCTTCGTCTGGGCCTCGGTCGTCTTTTTCCACATCGTGCGCGCGCCGGACCAGACACTCGACATCTACTCCACCGGCAAGCGATGGATGTGGCGCTTCCAGCATATCGACGGCCAGACCGAAATCAACGAGCTCCACGTGCCCGTCGGGCGCGCCGTTCGCGTCGTGTTCACGTCAGAGGACGTGCTCCATGACCTGTTCATCCCGGCGTTCCGTGTGAAGGCCGATGCCGTGCCGGGACGATACAGCGCGATCTGGTTCGAGCCGACGAAGGTCGGCGAGTACCACCTCTTCTGCGCCGAATACTGCGGGACAAGGCACTCCGGGATGATCGGTACCGTCTACGTGATGGAGCAGGCCGACTACCAGGCGTGGCTCGGCGGCGGAGGAGCCACGGCCGGCGGCAGCCTGGCGCAGCGAGGCGAGGCGCTGTTCACCCAGCTCGCGTGCGTGACGTGTCACCTCACGAACGGCACGGGCCGCGGGCCGTCGCTCGAAGGTTTGTACGGGTCACAGGTGACGCTCGACGACGGCGCCGTTGTAACCGCGGACGAAAGCTACCTGCGCGAATCGATTCTCATGTCGCAGGCAAAGACGGTGAAGGGGTACGAGCGCCTTATGCCGACCTTCCAGGGCCTCATCAACGAAGAAGGTGTCGCAGCGCTCATCGAGTACATCAAGTCGATGCAGGCGGCTGGAAACCGCGTCGCGTCCGCGCAGTAAGGACTCTTATGGAAACCATCGTCTGGGCAGAGCCAACCACTTACATCAACCACAAGCACAGCGTGGCTTCGTGGCTGCTGACGTACGACCACAAGCGCATCGGCATCCTGTACCTGATTGTTGTGACAGCGGCGTTTTTCCTCGGCGGCCTTTTCGCCACCTTGATCCGGCTCGAGTTGGCGACGCCCGCAGGCGATTTGCTCTCAGCCGATGTCTACAACCGGCTGTTTACGATGCACGGCGTCACGATGGTGTTCTTCGTACTGGTGCCGGCGGTTCCCGCGGTGCTCGGCAACTTCGTGATGCCGCTGATGATCGGCGCCAAGGACGTCGCGTTTCCCAGGCTGAATCTGCTCAGCTGGTACATCTTCACCACCGGTTTTATCTTCACCATCGTCTCGATGGTCGTCGGCGGCGTCGACACGGGCTGGACGTTCTACACGCCGTACAGCACGCAAGGCTCCGAATCGAACGTCCTCATCACCGGCATCGGCGTCTTCATCACTGGGTTCTCGTCAATCCTCACCGGCCTCAACTTCATGGTGACGATTCACCGGATGCGCGCGCCCGGCCTGACCTGGTTCCGGTTGCCGTTGTTCATCTGGGCGCTCTACGCGACAAGCCTCGTGATGGTGCTCGGCACGCCCGTGATCGCGATTACGCTGCTGATGCTTATCCTCGAGCGCGGCCTGCACCTCGGCATCTTCGATCCGCGGCTCGGCGGCGACCCGGTGCTCTTCCAGCATCTCTTCTGGTTCTACTCGCACCCGGCGGTCTACATCATGATCCTCCCGCCGATGGGCGTGATAAGCGAGGTGATCGCGTGCTTCTCACGCAAGAACGTGTTCGGCTACTCGTTCGTCGCCTTCTCCAGCCTGGCCATCGCGGTGTTCGGCTTTCTGGTGTGGGCGCACCACCTCTTCGTCGCGGGCATCTCACCGTACTCGGCGCTGATCTTCTCGTTCCTGTCGTTTGCGGTCGCCATTCCCTCCGCGGTGAAGACGTTCAACTGGACGGCCACCCTCTATGAGGGCGCCATCTGGTGGAAGACGCCGATGTTTTTCGTGTTCGGCTTCCTCGGACTATTCCTCATCGGCGGCCTTACCGGGCTGTTCCTCGCCTCGCTCGGCCTCGATGTCCACCTCACCGACACGTACTTTGTGGTCGCGCACTTCCACTACATCATGGTCGGCGGCGCCATCATGGGCTACTTCGCAGGCCTCCATTACTGGTGGCCGAAGATGACCGGGCGCATGTACAACGACACGCTCGGCAAGTTCGCGGCGCTGCTCATCTTCGTCGGCTTTAACCTGACCTTCGGCCCGCAGTTCATCCTCGGCTATCTGGGCATGCCGCGGCGCTACCACGTCTATCCAGCAGAGTTCCAGGTCCTGAACGTCCTGTCGTCCGCCGGCGCATCGATCCTGGCCGTCGGGTACGTATTGCCGGCCCTCTACTTCCTGTATTCGCTGAAGTTCGGCGAGGCGGCAGGCGCGAATCCCTGGAAGGCCACTGGTCTCGAATGGACAACCCAATCGCCGCCGTTGCCCGAAAACTTCCGGACGACGCCGATCGTGACCGAGGGCGCGTATGGGTATTCGAAGCGGGAGATGAAAGTTGCCTGACGCCCACCACCATCCTGCGCTCCAGCACCACTTTCAGGACCTGGATCAGCAGCACGAAGCTTCCACGCTGGGCATGTGGCTGTTCCTCGTGACCGAAGTGATGTTCTTCGGCGGTCTGATCCTCGCCTACACGCTGTATCGCATCTGGTATCCCACCGCGTGGGCGCTCGGCAGCGAAGAGCTGAATATCTACCTGGGCGGGTTCAATACGATCGTGCTCATCGGAAGCAGCTTGACGATGGCGCTGGCGGTCCGCGCTGCGCAGACCGGTGCGCAGCGCGCGACGGTTGGATGGCTGCTCCTCACCATGGCGCTCGGTCTGACGTTCCTGGTCGTGAAGTTCTTTGAGTACCGGGAGAAGTTCGCGACGGGTCACGTGCCGGGACCGGATTTCCGGTTCGAAGGCCCCGAGTCGCCGCATGTGCAGATCTTTTTCTCGCTCTACTTCGCACTGACCGGTGTGCACGCGCTGCACATGGTGATTGGCGTCGGGCTGATGACCGTCCTCACCATCATGGCGTACCGAAAGCGCTTCTCACCGGAGTGGTACACGCCGGTCGAGCTCGGCGGTCTCTACTGGCACTTCGTCGATATTGCCTGGATTTTCCTGTTCCCATTGCTCTATCTGGTGGACCGGTCCCACCACATCGTCTAAAGCCATGTCAGGACATATTTCGCCGAAATCCACGTATCTCACCATCTTTGGCGCGCTGATGGTGTGCACGATCCTCACCGTGTTTGCCGCATTCGTGAACCTTGGCGACCTGAATTTCCCGGTGGCGCTGACGATCGCGGTGTTCAAGGCGACGCTCGTCGTCCTGTTCTTCATGCACGTGAAGTATGGCAGCAAGCTGACGAAGCTGATCGTCGGGACCGCATTCTTCTTCCTCGGGATCATGCTGACGCTGACGATGTCCGACTACCTGTCGCGTGGGTGGTTTACCTCACCGCGCGGATCGACATCGGCGGCCGCGATTACCAGTGTGACCGGCCCGCTCACGACGGGTGCGCGGCCGCTCAAGCAGACGACTCAGAACAACTAGCCGAAGTAGCTGCACACCACTCACGGCGCGTGTGGCGTCTTGACCCTCTTCTCAGTTTGTGAATAAGATGCGACCTCGAATCACAACGGGATCGGTCATCCCCTGCGACAAATTCTTTGGGGGCGCGACGTGGGTCATCATAGGTGTATCGCGGACTCGCGGCCTGGATACCGAAACTCCAGCGCCCGGGGGTCCTAGCCATTGAGCCAGATTTTCCCGCCCGGGTGGAATAAGCTCCCGATCATTGCGGCCATCGCGGTCATTCTCGGTCCGACGCTCGCGACTGCTGGCGTCTGGTACTACTTTTCGCCGTGGTACACAGACGTGGGCTATCGTCCCGTTCAGCCCGTTCCGTACAGTCACCGCCTCCACGTCGGCGAGCTTGGTCTCGATTGCCGGTACTGTCACGCCTCGGTCGAGATTTCCAACGTCGCCAACATTCCGCCGACGCAGACGTGCATGAACTGCCATCAGACGATCAAAAGGGACAGTGAGAAGCTCGCACCGATTCGGGATAGCGCCCAGAGTGGTCGGCCGATGCATTGGATTCGCGTCCACAAGCTTCCGGACTTCGCGTATTTCACGCACCGCGCGCACATCGCGGCAGGAGTCGGCTGCGTCACGTGCCACGGCCGCATCGACGAGATGGAAACGGTCACGCAGATGACGCCTCTCAGCATGAGCTGGTGCCTCGACTGCCACCGCAATCCCACGCCTAACAGGCGTCCGGTCGCGGAGGTCACCAATATGAGGTGGACTCCGCCTCGTGACGTTCGAGTCCTTGCGGCTCAACTCGCCGGACGACCGGTCAATCCGCCGACTGATTGTTCAGGGTGCCACCGGTGAGTCGCGAGTACTGGCGCAGCCTCGCGCAGATAGACGATCTCCCGGAATTCCGCACCGCGCTCGAGCGCGAGTTCCCGGAAGGTGCGTCGGAGCTTCCCGAAGGAATGACGCGGCGCGAGATGATGATGCTCGTCGGCGCGTCGCTGTCGCTCGCAGGGCTCACGGCGTGCCGGCGGCCTGTCGAAGAGATCGTCCCGTATGTCGCTCCTCCCGAAGAGGTCGTCCCCGGGGTTCCGCGCTACTACGCGACGACGATGCCGTTCCGACGGAGCGCCTACGGCCTGATTGTCGAGAGCCATGAGGGGCGGCCCACCAAGCTGGAGGGAAACCCCGCGCACCCATCGACGGTAGGCGGCTCGAGCGTGCGCGTTCAGGCATCGGTGCTGGGTCTCTATGATCCCGACCGCTCGCAATCGATCAGGCAGAAGGGCGCGCGAAAATCCTGGAACGATTTCGTGATGGCTTGGGGGCCGCTGTCGCAGGCGCATGCCGCGGATGGCGGCGCCGGTCTCGCGGTCCTGTCCGAGTCTTTTTCCTCGCCTACGGTTGCACGCCTGGCCTCGCAGCTTCGAACCCGCTTCCCCAAAATGCAATGGGCGACCTACGACGCCGTCAGCGACGAGAACCGGCTCGCAGGTCTGCGCCAGGTTGTGGGACGCGATGTCGATCTCATGCTCCGGTTCGATCAAGCCGCGGTGATTCTCTGCCTCGACGCCGATCCGCTGCTCACCGATCCGGAGACGATCCGCCACGCGCGCGGTTTCGCTGACGGCAGGCGTGCAGGAGCCACCGGCGGCACGATGAACCGTCTCTACGCCGTCGAAGGCGTGTACTCGCTGACGGGAGCGATGGCGGATCACCGGCTCCGTCTCGAGAGCCGGCAGATCGCGGCGTTTGTCGCGGCACTTGCGGGGCGCCTCGGTGCGCCCGGGGCCCCGAGCCAGGCGGACGCCGCCGGTGTCGATCAGCGCTGGATTGACGCCGTGGCGAAAGACCTTCAGGCGAACCGCGGCAAGGGGTTGATTATCGCCGGCGAGCGTCAGCCCGCCGCTGTCCACGCCGCCGTGTGCGCACTCAACGCGCATCTCGGCAACACGGGCAAGACGGTCAGTTACCACGAGACCAGGGACGCGGTCCTTCCGAGCGTGAGCTCATTGACGTCGCTCGTGTCCGCGATGAACGCAGGCACCGTTCAGACACTCGTCATCCTGGGCGGAAATCCCGTGTTCGACGCCCCCGCCGATCTCGATTTCGCGATGGCGATGTCGAAGGTTCCTCACACGATCGCGCTCGGACACATGGTCGACGAAACATCATCCGGAGCGGAGTGGCATATCCCTCGCGCGCACTACCTGGAGTCCTGGGGAGATGCGCGCGCGGTCGGAGGCACGCTCAGCGTCGTGCAGCCGCTGATCCTTCCGCTGTTTGGAGGACGCACACCGGTTGAAGTGCTGGGGATCATGGTCGGGGACAAGGACCGTCCGGGTTACGACATCGTGCGCGACACCTGGAAAACGATCCTCGGAGAGGCCGACTTCGACCGCAAATGGAACCGCGTCTTGCACGACGGGCTGCTTGCCGGCAGCGAGCTCCCCGAAGTCGTTCCCGCGGTCAGGGGGGAGGCCTTTGGGCAGCTGGCGGGCGCGACGGGATCTGCGAGTGGTCTGGAGATCGTATTCGTCCCTTCGCCGTCGCTTCACGACGGCCGGTTCGCGAACGACGCGTGGTTGCAGGAGCTTCCCGATCCGCTGACCAAGCTCACGTGGGACAACCCTGCGCTCATCAGCCCGAGGACCGCCGAGATGCTCGCCGTTGCGAACGAGGACCTGGTGCGTGTCGATTACGGCGGCCGCTCGCTCGAACTTCCCGTTTGGATCCTCCCCGGCATGGCGGACGGCGTGGTCGCCGTCACGCTTGGTTACGGTCGTCAGCGCGTCGGGCGGATTGGGGCCGGGGTCGGGTTTGATACGTTCAAGGTTCGAGCCTCGAAGGCAGCTGGATTCGACAGCGGCGCCACGCTCAACAAACTCGGACGCAGGTACCCGCTCTCGGCGACGCAGGACCACGGCAGCATGGAGGGCCGGCCCATCGTCCGCGAGTCGACGCTGACCGAACTTCGGTCGCCGAAAGAGGAGGGGGAGCGGCCGAGCGCCCTCGGTGTGTTCGAGGAGAAACCGGAACACTTCTCACTGTGGAACCCGCAAACCTACGATAAAGGCCACCAGTGGGGGATGACGATCGACCTGAATACCTGCATCGGCTGCAACGCGTGCATGGTCGCCTGCCAGAGCGAGAACAACGTGCCGGTTGTCGGTAAGGACCAGGTTGCGAGACAGCGCGAGATGCATTGGCTTCGAGTCGACCGGTACTTCTCCGGCGAGCCCTCCGGCAACCCGGAGGTCGTGTTTCAGCCGGTTCCATGCATGCAATGCGAGGATGCGCCGTGCGAGCAGGTCTGTCCGGTCGCCGCGACCGTTCATGACGGCGAGGGCCTCAACGTCATGGTCTACAACCGGTGCATCGGGACCCGCTACTGCTCGAACAACTGTCCCTACAAGGTGCGTCACTTCAATTTCTACAACTTCACCAAGGACACGCCCGACATTCTGAAGCTCGCCATGAATCCAGACGTCACGGTTCGTGCGCGCGGCGTGATGGAGAAGTGCTCGTACTGCGTGCAGAGAATCAATCGAGCGAAGATCGATACGAAGCTCGCGGGGCGGGATTTACGTGACGGCGACGTCAGGACGGCGTGCCAGCAGGCCTGCCCCGCCTCGGCCATCGAGTTTGGCGATATTCGCGATACATCCAGCCGCGTCGCGAAGGCGAAGGCCGACCCGCGCAACTACGCGCTGCTCGAGGAGCTGAACACCAAGCCCCGGACGACCTATCTGACCAAGGTGCGCAATCCGAATCCCGAGCTGGAGAGGGCGACTTCATGACGCCCCGCAGGCGGCTTGTCCGCCGGAGCTTTAGCGCAGGTGGACGCCTGCTGGCTGCTCTCGCGCTCACTTCTGTTGTCACCACCGCCGGCTGCGCGCGTGGTTGCACGTCGAGCCGTCCTCCGATCCATATCAACCCGAGCATGGACGACCAGCCGAAGGTCCTCGCGCAGACGGCCAGCGATTTCTTTTTCAACGGCTCGTCCATGCGCGAGCCCGTTCCCGGAACGGTTGCGATCGACGGGCTGAAGGAAGACGCGGCCTTTTTCACCGGGAAGGGAGCGGACGGGCAGTTCGTGGCCACGATTCCGGTGACCAACGACGATGCGTTGAAGGAGCGGGGCCGGCAGCGCTACGTGATCTATTGTCAGCCTTGCCACGACGCTCGGGGCGAGGGCAAGGGGATCCTGTTCCAGCGAGGCAATGTCCCGACCGCCAGCTTCCACGACGAGAAGATCCTCAAATACCCGGACGGCCAAATCTTCGACGTCATGACGAACGGAATGGGACTGATGCCCTCGTACAAGTGGCCGATCCCCACTTCGGACCGGTGGGCGATCATCGCCTACATACGAGAGCTCGAGCGCAAGCGGCCGGCAAGCGCCGCGGCGGGCGCGCGCGCAGCCAACCAGTGAAGGAGGCACTGTGAGCAACGGGGTAATGAACGGCGGAATGAACCGCAAGATGCTGTTCATTTTCGGTCCGGTCACCGGTATTGTGATGTTCCTCGCGGTCGTGTGGATGGCGTCGCAGCTGATGAACCGCGAGTACAAGGAGCCGTACCGGGCTCCTGCCGCGACGGCCGACGCAACTCCCCGCGAAGCGGGAATCAGCGCCGAAAGAGCCGCCGCGGAGACGAAGGCCAAGGCAACGCCTTACGCCGAGGTCGACTACCGGGCGTTTCCGATCGTCGGGAGTCGCGTGGCCATATGGGCGGTCGCGGAGCTCCACCTGCTGTTTGCGGCGTTCGTGCTTGCCGTCCCCATCTTCGCGTTCATCATCGAGGTGATCGGCTACAAGACCGGCGATAGGCGGTACGACCGGCTCGCGTACGAGTTCACCAAGCTGCTCTCGACGTCCTTTTCGCTCACCGCAACCTTCGGCGCGGCTTTGACGTTCATGCTCATCATCCTGTATCCGAAGTTTACGAACTATCTGATGAGCGTCTTCTCCCCGACCTTTCTCCCGTATATCTTGCTCTTCTTCTTCGAGGCCTTCTTCCTCTACACCTATTACTACGGCTGGGGAAAGTTTCATCCGCTGGTTCATCTTGGTCTCGGGCTCGGCCTCAATCTCGTGGGCACGGGGATCATGATGATCGCCAATGCCTGGGTCACGTTTATGACGTCGCCGGCGGGAATCTCGGACCAGGGGGCGGTCCTCTCCGTCTGGGACGCGATCTACAACTACACGTGGATGCCGATCAACATCCACCGGTTCATCGCGAACATCGCGTTCGGCGGATCGGTTGCCGGCGCATACGCGGCCTTCAAGTTCCTGCAGGCGGAAACCGACGAGGAGCGCGCCCACTACGACTGGATGGGATACATCGGCAACTTCGTCGCGATTAGCGCCTTCCTCCCGCTGCCCTTCGCCGGCTACTACCTCGCGAAGGAGATCTACGCGTTCTCGCAGACGCTCGGCCTCACGATGATGGGCGGCGCCTTTTCGTGGCTCTTCATCGTCCAGGCCGTGTTGATCGGGAATCTCTTCCTCGCCGCCAATTACTATCTCTGGCTCGGGATGGGGCGGGTCGAGGGGGTTCAGCCGCTTCAGAAGTTCATCAAGTATCTCTTGGCTGGCGTCACGCTCTGCTTCATGGTCTGGGCGACACCGCGCTCGATCATCGCAACCGTCTCCGAACTCCGGGCGATGGGGGGATCGACACACCCCATTCTGGGCTACTTCGGTGTCATGTCCGCCAAGAACACCGCCGTGAACATCCTGATCCTGACGACGTTCATGAGCTTCCTGCTGTATCGCCGCACGGGAAAGATCGCAGCGGTGACGTGGGCGAAGAAGGGACATGCGGCGCAGCTCCTGATCTTCGCGGCCGCAGCGAT
>JACXTT010002246.1_pt1 | contig 30889 bp, 20 predicted proteins | sample 9270951 | NCBI WGS metagenome assembly JACXTT01 (sample SAMN15532306, study PRJNA645909) | rock metagenome | isolation source: weathered quartz diorite | place: Puerto Rico | collected 2017-06-21 | reverse complement strand
CAAGAACCTCAGGTATCTCCTATTGAAGGCCCAGCGCATGGTTGCCACAAAGACTGAATTCGTCGCTTTCAAGGTAGCCGCTTGAAAACAGGCTCTTGTCGGATTCTCGCTCAGAGCCGTATTGAGTATGACCTCGAAGTCGCTCCCGGTGCCGATGTGAGCCAAATCGGGTTGACTTTTGAAGGCTTTGATAGTGTTCACGTTGACGAAGGGGGCGACTTGGTCTTGCGTTATGGCGAGCATAGATTAACGCAGCGGCGTCCGAAGGTTTTGCAGAATGGCCGTGAAGTTGTTTCCTGGTACGAAAGGAGGGCGAAGAAATGGGGCCTCGCCTTGGGAAACCACGACGACTCTCAACCGCTAACAATTGATCCCGTGTTGGATTTCGCCACTTACGTGGGTGGACCTGGGCTAGACTTTCTATACGGCGTCACTGTTGACAAGAGTGGACTGATCTATGTTGCCGGCGTTACGAATACACCCGCCACTCCCTCCCTAAATCCGTTTCAACAGCCAAACATCGTGGCTTCGTCCGCTTTTGTGGCCAAATTCTCCGCCAACGCCGATCGGCTTTTGTTGTTTAGTGTGCTTAGTTCGAGCGGATCGAGCGAAGCACGTTCCGTCCTAGTTGATAGTGCTGGCAATATGCTTTTCATCGGGCGAACTTCATCGCAGGACTTTCCCATACAAAATGCGTTTCAGAAGGACTACAAATCGGCTGAGTACACCGTGTTTGTGGCGAAGCTCGCTTCAAACGGACGCACTCTCATGTACTCCTCATACTTTGGCGGCAGTCGAAATGATATTGCCTTCAGGTCCGTTCTTGACGCCGACGGCGCACAGGTGTTTGTAGGGCACACAAGTTCCCCCGACATCCCACTTAAGGACGCTTATCGATCTGTCAAGGGCGGCGACTCTGACTGTTTCGTCAGCAAGGTTAATGCGAACGGCACATTGGCTTTCTCGACCTATTTCGGCGGATCCGGAACTGACTACTGCCATGGAGCACTTGCGCTCGATAACCAGGGCAGAGTCTATATTGGCGGCGAATCGTACTCCGATGACCTCCCGCTGAAGAACCCAATTCAGACAAGCCTCAGCCCTCGCAGCGGATTTCCAACGGCCTTTGTGGCGCGGTTTTCATCAGACGGGCGTCAGTTGGACTACTCCACATTCTTTGGCGGCGCTGGTTCGGGAGGCCCAAGCACTATTGCCGTAAACGCAGTTGGTGAGGTTTTTCTGGCTGGACACGCCTATGGTGGTCAGTTCAGCACCAGAAATGCCTTTCAAAGCACGTGCGAACCAGCAGTATGCGGGATGATTACCAAGCTCGACGCGACTGGCCAGCAGATCCTGGCATCGACTTTTTTGGCAGGATCTGGACAGTCCTCCATTTTGTCCCTTCTGATTGGCTTGGATGGCTCCATCTATGTCGCTGGAACCACGAGCTCCGCGGATTTCCCATCCAAAGACTCGGTCGTACCCTTCGTTGGGGGGGGGATTCTTTAATCAGAACTTGTTTGCTGCAAGATTCAGTCCTGATCTTCGCACTCTTGTCTACTCGACATTTCTGGGAGGAAACTTGGATGAGCAATTTGGCGATATGGCCTTGGACTTGCAAGATCGACTCTATATCGTTGGTTGGACCCCTTCGGCAGACTTTCCTTTGAAAAATGCCTACCAACCGATGTACGGCGGTGGCCTCGATGGGTTCCTTAGTCGCATCTCGGACTCCTCGCCCGTTGTGAGTAGCCCGTTGACCGCGACCCCGAGACAGGTGAAATTGCGATATGTGCAAGGAGGTTCTCTGCCTCAGGCTCAGGACGTTCAACTCGTCGGCAATCAGGTTCCGTTCCTGGCTGTTGCGAACGCTGCCTGGGTGACTGTCAGTCCGCAATCGGGAATAGCGCCCGTCACGTTGCGAATCGGAGCTGCGATCTTGACGCCGGGTGCATACAACGCAGAAGTCACGCTGACGCCAGGTTCCGGGGCGCGGTTGACAATACCTGTCAGCCTGACCATACTTACCCCCGCCCCAGTTCTGACGGCGGTTGAACCCGCGTTCGTAGCGCTGGGATCGGACGACACAATAGTTACGATTCGGGGCTCTGGTTTCACCCCCGAAACAAAGGTCCGACTTTACGAATTGACATACGAGGTTCCGATCACTTTCGTCGATTCGACCACACTTCAATTCAAGATGTCGTATCTGTCCTTCGTCGAGGAGGGCACCTATCGGTTCTCCGTGGTGAATCCCGACTCCGAAACTTCTCAGCCAGCAGTCCTGTCCGTAGGACGACGGACACCGGAAATCACAGGCGTGGTCAATGCCGCCAGCCGATTGAACGGACCCATAGCTCCTGGCGAACTTCTATTCATTTCAGGGCTGAACTTTGGCCCCCAAGAGAGGTTGAGCGTTGTCTTCGGGGATCATCCGGCCGCTATCATTGCATATACCGGAGTTGATGTAACCGTTATTGTGCCTGTTTTGAGTCGCGACGCGTCGGTGGCGCTCGTGGTAGCGTCGGGCTCACTTTTGTCTTCCCCGCTTCAATTGGGCGTCGTCGAAGCGGTTCCGGGACTTTTCACCGCGGACGGCTCCGGCATCGGAGACGCCCTCGCGGAGGGAGAATTGACGCCAGGGTCTGCGGTCACGCTATTTGGGACGGGCGATGGCGGGTTGCCCGTGACTGCAATCATCGATGGCAGGGACGCCGCAGTCGAGTCATCCGGCGCAGTGGACGGCAAACCCGGCTGGTTCCAGGTTCGAGTGGAGATTCCAGCGGACGCCCCTATTTCGGCACCCTTAGCAGTGGTGATTAAGGCTGGTCAGGGAGAAAGCCAGCCCGGTGTGACCCTTACTCTGCGATAGTTCCGAAATTGATCACCGTACTCCGGGTTGCCGGCCATGATTCTTAGGACAGACCGATTTCTGTTATGTCCCGGGGAACAATCGTGATCGAACTGATTGCGCCCGAAAAATGAGGAAACGCCGGTTTCGGCTGTTAACGATGAGTCGGAAATCGTACTTTTTTGGAGCTCCGTCGAAAGCGTCTGGGACGAACGGATTTGAGGCGAAGGTAGTGTAAGTACGACGCTGAGGCACAGCTCGTCCAGAAGTTCGTCGAGGCCGACCTGAAAATGAAAGATGCAGCGCCAAGAGTTATCACTCCCTCGTACGTTGAAGTAAGTTCGATACCGCACCGTCCGACGGGCTGCTCGGATTCTTGCAGGCCTGTAAGAATCCTCTCGCGCGGGGTGCAAGCGTTGGTCTCGTATACGTTAGCGAAGTCGCTGGACAATGCATCCAACGAATCCGATGCGCACTTGATTGCGCCGATCATCGACCCTCGAAACGACCGCGGCCCTTCGGACTTCGACATCCGGCAAGCGCTGTCGGCAGCGATTTCGGTAAACCTGCCGGGGAAGTGGCTCAAGGGTTGGGGACTAGATGGCGTCTACGTTCTACGCACCGCGACGCCGGTGGATGTGACGTATTCGCTCGACAACGGGTTTGGTGTTTACGCGTTTCGTCCGGATCTGGTGGCGGGTCAGCCTGTGTATCTCGCGGATCCGAATGTCGGCGGCGGCAAACGGTTCAACTTCGATGCGTTTGAGATCCCGCTCGAATATCCCGGGCGGCAAGGGACGCTAGGCCGCAATACGCTGCGCGGCTTCGGACTGTCGCAAGTCAACTTCACGTTGCGGCGGGATCTCAAAATCTACGAGCAATTGAAGCTGGAGTTCCGCGCGGAGTTGTTCAATGCGTTGAACGCGCCTTCGTTCGGAGACCCAAGCGGGGCGTTGCAGAGTCCGCAGTTTGGGTATTCGACGCGGATGCTGGGGCGGTCCCTGGGACGCGGGGGAGTGAATGGCGGGCTGAATCCGCTGTATCAAATTGGCGGCCCGAGGTCCGTGCAGTTGGCGATGCGGTTTGTGTTTTGAGGAGCGGCGTTTGTACAGTGACGCCCGGATGGAGGTTCCTGTAGCGGTGGTTCGCACGATCCCGATTCGCTGTTACAACGGTAGCAAGTTGGTATTCTGTGTTTGAAAGAATGGGTGCGATTCACACCATGGCCGAAAACAATACCACCGCCGGTAACCAACCCGCCTACATGGAAATGGTGAACTTCATAGCAAGTGGACCGTCGACTCACACAGTCGCAGCCTATCATCCTTCTCCAGCCGCGCAGCAACGAGCTTCGGAACTTGTCGAGAAAGACAAGACCTCCAGTCTCAGCGACGCCGAGCGATCCGAGTTGGATGGCTATGTCGAACTGGAGCACCTCATGAGAATGGCAAAGGCTCGTGCTCGTGAGATCCTGGCAGGACTGGATTGAATCTTCCGCCCGAACTCCGCGCGCTTGTCATAAAGCGCTCTGGAGGCCGGTGCGAGTACTGTCTGATTCGCGAAGACGACGCTTCGTTTGCGCATGAAGTCGACCACATCGTGAGTCTGAAACACGGCGGCGAGACGGAAGGTTTCAACCTCGCCTATGCCTGCTTCATTTGCAACCGATTCAAGGGAAGCGCGCATGTTCACTGACGGGGCCAGTTGTGATTTCTCCCTTGGCGAGGCCTGTCGGAGAGCAATGGTTCGCAACGGAATGGGGCGGAGGAGCGCCTGCTCAGGGCTCCCGGCAATGTCAAACTGCTGCTGCCAACCCGGCAGAGCCGGGGGGCCTCCGTCGTTGGCTAGGATTGCGTTCGATCCCAAATGTCCGCGCAACTTGTATGTGCTAATTTGTACATACAGTGATTCGTTTCGAATGGGACGAAAACAAGAACCGGCAGAACCTGCACAAGCATGGCGTCGACTTTCACACCGCCCAGTTGATCTTCGAAGATCCGCAGTGCGTAACTTTCATCGAACGAACAACGGCAGATGGCGAGCAACGTTGGCATGGAATCGGATCCATCGAAGGAGTGATCGTTTTGGTCGTCGTGCACACGTACCGCGAAGCAGGCTCGGAAGAAATCGTGCGAATCATTTCAGCCAGACAGGCATCTCGACACGAAAGGAAGTTGTATGAAACAGCGGCTAACCGATAAGAAACGTTTGGAACTGCAGGCCCTCTCGCAGCGGCCCGATGCAGAGATTGACTTTTCGGATATTCCCGAGATTCGCGAACTGCCTTCCGACGCAGTGATCGGCAAATTCTACCGTCCGAAGAAGCAAAGCGTGACCCTCCGGCTCGACGCGGATGTTCTCGCGTGGCTGAAGGCTTCTGGCGACGGCTATCAGACGCGAGTAAACACCTACCTTCGTCGTCTCATGACGAAACAGCGATCGCACTGAGTCTGCCCATTCCACTTGGCGGACTAGTCATGCGTCGCTCACTGTCGGCATGGAAGCCGTTCCAGTAGTTGAACCCAGGCGCGGTGGATCTAAATATAGTCTGATGCATAATGAAAGCAATGCCGGTCGCTCTTGAAATCCACGAGCCATTTGTCAGGCCCCCACACAAGCGGTGGACCCGGGACGAGTGTGCCACGTTGGAGCAGGCTGGCCTGATCGATGCCCGCCGCTACGAACTGATCGACGGCGAATTGATTCAAAAAATGGGCAAGAACCACCCCCACATGCTCGCCGTCCTGCTGTTGGGGACTTGGCTGCGCAGGACTTTCGGCGAAACATTCGTCGTACAGGAGCCCTCCATCGACCTGCGGCCCGAAGACACACCCACAAGCGATCCCGAACCGGACCTGATTGTCTTGAATCGATCTTTCCTCGAGTTCACCTCCAAGGCCAAGCCGGATGATATTCGACTGGCCGTGGAAGTCTCGAGCGCGACACTCTCGTTCGATCTCACCGCGAAGGCACGGCTGTACGCTCGCGCGAAAATCGCCGAATATTGGGTTGTCGACCTGCAAGGACGCCGCCTGATCGTGCATCGCGACCCGGCGGGAGACGCATTTCAGCTAGTCATTGCCTACGGCGAGCACGAACAGGTAGCGCCATTAGCCGCCCCGTCGTCTCAACTCGGGGTCGACGAAATCTTGAAGTATTAGGAGTGCGGGGTTGGCTTGAAGCCGTCGAGCCCGGCCCCCATCGCCTTGATTCCCGGACGGAATCGGCATGTGAAGTCGACTCGCAGGGCTTTCTTGCCCGGTGTGGAGCCACGACTTCTGACTTTTCTGCTAAGGTGTCGAATATCCTCGCCAAAATCCGGCGAGCGCGATCCTGAATGTCTGCGGCCAGTACCCGTTTGATCTTGCCTCGATCGAATCGCGCTCTACAACCACAGCTCTCCTCCTGGTCATCATTCGTTCCGTCGTGTCAATCGCCCACACATAAAAGCTGAATCGATACCCTGCGGCCAACCATCGCCGCAGCCCGCTACAGACTGGAGAGCGTAATATCATCCTTCCCATCGAGTAACCGGTCAACCTGAGTCCGGCTGGTCTTGAGCAGGGTAGCTATCCGATTCTTCGATATCTTTTTTCTCCTTCATCGCCTGCGCAAGCTGCCACGCGACAACCTCCTTAGCTAAGGCTCCGCTCGAATGCCGATCGCAAAACGAGCGGATCGTCGTAGGCTATTGATGCATGATGAGCGCAATGCCAGTTGCTCTTGACAGATTTCCAAGTGTGTTCGGATCGATCCTACATCACTTCACCGGCCAGCAGACATCAATCCACATTTGCAGCGTTGTACGATGCCAAGTCGGTGTTGGACCACTGACATACGGTTCAAACTCCTCTTCAAACCGAGCCATCAAGGTATTGCGGTCAATCAATCCGGCTTGAGCGAGGAACATCACGTCGCGGATATCGCGGTCGATACTACGTTCTAACTTCGTGAGCGCCAGGTCATGGGCTTCGAGCGTCCAAAGCCGGACGTTCTTCCAGAGCGGAAAAACCCGGACCAATCGTGTTTCGTAGTCTGCGGGATAGTTCGCAACACGCACATGATCCAGGTACACTCGGTACTTCTTGTGCAGAACGGATCCCTGCCCACCAAACTCGGAAACCCGCGCCGCGGCTTGCCGCGGGATCACGCTCAACACATCAATGTCCGCGGTTTCTCGCGCAAATCCATAGTGCTGGCTCACCGCAAAGCCACCGATAACGTGAATGTCTGCGGCCTGACCGATCGCCCTGTCCAACTCGGAGAGGAAGGAAAACCATGGTTCTACCGGTCGGTCACGCGGCATGCGGTCCTTCAACTGGGTCGTGCTCAGGCGGCCCAAGCCTCGTCAACAAGTTCCAGTGTTTCGCCAAGCGGGAACGGTTGGTCCGCATCCACTCCCGAGTCGCTGCGGGCATGGAGTCCCAGCACAGCGTCCCTTCCTGCAGCAGTCGAGCACGCTCCAATTCGGTCACTGCCGCCGCCAACTCCGAACCCAGCAATGCATTTCCACCAGCCCACTGCAGTGCGAATCCCAGCCGGTTTTGCAGGTTCTGAAGCTTAGCCTGCGGCACGAGCCACTTCGCATTCAACTGTTCCGCGTACTGTCGTACAAGCCAGGGGAGCGCCTCCACCACCCGCGAATCAACGTCGCCTCTCGCGAGCATCGACAGTAGCAAAACATCGGGCTTGCTCTTCACCCGGCTTCGAGTCACATGAGCAAAACCCGGATAGCCGAGCGCGCTCAACTGCCGCCGGAAACGCTCATTCTCATCGAAAACAACCGCAGCAGCAACGGAGCCGTCCCCGGCCTCCTGTCGCCGCCTCTGCGGCGTCGCTAACTTCATCCGATCTCGGAGTTCCCGCGTCAGCGGCCTCGCGCCGCTTTCGAGCAGCGAAAGATACGGCTGCGAAACACAAAGCAGTTCTGCCGCCTCAACTTGAGTGAGGTTGTTCCTTGCCCGCCATTGCTTGAGCGTTCCAGTCGCTTGCATGATATCGGATACGGCTTTCCTCAAGATATCATGTAATATTACAAACCGGATCATGACTCCGTGGCCACGCCTTCCCGTTTCGCCGATTGGCCGCTAAACGTTCACAACCCTTCAAAACATCGCTAACCCATCATCCCGTCAACATCTTACAGGCATCGAAGCGAGCCCGGGTTTGGAACCCGTCCGCTATAATGAAATCAGGAGGGGGAGATTCCCCTCTCCAAACCCAAAGGACCCGGCGCCGCCCGGGTCTTTTTCATTTTCCGGCGGCCGAAAACCGGCAGCACGAAAAAAAAACGAAGGAGACCCAACCATGTCCGCTACCCTCAAGCAAATCGACGCCAACCGCGCCAACGCCGCCCATTCCACGGGACCTCGCACCCCGCAAGGCAAGGCGGCTTCCGCACAAAACGCCACCTCCCACGGCCTCTTCGCCGCCGTCCTCGTCGTCCATCATTGGGAATCCCAAACTGCATTCGACGATCTCCGCAACGACTACCTCATCCGCTTCCAACCCATCGACCGCGTTGAACGAGACCTCGTGGACCGCCTCATCGACTCAACCTGGCGCCGCAACCGCATCCTCTCCATCGAAACCACGCTCCTCGACCTCGAAATCGCCGTCATGGACCCCAAGGTCGAAGACGACTTCCGTGAGTCCGGCTCCGGCCTCCTCCGCGTCGCCCTCGCCTTCCGCGAGCGACACGGCGAACGTACCTGGGACTCGATCCAGCGCTACCTCGCCCAAACCGAGCGTTCCTATCACCGCGCCTTGCGCGATCTCGAAACCCTGCAGGGCGGCCGCTTCAATCAGATGCCTGCGGCGGCGACCCCGCAATTGCCGGTCGAGGAACCCGAAGCATCGCAAGGGCCCGATGCGGCAACCAGTCGATGCGCCGCATCCAAAATCCACGTAATTACGGAACAAACCCAAATTCCTGCGGAACAGCCGTCCGAACCCACTCCATCCACTGCTCCAACCGTCTCGAACGCAGAAGACGACGCCCGCCCCTAATACCGAACCATGTCGATCTGGACCCAACCTGCGGCGAACCCTAAACGTCGCGGGGGACGTGTGTCCAAACAAAATCGCGACACGTGGTTCCGTTTCCATCCAAACCACGCCACAACTGCGCATCCACAAGCCAGCGAAGTAACCCCTTCCTCACTCTCCACCTTTCTGGACGCCCTCTTCACCGGCCTTCGCAACGACAAAGCCGCCCGTGAAGCGGTCGAAAAAGTACTTCTCCAAATGAAAGCAGCCAAAGCGCGATGACCACTCCAACCTTCCCGCTCACCGGCCAGCCCCTCGAGGACCTTGCCCGGCAAGCCATCAATCCCGCGGAATTCGCCCGTATTACGCTTAAGTTCGAGCCCGACGCCACCCAGTATGCCGTGCTCAAAAGCATCCCGCGCCGGTTGATTCTCAACTGCAATCGCCAGTGGGGCAAGTCCACCGTCAGCGCCATAATCCTCGCGCATCGCGCCATATTTCAAGCGGGATCTCTATCGATCATCCTCGGACCCTCCGAGCGTCAATCCGCCGAAACCTTGCGCAAAGTCGCAGGCTTCCTCCGCGATGCAGGCGTCCAACTCGTCTCGGACAAGGTCAACCGCCACGCCCTTGTCCTGGCCGCCAATCACTCGCGCATCGTTGCCCTGCCCTCCACCGACGCAAAAGTCCGCGGCTTCTCCAAAGTCTCGCTCCTGGTCATCGACGAAGCCTCCCGCGTTCCGGACCCTCTCTATCTCGCCCTCCGCCCCGCGCTCGCCGTCGCCGATGGCGATATCGTTCTCGTCTCCACCCCCTACGGCAAACGCGGATTCTTCTACACCGAAGCGACCAGCGGAAAAGCGGACTGGCAGCGCTACACCGTCCCGGCCTCGCAATGTCCGCGAATTCCCAAATCATTCCTCGAAGAAGAACGGGCCAACTACGGCGAAGAGCACTACGCGCAGGAATACGAGTGCCAGTTCGTCGAAGATGGACGCTTCCTCTTCACCGACGAAGACTTCACTCGTCTCTTCAAGACGGACGTCGAACCCCTCAAAATTCACGACCGCAACTCGCCCGCCTGGCGAATCGCCATGAAATCTCCCGGCGCACCTTCTACTGCCCCAAGCCACGGCTGGACCGGCCCGGGAGATGTCAGCAGATACGCGAGAGAGGAGTAGCAACGAATGCTCCTGCGCGGCCACGCTCTTGGGCGGTCCTGAAAAAGGATTCTCGCCCGCCAGATCTTCGACAACTGAATATTTCCGCGTGTTGATCGGCGCGTCCGGGACGTGTCTGTCGAGCGGGGAGGAACTTGTGTCCGACCCGCGTGTGTGAGTATTCCCCTCGAGGCCTTGAATACAGTCCAACAGGTTGTGCGTGGAACGAGATGGACCTGAAACACCGGCGAAGAAGGCGTAAACTCAAAGTAGACATGGCGAAAACTCGATCGACGGCGGCCATTCTCGGCGCAAAGGCGTTGAATCGGACCGAACAACGACAGCAAGATCCAGCGCCAAAGGCTCTTCTGAGCCCTGCCTCCTCCACCACTGCCCCGCAAGCGAGTGTAGTCAAGAAGTTGGCAAAGACGGGATTGAAGACCAACCGGCCATCAACAACAAAGTTGCCCCCGGCTTGCGTGACTTTCGCCAACGTGGATTTATCGGATCGCGATCTCCTGGCCAAAGTCCGGGAACACGATCTCGAAGCGGCGGAAGTGAGGATCAAGCAAGCGGTTCGCCGTCTCCAGGACCTCGGTGTCGTCGATGCGAATGGCCGGCGGCTCCGTGCGGGACTACCCGCAGACATGGCAGAAGACTCGACCACTGATTTTGGCGGCTGATCGATGCCGAGGATGATTGTCGTCGCCGGTCCACCCGGTGGCGGCAAGTCGACCGCTTTCCCCGTCTTCAGTTTCGGAGTGTCGGCTTTCAATGCCGATGATCGCGCGGCCGTCCTGAATCAGGGGTCCTATCAGGGGATCCCACCATCGATTCGAAGCCAGGTGAATCGGGAGTTCGAAACGTTTGTTCGTGAACAGATCGATGCGGGCAACGACTTTGCCATCGAAACAACCTTACGGACGGATGTGACGATCCTCCAAGCCGCGGAAGCCAAAGCGCATGGATTTACTGTCGCCATGAAGTACCTGGCGATGGGCACTCTGCAGGATCACCTGGAGAGGGTAGCGGCAAGAGCGGAAGCCGGAGGTCATGCTGCCTCATTCAACACACTGCGTCGAATCTACAACGCAAGCCTCGCTAACCTTCCAACTGCGATCCGGGCCCTTGACCTCGTTGAAGTCTTCGATAACTCGGCGTTCGGCGGGAGACCTCGGCTGGTGCTCGAATCTCAGCAAGGCAAAGTAGCCTACATCGCCCCGACCGTGCCAAATTGGCTCGACGTGGCCCTTGGCGGCACTGAGTATGAAATCACGCCGATCCTTCGTGCCGAACTCACGCGTTAGACGATCAAGGAACAGGCCGGAAAGCGATCGGATTGGTGGGCGACGCCCCAGCAGTAGGCTTCTTCTTTGCCCGCATTGCCTCCTGGGCCCGGTTTTGAATGCCGATGCGCGCCTGCTCTTCGGCCGCCCGCAGCAGTAATCCCCGGGCGTCTTCGAGATGTTCCGTCATGCGGCGGCGGGCTTCTTCCGGATCCCGCTTGCGGATGGCGTGAAAGATGCGCCGGTGCAGTGCGAGCGTGTGCTCTTCCGCGACCACTTGCGACGTGAGATGAATGAGCTTCGCCAGGCTCCGATGCACGACCGTAAACATCAGGCCGCAGACGCGATTTGCGGCGATGCGGAAGATCGTGTGGTGAAACAGCAGATCCTGCGAGACAAAGCGCGAGTGATCGCCGCGCGCCTCATCCATTGCCGATAGGACGCCGCGAAGTTCCGCGATGTCCTCCGCGGTGGCCCGCTCGGCGGCGCGCGCGGTGAGTTCGGGCTCCACGATCAGGCGGGCTTCCATCAACTCATGGAAGGTGATGCCGTCGAGCAGGATCAGGAACTCCATCGGCTCGCCGAGAATAGCGGCTGCCCCGGAGTTCAGATAGGTTCCATCGCCGACGCGCTGCGAGATCACTCCCATGATTTCGAGCACCTTCAGGGCTTGACGAAGCGACGAGCGGGCGACGCCGAAGCTTTCGGCGAGATCGCGCTCCGGCGGAAGTTTCTGGCCTGGCGTCACGGCGCCTTCCGCAATCATTTCTTTGAAAGCCGTTATGAGGCGCGCGGTGATGTCTTGCTTCGCGGGAATGGTCCGCCGTTTGGCGATCGGCACAACCAAAGTTTAGCATTTCTTCTCGAACAACTGCTTCCTGCATTGCATGTGTGGACTTTCTGGGATATATTGGCAGTACCAATTTTTGGAGTTTGGAGGTCCTCGTGAACCGTGTTCTGTTCCTCGCAACCTGGATTGCGGCCTCGGTCGCCGCGCAAGTTCAGTCCGGCCGCATTGTCGGTGCGGTCACCGATCCGAATGGCGCGGTGGTGCCCTCCGCGCAAGTGATTGTGACCGCCACCGGGACCAATCAGTCGCAAACCGTGCAGACCAACGACGTTGGCAGTTATGCCTTTACGGGCTTGAATCCGGGGTTCTACTCGGTGCGTGTGTCGATGCCAGGGTTCCAGACCACCTCGGTCGCGAATGTCGAGATCGTCGTGGGGCAATCGGTCCGCGTCGATGTCGCATTGAAGATCGGCGAGACCTCCACCACATTGGATGTGACGTCCACTGCTCCGCTGCTCGATACCGAGTCCGGGGCGCTTGGCCACGTGATCACGAACAAGCAGATCGTCGATCTGCCGCTCAATGGACGCAGCTTCTACGAACTCGCCCGCTTGTTGCCGGGCGGCGCGTTGTTGCCGGGAGGCGGCAATCTGCTGCGCATCCGGGCGAACTACATTTCCGGAACCGCCATCAGCGGCGTGGGCGGAAATCAGACCACCTTTCAGCTCGACGGCGTGGACGTCACCGACCATCACCAGGGCGGCACGAATATCAATACGTCGATCGATGCGCTGCAGGAATTCAAGGTGCAGCAGAGCGCCTACTCGGCCGAGTTCTCGAATGCGGGCGGGATGTTGAACGCCACCACGAAATCCGGCACAAATGCGTTCCACGGAAGCCTGTTTGAGTTTCTGCGCAACGATAAGCTGGATGCCCGCGACTTCTTCGCCCGCCAGCGCGAAGTGCTCAAGCGCAATCAGTTTGGCGGAACCATCGGTGGTCCGTTGTCGTTGCCTGGCTATTCCGGCAAGGACCGGCAGTTCTTCTTCTTTTCCTACGAAGCAATGCGCGAACGCCAGGGGCTGGTGTTCAACAACATTGTTCCTACAGCCGCAATGAAGGCCGGCGATTTCAGCCGGGCGGGCTTGGCGCGAATCTTCGACCCGCTCTCGCTCGCCAACGGCGCACGCTCACAGTTCGCCGGGAACATCATTCCCGCGGCGCGAATCTCGCCGCAGGCGGTGTTCTTCAACAAATATGTTCCGGAGCCCAATAGCGGGCTCACCAACTTCATCTTCGCTCCCGCACGCAAACTCGATACCGATCAGATAACGACGCGTTTCGATCGACGCATCACTGACAAGCATCAATTCTTTGCCCGCTACAGTTTCCACATCAACCGCCAGAACGATCCGAACGCGTTCCCCGAATTGGGTTACGCGCCGCTCGAAACCAACGCACATAATGTGGCTGGAAGCCTGTCGAGCACGCTTCGCCCGAACGTGATGCACGAACTGCGCTACAACTACATGCCGATGATTGTCGACCTGCTCGCCTTCAAGCAGGGCGAGGACATCAACGGGCAGGCTGGCGTACGCGGCTTCGAAGAGACCAAGCGGCCTGGGATCGCGGGCGCCTTCCCCGATTTCAGCTGGTCGGGCTATGCGTCCATGAACGGATCCGCTTTCGATCAGCGGCCCAAGACGCAGTCCCTGACCGTACACGAAATCACCGATAACCTGACCTGGATCAAGGGCCGTCACATCTTCAAATTCGGCGCGAAGTTTCGTTACTGGCAGCCGTTGTTCACCGACTCGAAACAGCATGTGGGGCAGTACGTCTTCAATGGAACGAATACTCAGAATCCCGCGTCGCCCGGCGGCACCGGCGACGCCTTTGCCGATCATGTCCTCGGCTTGCCGCGGCAGGTGACCCGCGCTTTTCCCGCGGATACTTTCGGAGGCCAGGCCAAATACTGGCATTTCTACGCGCATGACGATTTCAAGCTCGGCAGGAAGCTGACCCTGAATGTCGGAATCCGCTATGAATACTCGCCGTGGCTGAGCGGCTATCGCAATCAGTTGGGAACCTTTGACGGAACCAACGCCAAGCCGCTTGTGATCGCCAGCGAGAGCGACCAGATCGATCCGAAGTCGAACTTCGCCGTGCCTGCCGCCTACAACCTGTTCCGCGATCAGATCCGCACGTCGAGCCAGGCGGGGCTTCCTCTATCCATCACCAATACGGACAAGAATCAATGGGCGCCGCGCTTTGGGCTGGCGTGGCGTCCGCTTGGCGAAGGCACAGTCTTCCGCGGCGGTTATGGGATCTTCTACGAAGTCGAGTCAAGCGGCAACCGCGTAAACAACAACGTCGTGCCGTTCAAGCTGGACGAGACCGCGTTCAACGATGCGGCCATTCCAGTACGGACGCTGGGCAATTTCTTTCTCGACACGCCATTGAGTTCCACGGCGGCGCCGAGCCTTGGCGCCGCGCTCACCAACTTACGCCAGGGTTATGACCAGCACTGGAACGCCGGCATCCAACGGCAGTTGAATTCCGTGACAGTGCTCGAGGTGGACTACGTCGGCAACAAAGGTACTTTCCTGGCGTCGACCAATGCGCTGAACAATCCGCCCGCCGGCGCCGGCGCCATTCAAGCCCGCCGGCCATACAACCGTTACGGGGGCATCAACTACTTCACGCAGGATGCCTCGTCTACCTATCATTCGCTGCAGACCAAGGTCGAACAGCGTTATGCGAAGGGCATCTTCTACCTCGTTTCGTACACCTGGTCGAAAGCAACGCGCTTTGCGAATACGCCGGCGGTTGGCGGCAACACGGCTTGGGAACGTGCGTTAGCTGGATACGACATTCCCCACAACCTCGCGATGAGCACCGGCTGGGAACTGCCGTTCGGTAAGGGCAAGCGCTTTCTGGCGGGCGGCAACCGCCTGGTGGATGGCGCCTTTGGCGGTTGGACAACCCAAGGCATTTTCGTCATCCGGAGCGGGCGTCCCTTCACGCCGATCGTCTCCCGCGACATCGCCAACAATGGCATAGGAAGCCAGAGGCCGAACCGCATTGGATCCGGCAATCTGGATTCACCCACGCTTGACAACTGGTTCGACAAGAACGCATTTACGATTCCCGCCAATTTCACTTACGGCAATTCGGGAGGAAGCATCCTGCGCGAAGACCGGTTCCGCAGCCTCGATTTTTCGATCTTCAAGCAGTTCCGCGTCACGGAAGGAAGTCGCGTGCAGTTCCGCGGGGAGTTCTTCAACCTGACGAATACGCCCAGTTTTCAGGCCCCCAATGCCAATGTCGATGTGGCCGCGGGTGGACGTGTAACCGCGACATCGAACGCGCCGCGTCAGATTCAGTTCGCTCTCAAATACACATTCTGATGAACATGCATTCCCTTGTTTTATTTACGATAACAGCGGCGTTCGCCCAGGACGTCACCATGAAGGTGGACGCATCGCGTCCCTCGGGTCCGCTTCGCCCGGTTTGGAGCTTCTTCGGTTACGATGAGCCCAACTATACCTATATGAAGGACGGCAAGAAACTGCTGTCCGAGTTGGCCGCGCTCAGTCCGGTCACGGTTCACGTGCGGGCCCACAATCTGTTGACAACCGGCGACGGGACCGCGGCGTTGAAATGGGGATCCACCAACGCCTACACCGAGGATGCGCAAGGCAATCCCAAATACGATTGGACGATTGTCGATCGCATCTTCGACACCTATCTGGAACGCAAGATGAAGCCGCTGGTGGAGATCGGCTTCATGCCGGAGGCTTTGAGCTCGAAGCCCCAGCCGTATCAGCATCAATGGGCGCCCGACAAGACCTACAACCGTATTTTCACGGGCTGGGCGCATCCACCCAAGGATCCGAAGAAGTGGGGCGAACTCGTTCATCAGTGGGTGAAACACTGTGTCGAGAAGTACGGCCGCGAAGAGGTCGCCAGTTGGTGGTGGGAGGTCTGGAACGAGCCGGACATCGGTTACTGGCAGGGCACGCCCGAACAGTACTTCGAAATCTATGACCACGCCGCCGACGGGCTGAAACGCGCGCTGCCCGCGATTCGCATCGGCGGCCCAACAACGACAGGGCCCAAGGGCGAGAAGGCCGCAAAGTTCCTGCGCGATTTTCTGCAGCACGTCGTAAGCGGCAAGAACTACGCGACGGGCAAGACCGGCTCGCCGCTTGACTACATCAGCTTCCATGCCAAGGGACGTCCGAAGTTTATTGAAAACCGCGTCCAGATGGGCAGCGAGTTCCAGATGAGCGATTTCGACAACGGCTTCGCGATTGTGGCCTCATTCCCAACGTTGAAGCGCTTGCCGATTATCATCGGCGAGTCGGATCCCGAAGGTTGCGCGGCTTGTTCGGTGCGCTTTCATCCGCAGAATGGATATCGCAACGGAACCATGTATTCGAGTTATACTGCCGCGACATTTGCGCGCAAGCACGAACTTGCGGCCAAGCATGGCGTCAACTTCGAAGGCGCGGTCACGTGGGCGTTCGAGTTCGAAGGCCAGCCGTATTTCGACGCGTTCCGCGATTTGGCGACGAACGGGATCGACAAGCCCGTGCTGAATGTCTTTCGCATGTTCGGCATGATGAGCGGTCAACGGCTGCCGGTGCAAAGTTCCGCCGCGATTCCGCTGGCGGACATGGTGAAGGGCGGTGTCAAGGGCCAGGCGGACATCAATGGATTTGCAAGCCGCGCCGAACGGGCGATCCATGTAATGGCCTGGAACTATCACGATGACGACTTGCCTGCCGATCCGGCCGCGGTGCATGCATCGGTGACGGGCATTCCGCTCACCGCCCGGCGCGTGCAGGTGCGGCATTTCCGGATCGATGAGAGCCACAGCAATTCCTACAGCGTCTGGAAGGCGATGGGTTCGCCGCAGCAGCCGAGTCCCGCGCAGTACGCGCAGTTGGAAGCTGCCGGCCAGTTGCAGATGTTGGGGTCTCCCGAATGGCGCACTCCGTTGAAGGGCGAACTCAATCTCGACTTTGCTCTCCCGCGTCAGGGTGTCTCGCTGGTGGAAATCATCTGGTGACGGCCCAGGCCGCAGGCGCGCGCCGCCGGCGAGTGGAAGGGCGGCTTGTGGGGAGATCTGGGAAGCTCCCCCCACAGGCGCGCCTATTGGTGTATCGCGGCGTCGCTACTGTATCCGCTCAATCAGCAGTTCGGCGCCGCCCGGAGTGAGGAGTGTGGCAGCTCCGAGTAGGCCGAAGTACTGCAAGTTCACTGTCGTTCCCGCGGAAAGGGAGCTGATCGTCGACCGGCAAAGCGTGTTCGTCGCAATAATCGGCGAAATGGTCGCCGAGTCGAGTTGGCTGCCGTTGATCAACAAGCGGCTCGAGGCCAGCAAACTGGAGGTGGTCCTGAGGCAGTAGCTCATGCGGTAGACTCCGGCGTTCGTCACAGTGGCCGTCGTGCCCGAGAAGCTCACGCCGGATGCAGATAGGGTCGACAACGGAATCGACGTGCCTCCCAAAACGATCGCGATGGTTGGGCCGGAGTCATTCGAAAAGCCGCCATAGGCCGATAGACCCGTACCACTGGCGCCTGTCGCTCCTGTCGCGCCCGTTGCTCCGGTGGCGCCGGTAGCTCCAGTGGGACCCGCAACGAAGGACGCAGCGCCTGTCGCGCCGGTGGCTCCAGTGGCTCCGGTGGCGCCGGTTGCTCCTGTAGAACCTGTCGAGCCTGTCGCGCCCGTCGGACCAGCGACAGTGGAAGCCGCGCCGGTGGCTCCGGTCGCGCCTGTCGCGCCAGTCGGGCCTGTCGGACCAGCGACCGTGGAAGCCGCGCCTGTTGCCCCGGTTGCGCCCGTCGGGCCGGTAGAACCCGTGGCGCCAGTCGGACCCGCAACCGTAGATGCTGCGCCGGTAGCTCCTGTCGGTCCCGTCGAGCCGGTCGCGCCTGTGGGTCCGGCAACCGTGGACGCCGCGCCTGTCGCGCCGGTAGCTCCTGTCGGTCCCGTCGAGCCAGTCGCGCCTGTGGGTCCGGCAACTGTGGAAGCCGCGCCTGTCGCGCCAGTAGGTCCAGTCGCACCCGTCGCTCCTGTAGCCCCAGTCGGGCCGGCAACCGTGGAAGCCGCGCCTGTCGCGCCTGTTGGACCAGTCGCGCCGGTAGGTCCAGCGACCGTCGAAGCCGCTCCTGTGGCGCCGGTGGCGCCGGTCGGACCAGTGGGTCCGGTGGGACCTGGCACGGTTGACGCAGCGCCGGTCGCGCCGGTGGGACCTGCAATTCCTGCCGATCCAACTGCGCCTGTTGGACCAATCGGGCCGGTCGGCCCGGGAACTGTGGAGGCGGCGCCAGCGGCGCCAACCGGACCAGGATCGCCGGCAGGTCCAGTGGGCCCGGTGGCGCCGGTTGGACCGATCGGTCCTGTCGAGCCAACGGGGCCAATTGGTCCCGTAGCGCCAGTCGCGCCAGTGGCGCCCGCGGCGCCTGGGTTGATCGGAAAATCGACAGCGTAAAAGTTCGTGGAAACCGCACCGCCAGCAGCAAAGCGGAACGGATCATCCGGCATGGTCACGTTCACCGCGCCCAAACCCGCCTGTGGCGCAGTGACCGTAGTTTTGACCAGCACAGCCGCGTCGGAAGGGAATGCGGCGCCAGGACCGGTAAAGACAAGAGTGACCTGCCCGGGCTTGGGTCCCGGCGTGGCCTGGAACCATGCCGAAACGAGCCCGGAGCCCTGAATCGCGATGCCGTCTGCGCTTACCGCTTGCGCGCCCGGCGTCGTGATGGAGAAGACGAACGTATCGCCATTCTGGAGCCATTGCTGGGAGCTCGTGTTGGTGTTGGACAGAGTCAATTGGATGTTCGAGTTGAACCCCGTTTGGATCACCTGCGGCGAAACGGTCATTGATGGGATGATGCGTCCCTCGGTCTGTGCGGCCAGTGGTGCGGCCGCCGAAATTCCGAAAACAATGCTGCTGGAGATCGCCGTCAAGAGGCGAGATCTTGATTTCTTCATAGGGAGGTTGTGAGGTTGTCCAGTGGCAGAATGCGAAAGCAAGCGGAAGTACGCGATGGCAGCGTCTCAGTGTTGCTTTTGCCTAATAGGGCCCGGTGAGCGGCGGGCGCGAGAAGCCTAGAATATCATGGCTCTCGGCCACAAACAATTCCCCGTTAAATCGACGAGGGAGTATTTCCAAGGATGACTGGCATCACGCGAGCCAGGCGGGAAAGGATCACCGGGCCGGCGTCCCCGATGGGGAAGCCGGCCCCGGTAAAGAACAACCATCAACCCCCGATGAGGGTTAACAGGCCGCTCTAGATCAAAACAGTACCTTGAACCCCAACTGGATCTGCCGGGGGAAGGTGTTCTGATTCGAAACGGTTGCGGGGAACACGGTTCCGAAGTTCACGTTGTTCGGATCCGTGATGAAGTTGTCACGGCCGAAGTAGTTGTGATTCGCGAGGTTGAAGGCCTCGGCGCGGAACTGCACGCGCACGCGTTCCGTGATCTGCGTCGTCTTGTTGATGGACGCATCCCAGGTAAACGCGTGGTGCTTGCGGATCTGGCCCGAGCGTGACGGCAGCATGCGCGGAGCATAGTCGGCTGTCATCAGCCATGGGTAGTTAGCGGTATCCGTGCCGCAGCCGCGGTCCAGCGAATACTGTTGCGGGCGGATCGATCCGTCGTTGAACTGACGAAGTACACACGGGCTCCAGCCGCGAACCTGATGCGCCTTCCAGTCCACGTCGTAGTTCTTGGGGTCCTTCAACGCGATCAGGTTGGCAGGCAGGTCGTTGGGCTCGCCGCTTGCGTTCGTATAGAACGAAGTGGCTTCCCATCCGCCGATGATCCGCTGCATGAGCCCGTTTGCGCCAGCGCCGAATTTCTTGCCGCGGCCAAACGGAAGCTCATAAACCGCCGTGAACTTGAAGAAGTGCGGCCGGTCATTGAAGTACAACCCTTGCTGTTGCACGTTCGCGTAGGCGTCTGCCCAGCCCCACCGTTCCACCGTCTTGCTGAGGGTGTAGTTGGTGAGCAGGATGATCGATTTGGCGATTCGCTGATTGTAATTGATCTGCAGCGAATTGTAATAGGCGTTCGAGCCGTTGAGTCCCTGTTGCAGGAGGTTCCCCGAGAACTGCGGGAACGGTCGCGTCAGGTTGAAGTAGCTGATCGTGTCCGCCGTATAGTAGTTGGTGCCTTCGAAGCCTACTACGCCTTTGAATGGGTTGGTCACATTGGCGTTGCAGACCGCGGGGTTTCCGCCTTCGAGCAGATTGCAGCTCTTGCGGACATTGAGCGAAGGAATGTTGAAGTCGCGCTCATTGTTCAGATCCAGACTGCGGCTGCCGACATAAGACACGTCGATGGTGCTCGTGGGACGTACCTGGAACTGGAAGCCGAATGAGAACTGGTGCATCCGCGGAGTCGTGAAATTCGGGTTGAACCAGGTGTTATTGCGTCCGGCGAAGGTAGCGTATCCGAGCGAAGAGCCGGGCGGCGTCTGAATGCCGCTTGGGAAGGGATTGGACAACACATTTGCGATCGGAGTGCGTCCGCCGTCGAGCGATTGCACGACAGGGGTGTTCGTTGAAAAGCCCGCAAACTGGCGGTAGTTATTGTTCGGGTTCAGATAGTACAGTCCCCAACCGCCGCGGATCACCAATCTCTGGTTCACCTGGTATGCGGCGCCGATACGCGGCTGGAAGTTGTTCAGGTCGCGATTTCCGGCCTTGGTGTCATTCCCGTTGATACCGACGAACTCGAACCCGCCCTTGAGGTCGCGAAGCTGCGGATACAGAGCGAGCGTCGCTGGCGAAAGCCTGCTCGCCAGCGGACTTGCCGCCGCCGGGTTGAAGCCGCGATTCATGCGGTTCCACTTTTCGTCCGGCGCGCCGTTGTAGTCCCAACGCAAACCAAGCTGCATGGTGAGCTTGCGGGACACCTTCCAGTCATCCTGGAAATACGGAGCGAAGTACCACTGCCGTGTGAACGGATACAGCGGATAATTCTGGGCAGACGCCGTGCCAACGCCATCGCGCTGGAGCAACCCCAGCAAAAACGTCGCATAGGAATCCCCTGCCGTCGGTTCCGCCTGGTTCCACAACCGGGCGGTCCAGTTGGGTTCCGAGCGGAAGTAGAGAATGTTGCCGCTATTCTGCTCGATGAAATGGATGCGGCGCAGGTCGACGCCCATCTTCATCGTGTGACCGCCGAGAATTTTGGTGACGTTGCCCGCCAGGTTGTAATTGTTCGTGATGTTGATGCTCTGGTAGCGGCCGAGGGTGGAATAGCCGTTCCACTCCCACTGACCGAAGTAAGTCGGTCCGGGCAGTTGCTTGATCAAGGCCGGCGAGAGTCCGAGTTTGGTGAGATCGAATCCTTCGTTGGCGCGGCCGAGGCCCTTCTCGATGAAACGGTTATAGCTCGCGCGGACGTTGACGATCACTGTCGGACTTGCGGTCCAGACCCAATCGGCCACGTAAGCGTCGTTGATACGCTGGAAGGGCTGTTGACCGTTCGTGGCGACGGCATTGTCGATGCCGTTCACGGCGCGATCCTCGGTGCGGTCGTTCGAGGCATGCCGGAAGTACGTCTTGTGCTTGTCGCCAAAGTTCATGTCGAACTTCAGGATCAGGTTGTAGAACTTGTCATGGTTCACGTAGTTCGGCAGGATGTGATTGTTCGATCCGTAAGCAAAACCGGCGCGTGGCGCGGTGTTCGGCTGCGGCATGTACGAGGTCACGGCCTTCGCGACTGGATTGATGCGGCCCGCGGGAATGATGTTCCCTGCGAACGGAGTACGAATCGGATCGCCATTTTCAGCAAACGACGAGGTCATCGGATCGTACAGGGTGATCGGCTGATTCGCAGCGTTTCGCAAATTGGCGAAGTTACCCGTCCTCATGTCCAGTTCGGGATAAGAGTTGGTCAGCGGGTTGGGGGTGTTCTCACGATAGTTCTCGAAGCTGCCCAGGTAGAACAACCGCACCTTCGAATTCTTGGTCAAGAGCTTCGGAATGTAAACCGGGCCGTCGAGTTGGAAGCCATATTGATCCAGAAGGTGGTCGGCGCGCTCTGCCTTCTTGCCGACTCCCAGCGGAACGGCGTTGCTCTGGAATGTATTCGCGTCGAGCCACTTGCGCCGGAGGAATTCCCAGCCGACGAAGTGGAAATCATTGGTGCCGGACTTCAATACAACGTTGAATACTCCGCCGCCGGTCTTTCCGTACTGGGCGTCGTAGGTATTCTGTTGTACGTTGAATTCCTGCACCGCGTCGACGATCGGAACATAGGCGATGTTGTTGCCGCCGGCCTGCCCGTTGTTCGGCGCGCCGTCTAGCATGAACTCGTTGTTGGACTGGCGGCCGCCGTTCACCGACCATTCGGCGATCGCGCCGTTGTCGAAAGGCCGCTGCCAGATGGCCGCGCCGCGGAACACGACGCCCGACATCATGGTGCCGAGCATGAACGGGTTGCGCGCGTTGAGGGGCAGTTCGGCAACCTGTAGGGTGTTGACTACGCCCGAGCGGGATGCGGTTTGGGTTTCGAGCGAGGTCACGTCGCCGCTGACGTTGACAGAGTCAGTGAGCGATCCGATTTCGAGAGAAACGTCGATGCCGGAAGTTTGCGCGGTCTGTAACGTAACATTTTCCCGATTGTAGGTTTTAAACCCACTCGCGTTCACGGACACCTTGTATGTGCCGGGGCGCAGGAAAGGGATCGTGTAGGCTCCGGACGAGTCCGTCGTTGCATTGTAGACTTCGTCGTTGGCGAGATTGGTGGCTGATATTTTGGCGCCGGGGACCGCTGAGCCGGACGCGTCATACACGTGACCGGATAGCGTGGACCGGAACTCCTGAGCCGAAAGCAGCAGACTCAGTGCTGAAGCGAGTGCGAGACAGGAAAGCAGCAGGGCTCTATTCATTACTTCAGTTCTCCAGAGAAGCATCTACAGTTTACAAAGCCGGCACAACCAGGCCGGCCTCGCTTACTATGTATTTGCGTGATCATATCATGGCTAGCAGGATGCACGCTTCTCGCGGCCGGTCCGCCCCTGGTCGAGATCCCCGGCGCGTTCCCCCATCGGCTCATTAACTTACCGTCAACAGACCGGCGCCTGATCGAGACCATGACTGGTGGTGTGGCGGTGCTGGACTTCAATAACGACGGGCTTATGGACGTATTCTTTGTAAACGGATCGACTCGCGGAGCTTTGCAAACTTTACGCAAAACCGGACCCGAACAATGGAATCGCGCCTACCGCAACATGGGCGGCGGCAAGTTCACTGACATGTCACAAGAGCTTCGCCTGACAGGAGAGGGCTACGCAATGGGCGCCGCCGCCGGGGACTTTGACAACGACGGGTTCACCGATCTGTTCGTCACCGGAGTCAGCGGCAACCATTTGTATAGAAATCTGCAAGGCAAGGGATTTGCGGACGTGACGGAGAAATCCGGCGCGGGCGGCCGCGGCGTCTGGTCCATAGCGGCCGGCTGGTTCGATTACGATAACGACGGCTTCCTCGATCTGTTCGTCGTCAACTACGTGCAGTGGGATCCCGCCCGCGAACCGGTTTGCGGCGACCCCAAGGGCGCATATCGAACCTATTGTCACCCCAAAGAGTACGGCGGGCTTGCGAATCAGCTGCTTCACAACAACGGGAATGGCACATTCACGGATGTGTCCGATTCGTCCGGCATCGGCCGTCACGTGGGAAAGGGAATGGGTGTCTCCTTTGGCGACGTGGATGGCGATGGCCGCCTGGATATCTTCGTCACCAACGACACGGTTCCCAACTTTCTGTTCCACAACCTGGGCAATGGAAAGTTCGAAGAAATCGGCGTTCGATCTGGCGTTGCGTTTAATGACGACGGCCGCGCCCTTTCTTCCATGGGGAGCGATTTCCGCGATATTGACAACGACGGCAAAGAGGACATCTTCTATACGGCGCTCGCGAACGAGACTTTTCCGTTTCTGCGCAATCTTGGCCGGAATTTCCTATTTGCGGACCTCACCTACGCCAGCCGGATTGGGGCAGCGACATTGACCCGCAGTGGATGGGCCGCGGGAATTGCAGACTTCGACAACGACGGGCGCAAGGACTTGTTCGCTGCCGGTGGCGATGTTCAAACCAACAGCGAAGTCTATTCCAGCCGAAAGTCCCGTCAGCGGAACCTGATTCTCTGGAACCAGGCCGACGGGCAGTTTCGCGCGGAGGAGTTCGGAACGCCTGCACTGCATCGGGGCGCGGCCTTCGTGGACATCGACAATGATGGGGCGGTCGACGTGATCGTCACCCGGCTCGGGGAATCCCCAGTGTTGTACAGGAACCAGGCCGCGAATGGGCGAAACTGGATCGGTTTCCGCGGGCTGCCGTTAGGGACGCTGGTCAGCATCGACGGCAAGCAGTTCAATCGGGCGATGAATGCGGCGGGTTACGCCAGTTCGTCGGATCCGCGGGTGCGGTTCGGATTGGGCGATCAAGCGCACATCGAAGAGGTAACAATTCAGTTTCCTTCGGGGAAGATTCGCAAGTTGGCGCGCCCGCAGACAGGACGCTACTTGGACGTAACGCCGGCCGAACCTTGAGCAGCATGCAGGTCGCCGAGTTCCTGCTTGCCCAGCTTATAGTAAATCCGGCTTGCCAGGAGGTGCCCCTCCGCGTGATTCGCGTCGATCTTGAATAACAGTTCCAGCGCTTGCAACGCCTTCCCGTCCGCGCCGGATTGAAATCGCGCCCGGGCAAGCTGATAGAGCAGGCGCGGCGACTTCGCATTGCCGGACTCGAGGACCGAGACTGCCTCCTGCATGCGGCCCTGCCGGTAAAGAAAAGTTCCCAAGGCCAATTCGGGCTCCAGGTCGCCCCGTACCGCCGGATCCTGGGCGCGCAGGGCGGTGGCCGCTCGCAGGGATGCCTCCGCCGCCGTAAATTGCCCCAACGCCTCCCGCGACTGCCCGATGCTCATCGACTCGCGCCACCCCTGCGGTGTCGCCGAACGCAGAATAGCCGCGATCGACTCTTCATGACGATCCAACGCATATAACGCCCGCGCCCAGAAATAGCAGCCGTCGGGCTCGCGTCTCTCGCAGGCTTCGCGAAACAGCGGTTCCGCCGCCGCGTAGTCGCCCGCTTGGGCGCGTAGCGCTCCGAGCGCCTTTGCGGAAGCCGATTCCTCCTTAACGGCGAGGACTTGGTCGGCCTTGACCCTCGGCAGACGCTGCACCACACCGCCCGGCCACCGGATCTCGACACTTTCCAGCAACGTTCGGTTTCCGAGTCCAAAATGTACACGGTATGGATTGGTGGCGCCGAAACCCTCGCTACCCTTCACTTCGCGAAACGCCTGCCAGCCGCCTGCCGCGCGAACCGTTACCTGTGCGCCGATGCCAAAACGGTCGCCACGGACGCCCTCGAGGTCGAGCATGAGCCAGTGATTGTTGCCCTTCGAATGGTTCTCGTAAAGAGCGTTGCGGGCACGATCGCCCGGATAGTGTCCCCCGAGTTGCGCATAGAGATCGAGATCGCCGTCGTTATCGATGTCCACGAACGCAACTCCATGTCCCTTGTTACCGGGACGCGCGAATCCGCAATCCTGCTCTGAAAACGTACCATCGCCGTTGTTGTGAAAGAAGCGGTTCGGCTCGAGCCGCGTGAGTTGCGGATCCCCGGTGCCGAAGTAGATGTCCATGTAGCCGTCGTTGTCCAGGTCCGCAACGCCGGCCCCCATCGTGCCCATCGGATAGAACAGGCCAGCTTGCATGGTGACATCCTGAAACGTACCGTCGCCCTTGTTTCGGAACAGCCGGGTTGCATCCGGATGCGGGCGACCGGGCGAATAATCGCCGCGCATGCCCTCGACCACCGCGGGCCAGGGCGCGAGGCTCGTGGTGAGCAGGTCCTGCCAGCCGTCGTTGTCGTAGTCGAAGAGGAAACAGACAAAGCCGTTGTGTGGTTCCTGGGTCACGCCGGCCTGGCGTGTGACTTCAGTGAACCGCCAGTTGCCGTCGTTACGGTAGAGCCGGTTCGGAGCATCGTTCAGGCCATTGATAAAGATGTCGAGATCGCCGTCTTTGTCGTAGTCTCCGAGCGCGATCCCAATCGCCCCCCATTGCGGCGGCTCCTGAAATGGCGTCATCCGCCGAAAGGTTCCGTCCCCGTTGTTGCGATACACGCGCGGTGTGGATCCATCTTTCAGCACCCCATTTGCGATCACCAGATCGATCCATCCGTCATTGTCCAGATCGCCCCAGACCGAGACAAATCCATCGCCGTCGTCATCCGCCCCGCTTGCGGCGGAAACATCCTCGAACCGCCCGCCCACATTGTGGAACAGCTTGTTTTTCATCGGTCCGCTCCAACCGTTCAGGCATACATAAAGGTCGAGTTTCCCGTCCTTGTCATAGTCGATGAGGTTCAAGCTGTAGCCAGAGGGTACATTGGCGAGCCCAACCTCCTTCGTCACGTCCGTGAACTTCCGGTCGAGGCCATCGTTGCGATAGACGGCAAGAAAGTGTCCGCTGCCGGCGAGAAAGAGGTCGAGGTCACCATCTCCGTCGTAGTCGCCCCATGCCACAGTCCCGTTGCCGTTGAGCCGGTCGATTCCGAGTTTGGGAGCAATGTCGCGAAATTCGACCGGCGACCTGGCGACAGAACGGCCCGGAAACAGGACGCCGCGAGGCAGCGGAGGTCTGGAACTTTCGGGTATCTGATCCAACGCCACCTTCAGCATCCATTGGTCGATTGGGTCTTTCACCCACTGTTGCGCCTGATAAAAGTGCGAGGCGGCGTCGATGAAATTCCCCGAACGGTAGTAGCAAGTTCCGATTTCGCGATGCGTCTCGGCGGTTTGAGTTGGATCCTTGGTCCGCTTGAGGACCTGCTGGAAATGGGGAATCGCCTTCGCAAAATCCCCCCGGCGGGACAGCGTCTTGCCAAGTTGAAAGAACGCCGCTAACTCCTCGGGACTGAACGGAATCGCCGAGTCGATGACCCGCTCGAGCAGCGGGATCGAGCGGTCGAGGCCGAGCAGGGGATCGTGCGGGACGCGGTGGCTGCTGTCCTGGGTAAATCGGACCTCGCCGCTCATCCATTCGGTCAGGTTCAGAATGTAAGAATTGGCGTTCGGCTCCAGCTTGGCGATGCGCGAAGCCAGTTCGTAAGCCAGGTTGGGGTCGTAGTAGAGGAGTTCCGCGCGGGCGTGGATTACAGCCTTGGCTCGCAAGGCAGGGATGTGGTTGGCGTCGGCTGCTATGGCAGTTGACAAGGCGTCCATCGCCTGGCGCAAGGACTCGCGCCTCTGCAATGGGTCCTGAAGCTGATAGAAATCCAGTAGATAGGATCGGGCGATCTGGTAGCGGATCTCCGCGCTCGCCCCAGGCGAGGAGGGAGATCCGAGAAGTTCCCGAGCCTGGGCGGTTTTGCCCTCTCGAAGCAGAAGCAACGCCTCGCCGGAAGGCTGCGGCGGCTGCGGGAACGCGGCTCCGGCGATCGTCGACAGGATGATGGCGATCCAGCGGCGGCGGGGCAGCACGTTTCCATGATACGCAAATTGTTACAGCGCCGCCTCGCTGACGAATCAGAATTGCAGGCGCACGGAATACTGGATCTGACGGCCGAAATACCCTCCTGCCTGCGTGTTGGTCTTTCCGAAATCAGAAGCCGTCTCTGTCAGATTCGGGTTCGACCAATTCATCCCGTTCAACGCGTTGAACGCTTCGAGCCGAAGTTGAATTCCGATCCGCTCTGTCACCGCGATGCGCTTGGCAAGCGAGAAATCCAGGTTGCGGAAGTTCGGACCCACCAGACCGTCGTAGTACCACGGGTTGGTGCGGCGCGTGAAGCTAGGCACGGCGGCGAAACCCTTGGTGTCGAACCAGAGACTTCCCGAACCCTGCTGGCTCAACTGGGTCACCGACGAGGGTGCGATCGCGTTTCTGGTGAAAATCAGCGGCGTTCCGGATGTATACGAGTAAATGCCGGAAAGCTGCCAGCCGCCGATCGCATAATCCAGCGCTGCGGGGAAATTGGAACCGAGCCGGCGGCCCTTGCCTACCGGAATCTCCCAGGTCGAAGCGGTTGTGAAGCGATGCTTTGGATCGGAAGTCACCGACGGAGCGCCGCCGCCCCCGGCCTGGGTCACGGTGAAGTTGAACGCCGTCAGTTTGCCGTCATATTCATCCTGTGGATCGAAGTACCAGTCGGAGCGCGTCGCAACATAGGCGTATGTGCCCAGGAACGAGAACCCGCCGCTGAATGCCCTCTGGCCTCGCAACTGGAGCGACTGATAACGCGCCTTGCGAAGATCGGTTCCGGTTTGCGTGATCGCGCCGTACTGCGGATACGGAACCAGGAGCGATCCCACACTGACGGTCCGTGCATTGCGAACGGAAGTGGCGGGAAATGTCTCGGGCGTTCCGTATTGGTAGAACGGATTGGCGACCGTCTGAGTCAGGGCGGTCCCGTACTTATAGGAGAGCCGCGGGTCCATCATGTTGAGGTTCACGCTGTATTGATCGCGGCTCACGAAGTTGATGTAGTACGTCACGTCCGCGATGAACTTGCCGGGCAGTTGTCTTTGGAACGACACGTTGAACCGGTCGCTGACTGGAGTCCTCTGTTCGTATTCGTCGACCGAGACGGCGCTGCCCAGGTTCGTGTACCGGCCGAATTTCTTTCCGACAATCGGATCCAAGCCCAAGGGGAACGGGTTGGCGAGATACGACTGCGGGATGCCGGCGAGTACGGGCGGAGCGACCGTTGTCGGCGTGAATCCGCCAAGGTCAATCTCCCCCAGGGTGTCGCGCTCGGAATTGGCGAGTGAAGGCGGGACGATGAAGCGGGCGTAACCCGCGCGAATTGCGGACCGGTTATCCAAGCGCCAGGCGAGCCCCGCGCGGGGCATCCAGCCGTTCTTGGTCATGGATGTCTTGCGCTTGTTGCCATCCTCGGTGAAATAGAAGGCTCCGTTGTAGGTGAAGGTTTTCGCGCCGTTCGATTCGGCCATCTTGGCTTTGACGTCCGCCGAAATGAGCGGGTCCACGATCTCTTTCATGCCGGGGATCGGATTGGTGAGGTCCAACTGCTGGGGCAACCGGTTGAGGGGATCCCATAAGCCGCCTTCGTACTCGTAGCGCAGGCCCAGGTTGAGGGTGAGATTGCGGCTCACCTTGTAATCATCCTGCAGGTAGACGGCGTACATTTCCGTGTTCGCGTTTTGCAGCGAGTTGAAGCGAACGTTCGAGCCAGAGGGATTGATGGCGCCGAGCGCGAAGCTTGCCCAGGGGTGGCCGCTCGTGGCGACCGCGCGAGTGATGTCGGCGCCGGTTTCCTGGGACGTGAAGCGGAAATCGCCCAGGTAGAAGCGGGCGGCGTTCCCACGCTTGAAACGAACCTCCATGCCGGTCTTGAGGGAGTGCTTGTTGAGATACTTGCTCAGGCGGGCGTGGAAGCTGTAGGCCTGCGGTTGTTGAAACCAGAAGTTCTGAACGCCGAAATTCCCGTACGTCGTGGCGTCCACCTGGACGTGAGGGAAGTAGATGAGGGGCCGGCCCTCCATATAGTTGGTCGAGCCCGACTTCCACCAGGAGGTCGGCCAGATCGAGCTATAGTCGGCTTCTGTGACTCCGAGCGCCGGATAGTCGCGCTTGTCTTCCACTTTATAGAACGCGCCGCGAATATTGAGCACCATCGTGGGATTGAATGTATAGACGGTGTCCCCGGCGATGTTCCAGCCGTTTCGCCTGCTGCCTGTCACGTTGCGCATCTTGAGCGGATCGTTGCCGCCGGTGAAATCCACCTGGTCCTGATCTGTTTTGAAGCGGCTCACGCGGCCGAACATCTTCCACTTGTCACTGAAGTAGTAGTCGGCGCGAGAAGAGAAATTGTAGTAATGAAAGTTGAGTTCGTTGAGGTATTTGAAATTGCTGAGTAATGTCGGATCGTCGCCGGCCCCGTTGGGATTCCACATGTTGGACAGCAGTTTCCTAGCTACAGGATCCTGCCTGTTTACCGGAATGATGTTGCCGGCAAACGGCGTCCGCACGAACGTGCTGCCCGACGCAACGGTGGAAACGGGATCGTAGATGACGCGAAGGGCTCTCGCCGTCGTGACCGATTGGGAGAAGTCGCCGGTGCGTTCCGCGGCCGTCGGCAGCGTGTAGGTTCCCGGGCTGGCCTGTCCGTTCTCGATCTTCTCGTAGACGCCGAATACGAACAGCTTATTCTTGATGATCGGGCCGCCGGCCGTGGCGCCCAGGGTCCAGTTTGGAGTCTCGATGTGCCGCCGGATCGATCTGTCCGTGAACGCATTCAAGGCCGGATTGCGGCCGTAATAATACGCCGTGCCGTGCACCTGGTTCGTGCCGGATTTCATGGTCAAAACCGCGATGCCGCCGGCGCTGTGTCCAAACTCCGCGTCCACGGTGTTCTGTGAGACTGTGTATTCGGTGACCGCGTCCATCGGCGGCGTGTAGCCGACCTTGTTGCCTGCGATCGCCGGACTTCCATCGAGCAGAATATCGTTGCGATACTTGGTGCCGCCGCCGAGATCCATTTCGTTTGCCGTGCGGTGATGATAGGGCTGCGTCTCGACCGGATTTCCGCGATTGACGATGGTCGGATCGAGCAGCGCCAGTTGGAACGGGTTTCGCGTGGAGGATGGCAGTTCGCGAACCAGATTGGTTTCGATAGTGAGGTCGCGGCTTGCGGTGTTGAATTGCAACGCCACCGGCGAGTCCGTAATGGTGACGGATTCGCTTACGGCGCCGGTCTCCATCCTGACATCCGCGGTGACATCGCCTCGCTGTTGCACCAGAATGTT
>JACXTT010002245.1_pt1 | contig 30904 bp, 28 predicted proteins | sample 9270951 | NCBI WGS metagenome assembly JACXTT01 (sample SAMN15532306, study PRJNA645909) | rock metagenome | isolation source: weathered quartz diorite | place: Puerto Rico | collected 2017-06-21 | reverse complement strand
TGGCGGATGAGAACACCGCCGCCATTCAAAACCTCGTGGCCGCCTCTGTCGAGGGCCTGAAGCCTGAGCAGGTGGTCGTCGTCGATCAGTACAGCCGTATACTCAGCCGCGCGGGCAAGGACCCCATGGTGGGCGCCTCCGATGCCCAAAAGAAAGTGGCCCGAGAAGAGGAAGCCCACCTCGTCCGCCAGGTCACGGAGCTGCTGGAGCCCGTTGTCGGCCTGGGCCGCGTGCGCGCCACCGCCCACGTGGAGCTGGACTTCGACAAAGTGAAGATCAATGAGGAGCGCTTCAACCCCCAGGAGCAGGTGGAGCGCAGCATCAATCAAAAGGAAGAGAAGGTCACGAAGCGGGATGGCTCCGCAGGCGTGCCCGGCACGCCTTCCAACGTGGCCCCTGCCAATGCAGGCGCCGCCAACGGCAACGTGCTTGAGGAGAGCCAGAAGAAGGAAAGCACCACCAACTTCGAAATCAGCAAGACCGTCCGCGCCATCGATCAGGCTCCGGGCAGCGTCAAGCGACTCACCCTTTCGGTCATCGTGGACCACGCCACGCTGTGGGAGAAGGATGCCAAGGGCGACCCCACCAGCAAGGTGGTGGCCCGCACCCCCGATGAGCTCAAGAAGATCAAGGATCAGGTGGCGTCCGCCGTGGGGCTCAACGCCCAGCGCGGCGATCTGTTGACGGTGGAGAACATCGCCTTCGCGCCCATGACCAACCCCAAGGAGGAGGCCGAAGCGCGGCAGGCCTACTGGATCGGTCTGCTCACCCAATATGCGCCCGCGCTCATTTGGGCCATCATGGGGGGGTTGGTGCTCTTCTTCCTGGTGATCCCCATGCTGAAGCGCCTTTCGGAAGCCATCAACAAGCCTTCCCCTCTGCGCCTTCACGGAGAGGATGAGCTCACCCTCGCGGCACCCAAGGTGTCTCCGGTGAAATCCGTGGCCGAGCTGGAATCGGAGATCGAAGCCGAGCTCAACGCCGCGGGCGCCAGCCAGGCCCCTGAGGCCAAGCGCCGGGAGATGATGAAGAAGCGCATCCAGGAAGCCGCCACCACGGATCCCGAGAGCATCGCCGCCCTCGTCCGCAGCTGGCTCCTTGAGGATGGGAGATAGCCATGGCCAAGCTTTCGGGTCTTCAAAAGGCCGCCATGCTCATGGTCTCCCTCGGGGATGACACGGCCGCCAACATCTTCAAATTCCTTGAAGAGGATGAGATTCAGCAGATCTCTCGCGAGATCGCCGTCACCAAGCACGTACAGCCCGAGCAAGCCGACGAGGTGATGGAAGAGTTCCATACCATGGCCATGGCGAAGAGCTACATCAGCCAGGGCGGCATCGAATACGCCAAGAAACTGCTCATCAAATCCGTGGGCCCTGAAGTGGCGCGCAAGATCATCGACCGCCTCGTGAAGGCTCTCGAATCCAGCGCGGGCTTCACCTCTCTGGAGCGCGCCAATCCCCAGCAGCTCTCCAAGTTCATCCAGAGCGAGCATCCCCAGACCATCGCGCTCATCCTGGCCCACCTCAATGCCAGTCAGGCGGCGGAGCTCATCTCCTCGCTGCCGGAAGCGCTGCGCAGCGATGTGGCCATGCGCATGGCGAGCCTGCAGGAAATCAGCCCCGAGGTGGTGCGCCGCATCAGCCTCATCCTCGAGCAGAAACTGGAGGCCCTGGGTTCCTTCGCGACGGAAGCCTACGGCGGCGTCCGCGCCGTGGCCGAACTCTTCAACCGCATGGACCGCAACACCGGCCGCTCGGTGCTGGAGAAGATCGAGACGGAGAATCCCCAGCTCGCCAGCTCTATCCGTGACCTCATGTTCGTCTTCGACGACATCCTCCTCATCGACGACAACGGCATCAACGAGATCCTCAAACGCGCGGACAAGAAGACCCTCACCGTGGCGCTCAAGGGCACCAGCGAGGAGCTGCAGAACCAGTTCTTCCGCAACATGTCCAGCCGCGCGGTGGAAATGATGAAGGAAGAGATGGAGTTCATGGGCCCCGTGAAGCTCAAGGAAGTGGAGAAGGCCCAGCACGAGATCGTCGAGATCGTCCGCCAGCTGGAGGAGGAAGGCGTCATCTCCATCGGCGGCGGCGGAGGCGAGGACTATGTCTCGTAGCCGGAACGCCTTCATTCCCGCGGAGAAAGTGGATCCCGCGCAGGTCCAAGCCTTCCCCTATCAGGCCATCAATCCCACCTTGGTCGTGTCCTCCCAGGACCCCAACGATGACGCGCCCATCGGCGCAGTGCTCACCAGCCAGGAGGACGACCTGAAACGTCTCTCCTCCGTGGATCAGCAGGTTTACGAGCGCATGCAGGAAGCGGAGCGCAAAGCCCTCGAGATCGAGCGCGACGCCTTTGAAAAGGGGTTCGCAGCCGGAGAGGCCGAGGGCCGCTCCTTCGGAGAAAGCCTCTACCGCGGCTACATCCAGCGCCTCGAAACCGAGCTCAAGGAATTGGCCGAGGTGACGGCCCTCACCCGCGAGGCCAACGACGCGGAGATTCTCGCGCTGTGCCTTGCCGTGGGCGATCACCTCGCGGCGCAGCAGATTGAGAAGAGTCCTCAGGCCGTACGCGCCCTCGTGGACCGCGTGCTGGACGAGCTGCCCTTCCCCATTCCCCGCACCCGCGAGGCCGGTGAACGCCCCCTCATCATCCATCTGCATCCTCAGGATCTCGAGCAGCTGGCTGATCACTACATTGGTCATCTGGGCCTTCGCCTCGTCGAGGACCCCGCCCTGAGCCGCGGGAGCCTCCGTCTTGAGGCCGAAAGCGGCATTCTCGACGCCACCATGGAGCGGCGCCGGCAGCGCATGCTCGAACTCGTTCAACGCCTTCACGAGAAATAGCCGGAGGGACCTTTGGCCATCCCCGATCTGGGCCTTGTGCGCCGCCGCCTGAAGAAGCTCCCCGTATCGGAGTGGATGGGCCGCGTCACCAAGGTGGTGGGTCTGGTGGTGGAAAGCGTCGGGCCCGATTGCAGCATCGGCGAACAGGTGCTCATCCACGGTTCCTACGGGAAAGTCATCCACGCCGAAGTGGTGGGTTTCCAGGAGCGGCGCGTGCTGCTCATGCCCCTGGAAGACACCGAAGGCATCCGCCCCGGCATGAGCGTGGAAGCCGTCGGGCACATGGCCGAGATTCCCGTAGGCCCTGAGCTTCTGGGCCGCGTCATCGATCCATTGGGCCGCCCCATCGACGACGGTCCAGAGCTGAAACTCACCGCCCATGCCGCGCTGCAAGGACACCCGCTCAACCCGATGAAGCGCAAGCGCATTCACGAGGTGATGAGCGTGGGCGTGCGGGTGGTGGACGGCCTGCTCACCTTGGGCAAGGGCCAGCGCGTAGGCATCTTCGCAGGCAGCGGCGTGGGCAAGAGCACCTTGCTCGGCATGATGGCCCGCAACACGGCGGCGGATGTGAACGTCATCGCGCTGGTGGGTGAGCGCGGTCGTGAGTTGAAAGAGTTCATTGAAAATGATCTGGGGCCAGAGGGTCTCGAGCGCTCGGTCGTGGTGGTGGCGACGTCGGATCAGTCCCCCCTGCTGCGTCTGCGCTGCGCCCTCGCGGCCACCGCCGTCGCGGAATCCTTCATGCGCGCGGGGAAGGACGTCCTCCTCATGATGGATAGCGTCACCCGCTTCGCCATGGCTCAGCGCGAGGTGGGCCTCAGCGCCGGCGAGCCCCCCAGCTCCCGCGGCTACACGCCCTCTGTGTTCACCTTGCTGCCCCGTCTCATGGAGCGCGCGGGAACTTTCGATGGCATGGGCTCCATCACCGGCATCTACACCGTGCTGGTGGAGGGCGACGATCTCAATGAGCCCATCAGCGATGCCGTCCGCGGCATTCTGGATGGCCACATCGTGCTCACCCGCCGACTCGGCGCCAAGAACCACTACCCCGCCATCGATCCTCTGGCGAGCCTCAGCCGTCTCTTCAGCACCCTCGCCCTACCCGAGCAGAAGCAGTTGGCTGCGAAGATCCGCGATCTCATGGCCACCTACGCCGAGGCGGAAGACCTCATCCAGATCGGCGCCTACACGAAGGGCTCCAGCCCCAACATCGACCAGGCCATTCAATTTCAGCCCGCGATTCAGGCCTTTCTGCGCCAGGCCGTCGCCGAGCATAGCGATCAGCGCCAGACCCTGTTGGATATGGGCCGCATCTTCGGCATCGACCTCGCTCCGTTCCTGAAGGAATCCGCCTAATGGCCACTCGATTCCACTTCCGTTTGGACAACCTCCTTCATCTGCGTTCCGCTTTGGAGAAGGAAGCGGAGCGGACCTTGGCGCGGGCGCTCCAAGCGGAGTTCGAGGCCAAGGCGCATCTTCAGGCCCTCAAAGATCGACGGCACGCGGCGCTGGAGTCGCGCCGCACCGCGCAGGGCGAACACCTGGATCTGGACCAGTGGCGCGCTTTGGAGCGCTACCTCGTGGCCCTGGATCGCCTGGATGCCCGCGGCAAAGAGGCCCTCCTCGAAGCGGAAGCGGCCACCGAAGGGTGCCGAGAAGCTCTGCGCAAAGCCCACCGCGACCGCCTCAGTTTGGAGCGGCTCAGGGAGCGCCGCCGCGCGCAGCACGACGTGGAACAGGCCCGCACCGAAGCCACCCAAATGGACGAACTCGCGGTCCTCCGCTTTCGCAGGCGGTCGGCCTAGGAGGTTGCAATGAATACCAAAATGCTTGCGTGGATTTCAGCCCCTCTCATTCTCAGCGCCGGTGTGGTGTGGCTGTCCGCTCAGGATGCCCAAGACAAAGCGCCCACCAAGGCCGAAGGCATCAAGGTGGTGGAGTTGGCCAACCAACTGCAGGTGAAGGAGAAGCAGCTCGTCCAAAAGGAAGCTGAGCTGCGTGAATTGGAGCAGCGTCTCTACGCCCTCCAAGGCGTACTCGATCAACAGCGCCAGGATCTCGTACAACGGGAAGGCGCGGTCAAAGCCCAGCTGGAACTCCTGGAGCAGCTCCGCAGCCGCAAGCCCATCGATCCCCAACTCATCCGCACCTACGAGGCGATGGATCCCACCGCGGGCGCCCAGGCCCTCAAAGAGCTCACCGCGCAAAACATGGATGTAGCGGTCGCCCTCTTGGGCGGCATGCAGGCCAAGAAAGCCGGCAAACTGCTGGAGGCCCTGGCCCTGCTCGACGCCAAGACAGCGGGCAAACTCAGCGAACGCGTGGGGCTGAGCAAGACGAAGGACGCCAAGACTCCGGCAACCACCTAACCGGGCCAAAAGCGCCCGAAGGAACCGGCACGGGGATGGCCTTGGGAGGTTTGACCCGAGGTCCCCATGCAGCCCCTGCCGCCCAGCCCCTCCGCCAGCGCCAGTCTTCTTCCGCCCACCGCCCCCCCACCGGCGCCACCCAGCGAAGAGCCCAAGAGCCCCGATGGCAGCGACGGGAGGTTCGCCTCCTTGGTGGCCCAGGCCTCGCAAACGCCGACACCTCCGCCCCCTCCTCCAAAACAAGAGAAAGAGGAGGAGCGGCCCTGCGCGCCGGAGGCGGTGGCCAACACCTCTGGAACGGACTCCAAAGCGCCTGAAACCACTCAGACCACGGGTTCCACGCCTCCCCAAAACCCCGCCAAACCCGCGGCGGAATCGGCCTCCGAGCCTGCGGCCAAAGTGGGCCCGCCCATTCAACTCACGGCCTCCCAGGTGGTCGCGATCGCGCCCGAATCTGTGTCTCTTCCCACGTCAAGCACCGCCCCCTCTGCGACTCAACCCAGCGAAGGGATCGTGCGACCCACAGCTGGTTTACCGACATCTCTCCCCAAGATCGAGGCCACCCCTTCGCCCGCGGTGGAAGGCAGACTCGCGCCTCCAGTCACCGGAGCCATACCTACCCCTGGCTCTCAAGCTTCTGCAAAAGGGGTCCCACCTTCTGCGGTTCCTGCCGCTAAAGCCATCCCGACGGAACAAACAAAGGAGGCCGGGAAGGCCACAGAAACGATCTTGCCTCCCGTCCCTCCATCCTCTGAGCCTGCGGAGGAAGCGCCGGCACTGCGTCCCCTCACGCCTGCCGCGAATGCGCCAAAGATATGGGCTCAAGTGCAGGCTCCTGTCGAAGTCAGCGCGCCGGTAGAAACCTCATCTCCCCGCCTCGCCGGGCCCCTTCCAGCGCCTTCTTCCATTGATGCGAAAAGCGCAGCCGTCCATCCCGAAGATGTGCGCCCTGCCCTTCGTATCGAAGCACCCGTCCGACTCCGGGAGAATGCGGCCACCGAAGTTGAGCCCGCCCGGCCAACCACACCGCGGGACGCCGTGAAGGAAGCTCCTGCCAGCCATGACGCGAACCTCAGCCTGGAGGCCCAAAAAGCTGCGCCAAGAACAGAGGTCAAGGGCGCGACGTCGCCGCTACCGACCCCATCGCTCTCGGCTCCGACGGCTGCCTCAGCCAAAATCGAAGGCGCCGTTTTGCCCCCTGCCCCCAATGCCGCCACTCCGCAGTTAGAGGCCGGTGTGAAGTGGATGCTGCGCACAGGCACTCAAGAGGCCCAGCTCCAACTTCATCCCGAAAGCCTTGGGCAGGTGTCCATCCATCTCAAGGTGGAAGGCAGCTCCGTCCACGCCAAGGTGTGGGTGGCTGAAGCGGGCTCGGTGCAAGCGCTGCAGGACGGCAAAGCCCATCTGGAACTCAGCTTGCGCCAACAGGGATTGCAGCTCGGCAGCTTCGATCTGCAACAGGGGAGACAGCCCGCGCAGCGCGGCTTCGAGGCTCCTGCATCCTCAGCCGCTGCGTCCGTCAGCGCCGCGCCACCTGGCCCGGAGCCCGCGCTCGCGCCGTCTGCACCTCCTCCCACACGTCGTCTCGAATTGATTGCATGAGGTGAACCATGCCCACCGTCGTCGCCAACACTCCCCCCGCCAGCACCCAAGCTCCTGGCACCACCACGCGCGCCAAGAACGAGCTGGATAAAAATGCCTTTCTCCAGCTCCTCGTCGCCCAGCTCCAGAATCAGGACCCCACGGGTCAGGGGCAGGATCCCGACAAGATGGTGCAGCAGCTCACCAGCTTCAGCAGCCTGGAGCAGATGGGGCAGACGAACACGCTCCTGCAGACCATCAGCACCCAGAACATGAATCTCCAGCAGGTGCAGGCCGCCAGCCTCGTGGGCAAGAAGGTGAAGGTCTCGGGCACGGGGTTCCAACTCAAGAATGGCCAGGCCGCAATGGGGTTGGATCTCCCTTCCAACGCCAAGGTCACCATCACCATCAAAGACGCCTCAGGCAAAACCGTCGCCGCGATTCCTCAGGCTCAATACAAATCCGGGTCGAACACCATCACCTGGGACGGCCTGGATTCCAACGGCGCCAAGCTTCCCGATGGCAGCTACAGCGTGACAGTCGATGCGGTGGACGACGCCGGAAAGAGCGTCGCGGCCACGCCGAGCCTCTTCATCACCGTCGATGCGGTCACCTATGCCAACGGGCAGATCCTGCTCCAGAGCGGTGGCGCAACCTATGCGCTCGGTGACGTGATCCAGGTCAGCGCTTAACCCTTCTTCGACCCTCGCCTTTCCCAGGAGCTCTCATGTCCCTCTTCTCCGCCTTCTATTCCGGCCTTTCCGGCCTCGCCACCAACGCCAACGCGCTGAACGTGATCGGCAACAATCTCTCCAACCTCAACACGGTGGGCTACAAGGGCAGCACCACCACCTTCCGCGACATCTTCAGTACCACCCTGGGTGGTGTCTCCACCCAGGGCAACGGCAACCCCATCCAGTTCGGCCTGGGTGTGCAGATCAACTCGGTGGCCCAGGATTTCAGCCAGAGTTCTTTCCAGAGCACCGGCAACGCCTTGGACATGGGCCTTCAGGGTGCGGGCTTCTTCGTGCTGCAGCCCGTCGGTGGCGGCCAGACCTTCTCCCGCGCAGGCAACTTCAACCGCAATAACAACGGCTTCCTCGTCGCCGCCAACGGCGCCAACGTGATGGGCTGGAATCGTGATCCCATCACCGGTCTCGTGAACACGAGCGCTGCGATTTCGCCCATCCAGATCAGTGCGGGCGCCACGGCCAGCGCCTTCGCCACTCAGAACTTCCGTCTGGGCGTGAACCTCAACTCTGCTGCTGCAGTGACGGGCAGCCCCGATCTCACGACACCCATCCAGGTCTACGATTCCCAGGGCAACCTGCAGAACCTCATCGTCACCTACACGAAGACGGGCGCCAACGCCTGGTCCTACACCGTGACGGGACCCGCCGGCGCCACCCCATCTCCCATCGGCACCGGCACACTCACCTTCTCCGCGTCTGGCACTCTCGCCACCATCAACGGCCTTCCCGCCACCTTCGCCAACGACCCCGTCCTGAACATCAATTGGAACAACGGAACCAACCCGAGCGTCGTCAAGTTCAACATCGTGAACGCGGACCAGAGCTCGAACTTTTCCCAGTTCAGCGCGCCTTCCAGCACCAGCAGCAGCTTCCAGGACGGCTACGGCGCAGGCACCTTGAAGGACCTGAGCGTCGATCAGAACGGTGTCATCACCGGCACCTTCTCCAATGGCCAGGTCATTCCCCTCGCTCAAGTGGCCCTTGCCACCTTCAACAACAACAACGGTCTCATCCAGCAGGGCAACAACCAGTGGAGTCAGAGCCTCGCCTCGGGTAGTCCGACCATCGGACTCGCCAACAACGGCGGCCGCGGCGGTGTGCTGGGTGCCAACCTCGAGCTGGCCAACGTGGACGTGGCCAGCGAGTTCACCAAACTCATCCTCAGTCAGCGCGGTTACCAGGCCAACGGCCGCATCGTCACTACCACCGACGAGCTGCTTCAAGAGACCCTTAACCTCAAGCGGTAGAACCACGTAGCTCCACCCACAAAAAGCGCCGGCGAACAGGGCCGGCGCTTTTTGTGACTTTACTACGGCCTCAGCGGAGGACCACCTCGATGGCTCGTTCGAGCACTTCATCACGACCCTCTGCAAGTCCCTTCACCGTAGGGGAAACCGGTACTGTGGGTCGAATACCGACGCCATGGTGGATCGTTCCGTCCTGCTTCAATACCTTCATCCCTGTCCAGGACACCCAGTACCCCCCAGGAAGAGTGAAGGGATTCATGTCGCCATTCGTACCAGCAGTGGGTTCTCCGACGATCTCCGCCAATTTGTAAGCTTCCACAATGCCCATACAGCTCTCGGCGTAGCTGATGGCTCCGCCTCCTGTCAGAAAGGCGATCTTGCCTGCAATCCGCGGCGTCATGGGTTCCAGGGTCCATTGACCGCTGTCATCCCAACCCCACTCCGCACCGTCGGGTTGAGTGATGATGGGGACGTTCCATCGAGCACTACGAAGAGGCTTGTCCGAAAGGTGCCGCAGGAAGCGTGTACCCATTTTCGGATAGCCCCGTAGGTCGAAGATGACCCCCTTGGCTGACGCCAGCTTAGGCAGTGCCTCGATGAAATCCTGCTCCTGGATGCGATCGATATCCAGGTACCAGATGCCCGGACGAAGTTCCTGGACCTTGGCCGGTCGGTCGCCACGTTCAAAGGCCCAGGGATTCTGATCTCGGGAAACAAGGGCTTCTCCCTGAAGGCCTTCGAAGGTGCGATAAACGATCCGCACTTTGGATTCCTTTGGTCCCAGGAGCATTTCATTTTCCAGACGCGCCTTCATCCAACCCTCACTGGCGGCGGAGATCTCTGTGCGCATGCGCGCCAAGCACGCTTCAGAGGCCTCTCCATCGATTGAGAGGATCTCGCTACCTTTGGGGATGGCCGCTGCCGTCCCGGTCGAGTAGACAACTTTGGGCCGACCTTCCACAAGCATTGCCGCGAGAGAAGGCACCGCTTGCGCCCCCTCACTACCGGATACGCGGACGTGGCCATCCTTCAATGCGGCGGTCATTCGGCGAAGGGTGTGCCCAAAGGCCGCGCCATCTGGATCCTCTGCGGCGGTGCGTAGAGCCCTCGGCAGTTCCGCCTGCCAATCCGTCTTCACCACATCCAAGTAGGGGAAGAAGTGCTGGAAGATGGTCCAGGTCAGGGCCACATCCCCCAGACGCGTGCTGCGTCGATCCCCATCCCCCGAGGCCCCCACCCCCGTGACCTTAGGAAGGGATGTTGAGGTCTCAGGCTGGACCTTTCTCACGGGCAACGTATGCTTATCCCCGGCGACAAAGCAGGCCGTGGGCAGATGGAGCGTCACTCCACTCCCCAGATCGTACATGCGCGGCACTCGGGGATCGGCCCATGTGGCGTGGTCTTTCTTCAAATCGACGTATTCCCGCGTGCTCGAGTAGGGGTTATCAGCAGAGGGATTCGGCTGACCGAAGCCGACGTGGCGCCACCGCACCATCGAGGTGGCCTGCGGCTGTAGAGCCACAGTCTTGGCGCGTTCGCCTGAAGTGAGGAATTGCGCCGATGGGGCGTAGGCGACGAAGAAAATGTTCAACCGCTTGGCCAATTCCGCGGGAGAAGCCGCATCCTCGACGGCCCGCATTCCTTCAGCCGCCAAGGTATTCCAGTCTGCGGCCGCAGCCTCATCACTGGGATGGAAGAATCGGATATAGCCCAGTGCCTTGGTAAAGGCGACAAGGTTCTTCACACCCTTTTCAGAAAGGGGTTTGGCAGGCTCCGGGGCCGACACCGGCGTGAGCCCCAGGATCTCCAACGAAACATCATCTGCCCAGATGTGTCCCTGCTCGCCAAGGGCCAGAATGCCCAGATTCAAAGACTTCGCATCGTTTGCCACATCTCCCACGATCTGCACGAGGGTCCATTCGGACGCCTGCACTGGGCGGTTGGCCATATTGTCGAAAAAGCCCATTTTGTCACTGGATCGATCCACTCGCAGCCAGGCCTGAGCCCCGAGTCCATTCGCCTTCAGTCGGACCGAAAGCCGAATTCGCTTCCCTCGATACGGTGTGGCATCAATCTGTTGAAACAAATTTCCGAAATCCCCAAAGCCGCGCTCCCTGAAGAGGATCGCGGCTCGCTGACCGTGAAAGGCACCTCCTTCTCGAAGCTCAGCCTGAAATCCACTCGCCACACTGGACTTAGAAAGCACCCAGCCCGTAGGCACCTGCCCAGGAGTGCCCTCTTCAAAATCTCCATTCTGAAGGGCAATGGGCATGACAGGGGCGGGCGGAGCCTGGGCGAGCAAGGGACCTGCCAGGCAATACACAAGGCCGCGGTAGGAAGATCGCATAAAACTCCGGAGGAATACTTACTTTACGGGTTCGCGGCAATAACGGAAGGTGCCTGAGGCCAAGCCGTGTTCTCTTAAAGACGGCTGTAACCATCCCCCTCCTAATGGCCCTTAGGGAGACGACGTTCCCCTCGCCGGGTAAACTTAATCTTCCGAGGCTTCAATGTCCGAGCTCCAGCCCCTCAGCCCCCGCCGCAAGACCCGCCAGATCATGGTGGGCAAGGTGCCGGTGGGCGGCGACGCCCCCATCTCCGTTCAGAGCATGACCAAGACCGACACGCGGGATGTGGAGGCGACGGTTCACCAGATCTATAGCTACGCCGGCGCGGGCTGCGAGATCGTGCGAGTGAGCGTGCCTACGAAGAAGGCCGGCGAAGTCTTCCATGAGATCACGGCCCGCAGTCCCATCCCCATCATCGCGGACATCCACTTCGACTACCGCCTGGCCTTGGTGGCGGCGGATGGCGGTGCGGCCTGCCTGCGGATCAATCCCGGCAACATCGGCGGCCAGGACCGCGTGCGCGCCGTCGTGGACAAGGCCGGCGAGAAGGGCATCCCCATTCGCATCGGTGTGAACGGCGGCTCCTTAGAGAAGGACCTGCTGGAGAAGTTCGGTACCGCCACGCCCGAAGCGATGGTGGAATCCGCGCTGCGCCACTTGGAGATGCTGGAGAAAGAGGGCTTCTACAATACGAAGATCTCCCTCAAAGCCTCTGACGTCATTCGCACTGTGCAGGCCTACCGCCTGCTCGCCAAGCAAGTGGACTACCCCTTCCACCTCGGCGTGACGGAGGCCGGCACGCCCTTCGGCGGTACCATCCGCAGCTCCATCGGCCTGGGCATCCTGCTCGGCGAAGGCATCGGCGACACCGTGCGCGTCTCGCTCACCGGCGACGGTGAAGAGGAGTGCAAGGTCGGCCACGAGATGCTGCGCGCCCTCGGCCTGCGCGAAGGCGGCTTCCGCATGGTGAGCTGCCCCTCCTGCGGTCGAGTACAGATCGACCTCAACCGCGTCGCCAACGAGATCGAGACGGGCCTCAAGGCCATCGATCACTCCGGTATCACCTACGCCGTCATGGGCTGCGTCGTGAACGGCCCTGGCGAAGCTTCGGATGCAGATCTCGGCGTGGCGGGGGGCGCGGGCGAGGGCCTCATCTACCGCAAGGGCCAGCTCATCCGGAAGGTAAAGGAGGAGGATCTCGTCTCCGCCTTCCTCGAAGAGGCCGCGAAGTACAAGCAGGAGATGAGCTCCGCCGGAGCCTGAAGGATGCTTTTCTCACCGTTCATCACCGTTCATCACCGGCTAGGTTTTCCATGGCCGGTGATGAACGGTGATGGGCGGTGATCCTGCCGTGATTCAAGGGACTCGGCCTATGGCGTGGCTTTCCGCCCATCCTTTCCTCGCTTTCGGCATCTTCCTCTGCCTCGAGGCCCTGCTGCCCGTGTGGCTCCAGCCCACGGCCTGGATGGCGCGCGGTGCCATCCGCGCCTACCAGATGACGCTTTCCTCGGCTCTACCGACGGCGTGCAAGTTCCACCCCACCTGCAGCCATTATGGCCTGGGCTGCGTGCGCAAGTACGGCACGCTGCGCGGTGGCATCCTCACCACCTGGCGGCTGATCCGCTGCTCACCCTTCACCCACGGTGGTGAGGATCCGGTGCCCTAGTTTGCGTCGCGCACGCTCCAGCGATCCGTGCAGCCCGCCGTCTCCACCACCTTGTCGCTGCGGCGCATCCGCAGGGTATGTTGCACGGTCTGCATGGTGGTCATGAGCGCGTCGGCAATGCCCAGGCGCTTGAGATCCTCAGCTGTAAACCAGCTGATGCCCTCGTGTTTTCGGCCTTCGTGATCGGCCAGAACCTTGTCGGTGATGCCCATGGGACGCTCCATCCTGATAACTTGAAATAGCATACGGGAGCAGGCTTTGACCAGCTGGCGCGACAATGTGGTGTTCGGGGCCTTCACGATGGTGTGGAGCTTCCTCAGCGTCTTCATCGTCGTCGCCCTCATTCTGCTGGCGGCTCCGTTCATGGGGCCTCATCGCGCCTTCTGGACCATCGGTCCCTACTTCTTTCGCCACGTGGCCTGGATGACCGGCATCACCTGGGAAGTACAGGGATGGGAGGCTCTCCCTGAGGACATTCAAAAGGGAAAGCAGCCGGTCATCTTCATGGGCAATCACGAAAGCCAATTGGATCCGCCCTTCCTCGTCACCGCCATTCCCATTCCCGCGGTGTACATCGCCAAAAAGGAAGTGAAGCTCATCCCCATGGTGGGCTGGGCAGCCATGTGTGCCGGAGTGATTTTCATCGATCGCGGAGCGCGAGAGCGGGCCGTGAAGAGCCTGCATCGCGCCGCCGCGGAAATCCGAGCGGGCAAGAGTGTGGCGGTCTTCGCCGAGGGCACCCGCACCCGCACGGGCGAGCTGCTGCCCTTCAAGAAGGGCTCTTTCATCCTCGCCATGGATGCCGGCGTGCCCATCGTCCCCTTCGGCATCCACGGCGCTTATGCGATCTTGCGTCCCGGTGCTAAGCGCATCCGCCCTGGCCACTACACCCTGCGTTTCGGTACGCCGGTGGATCCAGCCGCCGCCGAGAGCCGCGAAACCTTGATGGAGAGCGTACGCCAGCAAGTGGTGGCACTCCGAAGCGCCGAACCTTCAGACCGGTAGCACCGCGGCCAGCGCCTCCAGCTCATTGGGAGACAGCAGACGCTCGGCCATCGGATAGAGGATGTGATTCTCCTTCTGGATATGGGCGCGCAGATGATCGATCAGCGCGTGGCCGGCTTCCTTTGCGCCCTCTCCGTCGCCCTCGCTGAGCGCCGCACCCAGTCGATCCATGAGTCCCCAGATGTGGGTGTGCTCCGCGCGCATGACGAAGGTGGGTCCGCCTCCGGGGAAGTGCGGATCCAGAAGCGGGAAGAGCAGATGCTCTTCGGCCTGGTTATGGGTTTTCAGCTCGGAGGTGAGCCAATCCGACACATCCCGCGCCACGCCCCATAGCTCTTGCTCCAAGGCCTCTTGCAGAATGGCCATGCGGCGCATGGCTTCGGAGTGCTCGGCCATCCACTGTTTAAAGAGCGGATGGCGCACTTCTTCGCCTTCTCCATGGTGGCAATGCCCTCGCCCACTGCAGGCGTGCTCGTCCTTCACACCAGCGCCGCGGCGCATCACCAACATGAAGTGCGTGCGCACCAAAGCACGAAGACCGTGAGGCACGTTCTTCGGCAAGCGGATCTGACTATGGGATCCTACGGCGTCCTTTTGATCGCCGACTTCTACTTCCAGCAGCCCCTCCAACACCGTGAGCTCCGCGGGAAAGGGCGCGGTGTGCGGACTGATCTCCTGCCCCGCATCCAAGGCGAAGAGCACCACCTTCGTGCCTCCGGGTTGATCCACCAAAGGACGAGAAGCAATCCCGCCCGAGGGAATAGGAAGGGCTTGATCGAGGCTCGTGAGAGGCAGCATGGACGTTCCTCCTTGAGGACCACCTTCAGCATGGACGATAACCGGACCTTCTTATCCTTTTTGTGACCAACGCCACAGGCCATAAGACCGAACCTGAATCAGGAGGCCATGTCACATGGCACGGACAGGCATCAGATGGCAGCAGGTCGCTCCACTCGAGCATGGGGCCTGGGCCTTTCTCGCCCTTCCTCTCGTGGCGAGTCTTGGCCACCGCCACACGGCTGCGGCGTGGTGTGCCGCAGGCCTGATGGTGTCGCTCTTCCTCGCCAAGCGTCCTCTGGAGCGCACGCTGCGCGGTGAGCGCCGCTTCAACGGGATCACTTTCACTCTCTTGGGTCTCGGCCTGGGAAGCGGCGCGCTGATGCTCGGCTTCGGCGGATTAAGAGCCTGGCCCTTCTTCCTCGTGCAGGGCCTTCTCGGCGCCGCGGCCTGGATGGGAGGTAGACGCTGGGGTGTTCGTAGTCTTGGGTCGGAAGTCCTAGGCGCATCGGCACTGCTGGTGGGCGGATCCACCATACTCTCCGCCGGCGGCGCGCCGACCCTCTCCGCCATTCGCTTCGGACTGGCCCTCGCTGCCCTTGCGCTTCCGCCGCTCGTCGTACTGCGCCGCCGATTGGCGCGGCAGGCCGGACGCTCATGTCCAGATGCCTCATGGCTCCCTTTGGCGCTCACGATCATCGGCCTCGCCATCACCGTCTACTACTGGCATCGCGGACTCGCCTATCCCTTCCTACCCCTTTGGGCTGCCCTGCTGGCTCTGCGAGCCCTGCCCATTCCCTCCCCACGTCGAGCGAAGACGTTGGGATTCGCCGAAGGCCTGGTGCAACTGGGGCATCTCGGCGCGGCCCTTTGGGCCTTGGGGGTATGAGCATGCTCTATTCCGTCGCCACCGGCTACGCCCTCCAAGCCCTCGCAGCCCTTCCCGAAGACGGAAGCTTCTATCTCGCGAAGGATCTCGCCTCCTTTCTCGGCCTGCCTCCGCCCTTCCTTGCCAAGGTGCTTCAGAACCTGGCCCGCCATGGACTATTGGAATCCGTGCGGGGCCCCAAGGGCGGATTCCGCCTCGCGAAGCCCGCTCACCGCATCACGGTGGAAGAAGTGGTGCACGCTCTCGAAGGTCGGAACGCCTTGGAGCGATGCGTCATGGGCTTCGCGGCCTGCGATCCCGACCATCCATGCCCTCTCCATGAGGCCTGGCTATCCCTGCGATCCCAGGTGGAGCTGACGTTGTCGAAAGTCACCGTGCGCGACCTCCAGCTGACTCAGATGCGGCGGGGCCGCGATGAGAACGGCGGACTTCTGTTGCGCCATCACGGCACCGACTGATCGCCTCGGCCGGCACGGAGAATTCGGAATTTTCTAGTCCTCAATGGGAGGTGGACCTTGTCTTGGTTGTCGTCGCTAAAAGAGTTCCGCAAGGCCGGGCACCTACCCACGCTGCTGACCTCCTTCCTCTACTTCGACTTCTGCTTCGCTATCTGGGTGCTCAACGGCGCCATGGCCCTCTTCATTGCGGAGCAATTCCACCTCACACCCGCGCAGAAGGGTTTCATGGTGGCCGTGCCCGTATGGGCCGGCGCCCTCATGCGCTTCCCGCTCGGCATCCTCTCCCAGTACATCGGCCGCAAACGCGCCGCCCTTCTGGAGATGGGCATCATCCTCTGCTGCCTCTTCTTCGGATGGAAGTTCGTCTCCAGCTACAACCACGTGCTCGGCATGGGCGTGGCGCTGGGCGTGGCGGGCGCCTCCTTCGGTGTCGCCCTCTCCCTCGGGAGCGGATCCTATCCCGCCAAATACAAGGGCCTCGCCATGGGCATCGCCGGCGCCGGCAACAGCGGCACCGTGCTTGCGCTTCTGCTCGCGCCGCCCATGGCCAAACTTCACGGATGGAAGATGGTCTACGGCTTCGCCATGATCCCAATGGCCGCAGCCTTCCTCCTGCTGCTGATCTTCGCGAAAGAACCCGAAGATCGTGAGGCCAAGAAGCCCCTGATGGATTACGTCAAAATCCTCTGGAACCGGGACGCCTGGATCTTCAACCTCATCTACGCGGTCACCTTCGGCGGCTTCATCGGATTGAGCAGCTTCCTGCCCGTCTTCTTCGGCGACCAATACGGCATCCCCAAAGCATCCGTGGGCCAGTACAGCGCCGCCATCGTCGTCGTCGCGTCGGTCCTTCGCGTCGCCGGCGGCTGGCTCTCCGATCACCTGGGCGGCATCCGCCTTCTCTACTGGCTCTGCGGCATCGTCCTCGTCACGGTGGGATTGGCGGCAACGCTGCCCCCCAATCCCCTGGTCACCGTCGCCATCCTCATCGTCACCTTCGCAGCGATGGGCGCGGGTAATGGCGCGGTGTTCCAGCTGGTGCCGCTCCGCTTCCGCGGAGATACGGCCGTCGCTTCCAGCCTGATCGGTGAAGTCGGCGCCCTGGCCGGGGGCTTCCTTCCATTCTTCATGGGTCTCGGCAAACAGCACAGCTTCACTGCCTTCGGATACAACCTCGGGCAATCCTTCACACCGGGCTTCCTCTCGGGCGTGGTGCTCACTGGTCTCGCCCTCGCCGCCCTCGCCCTCGTGGACCGCCGCTGGACCACCACGTGGGTGGGCGCGCACGGCAAGGCCCTACAAGCCTTCGGCGAAGAGCGCCGCCATTCCTTCGCCTCCGACATCGATTGAACAAGGAGACCCCCATGACTTGGCTCACCCGCTGGGAACCTGAGGACGTTGGATTCTGGCAAAGCGAGGGCAGCAAGCGCGCCTGGTTTACGCTCTCGCTCACCACCTTCTCCCTCATCGCCTCCTTCGCCACCTGGTTCGTCTTCAGCGCCATCGCCGTGCGGCTTCCGAACATCGGTTTCAAGTTCACGACGACCCAGCTCTTCTGGCTCACCGCCATGCCCGGCCTCTCAGGCGGCACCCTGCGCCTCATCCACGCCTTCCTCGTACCCATCTACGGCACGCGGCTCACGGTCTCCACGGCCACCTTCCTCAAGATCTTCCCCATGCTGTGGCTCGGGTTCGCCGTGCAGAACCCCGCCACGCCCTACGCGCACTTCCTCACCATTGCCTTCCTCTGCGGCATGGGCGGCGGCGACTTCTCCTCCTACATGCCCTCCACCTCCATGTTCTTCCCCAAGCGCCTCCAGGGCACGGCCCTTGGCATCCAAGCGGGGATCGGCAACCTCGGGGTGAGCATCGTTCAATTCGTCACGCCTTGGATCGTCACCTTCCCCCTCATGAGCGCCTTCGGCGGCTCTCAGACCTTCGTGAAGGGCGCGGTGAACAGAGCCCTCTGGCTTCAGAACGCCGCCTTCTGGTACGTGCCCTATCTCGTCCTCGCGGGCGTGCTCTGCAGCCTCTTCCTGCGCAGCATTCCCGGCAAGAAGCCCGCCGTCGGAGAGATGGTGAAGAACATGACGGATAACAAGCACGCATGGTTCTGCGTCATCACCTACGTCATGACCTTCGGCAGTTTCTCGGGTCTCTCCGCCGCCTTCCCGCTCATGATCAAGTCCATCTACGGCAACTTCCCTAACGCGCCGGATCCGCTGAAGTACGCCTTCCTCGGCCCCCTCGTCGGTTCCGCAGTCCGCTTCATCGGCGGCCCGCTGGCAGACCGTTTCGGCGGGAGCATCTGGACTCAGGTTTCAGGACTGGGACTCATCGGCGGCTGCCTCGCCCTCATCTTCGGCGGCTATCTCACACCACAGAGCCTGGAGCAATTCAACGGCTTCGTCTGGATCATGCTCTTCCTCTTCCTCATGACGGGCATCGGGAACTTCGCCACCTTCCGCCAATACCCGATCATCTTCGCCTTCAACCCCCGCCAAGGCGCACAGATCCTCGGCTGGACCGGCGCCTGGGCCGCCTACGGACCGCTGATTTTCAGTTCCCTCATCGGCGCCTCCATCGCCTCCACGGGTAATGCGAAGGCTTTCTTCTGGGGCGCCCTGGTCTTCTACGCCATCGCCAGCGCCATCAACTTCTGGTTCTACACCCGCCTCAAAGGTGAGCGCTACGACTTCGGCACCTGGAAGGGCACCTGGTGGGACAAGGCCAAGGAAAGTTGGCCCGCGGCCTGAGTGGCACAAAGATTGAACCAGCACTGCGGCATCGCGTTTGACGTGGTACCGCAGTGCTGAAGAATGACGCCGAGTCTTTTCGTCCTAGGACTTGTCGTGAAGCCAACCGTAGGCGGCCACAGCGCTGGGAAGCCCAAGGGTGCTGGCGCTAAGGGCGACGACCTGCTCCAGCTCCGCGTCGGAGATGCCCATGGCCCGGGCCTTCCGCACAGAAGCGTGGACGGCGCCAGGCCGCTGGGCTCCTACGGCTACAGCCAACTTGATCAGGCGCTGAGTGTGCTCATCCAACGGACCTGCAGCCCCAGCCTCATGAATGGCATCCCAGGCCTCACCCAATTTGGGGAACCGCTCCACGAATTGAAGGTAGGGACGCGGCGCCTCTGGAAGGGATTTGGACATGACGATCCTCCGATCAATCGTGGGGCTATCCTAGCCCTCATTGAGCCTCTGCAGGCCCCAATCTCCCGTGAGCTCTTCCACCAGTTCGCGAACGGTGACGAGCTCCTTCAAACGGCCCCCATTGGCACCGCTAAAGAAGAGTCCCTTCTCGAGATCGCCCTTCCAAGCATCTGAAAGGCGATCCGCGATGCAGTAACCCGCTGCTTTGGCCCCCTCCCCTCGCCCACAGGGCTGAAGGCAGTTGGAGATGCATTTCACTTTGGGAGCGGTGCCTTCACTGATGGCTCGCTGCAACGCTGTAAACACGCCACGAGCTGGCATGCCCACAGGGGACTTCATAAATCCGATATCCGCCTCGGTCGCCTTCAGAATCACCGTCTTGAATGTCTCTGACGCATCGCATTCGAACGTGCCAATGAAGCGAGTTCCCATCTGCACGCCTGAGGCGCCCAGCGAGAGGAAGCGGCGGATATCCTCCTGATCCCAGATGCCGCCCGCCACGATGACGGGGAAGCTGCCCCATCGGTCCCGTTCCTCCAGCACCGAAGGCAGCAGCGCCTCCAGGCTGAACGCAGGGTCCGCGCATTGCTCCAGAGAGAAGCCTTGATGACCGCCAGAAAGCGGTCCTTCCAGCACCACCGCATCGGGGAGGCGATCGTATTTCCGACGCCACTGCTTGCACAACAATCCCAAGGCCCTGGCCGAGGAGACGATGGGAATCAGGGCCACGTCCTCTCGCCCCACTTGTTCGGGAAGGTTCAGCGGCAATCCTGCCCCGCTGATGACGAACTGCGCACCGGATTCCGCCGCCTCGCGTACTACGCGACCGTAGTCCTGAATGGCGCAGAGCACATTCACGCCCACCGCGCCTCGGCCTCCGCTCCGCTCCCGGGCCTCACCCAGAATGCGCGTCAGGCTCGGCGCATGGTTCAGCTGGGTGGGATCTTTGGGGCGGCCTTGGATCATGTCCACCGTGCCGTAGCGATAGCCCGTGCCGATCGCCGACACCACACCACCGCAACCTGCTCTGGCCACTGCGCCCGCCAGCCCTTCCCAAGAGACGCCCACCCCCATGCCGCCTTGAAGGATCGGATAGGTGAGCTCCAGATCTCGGATGCGCAACGATGGCAGAGGTGATTCCTCCTGCTCCAAACGCTCCGCGAAAACGCCCAAGCGCTCCCGGATTCGCGCCGTAAAACTCCCTAAACCTTCCCCGCGGAAGCAGGCCGGAGATCGGAGCTGAAGCCCAGCCACACCCTGAGCAAGATAGGCCTTCGCCTCCTGCAGCGAGTGCTCCACCGAGGCAAGCAGGGGCAAGCCCACGCGGCTGCGCCATTCCGCGATCCGACCCCCGCCGGATTCACTCTGCATCACCAGGCCCGAAGCACCTTCCTCTTCTGCGGTCTTGGCCTCCTCCCAGGAGCGCGTCAAGGCCAAGCGAGGAATGGAGCAGGTGGAGAGCCGCTTTCGCAACTCCGTTTTGAGCGACGCGCCATGCAGCAAGAAGGAGACCCCCTCCTCCTTCGCCACGTCCAAAATGCGCTCCGCTTCTCCCAGCAGGCCCTTCACGTCCAGGCCAATCCACCCGCCCTCGGCGCGCAGCGCGCGGAGCCGTGCTCGGATCTCCTCCGCATCCGGGAAGGCCGGAAGACGCAGCACGCCCAAACCTCCAGCTCGCGCCATGGCTGCCGTGAAAGCGTCTCCTCCAGGCAGCTGGAAGCCCTGCAGCAGCAGAGCCCCCGAAGGATGTCGAAGGTCGAGGCGGGCGAAGGAGCTCATGGGAATTTCCAAAAGGTGGACAGGATGGTCCGAAGGACCTCCCTTAGGGGGAAGGGAGTTCCACCGCCGGACCATCCTGCCCAGGGGGCGCCCAGATCCGGGCGAGCTTTACGGAGTCGTCACTTCGCGAGCCGCATCCTTGAAGGCCCGCATCCCTTCGCCCAGTGACTTGCCCAGCTGGGGCAGGCGCGAGGGGCCGAAGAAGAGCAGCAGGATCGCGCCGATGAGAAGCAGTTCGCCAAACCCGAGGTTGCCCATGTGAACTCCAAAGCAATGAAAGGGGGTTAGTGAAGGGGAGTGCCCTGCTCGCGCAGACTATCGAGCAGCGCCATCTCCTCTTCGGTATCGAAGTGGCGTCGGAAGTGGGCCAAGGCCATCAGCACGGCCTCGTGATCGTCGGAGCCGTAGCGGCCACGCCCCACGATGCGATCCAACTCCAGTTGGAAGGCGTGATGGGCCTTGGCGTGCTCCTTCGCCTGAGCATGGCCCGTCTTAGCCATGTACTCCTCTTCCGCGGCGATGTGCGTACGCACCAGCTCCGTGAAGGCCTTGAAGGCCGTCCCCAGCTCCTGCTCTCGCCCAGGTTTGAAGGTTTCGAGGATCCCGTAGATCTCGTTCACCTTGGCCAGCAGGCCCTTATGCTGCGCATCGAAGAGGTCCGCACCCGTGGCATAGCCTTCGTTCCACACCGTGGGGCGGGCCCGCGTAAGCCGCGACCACACGGCGAGATGCCCTAGGCCCAAGGTCAGCAGGATGCCGCCGATCTCCGCCAACCCGAAGGCCGGCGCAGCGCCTTTGGTGAGCGCAGGGAAAACCAGCAGGTGAAGATCCAGCCAATGCCCGGCGAGCAGGAAGGTGCAGGCCCAGATGAGAGTCGTCTCATTCTTCTTCGCCTCGCGGGGAAGCAGAAGGAAGAAGGGCACGACGAAGTTCAGCACAAGGTTGAGGTAGAAGACCGGCGCCCATTCGCCAAAGAGCACGGCCTTCACAGGCCCGACTTCCTCCGGAATGTTGGAGTACCAGATCAACAGGAACTGGCTCAACCAGATGTAGGCCCAAAAGCAGCTGAAGGCGAAGAGGAGCTTGCCCAGATCGTGATTGCGGGCATCCGCCACGCGAGCCACCAGCCCAAAATGACGAAGCGCGATGGCGCTCAGCGTGAGCAGCGCGATGGATTGCACGAACATCCCCGCGAATCCATAGACTGCGAAGATGGTGCTGTACCAAAGCGGTTGCACGCTCATGATCCAGTCGAAGCTGGCCAGAGCGAAGGTGGCGGCGAAGACCGCGATGAAGGGCGCTGCCAGTTTGTGCTTGGACAGCAGGGCCTTCCCAAGGGTGATCCAAATGCCAAAGAAGACGACTACGCGAAGGAAGAAGAAGGGCGCGTTTAGCCAGGCATGGCGGCCATGGACATGGTGGTTGTTCGCATATTCCGGCATGGCCCAGGGATAGACCTTGCTCGCGCCGAACCAGAGCAGCAGCATCAGCATTCCGGCATAAGGAAGGACCTTCGGCATCGCATGGAGGGGCGCCAAGATCGGATCGCCCCAACGGGCGGAGGTGAGCACTTGCACGGCGATGAGGAAGAGGGCCCCTAGGCCCACGCCCGTAAGGTTGTAGCCCGCGACGAGCAGATTTCCCCAAGCCCGATGGGGCGCCTGGCTGCCTCCGAAGAGCAGACACACCACGCCCAGGAAGATCAGGAGCGACGCGCCCCTGAAGAGGGAGCGGCCCAGGTTTTGAAGACCGGGAATTGGGTTCAGATCCGGCATGGCCTCGGGAGCGGAATGGGCGTGGCTCATGGCTTGGCTCCAGGAACGGGCGCGGCAGCGGCGCTAGCAGGTGGAGGGGCCGGCAGAGGCGCAGCTTTCTGGAGTTCGCGCAGGTGCATTACGGCGCGCCAACGGTCCTCCTGGCTCAGCTGATCCGCGAAGCCCTTCATGATCTTTTCGGGGCCGCCGAAAGTGGCCACGTGGAAGACCTGGCCGTCGCCATAGTCCCGATACTTTGGGATGAGGAGGTTGGGCGGATTGGGGAACTTCCCAATCACTGCACCGTCTCCCTTCGCCCCGAAGCCGTGGCAGGTGGCGCATACGCGATCCCACACCACCTTGCCGCGATCCAGGTTCGCTTGAGAGCCCGGAAGAGGATTGGTGAGCTCCTTCCCCGCGCGAACGGCCTCGTCCTTCCCAGGCGCGAAGGCCAAGGGTTGGAAGCCCCGGGGCGCCGTGCCCTTGGGCGGCGCTTGAAGCACCTGCCCTTTGGCCAGGACCGGATTTTCATCGTAGGCCTGGGCCGCGGTGGGATAAGTCATTCCCGCATCGAAGAGCATCACGCGCTTCGTGAAGTTGCGATTGAAGGCCATGCCCGCTCCCAGCATCAGCACGGGTGGAAGGAAGGCGGCCGCAAGCATTGCCACGGAACCCACCGGACGATCGAGAAACTTGGGCGCAGGCAGATCGCTGAAGTGGCGTTCCAGCACCACCGGATGGAAAGGGGCCAGGCCTGCGCGGACCTGTTCCAGCGTGCCTTCCTGGCCAAAGGCCGCCACGAGCCAGAACTTGTCATCGTTCACGCCGGGGAGCAGCTCCTTCAGATGCACACGGGGGCGAAGCCGACTGATGGCGAGAAAGGTGAAGACCGTTCCCAGGGCTGCGAAGAGCACGGTGAGCTCGAAGCCCACGGGAATGAAGGCGGGAATGGAAGCGAGGGGCTTACCGCCAACGTTGAGGGGATAGTCCACTACGCTCGTCCACAGCTGGAGGGCCGCCGCGCTAAGCAGGCCCAGGGCAGCGAATCCGCCGCAGACCCAAGTCAGTTTGCTAGGCCGCAGACCCAGCGCGTCATCCATGCCATGGACGGGAAAGGGCGTGTAGGTATCCAGCACCTTGAGGCCTCGGCCCCGCAGGTGCTGCACCGCTTCAAGCAGCTGATGGGGATCGGCGAAGGCGGCCTTGAAGAGAGAGAGATCAGTGGTCGCCATGCTTTAACACTCCTTTCACCTCGCTCGCCGCGATCATCGGGAGCACCCGGCAGAAGAGCAGGAAGAGCGTGAGGAAAAGTCCGAAGCTACCGATGAAGGTCGCCACCTCGTTGAAGGTAGGGGCGTACATCGTCCAGCTCGACGGCAGATAGTCGCGATGGAGGCTCGTCACGATGATGACGAAGCGCTCGAACCACATGCCGATGTTCACGAAGATGCTGAGGATGAAGAGAATCCACGGCGTCGTTCGGACCTTCTTCGACCAGAGGAAGTGGGGCGTGATCGCGTTGCAGGCCACCATGCTCCAGAAGGCCCACTTGAAAGGTCCCATGGCCCGGTTGAGGAAGACGTAACGCTCGTACTGGTTGCCGCTGTACCAGGCGATGAAGAATTCCGTCGCGTAGGCGAAGCTCACGATCATGCCGGTGGTGAGCAGGATCTTGGCCATGGCTTCGAGGTGCGTCTTGGTGATGTACTCCTCATACCCCATCACCTTGCGGGCGATGATCATGAGCGTGAGCACCATCGCGAATCCGCTGAACACGGCACCGACAACGAAGTAGGGAGGAAAGAGCGTCGCGTGCCAGCCCGGAATCACAGAGGTGGCGAAGTCCATGGACACGATGGTGTGCACGGACACCACTAGCGGCGTGGCGAGACCGGCGAGCAGTCCGTAGACCGTCTCGTAGCGGCGCCATCGGGCGTTGGAGCCGTTCCATCCCAGAGATAGGATCGAAAGCACCTTCTTCTTATGCCCCGTAGAGCGATCCCGCTGCGTCGCCAAGTCCGGCAGCAGCCCGATGTACCAGAACACGGCCGAGACGATGAAGTAGGTGCTGATGGCGAACACGTCCCAGAGCAGCGGGCTGCGGAAGTTCACCCATAGGGGACCGCGGAGGTTGGGCAGCGGAAGGGCCCAGTGGCCCACCCAGGGTCGGCCCATGTGGATGATGGGGAACATGCCCGCGCACATCACCGCGAAGATGGTCATGGCTTCCGCCGCGCGGTTGATGCTCGTACGCCAGTGCTGTCGGAAGAGAAAGAGGATGGCGCTGATCAGCGTGCCCGCGTGGCCGATACCCACCCAGAACACGAAGTTGGTGATATCGAAGGCCCAGCCCACGGTCTTGTTCAAGCCCCAGGTACCGATGCCGCGCGTGAGCGTGTTGTACACGGCCCATCCACCCAAACTGAGCATGGTGAGAGTGACGAGGATGGCCACGAACCAGGCGAGGGGCGGCCGGTTTTCCGTGGGCCGGAACACCTCCTCCGTCACCTGCGCATAGGTCTTATGACCCTCGATGAGGGGCGCGGGAAGCTCTCTATGCATGGTGGCCTCCGTGCGCGGGCGCCGATGTTTCGCTATTCCGGATCTTCGCGAGGTAGTTCACGGCAGGAGCCACACCCAACTCACCCAGCACCATGTAGCGCTTGGGATCCTTCAGCGCCTGGCTGATCTCGCTTTCAGGATCGAGCATGTCGCCGAAGAGGATGGCCATGCCCGGGCAGCTCTGCTGGCAGGCGGTCTTGCATTCGCCATCCTTCAGCTCGCGGCCCTCGTTTTTCGCCGTGGCTTTAGCCATCTGGATGCGCTGCACGCAGAAGGAGCACTTCTCCATCACGCCGCGGCTGCGCACCGTGACATCAGGGTTAAGCACCAGCTGCTCCACCGGATCCGCATGATCGTAGTTGAACCAGTTGAAGCGGCGGGTCTTGTAGGGGCAGTTGTTGGCGCAGTAGCGCGTCCCCACGCAGCGGTTGTAGACCTGCTGATTGAGGCCCTCCTCGCTATGCACCGTGGCGACGACGGGGCAGACGTTCTCGCAGGGCGCGTTATCGCACTGCTGGCACATCATGGGCTGGTGTACGACGCCGGGCTCATGCTCGTCGCCGGTGTAGTAGCGGTCGATGCGCATCCAGTGCATTTCCCGCTTGCGGCGCACTTCGTCCTTGCCGACCACGGGGATGTTGTTCTCCGCTTGGCAAGCGATGACGCAGGAGGAGCATCCGCTGCACTTCGAGAGATCGATCACCATTGCCCAGTGGTGCGGGCCTTTGGGATGACCTGCGTAGATGCTGGGCTGGACTGGGCTCCCCACACCGCCATCGATGGGGCGCGCGGACGCGGGATCTTTGAGATAGCCCGCCAAAGCGAATTCCCTGACCAGCTCGCGGCCTTCCATGAGGTGGTGATCCTGCGTACAGGCCAGCTCCGCTTTCTGAGGCGTAGGACTCACTTCCACCGGTGTGTGGTCGAAGGCGAGCCAAGGATAGGCATCCACGCCGACACCGGTGCCATGTTTGCCTGCGTGGGTACGGCCGTAGCCGAGGGCCACGGATACCGCGCGATCATGAAGGCCTGGCTGCACGACAACGGGAAGCACGAGATCGCTGGCGCCCTTGCGGCGGAGACGCACCACGTCGCCCTGCGCGAGTTTCATGCGCTCGGCCGATGCCGGGCTCACCATCGCGTAGTTATCCCAAGTGATCTTCGTGATGGGATCAGGAAGCTCCTGCAGCCAGGGATTGAAGGCGTGACGACCCTCCTGGATGCCTCCCTTGGCGTAGAGCCGGAGTTCGAACTCGCCGTTCTCAACCTTGCGGGCCGCCCATTCCGATTGGGTACGGGCGCGATCTTCGCGGTAGGTGGGCGCCGACATGGCGACGTCCACATCCACGAATCCCTTTTGAAGCAGCTCGTTCCAGAAGGCGTCGAAATTGGCGAAACCCTTAGCCTTGGGTGCCACTTCGGTTTGGAATCCGCCCTTCACCCACTCCAAGGCAGAGACGGGCGCGCCAGCCCACATCAGCAAGCTTTCGCAGGCTTCGCGGGTCTGGAAAAGAGGATTGAGCAGAGGTTGGCCCAGACGGTAGCGGCCACGCACAGGCTCCGCATCGCGCCAACCTTCGAGGCCATGGTGGTCGGGCGCCACGTGCGTGCAAAGCATCGTTGTCTCATCCGGCATGGTGCCGAGCGACACGCGAAGGCCGACTTTCGCGAAGGCCTCCTTGAAGCCGAAGGCGGAGAGCTCATAGATGGGATTGGCCTCCATCACGACCAGCGCATCCACTTGCCCTTCCTTCATCTCTTGGATGAGGCCGAGCACCGCCTGATCATCGCCTTGCTTTTGAGGCGAGGGGCGCGCGAGGTCGAGGGTCGTCCCTTCGTTGCCGAGGGCCTTGTTCAAGCGGGCAGCGAAGATCTGGGCATGCACATCGTTCAAGCCGCACAGCACGAGGCTGCGCCCTTCGGCGTGTTCCAAGGCCTTCGCCAGGGCATGGACCTTCTCCTTTGCCTTGGTCTCCAGGCCTCGGACGGGACTTCCCCCCTCCACCGCGCAAGCCAGGTGCTCAAGGAAGGCAGCGGCTTCGGAGGGCGCCACACGGATGCGCTCATCGGCGTTGGAACCAGACAGCGTCATGCCGCTTTCCACCTGGATGTGGCGGCTCATCTTGGCGTCGGGCTTGCGGCGGGATGCGTAGGCGCGGCCAAAGGCCGCGGGATTGATCCAGGAACCGAGGAAATCCGCTTCGATGGCGACGATGAGATCTGCCTGCTCAATCTGGTAGGCCGGGATCAGACGTTGGCCGTGGGTCCGCTCGTAGGCCTCGGCCAACGCGGATTGACTGAGCGCGTCGTAAACGACGTGCTTGCCATCCTTGAACCCGCCCAGGAATTTCTCCACAGCGCGGCGCTGACTGGGGCCAAGGCTTCCGCTGAGGAAGCGCACTTTCCCACCCTTTAGGGCAGAAAATCGGCCGAGGAGATCCCGATCCAGATCTGCCCAGTGGGCCTCAGATCCGGCCTTCAGCGGTCCGCGCAAACGGCCGCCATCAAAGAGGCCGCGCACTTGGGCCTGGCCCACAGCGCAGAGCGCGCCATGGTTCAGCGAATCCTCCGGATTGCCTTCCAGCTTGATGGGACGACCATCGCGCACCTTGGCCACCACACCGCAGCCCGCGGAACATCCGGAGCAAAGGGAGGCGTACCAAAGGTCCACGCCGGGCGTGATGCCTTCCCGGCCTTCGATGTACGCCAGGGCCTTTTCGGCCTTCTTGGTATCGCAGCCCGCGGCGAGGCTCACAGCGAAGCCGAGGCCCGACCAGCGGAAGAAGTCGCGACGGCTCAGCTGGCGAACGCCGGTGCCGACGGGCAGCTCCTCGGGGAATTCGTCCTGACGCTGATCGGGCGTCTTCTTGGAGTGGATGCTCTTCCAGAATCGCACGGCGTCCTCGCTAGTAATGGCAGGCGGAGCAGTCGGTTGGCGCGGCGGGCCGCTTCCCTTCCACAAGCCGCTTCTGGTTCTGTTCGCGGTGGCAGGCCAGGCATTCGCCCATGAAATGGGCCTTGGCCTGCTCCACCGTATCCATGGCTTGAATCTCGCCGTGGCAGCTTTGGCATGCCACGCCGGAGTTCACGTGCCGGCTGTGGTTGAAGAACACAAAGGAAGGCAGTCGGTGGATGCGCGTCCACTCGATGGGACGGCCTTCGGCCACCGCCTTGTGGATCTTTGCGATCTCGGGGCTCGGCTGCTTGGTGTTCGGCGTGTTCTTGATTTGCTCGTGGCACTTCAAGCAGGTGGTCGCAGGCGGGATGGCCGCGTGGCGGCCCTTCTCCGCGCCGGTGTGGCAGAACTGGCAATCAATCTTGTTTTCGCCGGCGTGCACCTGGTGGGAGTAGTGGATGGGTTGGGCGGGCTTGTACCCGCTGTTATCCCCGGGGAGTCGTGCATCCAGGGAGGCCATCAGCACCAAGGCGGAAAGCGCGGTGCTGACGAAACCCGTGAGCAGGACGGTTCGCATCTGCATCGTGGGCTCCTAGTGGTCGAGTCGGCGCGCAGGGCGGCGGTTCCAGATCACCAGTTGGGGCGTGCGCCAGAGGTAATGGAGGGGCACCACCAGGAAGTGCACGAGGCGGGTGAAGGGGATGAGCCCGATGATGGTGAAGGCCGACAACATGTGGATCTTCGGTCCGATGGGAAGGCTCAGCACGTACTGGGGCTTGGGATTAAAGAAGAAGAGGCTCTGCAGGTAGGGCGCCGCGTTGGTGGCGTACCAGGAGGATCCCCAGCGGTAGCGCAGGGCCGTATCGATGCCCGAGGTCACTTGGACCAGGAGCAGCACGAGGATGATCACGTCCATGGGCGTAGTCACCACCTTGATGCGCGGGTGGGAAAGGCGACGCACCAGCAGTCCCACGATGCCCAGCAGCGCGAGCATCGCCATGGTCAAACCCGTCGCTTCCAAAAGGAAGAGCCGTACGGGCTGCGCATTCCAGGCCAGGATCGCGCTCGGCATGAGGAAGGCAATGAAATGGCCCAGCAGGACGATGATGATGCCCCAGTGCCAGAGATTGCTCCCCCAGTAGAGCTGATCGTTCTCCAGGAATTGGCTGGAGAGGCTGCTGAAGGAAAAGGGCGTGTAGCGGTAGCGGATGATGCTCACAAGCACCGCCAGCACCATCATCAGGTAAGGGTATCCGACAAAGAGGAAGGTGTTAGTGAGCATGGGGAGCCTCCTTCCCGTTCAGTGCGGAGTGGGAGCAAGTGCAGTCGTGGTCTTTGGATCCGCAGGATTCGGAGGACGCAGGAGCCGCGCCTTCGCCTGGCGCAAGCTCCTTCAGCAGGAGCGCGAGGGATTCCAGAAGGTGGGCGTAGGGACCTGCGCCTTCTCCGATGGCGCCGCGGATGTTCGCCAAGGCGGGGGTGATGCAATCCCGAACCAGATCCTGAGCGTCTTCCTGACCCAGCTTCGGCACCAGCCTCAGAAGCGTCGGAAGGAAATCCGGAAGCGAGCTGCCCTCTTCCACACCGTGTTGACGCAGCGATTCGCGCATATTGGCCATGAAGGAGCCGCGCTTATAACTTTCCCCGAAGAGATGCCAACCAATTTCTAATGTGCAGCTCGGATTCAAATCGAAGGTACGGGTATAGGCCTCTTCCAGTTCGGCGGAAGAAGTCAGTTGGGCATCCAGGGCAAAGGCTTCGAGGAGATCCAGCCAAATCTCAGCGTTCCATTTGAGCTCATCCGCCAGATGCATGGCCATCGGGGCCAGATTCCCGTTGGGATACTCCAGCAGTTCTGCAAAGCGGGGAAGAATCTTCAGCGTGGGCTTCATCACAGCCCCCGCTCAGGTGCTTCACGGAAGCCGATACCCGCAAGGCCTTTGTTCTCAAGAGGGTTCTTCAGAGCTTCGATGGCCATTTCGCGATGACTCGGCGGAATGACGAAGCGCTGATCGAAGGTGGGCAAGGAGGTGAGGGCATAGATCTCCTCGGCCTGCTCCGGTGAGCAACCCGCTTCGGCCAGAGCCTTCTTCGCCACATCGAGATCGATATCTCCGACCGTCAGGGCGCGACGCCAGGTGCGAACGGCCAGCTGCTTCTTCAGGGCGTAGCGCACAGGACCTTCCTGCCCTGCGCCAAAGAGCGAGGCGAGGTATTCCATGGGCATGCGGGCCTTCTCCAGCGGCGCGAAGAGGTCTTCCACGTTGTTGGCCAACGTGCCGTCTTCCTGCGTGGAGGTGACGGGTGCCAACGCGGGAACGTAGAACAGCATGGGGAAGGTGCGGTATTCGAGGTGCGGCGCCAACGCGAGGCCCCAGTTCCTGACGAACTTGTAGACGGGGCTCTTCTGAGCGGATTTGATGACGTCGTCGCCGATGCCATTGGCCTTGGCGGAGGCGATCACTTCGGGGTTGAAGGGATCGGCGATGATGTCGCGGTTGGCATCCACCAGCTCCGCATCCGGACGGAGGCCCGCCTCCTTGATCTTGTCGGCGTCGTAGAGGAGCACGCCCATGTAGCGGATGCGACCCACGCAGGAGTGGAAGCAGGCGGGCGCCTGACCCGTCTCCACGCGGGGGTAGCACAGCAGGCACTTCTCGCTCTTGCCCGTGTTCCAGTTGTAGAAGACCTTCTTATAGGGACAGGCCGAGACGCAAAAGCGCCACCCGCGGCAGACCTCCTGGTTCACCAGCACGATGCCGTTCCCACCCCGCTTGTAGAGCCCGCCGCTGGGGGCACTGGCCCCCGCGG
>JACXTT010002244.1_pt1 | contig 30904 bp, 28 predicted proteins | sample 9270951 | NCBI WGS metagenome assembly JACXTT01 (sample SAMN15532306, study PRJNA645909) | rock metagenome | isolation source: weathered quartz diorite | place: Puerto Rico | collected 2017-06-21 | reverse complement strand
AGCCGCAGGCGAAAGCGCCAGCGGCCACCTCCCGGCGCCCGGCGCCGAAGCCGCGACGCCCTCGGAAGGCAGCCTGTACCAAGCCCCGGAGAGAAGCACCCACACCCCTCCGTTGTCATGGCCGGGTCAAGTCGCTCAAGCCCGGGCATGACGCAAGAGTCAGGAACAGCGAGACTTGGCCTTACCATCGTCCCTGCAGACGGAGGCTCTCGATGAGGTCGCCGCGAAACATGTGCTGACCTGCTTTGCAGATCGACCCAGACCTTTCCGCCCATGTCGCGCCACCTCCGGCCGAAGGCATAGTCCTCCGACAGATAGCGGCCGGAATCTGGATCGACCATGCAATCGAAGAACCGCCAGTGCAAATGCGCCTGCGGGTGGTTTGACGGCCCGTCCGGCACGTAATTGAGCTCGGGATAGTGTTTCATCATCCGCGTGAAGACATCGCGTCTAATGGCCATGAAGCCGGTCGGGGCCTCGGCCACCTCGACGAACCCATCGGCGTCGGCGAACTTACCGACCGGAGCGTTTCCGTGGCCGATCGGATTGAAGGGATAATCGGCGTAGCGAGTCTCGAATTCTTGGAGCGTCGTCCCGGCGGGCAACCCGGCTTCCGGCCAATTGAATCGTTTCATCGGATAGACGCCGGCGGCGATGTCGCGATCGGCAAGGAGCAGGCGGCATGCCGATTGCGGCGTGAAAACGATGTCGGAATCGATCCAGAACAAATGAGTGAGCGATTCGTCGGATAAGAACTTGATGACAATCTTGTTGCGGGTGATGAGGCTCTCCGAATGCATGTGGAGGATACATTCGAGCCCGAAACGCGCGCTGTGCAGGGTCAGTTCGAAAATGCTCGTCACATAGTTCATGCTGACCGCAGAGATATAGCACGGCGTCGCAAACATGACCTTCATCGATTTAAGTGCGGAATCCGGAAGCATGGCTCGCATTATCGCGTTTCTTTCCCGTTACCCTACTGGATTTGTACGGCCGGCAGAAATTTAAATGTAAATTTCTGGTCTCTTCCTTTACCTCCACGATTGGCTTGGAAGGCCGAAAGCATTGCAACGAAGCAAGAAACCGTCCGAGAGCAGTCGCGATCGCCTCGCTTTGGTGCGCGCGCGCATCGCGCTCGCGGCGCGCGATGCCGGACGCTTGGCGCAGTCGGTAACCCTCGTCTGCGTCACAAAAACTTTTGCGGCGGAAGAGATCGAGCCGGTGATCGGGGCCGGAGAGCGCGCCTTTGGCGAGAACCGGGTGCAGGAAGCCCTGGCCAAGTGGCCGAAGCTTAGAGAAGCGCACCCGGACATAGAACTTCATCTCATCGGCCCGTTGCAATCGAACAAGGCGCGCGAGGCCGTCGCCCTTTTCGATGTGATCGAGACGGTCGACCGCGAAAAAATTGCCAAGGCGCTTGCCGATGAGGTGCAGAAAACCTCCCGCCATCCAAAGCTCTTTGTTCAGGTCAACACCGGCGCCGAGCCGCAAAAGGCAGGCATTCTGCCGCAGGAGGCCGACGCTTTTATTGCCAGCTGCCGCAAAAATTATGGTCTCGAAATCTCTGGGCTCATGTGCATCCCGCCCCTCGATGAGCAAGCCTCGCCGCATTTTGCTTTCTTAAACCTCATCGCGGCGCGCAATGGGATAAGGGAACTTTCTATGGGCATGAGCAATGATTTCGAGCTCGCCATAGAGCTTGGCGCGACCCATGTTAGGATAGGGAGCGCGATTTTTGGCGCCCGTTGAGGGAAAAGAGGATGGCGAGCAGGCAAGCTCATTGGGACAATATTTATGCGGCCAAACTTGAGAGCGAGGTTAGCTAGTATCAGGAGATTCCGGCGGTCTCGCTCGAACTCATCCGGGCAGCGGGGATGCCGAAAGGGGCTGCGATCATCGACATCGGCGGCGGTGCTTCGCGGCTGGCCGGAGCCCTCTTGGCCGAACGATTTTGCGATCTGACCGTCCTCGACATTTCGGTAAAGGCGCTTGCCGCCGCCAAAGCGCGGCTTGGGCCAAAAGCCGCCAAAGTGACGTGGATCGGCGCCGATGTGACCGCCTGGGAACCGGCTCGCACATACGATCTCTGGCATGACCGGGCGGCCTTTCATTTCCTGACCGAGGCTGAAGGCCGCCAAGCCTATGCGGCGCGTATAATGCAGGCCCTGCGCCCCGGCGGCCATGTCGTCATCGGCACATTCGCGCCCGACGGGCCGGAAAGGTGCAGCGGCCTTCCGGTGATGCGGCACGATGCCGCTTCGATCGGCGCCGTTCTCGGAGAAGACTTCGCGCTGATCGACTCCCGCCGCCATGACCATGTGACGCCAGCAGGCAGGATCCAGCGATTTCAATTCAGCCTGTTCCGCCGCAAGCCGGTTGACACGGTGCCGGATTCTGGTTTAAAATATAAACTAGTTGAAAATCTAGGCTGATCGGAAATGATGACCATCGGAGCTTTCGAGGCAAAGACCCATTTGTCCTCCTTGCTCGACAAGGTCGCTGCGGGAGAGGAAATCGTCATAACGAAGCATGGCAAACCCGTTGCCCGGCTCATAGGGGCGCAAACCATCGACCGCGTGCGGGCGAATGAGATTTTCGAGAGGCTGAAGGCCCTGCGCAAGGGCACCACTTTGGGCGGTCTTTCGTTGAAAGAGCTTCGGGACCAGGGCCGCCGATGAACGGCGCCGTTATTGATTCGTCTATCGCCTTGTCCTGGTGTTTTGAGGATGAGGCTTCGACCGAAACGGATGCGCTGTTCGAACGCGTTTGCGAAGAAGGCGCGATTGCTCCCGGGCTGTGGCCTTTGGAGGTCAGCAATGTCTTGCTGCAGGCTCACAGGCGCGGCCGGATAAGCGCAGGCGACATGGCCCTGCGGCTCGAACTCATCGCGGGGCTACCGGTGGCAATCGATCCGGAGACGGCGGCTCGGGCATGGCGCGAGATTTTGGTGACCGCACGCGAGACAGGGCTTAGCAGCTATGACGCGGCATATCTTGAACTCGCAGTGCGGCGCGGCTTGCCGCTTTTGACCAAGGATAGCGCACTTGCGAGCGCCGCGCTGCGGCTCGCCGTTACCGTGCTTCCGTGAGGGAGCTGGGGCTTCCGGCGGCTCCATCCGGTTCGCCGCGCCCGCCGGCGATACGGTAAGATTCTCCCCGAAACTCGCGCGATTTTTGTCCGCAGCCGGTCTGGAGCCGAAGCCAACAAGCGCTGCCCCAGGAAAAGGCCGAACTTGCGCGGGATGGCCAACCGAGGCATGATTGACGCAAAGCGGCGCTCTTCCGCGGGATGTGACACAAGGGGGATGTTATGAAATCGGCGATTTTATTCGTTTTTATTGCGCTGTGCAGCGTCTCCACCGCATATGCGCTCGACGGCCCGGCTCTCGAGAAAGCCCGCGAGATGGCGCTTTTGTGCCAGGTCCTAAATGGCGCGGGGACAGGGGATCCGCCAACGCAAATCCCGGAGAAGGACAAGACTATCGCTGCGGACAACGGCAGCGCCAATTGGGTGCTCGACAGGGAAGGCGTGGACAAAGACAACCTTAAAAAATTCTGGGGGTTCGAGCGATACGGCAATCGATGGGCGGCGTACAAGAAGGAAGGCGGAACGGGTAACCCTGTGTATGCGATCGTCGTTCGCGGGACGATCTATGATAAACAAAGCATCATGCAGGACGTCTTGGCCCTGACGAGCCGGGCGGATCATGTGTGGTTCCCGGACAAAGACGGAAAGTGGCACGACGTCCAGCTTGCCGGGAGCGGCGATGCGGCTGTGCATATAGGCTTCGCTTACGGCCTTGTCGACGTGCTGTTCCACAAAGGGCAGGGCTTGGTTGGCTATCTGAAGAGCCTGCCCGACGGCAGCGAAATATACGTTACGGGGCACAGCCAGGGTGCGGCGATCGCAACCCTGTTGCATGCGTTTTTGCATCACAGCGGCAGCGCCGCGAATCAGCCCTACGGACTCGCCGGCAAGCATTTCAAGTTGCGGTCCTATTTTTTTGCGCAGCCAAAGCCAGGCGATTGGCAATTCGCCATGGATTTCGCAAGAGGAATATATCGCCCCAACAACGATGAATACGCATATGTCATCAACAACCCCAACGACTGGGTTCCCCAAGTCCCCCTTTCAATCGAGTGGCCTTCGGAAGGGCTTCAAGTTATCGTCGGGAACCTTAAACCCGATACAAATGATCCCCATTTGAACCGTTCTATACGTGCGGCACAGTATTATACTTATTCTTTAAGTAGACTGAGACAAACCGTGGCGGATTTTTTAAGGGCTTCACAGACCATCCGTGATTACGTTCAAGGGGCAAGTGTCAATCTAAGCGGCGTGCGCCAGAAACTGGAGAACATTTTTGGTTCAGAGGCGCCACTGCAGAAAAAATTCGAAGATGCAGTTTCCACTTTGCAGGGCACCGCAAGTGATTTGAAAGGTGGTCAATTTGAGAGGTTTGACGATTTAGATCCGGTATATTTCACTGCTGGCGGCAGCCAAGACCGTCCTGAGCAAGAAATTGCCGCTGGCAACTCAACGACCTATGTGCCGGTTGGGGTGCTCGTGAGTCTTCCCTTGTGCAGTAAACGAAACAGCGACGATTGGTTCTTAGAGCATCATCTGGCGACCTATCTCGACTTGATGAGTCCTCAAAACCAGAAGGATCCCGAAACACTCAACAATTCCTGTGTGCTCTCGCATTGATAACAGGCGGCACAGCGGCTGCGCCTCGGCTTGAAATCTCGGGATGCGGAAGCGGCGCCCGAAAAAGGAATCGGCCGCACCTAGCGATACCCAAACTGTCTTAATGGAAACCTCCAAGGTTTGTTTCCTGGCAGCCACAATTCGGACCAGCGCATTTCGTTCCGGCTCTCCCGCAAATTTTCAGGCGCAAGCAAAGGCTTGACCTCGAGCCCGGCCATGGGACATATTGCATTGCAACACCCCTTCACGGCGGGCAAAGCGGCCAATGGCGTCCACCCCTCCCTTCAAAAGCAACAAGCCGGCTCCCTCCGGAAAAATTGGCATTCTGCTTGTTAACCTCGGCACGCCCGATGCCCCTGATTTTTGGCGGGTGCGCGAATACCTCGACGAGTTTCTGTCCGATCCTCGCGTGATCGAGACTCCGCGGCTTTTTTGGTGGCCGGTCTTAAATTTATTTATCTTGAGCGCGCGCCCAGGCCGGGTCGCCAAGCATTATGCCGCGATTTGGAATGAGGAGACCGGCGAAGGCCCGCTGAAGGCGATCACCCGTTCGCAGGCCGAAAAGCTCGCGGCATGGATCGCGGCGGGCGGACTTGACCCGAAGGCAAGGCAAACGGCGGCCGAAAGATTCTTCATTGCTTGGGCGATGCGCTACCGCAAGCCGGATATCGCAGACGGCATTTTGGCGCTGAAGGAGCATGGCTGCGCGCGGATCCTCGTTTTGCCGCTTTATCCGCAATATGCGGCCGCCACGGTGGCGAGCGTCGCCGACAAGGTTTTCGATACGCTCAAAGCGATGCGATGGCAGCCTGCGGTGCGCTTTGCGCCGCCCTATTTCGGTGATCGGACCTATATCGATCTCTTGGCGACATCTATTCGCGCCGGGATCGCCCGGCTCAAATTCGTTCCAGACAACATCTTGGTCTCGTTCCACGGCCTGCCAAAAGATTCCGTTGCCAAAGGCGATCCGTATTACGATCAATGTCTCGAAACCTGGCGGCTGCTCCGCGAGGAGCTGCGGCTCAGCGCCAGCCAATGTCCGGTCGGCTTCCAATCGCGCTTCGGGCGGGCGGAATGGCTGCAGCCCTATACGACGGATAAAATCAAGAGCCTAGGTGGGCAAGGCGCCAAGGGATTGGCGGTGGTGGCGCCAGGTTTTTCCGCCGATTGCCTCGAGACGCTCTATGAGATCGGCGTCGAATGCCATGAAATTTTTCTCAAGGCTGGGGGAGAGAATTTTGCCTTGATCCCTTGCCTCAATGACAGCGAGGCCGGAATGATGCTGATCCAGGAACTCGTTTCGCGTGAGCTTAAGGGCTGGGTCTAAACTGGATCACGGACTCAAGAGATCGCGGCGGACTTGATCACGCTTATGTCATTTTCGGCGATGCTGCTGCGGACGGCGTTGATTGAGCCAGCGTGGTCGAAAGGCCGGCAGGCGTCCTCGATGATCCAAACCGCAAACCCAAGCCGTTTTGCATCCTCGGCCGAGAACAGCACGCAATATTCGAGCGAAAGCCCGGCAATGAAGACGCGGGCGAGACCGCTCTCGCGCAAATAGCCGGCTAGCCCCGTCGGCGTCTTTCGGTCATTCTCGAAAAAAGCCGAATAAGAGTCGATTTGCGCCCGATAACCCTTGCGCAGAATGAGCGCCGCGTGGGGGATATCTAAATCCTTGTGCAACTCTGCTCCGGGCGTTCCTTGAACGCAATGGTCAGGCCAGAGCGTTTGCCTACCGTAGCTTACCTCGACGGTCTCATAAGGAAGGCGCCCGATATGCGAGGAAGCGAAAGAAATATGCCGTGGCGGATGCCAGTCCTGGGTCAGAACGACATGTTCGAAACGGCGGGCGAGCTTGTTGATTGGCGCAAGAACTTCGCCGCCATGCGGCACGGGAAAGTGACCGCCAGGACAAAAATCGTTCTGGACATCGACGGCAATAAAGACGTCGTTTGTGGTTATAGTGAAGGCGCTTGCCATGGAATATTGCTGCCGCCCGTATTTCTTTATCCAATATTTCGGAGCCGTGCCCGGCCATGTCAAATTTTGCCGTGCGGGGGCTGGTATGGCTTGAGCCTATCCCAAAAGGGCAACGAGAATTTCGCCTGACGGTTCCGCGGATGTTTTGCACTCCGGTAGCCACTGCGCCTACGCCAGCTCCCAGAATTGTGGCGCTGCAACGCAGCGCGGGTTGAACGATCGAGAAATGCCGCAAACTATTCTTGCGCGCACCTTTCAACGGGTGCATTCTCAAGCGGCAATTCGCTTGCTTGAAGACGGACGCCACGGCGCGGGTCTTTAAGGGCGGACCTCAATCGATGACAAAGGCAAGAAGGGATTGCCACAATGATTGTCGCACGCATACTTGCGGCAAAGGGACGGGACGTTGTAACCACCGAGCCGCAAAGGACATTGGCCGAAGCAGCCGCGCTATTGACAGCGCGGAAAATTGGCGCGGCCGTCGTGACCGATCCGCAGGGCTATATCCTCGGAATATTGTCGGAACGGGATATACTTCGCGCGGTCGGCAAAGGCGGCGCGGGGGCGCTTCGGGATACCGTGTCGAGACATATGACGGAAGAGGTGTTGACCACGCATGAAAATGAAACCATCGACCGGACCATGGAGAAAATGACCAACCGCCGCTGCCGTCACCTTCCTGTTGTCGAAGACGGGAAGCTGGCCGGCATTGTGTCGATTGGCGACGTGGTGAAGTACCGGCTCGAGGAATTGGAGCACGAGCACCGCGCAATGCGGGAATATATCGCCACCGCGTAAGGGGGCGGCCGAAGCCTATCGCGGCGCCGCCGTGCCTTCGAACGGCATTGCCAGCGCAATGTCTTCGACGATGCTCGGCATGGCTCTGCGCGCCGCGTCGCGGCCGGCGGCGATAAGCTCGTCGGCACGGTGAAAATCGAAAAGGCCAATTTTTCCGAGCCGCGCGGTGATGAGGACATCCGGCGGATCGCCGGCAAGGCGCGAGCGCGAAATCCTGCTTTGCGCGATATTGAAGGCATCCATCATGGCGTTGGCGATCCCTGGCGCGCCATCTTCCCGCTTGCCGAACACCCGGCGCAAATTGCCGCTGACGCCATCGAAAATACGCGCGCTCAGCGTTCTGGATTCATCCGGCACGCCGAAATCGTAATTGTCGAGCGTCGGTTCTATCGACTGGGGATCGTGAATGGTTGTCCCGCGATAGGTTTGATCACTGACGAGATTGACGGCGAGCACGATCTCCGCGCCGAGTGCCCGGCAGAGAGTGACCGGGATAGGATTGACGAGCGCGCCATCGAAGAGCCAGCGCCCGTTGATGTGCACAGGTTCGAAAATGCCAGGCAGGGTGTAGGAGGCGCGGATGGCGTCGGAAAGGTTGCCCTTGGTTAGCCACACTTCGTGACCCGAGCCGAATTCGGTTGCGACCGTTCCGAACTTCTTTTCGAGGCCATCAAAACTCAGACCGGAAAATTCCTTTTCCAGCTCCCGACGCAGCTTATCGCCGCCGAGAAAGCTCACCCCCGACAAAGAGACGTCCATCATGCTCATGACACGCCTTTTCGTCAGGCTGCAAGCAAACGCCTCCATCCCCGCAAGCTTGCCGGCTGCATAGGCGCCCCCGACCACCGCCCCAATCGATGTTCCGGCGACGACCTCAGGGTCAATCTCCTGAGCAAGGAGCTCGAGCAAGACGCCAATGTGCGCCCAGCCGCGCGCCGCGCCCGCGCCAAGTGCGATGCCTAGCTTTGGCTTGCGCGTAGCCCGGGTTTTGGCGACTTTTTGGTTCATCTCACTACTACTGATGCTCTTGGTGAAAAAAGGTATGTGGTTCACTTGATCTTATCCTAAGCTAAATACCCATGCCTAAACAGCCATGGTCCAGTCGAGCTGCCAATCCGTACTTTGGTTCGATCAGAAACGTCGTACAATGCTCAGGATTGTCTCGCTGGTTGATTGAAAATGCCTAAAGGTTATATGGATGTTCATCTCGAATACGTGAATTTGACAAAACAGACACAGATTTTTTTGAGCAGTTGCAACAATATCGATCAGCCAATCCGCGTCCCTTTGCATGCTTGGCTTTCGATCTTACATCGGGGGCGATTCAGTCGAATACAAGCCTGTCAGAATCGCGGCCGAGCGCAATCTTACGGTAAAAGCAGGAACGCCGTCCGGTGTGGCAGGCGCCGCCGTCGCCGCCGGGTTCGACGGTCAATAACAGAGCATCCTGGTCGCAATCTGTCCTGATCTCCGTGACTTTTTGGGTTTGGCCCGAAGCATCCCCTTTGCGCCAAAGGGTCTGGCGCGAGCGCGACCAATAATGCGCGAAGCCGGTCTCGATCGTCAGACGCAAAGCCTCTTTATTCATATAGGCAAGCATGAGGATTTGCCCGTCGGTGGCATCGCGCGTCACGCAAACGATGAGCCCATTGGCATCAAAGCGAGGCGCAAACGTCTCGCCTTCTTCCAATTCGCGCTGCGTGGGCATGGACGTCATGCCTGAATTCCGCGCCGGCTTACGCTGCTTTTGGTGCAAATTCCGGACCGGATGGATCCGGCCCCGCCAAGGCACACCGATCCGGGAGGGGGGCAGCCGTCATTTGCTGTTGCGCAACATGGTCAAGAACCGAAGCTGTTCGGGGGGGTCGTCGCGAAATATGCCGGTGAATTGCGTCGTGACCGTCTCCGAGCCATGTTTGCGAACGCCGCGCATGGACATGCACATGTGCTGGGCTTCGAGCATCAGGGCGCAGCCCCGCGGGCGCAGATGCTGGTCGATTGCGCCTATGATCTGTGCGGTCAGTGCCTCTTGGGTCTGCAACCGCCTGGCATAAATATCGACTAACCGCGCGAGTTTCGAAAGGCCGACCACGCCGACGTCCGACGGATAATAGGCGACATGGGCGGAACCGAAAAAGGGCGCCATATGATGCTCGCAATGGGAGGAAAACGGAATCTCCCGGACGAGGACCATATCGTCGTAGCCGCGCACTTCCTCGAAGACGCGGCTTAACACATGCCCCGCATCTTGCTGGTAGCCGGAAAAAAGCTCTTCATAGGCCCTGACCACACGTTTCGGCGTGTCGCGCAATCCCTCGCGCGAGGGATCGTCGCCCGCCCAGCGCAAAAGCACACGGACAGCGGCCTCGGCTTCTTCGCGGGATGGGCGCGGGAGCGGCGGGACATTGGTTTGCGGCTGGGGACGTTCAAGCAAGGACTTAACCACGGCATCCATGTGGCGCCTCCACTAATAAAGACTAAATGAGCGTCCTTCACCTTAAGCTCCCTATGGTAAGAGCACCGGACGGACGGTTGGCCGGGGAGTTTCGCGCCGAGATTCGCCAGATCTCCTTCGCCAAACCCCGCTTTCCTATATAGGATGCGTATCCTGCCGTCACCTGGACGAAGATGCCGAGCGAAGCGAATTTTTCCCAAGTCTATAGCTACCGGATTCTCGATCTGGCGGCCAATATGCCGCGGCGGGGGCGGCTTCCGGCGCCCGGAGCTTCGGCAAAAGCCCATTCGAAGCTCTGCGGTTCGACGGTCATCGTCGATCTTGTCATGGAAGACGGGCGAGTGGTCGATTTCGCGCAGGAGGTCAAGGCGTGCGCCTTGGGCCAGGCCGCGGCCTCGATCATGGCACGGAATGTGATTGGCTCGAGCGGGGCGGAACTGCGCGCCTTGCGCGATCAGGTACGCGCCATGCTCAAAGAAAATGGACCGCCGCCGCAGGGCAAATGGGCGGAAATCGCGCTCTTGGAGCCGGTGCGCGAATATAAGGCCAGGCAAGCCTCCACTCTTTTGACCTTTGACGCGACGGTCGATTGCATAAACCAGCTGGAGGCCGCGGGCAGGGGACCAGCCCCAAGCCCGCTATCCACTGGGCGACGATGACGCCTGGGTTCAAGGAGCTCACTCACACGAAAACCATCCCGGGCGCGGGCTCTCCGAGAGAGCTGGTCGGGCAGTCTCGCTAGCGCAACTCGATGCCGGAACCGCAGCAGTCGAAAGCAGAATTTGTGCAGGTTTCATTGTTATCCCCAAAGTGCGGTTAATTTTTTGGCGCTTAGCCTGTGCGATCCGGCGGCGGTCTTTTGCCGCCCATGGCCCATCCGGCGAGCGCCGTTAACTATGCCATAAATCGCCGCCATCTAAAGGCCATGTTTCAGGCAAATTTTCGCCTCATTTGCCCGCCCGGCCGGCGGGAGCACGTTCGGCGGGAATCGCGCCCTTTCGGGACATATCTTCGCTCTATTGGCTGGTATAATTTGCCTTTGCTCTCGACAGGAGAAAGCGGCCATGCGCCGGCTTATTGGCCACGCCATCGTCTGCCTCGCGGCGCCGCTTATTGCAGGTGTTGCCGGGCCAGCGAGCGCGATGCGCCGGCAGGACACAACCAGGATTGAAATTGTGGAGTCGCGTCCCGTGGGGACGCCCCTCATGGCGATCGTGTCGCTCAGCAACCAAAAGATCACGATCTATGATGCCGAGGGTTTTGCCATGCGCGCGCCGGTCTCGAGCGGCCAACCGGGATATGAGACGCCCGCCGGCATCTACAGCGTCCTGCAAAAGGAGGAGGAGCACACCTCGAACCTTTACGACGACGCCTCCATGCCTTTCATGCATCGCATCACCTGGTCGGGCATCGCGCTCCATGCGGGCGTGCTGCCCGGATACCCCGCCTCCCACGGCTGCGTGCGCATGCCTTATGAGTTTGCGGAACGGCTCTTCGATATAACGAAAATCGGCATGCGGGTAATCGTGGCGCGTGGCGACGTCCGCCCGGAAGAAATCGCCCACCCCGCGCTTTTCAAGCCAAAACCGGTGCGCGGCGACCTTGCGGCGAGCGCTCTCGCCGCGCATTGGGCCAACATTCGCGCGGACGGCGAGCCGGTGCCGCAAGACGCACCGTCTCCAGTGAGCCCGGCAGAGCCGCTCGTGATGTTGAAGGCGATCGCCGAAGCAAAAACGCTAGAGGCGAATACCGCGGCAGTCAAGGCGGAGCAGGCGAGGCAGACCGCGGCGCGATTGACCATGGATGCGCTGCGGCTGACGCGCGCGGCGGAGATCGCGAAAAACCGGGCGGAGGCGCAGCTCAGGGAAGCCGAGGGCCCGCTTGAGGCCGCAACCGCGCCTTCGGAGATCGAGCGGGCCGGGGCGGGGAAAACCGAAGCGCTTGCGGCGCTAGAAAGCGCGCAGGCGCAGCTTTCTGCCGCCAAGGCAGAAGGACAAGCGAAGGCGGATGCCGCTTCCCGCGCACGCGAAGACGCAAGAGCGGCCGAAGCCGAAAGAATTGCGGCTTTGAAGGATTCGCAGGCGCTCGCGCGCGTGACGGCGCCCGTGTCCATCTTCATCAGCCGGACCACGCAGCGCCTTTATGTCCGGCAGGGCTTTGAGCCCGTGTTGGAGATTCCGGTCGCGATCCGCGACGCCGATGAGCCGATCGGCACGCATATCTATACCGTGCTCGACTACGCGAATGGCGGCCGCGATTTTAGGTGGAGCGCCGTCTCCATGGATGGGAGTCAGCGTGGCGCCGGCGCGGCGCTCGATCGCATCTCAATTCCGCAAGACGCCGCAGATCGCATCGCGGAAGTTATTTCGCCCGGATCTGCATTGATTATATCGGACGAGGCCATGAGCGCCGAGACCGGCAAGGAAACGGACTTCGTGATCCTCATGAGCGGCGAGCCGCAAGGCGGCATCAAGATACGCCGCCATGATCCGGAGGCGCGCTACCGCCGGCAGTACGACTATACGTATGGACGCCTGCCGGCTTATGCGCCGCCATTTTACAATGGCGGTCCGTTTGTCCCGTGGTAGTTGCGAAGGAGCGCCCAGGGCTTCGGGGCAATTGCATGGCTGATCGCCGGACGCTCCCATCTCAATGGCGTCCGGTCCAGTTCACCGGGACTCGCTTGGCCCGGTAGTTCCTCCATTTGCGGCATCAGCTGCGGGACCAAGGGCCAGGGATCATAACTATGGCGAGAAACATGAGATGCGGGTGGTTCAGATCGCCGATTTGCTTGCGTGACAACAAAACCGGCAGATAGGATTTGCCTCTCACCTCTTCGGACGGATGATGCTCATTGAATCTCAAAGGCACTTTGGCTGAAGAAAAAGCGGCATTCCTAAAAATGACTTTATCACTGATCTCTGCTTGATCCTTGTTGAAAATTTCGAGGTCTGCTGGATCCACGTAATCGCTCACCTGGTCTATAAGACGCCCAATCGTGAGAGGTCTCTCCCCATTCGGATCTGGAAGGTTAGCCCGCGCAAAATCAAAAATTTTAGCATATTGATCGTTGAGTTGGTATACGACAGGTTCGCCGATCATATCTTCGGGTTCGTATTTCTGAACGCCAGATTGTCGTTTCCACTTAATTCTCACGATAGTAAGGGGCACATATTGTGTCCAATCATCAAGCAATCGTCCGGGATCGCGACTGCCGACATGCTTCTGCAAGAACGGCAAAGTCTTTGGAGGAGGGATTGATACGTTTTTCTCAAAGCTCCGCTGAAGGTCAGCAATTAGTTCCCTGTCGTGTTCATCAACGGCTCTTTTGAGCGAAGGCGGAATTTGATCGATAGTGGAATTGAAGTCTAAGTCGGTCTGTTCCATCGCAGCGAGCTGTTTAATTATACTTTCAATCTTTTTCCCATGCTCGCCCAGGTCCCGTTGCTCTCCTATTCCTTCGTATTTAGCCCATGTAATATACGCAATGCCCTGCATGTATATGGGCAATACATCTTTTGGGTCGCCTTTGATAATAATAACAAATTCAGCTCTAAAGACGTTTCTTACCGCCATTTCATAAATTACGTTTATATTCATTCCTGTTATCAGCGCGACAACGATGTCGGCTTCTGCAATTCGATCGATCGCGTCGTCTGGGATGCTACCCACTTCTGCCTTATAAACATTGGCCTCAAAAAGCACTTTAGAATTTGGATCCGATTTCTTTTGACGCACGTCGATCTTGTTTTCTATTATATACTTAATGCGCAGGAACTCAACTATGCTTCGCCGCTCCGCCAGAATATCGTTCCCGCCAAAAGACATTATCACCAATACATTTTTCACACTGAAAGGATCCGACGCCGCTATCGTTCTCATGGGCTCTTGATCTGTCCCGTTCATAAAATTTCTCCTTAAAGCGCGTTGCTTCTCCCTATTCGCAATGACAGACCTGCTGCGCATCAGGCTCCGCCGCTTGACGAAGAGTCTCATCGCACTGCGCGCGTACCACTCGCGGTGCCCGCTCGATGCCGCCTCTATTTGACCGGCGATGCCGTTCGGATGCCGCAATGCCGTTGCTTCCGCGTCCCCTGTTTTGGGGATGCCAAGTACGGCAAATCCTGAACCCGACAGCCGATCGGAAACACTTAAATAAAATATGGATTTTTCGTTGCCCGACTTCTTGCGTGCCGGAAAGGGAGAGCCAAGAGACAAGCCAAAAAATCCTTGCTTCACGGGGACTGTCCAGATGACGGCTAACGATTCAAGAAACCAATGCGAGGATTTGGCTACTGGCTTGCGGCCGGCCGCTTCGCCAAGCAACGCCGCTCCGGATTGCGGTCCCGGCGAACCCTTCTCGGATCAATGGCGCCGGCCGGGCGAGCGGCGGCTCGCCCTGCCGGTGGAAGCAGGTCCGCCCGATTGCGTGCAGGTCACTGAATCATGGGCACGGTGTAGGATAATGCCCCGACGTTACCCTTGTTGCCCTTAAAATTCGCATGACACATGACGCAATTTTCCGAGACGACGGGTATGCCTGTGGCAACCCGCAGGTAGCGCTTACCGTTCTTCTCGGAAACCTCTTCATACCAGGCATCCCCAGCAACCAGTTTTTTTGCCGCCGTCTCTTCAAAAGCGTCGCGCGGGAGATCGTCCTGATTTCTCATCACATCGGTAAGCCCCAAGGCCCTAACATCGTACCAACCCGACTTTTTCATCTTAGCAAACAGCGCCTTGCCCGCCGTGGTGGCAGCAACATCACCCAGTTTTTTTACATAGGTTTCATCGATCAAAACGATCAGATTCTTGAACAAGTCATCGAGCATTTTAACTTCTTGCCGTGTCCGTTCAAGCGGTGGGTCAGATGAGTAGGCCGCGTGCCTAGCGCCGAACGAACCCTGTCCCGGTATCGCCAGCATTGCGGCGAGTCCAAATGACAGCCCAACGATAGTTTTTTTTCGACTATGTGTCACGTTAACCTCCCTTGCCTTCGCATACGCATGTTCCAAAACCACGCGTGGCGAGCCTGCGCGCTAAACGGAGTCGTTGACACCCGCCAAATGGCTGGGAGCGGGATAGGTTCCGCAAATTATTTAGATTAAGATGAGCCTTGAGAGAACAGCCTTTGTCAAGCGTTCGCAGCCTGCCAGCGAATGGAAACGTCTCCGCGAAGACGGGGCCCATTTGTTTGTCGAATTGATCGCGCAATAGTTAGCACAGGCGCTCCAGCGGCTTGGCGTCTGCGCCGACGATCATCACATGCCGGCCAGTCTTGATCCATTTGTTATCCGCGGTCTTCTCGGCGGCACAGGGGTCTGCTCGCCAGCCGATGGCGCCAGCGAGGCTGATCGCCGGACGCCCTTAACGGCGCTGGCCGGGCGCAAGCTCGCCCGGCCGGCGCAAACAGGTCCGCTCGATTGCGCTTTCGCTTACTTAATTACGGGCAGGGTATAGGATAATGCCCCGACATTACCCTTGTTTCCTTTAAAATTCGCGTGGCACATGACGCAATTTTCCGAGACGACGGGTATGGCTGTGGCAACGCGCAGGTAGCGCTTACCGTCCTTCTCGGAAACCTCTTCATACCACGCATCGCCAGCAACCAGCTTTTTTGCCGCCGTCTGTTCAAAAGTCCCGCGCGGGACATCGTCCTGATCGCCGATTACATCGGTAAGCCCCAAAAGCCTAACATCGTACCAACCCGACTTTTTCATCGCAGCGAACAGCGCCTTGCCCGCCGTGGCGGCAGGAACGTCACTCGGTTTTTTCACATAGGTTGCATCGACCAAAACGATCACATTCTTGAACAGGTCATCGAGCATCTTAACTTGCTGTCGCGTTCGTTCAAGCTCTGGGTCCGACGAGACGGTCGCTTGCTCAGTTCCGAATGAACCCTGTCCCGATATCGTCAGCATTGCGGCGAGTCCAACTGACAGCCCGAGGATCATATTTTTGCGACTTGGTTTCACGTTAACCTCCCTTGCCTTCGCATACGCATGCTCCAAAGCGCGCGTGGCGCGCCAGCGCGCTAAACGGATACGTTGACACCCGTTTGACAGCTGGGAACGGGATAGGTTCCCGGAACTTATTCAGAAAAGCTGAGTCTTTGGAGAACAGCCTGGGTCAAGCGCTCGCAGCGCCTGCCAGCGAACGGAAAACACTCCGTGAACAGCGGGCCAATTTGCTCGTCGAGTTGATCGCGTAATAGCTCCCGTGCACGATGCAGCCGCGTCTTGACGGTCTCCGGCTTTAGGCCGAGTAACTCTGCGGTTTCCTCGACGCTCCGCCCTTCGATCACCCGCGCCATGAACACCATTCGAAAAATCTCGGGCAGATTGTCGAACGCTTGCTCTACAAGTTTCAGAATTTGCCGTTGAGCCATCGTCCGTTCCGGATCGTCTTGTGCCGCCATCTGCGGGAACTGGATAATCTGAGCCGCAGGCTGCTCCGGTTCGAAGCTATCTAGGGAGACGGTTGGACGTTGTCGCCTCAGCCGCCCCAAAGCCTCATGCATCGTGATGCGAGCAAGCCACGTCGCAAGGCTGGCATCGCCCCGAAACCAACCAAGATGGATATATGCTTTAACATAGGCTTCCTGAACAACGTCTTCAGCTTCACTGTCATTTCTTACAATGCTGCGCGCAATCCGGTAAAGGAGGCGATTGTGACGCTCCATGATGATTCGAAACGCCATCCCGTCACGGGCGCACGCACGCCGCACCAGTTCGGCTTCGTCTAAGGGTTTGATAAGTTGCGGTGCTGGATCTGCTCCCATGATGAATCCTTTCCCGGCCCATTAGATGTACCCGAAGGGAGAAGGTTCCCGGATCGGAGCATAACTTCATGGCGCTTCTATCCCGCACCACGGTGGCGGCCCCGGCATTCTCCGTTAGCCAAACTTGCGTCGCCTACGCGGCATCAGCTGCGCGACTCATTCGACCGACAGAAATTTCCGATGCGCAACCACGCGGAGTTAATGCAGCGGAAGTTAATCCGGCCACTCCGGCGAGGATTTCGCCCAAGGTTCGAGGGCCCAAGCAGCGCCGCTCCGGGCCGTCGTCAATTCTCGCGTTGGCCTTGACCAGGCCGCACCCGCGCCCTAACCCTTGCGCGATGCACCAAGAAACCCATCCCCCGCTGCTCGTTTTTGATCTCGACGGCACTCTTGCCGATACAGCGGCCGATCTCATCGGAGCGCTCAATTTCGTTTTCGCCCGTGAAGGCTTGGGCAGCATCGCGATACAGGATGCCAGACCGCTGGTTGGGGGAGGCGCCCGGGCGCTCGTTCAGCGTGGTCTTGCGGCAAACCTGTTTAAGGCGAGCGACGCCCGGATCGATGCGATGCTAGCCGATTTTATGGCCTATTACGAGGGCCATATCGCTGACAATACTGTCTTGTTTCCAGGGGTGACGGACGCGCTCGCGCGGTTCGAAGCGGCCGGATTTGGCTTTGCGGTTTGCACCAATAAGGTCGAGCACGCATCCATTTTGCTCTTGCGCGCGCTTGGCGTCGAAACCCGGTTCCGGGCGATCTGCGGCAAGGATAGTTTTGGGGTTTTCAAGCCTCATAGGGAGGCTTTGCTGCGAACGATCGTGCGGGCGGGCGGCGATCCGCAGCGGGCCGTAATGATTGGCGATTCCAAAGTCGACATAGATACGGCCCGCAACGCCGGGGTACCTGTTGTTGCGGTAAATTTCGGCTACAGCAAGGAGCCGATCGACAGCTTCGATCCAGACCGGGTGATTGGACATTACGACGAATTATGGGACGCGATTCATGCGCTCCGGTTTGCGACCCGCCAAAACGGCTTGACTCGGAAGAGCGCGCATTCATAAAGAGCGGGAGCGCCTTTCGGCGCCCTCCGGGCGCGTAGCTCAGCGGGAGAGCACTCCCTTCACACGGGAGGGGTCACAGGTTCAATCCCTGTCGCGCCCACCATCGTGAGCGATCAAATGTAAAAGTCTGGATGTGACTCATCAGGCTCCTTGATCGTCGGGGTACGTTATGTCCAATCATGTCTTGCCCGATCCCAATTTTTCCTGGGACCCGGCCGCACGTCCCCCAATTGCAGGCTTGCGGCCGTGGCGCGCCGAGTCTTATCGCCTGGAACCGGAAAACGTCGGCAACAAATTCGTCGTGCATAATTATGGTCATGGCGGAGCGGGCATCACCATGAGTTGGGGATGCGCACACGAAATCGTCGACATTATTTTCGGCCACGGAGTCGCACAAAACCAGGACGTCGCCGTGTTAGGGGCTGGCGTCATGGGATTAACAGCCGCTTCCTTGCTGTCCGAACGTCAATTGAAGGTAACCGTTTATGCGAAAGATTTTCCTCCGCATACGACATCAAATGTAGCAGGCGGGCAGTGGGCGCCATCTCTTGTCGAACATAAGGACCCTCAACAATTCGACAGAATATTGAGTAGAGCGTTTGCGACCCATAAATCGAAAATTGGCGGTGGATACGGGGTGTCGGAGCGGCAGAACTATACGCTGCATCACTCGGCAAATTTTGACGTCGTTCCGAGGGATGTCATACCTGCCCCGCATGCCTTTCACCATCTGCCATTTGCGCATCTTACCGCCTCCGGCTTCGCTTATTCGACGCTGCTCGTAGAGCCTCCAATCTTTTTGGCTAAGCTGCATTCCGAATTACAATTGGCCAATGTACAATTTATACAGAAGGAATTTGCAGATGTGAGCTCTGTTTTGCAATTGCCGGAGAGCATTGTCGTCAACTGCACGGGCCTTGGGTCCAAGAGGACTTGGCAGGATAATAAAGTCACGCCAGTTAAGGGGCAGTTGGTGCTGCTTCCGCCTCAGGCCGGTCTAAAATATCTCTATAGTGGCCACGGTTATCTGTTTCCCCGCAGCGATGCGGTTGTCGTGGGCGGGTCGGAAGAACGAAACTTCACCGATGATAAGCCGAATGTAGCAATGTGCAAAACGATCTTGGCCAACGTAAAAGCTGTTTTTGACGGACGCACGCATCTCCTCACCGAAGAGTTTGTTCCAGACTGGTTCATCCAGAACAAATAAGTCGATTTGCGTGGTCTGGAGAATTCTTCCCACAACGTTGATAGCCGCAAAGTGGGCAAGTTGTGCGCTCGATGACGGAGCCCGCGCCGCCGCGAGCCGTAGTAGGGGCTCGAAACAGCTTCCGGTTTTTTCCCGTATTGTCCCTGACTTGGATCAATTTGCCCGAGGCAAGGTCATTCAAACTTATTGGCCGCCGAAGCCCTCGATTTGGCCACGGACCTCCTCCGCCAAATGTTTGAGGTTGGCTTCGGAAAGCGCGCCGGCAACGACGTAATCGGCTTGCCTTTGCCGCCAAAAGATCGCCGCCACGGGCAGATGGGCAACGAACTCGGCGGGCGATTCACCGGGCCCATCTGCTTTTCCTGCACAAAGAGCAATGTGGCCGCCGCCCGGCGTGGCGTAGTAGGCGCACAACATTTGCCTGGAACCGTAGGGGACGGAACGGATCCCGGCGAGCTTCAGACCGCCGTCGGAAAGAGCTGGCATGACCGGCACCGCCGGGCGTGGACCTTGCTGTACGACGTTTTGCGAGGAACGGCCGGCCGCCTGCGCCTCAAATTCTCCGAGGGAAGCCAGGGCCTGCTCAACGATAGAATCATTGGCGACTGCCGGCATCACCGCAGCAGGAGAAGGCAACGAAACGTCCCGCAGATTGAGGCGAGACGCGAAGAATGCCATGCTCCCCGACAAAAATGCTCCGGAAACGAAAGCAAGCACAACCCGATACGCTAACCAACTTTCGTGCAACCGGTGGAAGCCGTGCCCTGCCGCTTTCTCAGGTAAAACCAGCAGAGGCCAAGGCAATTTCGAGGGGTCTACCGGCGGAAAAGCGGCGCGGATCGCTTCATTTTGACGGCGCCAACTTTCGACCCTGGCCGAATCTTCAGGCGAAACCGACAGATGGGTCCGCACCGCTGCTTGCCGCTCGCGATCCAACTCACCATCGACATATCCGTGGAGTTCCGCCTCACCGACCGGTGGCTTTGTCCTGCTGCTGCGCATAGCAATCCCGCTATTTGACCACCCGTAGATAAGAAGGGCGCGGTTTAATAGAACGCGCGAAATTGTCCGCGGGTGCCGTCAGGCTCAAAGCGCCGCGCGCGCGCGCCAGCCGGTCGATGAGGGCGCTTCGGGAAATTTTGAGGATCCGCGCCGACTGCGGATAAGTGAAGCCCGCCAGCGCCACAAGCAACAAGGCTTCCCGCTCGTCGAGTCCTAAATCCAAAAGCGAAGCCGCGAAATTGTTCTGAGGCGAAGCTATGACCGATGCGGTTACGCCAATGTTCTGTGAGGAAATATGCAAGTTGTCGATTTCCACGTGAGCCGCAATACCCGCTCTCCCGAGCTTCAGCTGACGGCGGTGCCCATCGACGAGAACGGAAAAGAGACGAACGCGGAGCTTGTCCCCGCGGAGCCGCAGTCCGGACTCGAGCGGCGAAGACAAGACGGCACGAACGAGATTGGCGGCCTGCGGACAAGGCCCTTTATGGCCGGAGACGAGCGCGCAGGCAAAGCGGTAAAGCTCCGGCGCATATAGATCGAGATCGTCCCGAAAAGCCACTTCCGCGCTTCCCTGCCAGCGTTGTCTTGCCACCCTCTATGCGCTTACCCGACTCAAGCTATTATACGCCTGAAAAGGCGCCATAACCACCTGGTTGACTGCCGTCCGGCCAAGTCTTTCCCGCTCATGCGGGCTTGCGCTCGGCGCGCGCAGCCCTTAAACGCAGCAGACGCCACCGCCGTTCCAAGCAACGGCTTCTTTACCTCAATTGTCCGGATCGAGAATGACGCTAGCGGGAATATCGGCGCCCGGGTTGCAAGCCTCGGGCATCCTGGCTCGAAAACGCGGTTTGGTCATCGGGATCGCCAACAACCGGTCGATTGCCTGGGGGATCGCCAAGGCCGCCCGCGAGGCTGGCGCCGAACTTGCCTTCACCTATCAAGGGGAATCGCTAGGAAAAAGGGTCAGGCCACTTGCCCAAGAACTCGACGCCAAAGTTTTGGGCGATTGTGATGTCACCGATACAAATTCTTTAAACGCTGCATTTCAAGAAATCGCGGGCTCTTGGGGAACTCTCGATTTCGTTGTGCATTGCGTTGCTTTTTCCGACAAGGATCAGCTGACGGGCCGGTATATCGACACAACAGCAGAAAACTTCGTAAATTCGCTTCTCGTCTCTTGTTATTCGTTTACCGCTGTCGCCCAGAGGGCCGAGAAGCTTATGCCGAACGGCGGCGCCATGTTGACCTTGACTTATTACGGGGCCGAGAAATGGATGCCGCACTACAATGTCATGGGTGTCGCCAAAGCGGCGCTCGAGTCGAGCGTGCGCTATCTTGCCGCCGATCTCGGCGAACGCAATATTCGCGTGAACGCAATTTCCGCTGGGCCAATCAAGACATTGGCCGCCTCCGGCATCGGCGATTTCCGCTATATTCTCAAATGGAACGAATATAATGCCCCACTGCGCCGAACGGTGACCATCGAAGAGGTCGGCGAAAGCGCTGCCTTTTTGCTTTCACCCATGGCACGTGGCATTACTGGCGAAATCCTCCATGTCGATGCCGGTTACCATATCGTTGGTATGAAGAATCCGGCCGCGCCTGACATAGCTGTTCAAGCTAGGGATTAGAGCAAGAGGACTTTGTTTCGAAACGTCTTCTTGCTAAGGGAGCTTCCGTTTGTCGACTGTCCGGTTTCGCGAAGCAGCGCAATTTAGCCGATTACTAATACTGGCAAATCGCTCTCGTGGAACATTTTCGCCCCAATTCTGCGGCAGATGCTTTCTTGGCAAAATCAGGGTTCAGGGAGGGAGAGTAAAGCTTCGTGCTCCTGGAAGCTTGGCAACGAGCCTAATGGTCCGGACCGTTCCGGTCTGTGCCCTCGGCTTTAGCAGGTAGCTTGTGCTGTTAAGCCTATGAACGCCCAAAAACGCCGGGAAAAAGACGCACCACCTGCGGCGATGTCCGGGATGGTTTTGCGAGGCCCTCTACGGCCGGATTTGATCCGCGACGAATTGCTTTGCGAAATCTTTTCGTCAACAGTGTCAAGAAGCCCCTCTGCCACTGCTTTGGTGACAGACGAAGGCAAACTAGACTATGCCGAAGTCGACGCGCGAGCCGAGGCTATCGCGCACGGTCTCGTTCGAAAAGGAGTCCGTCCGGGCCGGGTCGTTGGACTTTGGATGCCGCGCGGGCCCGAACTGCTTATCGCTCAAATTGCGATCGCAAAAACCGGCGCGGCGTGGCTGCCGTTCGACGCGGACGCCCCTCCCGAGCGCGTTACGATTTGCCTGTCCGACGCCGAAGCCTCTGGTATCTTGACCACGCCAGACTTTGCCACGGGGCTCAACACCAATTGCCCCGCCTGGACAGCTGCCATCCTGGCGGGTGGTTCCGAGGGGGCCTCCGATCCGGAGAGAATTGACGCTCGCGCGCTCGGAGCCCGCCCGGACGATCCGGCCTACATCATCTACACCTCTGGTTCGACCGGCACCCCGAAGGGAATCGTAATTTCAGGCCGCAATATCTGCCATTATTTGCGTGCTGCCAACGAGTGCTATGGAATTCGCGCCGATGATATTGTCTTTCAAGGCGCCTCGGTCGCCTTCGATCTTTCCATGGAGGAGATTTGGCTCCCCTACTTCGTAGGCGCGAGCCTGTTCGTCGCGACGGCCGAACTCCTCGGCGAGACCGACAGGCTGCCCGGCGTCATGGAGGCGCATCGCGTGACAGTACTCGATGCGGTTCCGACTCTGCTTGGGCTTTTGCCGCGCGACGTCGCAACTTTGCGGCTGATCATTCTGGGCGGCGAAGCCTGCCCAGTTTCGCTCGGCGCAAAATGGTCGACACCCGGGCGCAAAATTTTCAATTCCTATGGACCGACAGAGACGACGGTCGTCGCAACGGCCGCGGAGCTAATTCCTGGAGCCCCAGTCACAATCGGCCGGCCAATCGCGAATTACACCTGCTATGTTGTAAGCGATGATCTCGAACTTTTGCCTCCCGGCGCCGAAGGCGAACTTCTCATCGGCGGCCCAGGGGTCGCGAAAGGTTATTTACGGCGCGAGCTGCTCACCCGCGAGAAGTTCATTAAAAATCCATTTTTTGCGGACGCTCCCGATCCGGTCCTATACAGATCGGGCGATGCGGTCGAGATTGATGCGAACGGCCAAATTCTCTTTCGCGGCCGGATCGATGACCAAGTCAAAGTGCGCGGGTTTCGTGTTGAATTGGGCGAGATCGAAGCAAAACTTGCCGAAGTCGCCGGCGTTGCGCAAGCCGCCGTCGTCCTGCGCGACGATCATGGCAGCGAAGGGCTTGTCGCCTTTACCGTTCCTTCCTTCGAAGGCGAAATCGACGCCAAACATTTGCGCGGCGAATTGCGGGCGACATTGCCCCCCTATATGGTTCCGGGGCGGTTTGAAGTGGTCCAATCTCTGCCGAAACTCGCATCCGGCAAGATCGACCGCAAAGCGCTAAAGCAAGTCGAACTTTCCTACACCCCGGGCATCGAAGCCCAGGAAGAGCCGCGCACCGAGACAGAAGCAAGACTTCTCGAAGCGGCCAAGCGCATTTTCCCGCCCCAGGCCATTCCCTTCGATGCCGACTTTTTCACCGACCTTGGCGGACATTCCCTGCTCGCGGCGCGATTCATCTCTGCGGTGCGCGAATCGCCAACCCTAGCACGGATCACTTTGCAGGACGTCTACGCGGCACGTTCGCTACGGGCCATGGCCGAGCTTCTCGACCGCAAATTGGCTAGTTCCTCTAAGGCCGAGGACCTGTCCTTCGCGCCCCCGCGTCTATTGCACCGTTTCCTATGCGGATGTGCGCAGGCGGTTGTACTTCCCGTTATTCTTTCTCTCGTCACCGCGCAATGGCTGGGGGTGTTCGTAAGCTACATGCTGCTCACGGGGATCGAGGCGAGTCTCTTTGAAGAAACCGTCTCGCTCATTGGCGTCTATATGTGCATCAATATCACCACGGTTGCGATTGTCATCGCAACAAAGTGGTTGGTCATCGGAAAAACGAGACCTGGGCGCTACCCGCTGTGGGGAATTTATTATTTCCGCTGGTGGGTAGTGAAACGCTTTTTGGGGCTCGTCCATGTCAAATGGTTCCAGAACTCTCCGCTGATGCGCATGTATCTTTTTGCGCTCGGCGCCAAAATCGGCAAGGACGCCATCATCGGCGAGATCGAGCCGGGCGCTGTCGACCTCCTCTCCATCGGCGCGGGCGCTAGCATCGGATCGATCGCCAATCTTTCCAATGCGCGAATCGAGGGAAACGAGCTTGTCATTGGGACGATCGACATTGGCCCAAACGTCTACATTGGGTCCTCCTGCGTCATCGAGGAAAACACGGTCATAGAAGAGGGAGCCGAACTTGCCGACCTGACAGCGATCCGCGCCGGGAGCCGCATAGGCGCATGGGAAGTTTGGGACGGCTCGCCGGGCCGCAGGGCAGGCAAAGTAGATCGCGCCGCGCTGGACGTCCCCCTCGACGCTTCTATCTCCCGCCGGGGCGCCATGATGTTCCTTTACCTCATGGCGCTTTTGGCTATACCCCCGCTCGGCTTGATGCCGATAATACCGGCTTTTTGGGTATTCGACCGGATAGACGATGTGATCGGCACCGCCGACGTCGACCGTACGCTCTATTTGATGTCCATCCCAATCATGGCATGGCCGACGTCCTTTGTCATGATACTCGTCACCGTCGCCTTCATCGCGGTTTGTCGCTGGGTCATTCTGCCGCGCGTACGCGAAGGCCCTTATTCGGTTCACTCATGGTTTTACTTGCGTAAATGGGTAGTGGCGCTCGCAACAGAGGTGACGCTCGAAACCCTCTCGTCATTATTCGCGACAGTCTATATGCGCGGCTGGTACCGGCTGATGGGTGCCAAAATTGGCAAGGATGCGGAGATCTCGACAAATCTCTCGGGCCGGTACGACCTCGTCGAGATAGGCGAAAAATGCTTCATTGCCGACGAAGTTGTCTTAGGCGACGAAGAAATCCGCAATGGCTGGATGTATCTAAAAGGGGTAAAGACCGGCCCGCGCGTCTTTGTCGGCAATAGCGCCGTGGTGCCCCCAGGGTCCGAGATTCCGGCCCATGCGCTGATCGGAATCAAATCCAAGCCGCCCGCGAATTCAATGATGCAAAAAGGCGACACCTGGTTCGGGTCGCCGCCCATAAAGCTGCCGGTCAGGCAGGCATTCGATGCCGGAGGCGAGACTTGGACCTATGAGGCGCCGCGCTGGAAGAAATTCGCGCGCGCTTGCTTCGAGGCCGTGACGATTTCGCTCCCGACCATGCTGTTCATCACCTTTGGAACGTGGGCCGTAGAATGGTTCAGCGCCAGCGTGCTTGAGGGAAGATATTTCGAGGTGTTCTGGCAGTTTATCTTTGCTTCGGTTGGCATATGCTTGGCTCTGACCATGGTGGTCATCGCGATAAAATGGATCACCATGGGCCGTTACGAACCGATGATGAAACCCATGTGGTCGTGGTGGGCGATGCGGACTGAGGCGGTCGCCGTTATCTATTGGGGCATGGCGGGCAGAGTCTTGCTCGATCATTTGCGCGGGACCCCGTTTCTGCCCTGGCTCCTGCGCCTTTTCGGCACGAAATTCGGACGCGGGGTGTTCATGGACATGACCGACATCACTGAATTCGACTGCGTGAGCGTCGGCGATTACGCTGCTCTGAATACGCTCAGCGCGCTGCAGACACATCTCTATGAAGACCGGGTTATGAAAGTCGGCAGAGTTTTCGTTGGCAAGGGCGTGACCGTCGGCGCGGGCTCGACTGTCCTTTACGATACGCGGGTTTCGGACTTTGCGCGGCTTGGACCTTTGACCGTCGTGATGAAAGGCGAGCAGATCCCCGCGAGTTCGGCATGGGAAGGCGCGCCCGCGGAGCCCCGCCCGGCGGCAGGGTAAATCATTGAGAAATCAGCCGCTTAAAGCGTTTCAAGCAAGAGCGATCGCGGCAATTTGGCGGCCGTAGTCCGGCTCGTTTTTGTGAACAGAACGGCGGTAGGAATAGAAGTAATCCGGTTCGGCATAGGTATCGCGCGCCAGATCCTCGAAGGAGCCTATGCCCGCCGACCGGAGCCGCATTGCAATAAAATCTGGCAGATCGAACATGAAATGGCCATTGCGCGCCGATGCCGCGAAGAAGCGGCCGTAACCGCTCGATGCCGAGATGAACCGGCTGGCAAAATCGGCGCCGACTTCATAGCTTTTCTGCGCGAGAGCAGGCCCGAGCACGGCAACCGTCGAAGCCCGCCGTGCACCGGCTGTCTCCATCGCATCGAGGGTTGCTTCGAGCACGCCAGTAAGCGCTCCCTTCCAACCGGCATGGGCTGCCGCGATTACCCGCGCCGTCTCATCGGCGAAAAGGACCAAGCCGCAGTCGGCACCCGTCACACCTACGCTAAGGCCCGGCGTTGTGGTCACCAGAGCATCACAGCGCGGACGCTCGGTAAACGCCTCTGTCACGATCAGCACTTTGGGCGAATGGGTTTGGTATGGAACCAGGAACCACGCTGGATCGACGTGTAGATGCTCCGCCATCCGGCGGCGGTTTTCGGCAACGGCCGCCGGATCGTCCCGTGAACCGACGCCGCCGTTGAGCGAGGCATAGACGCCGGTCGAAACGCCGCCTTGCCTCGTAAAGAAGCCGTGAGTTAGGCGTGAAATTTCGAGAGAGCTTGCCTTGAGGGCAATCGCGGTTTCTTGCATCATTCCGCTGCCGTCTCGAACCCTGGTGGAACGGTAAGACCAGGCTCTGTCACCGTAAGGACCTTGAAGAGCCTCGCCATATCCCCCGCGGCCAACTCCAGCCGCTCTCCAGCAAGGCGCTGGAGCGCCGAATCGATAGCCGCATTCTCGCGGGCGCTCGCCTGGTTGCGCAATTTTGCGGCGCGTTCGTAAAGTCCGAGTCGCGCCAGCCACTCGCCTTGCGGCACCGGGCCATGGACGGAGGCACCGGCTGCGCGCGCCGCTCGGGCGAGAGCGCCAAAATCCACATGTGCGGTGATGTCCGCTTCGCCCGGATCAATCAAGGGATCGGCAAAGCGATGACTTCTCACGGCCTGCAAGGTTTCACTATGCGCGGGAGAATCATAGCCATAATCTATAGCGAGGAGCGCGCCGCCTTGCGCGGAAATGCGCGCCGCAAGCCGCGTCATAAGCCGCGCCGCCGCGAGGCCAGCCTCGAGCACTTGGCCAGGCCCGCCCCGCGCAACGAGACCGGGCTCAGGGTCAGGCGCAAGGCCGAAGCACAAACGCCCTTCGTCATTCAGGCCGACGCGCCGCTCATGCCATCCATTCGCGCCCCGAACGAATTGGCGGATCGGCAAGCAATCAAAAAATTCATTGGCTACAACGATCGCGGGGCCATCCGGCAATTCCTCCGTGGTTGTGTGCCAACTTACAGCGCCAGCGTAGTCCTTTAGCGCCACGCACTGGCAGTGCTGCAATGTGCCGTTTGACTCGACGAGGCGTATGTCGATTGCAGAAAGAAAATCGGGCGCGATGCGCGCGGCGCGTAACGCGTCCGCCATCAGCGTGCCCCGCCCCGGCCCCAATTCGGCAAAGAGAACCGGCCGCGGTTGTCCCATCGAGCGCCAGACCGCCACGCACCAAAGCCCAATCAATTCGCCAAACATCTGGCTGATCTCGGGAGCCGTGATAAAGTCGCCGCTTTCACCGAATGGCATTTTCGACCTGTAGTAGCCATGCACCGGATGTGTCAGCGCAAGGGTCATGTAGGTCTCAAGACTCAATGGTCCGTTGTCGGCGATCATTTCGCGAATGAGAATTTCAAGCGGGGTCATGCGCGGCTGTATTCAGGTCATTCCCTGCGCGGGCGTCCGGAGCGGCCGATAAGAATGATGCCTGCCGCAATAAGCGGCAACGATAAAAGCATTCCCATCGTTGCACCGCCAATGAGAAAGCCAAGCTGCGGATCAGGTTCGCGGAAAAATTCGCAGCCAATTCGCGCGATCCCATAGCCCAAGGAAAAGAGCCCTGAAATGAGACCTGGCCGCCGCAACCCTCCCAAATGGATTGCGAGACGCAGCACGAAGAACAGCACAAATCCTTCGAGACCAGCTTCATAGAGTTGGCTTGGATGGCGCGGGAGCGGCCCGGCGCCGGGAAAGACCATCGCCCAGGGCACGTCCGTGGGCCGCCCCCACAATTCCGGCTTAATAAAGTTCGCGATGCGGCCAAGAAAAATCCCTATTGGAACCGCGGCGGCGCAGACGTCCAAGAGGCTCAGCATGGAAATCTTTCTGCGTTTCGCAAGGATATAGATTGCAAGAATGGTCCCGACGAGTCCTCCGTGAAACGACATTCCGCCATTCCAAAGGGCGAAAGCCTCGGCCGGGTGCGCAAGATAATAAGCTGCATTGTAAAATAGCACATAGCCAAGCCTTCCGCCCAGAATGACGCCCAGTGCCGCATAGACGAGGAGATCGTCGATATCGGCGGGGGCGGGCGCTGGCCGAGCTTCCCAAGAGACCTTTTGTTTAGTTAAGCTGCGGGCGTAGGCCCAGCCGAGCATGAGGCCCGCGATATAGGCCAAAGCATACCAGCGGATCGGCAAAGGCCCGATGTTGACAAGGACGGGATCGATGGTTGGAAAGGCAAGGGTGATTGGCATGGCGCTCAGAGGGTCAGGAAACTAATCAGAAAAAATCCGGGGCAGCGGTATTTCAGTGGGCCAGCACCGTTTGGCAGTGGAATCAATGCTAGATACAAGCGTTGCTCCGGCCGGTCCAACATGCAGGCAAGGGAGTAGATCGAAGCGTTGCACATCCAGGCGACAACGCCAAGACGGTTTGCGGCACAATTGATTGGCCAGCGGAAATTCCGCGTGCTAGAAGCGCTCATAGCCAGGAGCGGGACATGGCACAGAGCCGGGTCTATGAAGATTTCACGCGTCTCGTAACCGACGCCGCCGAAATGGCGCAAGGCGTTCGCCGCGAGGCCGAAACGGCGATCAAGAGTCAGCTCGAACGGCTGCTCGCAACGATGGATGTCGTCACGCGCGAGGAATTCGAAGCGGTCAAGGAGATGGCGGCGAAGGCGTGCGACGAAAACGAGAAACTAAGCCAAAAGGTAGCTGCGCTCGAGGCAGGGATTGCCGCCGCGGGCAAGGACTCCGGCGGATAGGCCAAGCTCACTCAAAGGGTACACGGAAGGTGGCATCCCTGCCGGTTGCCGGCATCCAATCTCCAAAAATCCAAGAAAGCTATCGGCCGTGCTTCTTAGGCGCTAGAATAGCCATCTTGGCCGCCCTGACCTGGCTAAACGAACTTCGGACCCAGCACCATGCCCGATTACGACTCTCAAAAGCATACTCCCGACCAATCACACTTTGGCCTGCGCACGTTCTTGGTGCGAGATTGGCCCTACCTTGCCATGTTGGCCCTTGCCCTATTCGGGGTTGCTTACACAAGCATAGCGCGCCAGGCGATGACGACTTATTGGATTGCCCTTGCGCCTTGCTTCGCCGTTATCTGCGTAATTACGCGCTGGCGAGACGCCGCGAACAAAGATCAGCATTGGAAGCTTATCAAAACCGAGGCCTTGCACTGGCTCGCGGTTGTCGTTGCGATGTGTCTGGTCTTTGTGTCAGCCGTAAAGCAGATGATGAGCTCGGACGCGAGTGCCCTTATGATATTGACGTTGTTGGCGTTGGGAACGTTTACGGCCGGCGTGCATATCGGGGCTTGGCGCATATGCCTGGTTGGGATAGTGCTGGCCGTTATGGTTCCCGCGATCGCTTGGCTCGAACAAGCGACTCTGCTTTTGTTTTTGGCAGCCATTGTAATTTTGTCGATAGGGGCACTGGTCTTCAGACGGGGCCGGCGAAGTTTTAAGGGCGCCTAGCCGATTTCGTCCTGACTCTTCAGCCTTGTCCTCGGTATTACCTTAGCCTCCTGAGGCATCAAATGAACCTGCAGGAAGCTGCCGCAGCGCGAACCGGGCGAGGACGCCAATTGCGGCAGCAAGCGGCACCGCAAGTAAAAGGCCGACGAAGCCAAAGAGATAGCCGAAGGCAGCGATGGCGAACATGACCCACACAGGATTCAGGTGGATCCGGGACGCGACAAGATAGGGAGCGAGGACATAATCCGCGATCGTCTGGCCGGAAACGAAAATTGCCAAGACGATGGGGATCATCGTCCAGCTCGGCCAAAACTGGAGCACCGCCACGCAAACGGAAAGTAAAAGCCCTGCGAGCGAGCCGAGATAGGGAATGAAACTGATCAGACCGGCAAAAAGCCCTATGAGAATTCCATGGTTGAGACCTATGAGGTGCAATACCAGCGCATAATAAAAGGCAAGGACGAGGCAAATTGTCCCCTGTCCGCGAAGAAATCCGGAAATCGTGTCGTCAAGCTCCTTAGCTAGCTCTTGCACCGTGCCGCGGTGCGCCGGAGAAATCGACTTGTTGATGGTCGCGATCAGGTGCTTCCAATCCTTAAGCAGATAGAATGTCACGATCGGAGTGACGATCAGAAGAGACAAGGCCGACATCAATGCCTGGCTGTCCGACCATAATGAGCGCAAAAGGGTTGGGACCCAGTTCGCGGCAAAAGAGGCAATTTCTCCTGCCGATTGTTCGGCCTCGCTCAGCCCCTCACCAACGATCTTGCGCAGCCACGGGCGGCTCGGATTAACTGCCAGGGCTTGAAGCTGCCCGATATAGCCAGGAATCTTTTCAATAAGGTCGGCGATCTCGGTGCCTATGATTGGGATTGCCACGACTGCAACCCCGCCTACAGCAACAATGAAGAGGCTGAGCATCGTAAATGCGGCAATTGTCCGGTTCAGTCCAAATCGCTGGAGCCAGTTGACCACAGGGTCGAGCAAATAAGCGAGCGCCACTCCCGC
>JACXTT010002243.1_pt1 | contig 30911 bp, 26 predicted proteins | sample 9270951 | NCBI WGS metagenome assembly JACXTT01 (sample SAMN15532306, study PRJNA645909) | rock metagenome | isolation source: weathered quartz diorite | place: Puerto Rico | collected 2017-06-21 | reverse complement strand
GCCCAGGTTTTTGGGAAAAGGCCGCATGTACCGCAGGTGTGCATGGCTAACGGAATGCCCCTTGCCCCGCAGCTCAACCACCGCGCTTTTAATAGCGCCATAAGTGCTGCCCCAGCCCAGTATAAGCACCTTACCTTTTTCATCGCCATTGTCAATCTTCTGGTCGGGAATATAATGGGCAATTTTATCTACTTTCTCCTGCCGTATTTTCACCATTACCTGGTGGTTTTCCGGTTCATAGTTCACATTGCCCGTTATGTTTTGTTTTTCCAGCCCGCCAATACGGTGTTCCAGTCCCGCTGTGCCCGGCAACGCCCAGGGCCTCACCAGCTTTTCATCGCGCAGGTAGGGTTGGAATTTTGCTTCGCCTTCCGCCAGCCCGGTTTTGAATGTTACGTTTATGGCCGGCAGATCATCACTTTTTGGAAATTTCCAGGGCTCAGCCCCATTGGCTATATACCCATCGCTTAAAAAGATAACCGGTGTCATGTGCTGTACGGCTATGCGCACGGCTTCGTATATCATTTCAAAACAGTCGCTGGGTGTTGAAGAGGCAATAACCGGCATGGGGCATTCGCCGTTGCGGCCGTAATAGGCCTGCAGAAGGTCGCTTTGCTCGGTTTTGGTAGGCAGGCCGGTAGAAGGGCCGCCGCGCTGCACATCTATAATCAGCAGGGGTATTTCCATCATTACGGCCAGTCCCATGGCTTCTGCCTTAAGCGCCATACCCGGCCCCGAAGTGGTAGTCACACCCAGGCTGCCGCCATAAGCGGCGCCGATGGCGGAGGTAATGGCGGCAATTTCATCTTCTGCCTGGAAGGTTTTTACCCCAAAGGCTTTGTGGCGGCTCAGCTCATGCAAAATATCGGAAGCGGGCGTAATAGGATAGGAGCCAAGAAACAGTGGCAGCCCGCTTTTTTGTGAAGCCGCTATCAGCCCGTAGGCCAGGGCCTGGTTGCCCATGATGCTGCGGTATACGCCCGGCTGCATCTTTGCCTTTTCCACGGTAAAGGTGGTGGAAAAGGTTTCGGTGGTATCGCCAAAATTATACCCCGCCTGGATGGCTTTTATATTGCTTTCCAGTATTTCGGGCTTTTTGCCAAACTTGTCTTTTAAAAAGCGGATGGTATTGTCCATATCGCGGTTGTACATCCAGTACAGGAAACCGAGCACAAACATATTCTTGGCCCTGTCCTTCTCCTTAGTGCCCATGGTTATCTCTTTCAGGGCCTCACGGGTCATCTTGGTTACGTCCATTCGTATCACCTCGTAATTGTCCAGGCTATTGTCTTCCAGCGGGTTTACCCCGTCCGGGTAGTTGGCCAGGCGCAGGTTCTTGCTGTCAAAGCCATCGGTATTTACGATTATTTTACCGCCTTTCTTTAAGGCACGGAGATTGGCTTTCAGCGCGGCCGCGTTCATGGCCACCAGGACATCGCATTCGTCGCCGGGGGTAAATATCCGGTCGCTGCTAAACCGGAGCTGGTAGCCGCTCACGCCAGGCAGGGTCCCCTGCGGGGCGCGTATTTCTGCCGGGAAATCCGGGAACGTGGCCAAATCAATGCCCATCAGGGCGGTATTGTTGGTAAACTGGCTGCCGGTAAGCTGCATGCCGTCGCCGCTGTCGCCGGCAAATTTTATAACTACATCATGTAATACTTCCTGTTTCCGTTTCATATTGGCAAAGTTACATCAATAAGGAAAATTAGTGTTTTTTCATTGAAGTCCGGGGTCTGAAGCCAGAAGTCCGAAATCTGATGGCGACGTAAACGATCAGATCTCTGACTTCCGACTTCCGACTTCCGGCATCATTTATATATTCTTTAACCAAACACCCCTTGCAAATCATTTGCACTCCGCATAATTTCATACAAACAATTTCCCCCACCATTTTATGGATCCCGACAAACAGGAAACGCAGCAAGCCGTTTCCGCCTTACTCAAAACCACTTTACTGTTGGTTGCCCTTGCCGCTTGCCAGGAAACAGACAAGGGAACAGTAGCAATTAAACGCGCAGCATTCAAATCAGAACAGGCCGCTGTAACCATGCACACCAAGCCACCGGCCAAAAAGAAGAAGAAGCGTATTTACCTCACTTTCGACGACGGCCCCAACCGCGGTACCAATAAAGTACTGCATATTATGCAGGAAGAAGAAGTGCCCGTTACCTTCTTTATTGTCGGGGAGCATGTGTTTGCCAGCGTGGGCCAGCGGCAAACCTGGGACAGCCTCTCCATGGCCGCCAATATTGAACTCTGCAATCACAGTTATAGCCATGCGCATAACCACTATGCCCGCTATTACAACCACCCGGACTCGGTAGTACAGGATTTTAAACGCAGCCAGGACAGCCTGCAGTTTAGCAATACCATCTGCCGTACGCCCGGCCGCAATGCCTGGCGGGTAGACACACTGCAGTTTACCGATTTAAAAAAGAGCAGGGTCGCCGTAGATTCCCTGCAGGCCGCCGGGTTTACCATTATAGGATGGGACCTTGAATGGGAGTACACGCACAAAGATCTTTGTCTTGTTAATACCGCCGAAGACATGCTGCGGCAGATAGATAGCGTCTTTGCCCATGGAAAAACCCGCTCTCCCGAATGCCTGGTATTGCTGGCGCACGACCAGGTATATGCCGATGCCGACGACTCCAGCGAGCTGCACTATTTTATCAAAAAGCTCAAGATGAACGATGATTATGAGCTGGAGCTGGTGAGCCATTACCCGGGTATTAAAGCGTTGCCCTAGCATATAGTGAATAGTGAATGGTCAATAGTGAATGGCGAAGCAAACGACTCACCATTCACTATTGACTATTCACTACTCCATCGCCTTATAAATCGCTTCCATAATATTCATCCGTATATTCATCTGCGATAGTTTAAGATTATCACCGCCCAGCGGGTAAACCCGGTTGCTCAGGAAAATAAAACTGAGATGGTATTTGGGGTCTATCCAGATGCAGGTGCCGGTATACCCGGTATGCCCGATGGTTTGCGGCGAGGCCGACAGGCAGGGATAGGGCTCCTTGCGCGTGGCATTGTCCTTTTCCGGTTTGTCGAAACCCAGGCCGCGGCGACTGATGCTGCTATGGTATTCGCTGAAATAATCAATCGTTTCCTTTTTCAGCAACTGCTGCCCGTTGAATGTACCGCCGTTTAACAGCATTTGCGATAGTACCGCCAGGTCTTCCACATTGCTGAACAATCCCGCATGGCCGGCCACGCCACCAAACATAGCAGAACCAGGGTCATGCACATCTCCCCAGAGCTGCTGCATGCGAAAGCCCGTTTCGTTTTCCGTAGGCGCAATGTATGGCAGCGGAAAACGATCCCGGGGTTTAAAGCCGGTGCCGGTCAGCCCCAGTTTGTCATAAAAATTATCCTTTGCATATTGATCCAGCGTTTGCCCGCTGATGGCTTCCACTATTTTGCCCAGGAAAATAAAATCATTGTCGCTGTACACGTACTTGCCTTCCGGGCCCAGCCTGCTTTGCAGGATACGCTGGTACATGGTATCCACCCAGTCGTTGCGCAGGTACATATTGTTAGCCACGCGTACCGTATGCCGGGCATCGGGTCGGGGCGCATAAAAAGTGCTGAGCGGAATGTTGTTATGCAGGGTGTCTTCCGTTTCGCGGTAAAAGGGGATAAATGATTTTAGCCCTGCCTGGTGCAGCAGTACATCCCAGAGCTTAAGCCCGGCTTTATCGCTGCCGCGGGTCCAGGGCAGGTAATCGCCCAGGGTTTTATGAATGTCCAGCTTGCCTTCGTCGTAGAGTTTCATTACAGAAAGGGTGGTGGCCATTATCTTGGTACAGGAAGCCATATCGAATATCGTTTCGCGGTACACGGGAAGCAGGCTGTCGTACGTAAGATAACCGTATGCTTTTTCAAATGCTATCTTTCCATCCCTGGCTACCAGCACCACGCAACCGGGATAGGCATGGTGCGCAATACCGGCATTGGCAATGGAGTCGATCATTTGAAGCTTTGCTTCGTTTAGTCCCACGGCCTGCGGGCTCACTTCCTGCATCAGGTGGTTACCCGTAATGCCGCTGCCGTAATGAAAGGCGTCGCAAACGGTTACCGGTAGTTTACCCCGGGCCGCAAAGCGCCCGTTAACCAGGTCGGCAGCTGAAAGCTGCATCGTTTCATCGTCTTCATAACAGGCGATAAGCGTTTTGGCATCGCAGAAATTTTTAATCACATAAGGATTGCCAAAGGCCAGCGTAATGCTTTTAAACTGTTGCTGCAGGTGCTGCGCCAGCCCTACCGCGGCGGCGCTCATACCGAAATTGTTGGCGGGAAAACGAGCATAGTTGTGCAGGCCCACTACCACGGCATCATACCGTCCTTTCATAAACTGCAGCAGGGCTTCCGCTTGTGTGCTGTCCATCCGGTAGTCGAAATAATACACCTGGGCATTGTAATCGTCGCGCATTCTTTTGGCAAAGGCATTGTCCTGTGCAAGACCGACGCCCACATACGCCACTTTTTTATGCGCATTGGCCATCAGCGGGTAAATGCCCGGCTCGTCATTACGCAGCAGGGTCAGCGCATTTTCGGCCACCCGTTTTTTCATAGCGGGAACGCCGGCATCCAGGTCTTCTGTGAGATGCCAGGTATTGATGGGGGTACTATTGGCCAGCCCGTACTGGTACTTGGCCAGCAATACTTTCTTTACGCGTTTGTCGAGCTCCTTCCATTTTAGTTTCCGGTCGTTTATCGCATCTTTAATTTTAGCAATGCTGCCCGGAATATCGCCCGGCAGGCAAAGCATGTCATTACCCGCAACCAGGCTTTCGGCCGAGGCCTCACCATCGGGAAAGAATTTGGCTACGCCTTTCATTTCCAGGGCATCGGTAAACGTGAGGCCATTGTACTTTAGTTTTTTGCGCAGCAGCTTTGTTACGTTGTTGTACGAAAGCGAAGTAGCGCGGTTGGCCGTTTTATCAATGGCCGGTATATACAGGTGGGCAATCATTACGCTGCCCACACCGGCTTTGAATGCTTCGCGAAAGGGATATAATTCCAGCGTATCGAGCTGTTCTTTTGTCTTATTGATAACCGGCAGGTCAAGGTGGGAGTCTACCGACACATCGCCATGCCCGGGAAAATGTTTGGCGCAGGCCATTACCCCGGCTTCCTGCATGCCTTTAATATATTGTACGCCGTATTCGGCCACCTTGTATTTGTCTTCGCCAAAAGAGCGGTCGTTGATAACCGGGTTATCGGGATTGTTATTAACATCTACTACCGGGGCGTAATTGACCTGTATGCCCGCCCGGCGGCATTGTTCGCCCACCAGTTTGCCGTACTGGTACATCAGCGAGGCGCTTTGTACCGCGCCCAGGGTCATCTGCCGCGGAAGGCCCTGTACGCTGTCCATGCGCATGCCCAGCCCGTTTTCCGCATCAATGCACACCAGCAGGGGCGTTTGGGCAATGGACTGGAAGTAGTTCAGGTTATTGGCCTGCGCCACCGGCCCGCCCTGGAACAGGCAAATGCCCCCTACATTGTACTGGCGGATGGCGTCTTCCACTTCTTTATTCAGGAAAACGGCCTTTTTACTGCCATCGATGGTAGAAGCCCGCACCACCATCAGCTGGGCTATTTTCTGGTCTTCGCTGAGGGTCTTAAAAACGCTGTCCACCCATTGCCCGGCGGCAAGGGAAGAACTGTGCTGTGCTGCTATAGCGGTGCTGATGAGTACGCCTGTAACCAAAAGAAATTGCTTCATGTGTAATGGCTTGATAGGGAATTTGAGCATACAAATTAAGAAGAAACAAACACATAGGGGAGGCTCAACCGAATATGCCTTAATTTTGCGCCAAAACAAGGAGAAACGCTTTTGCCAGACATCATCCAGTTACTGCCCGATAATATTGCCAACCAGATAGCTGCCGGGGAGGTCATCCAGCGACCTGCCAGCGCGGTAAAAGAACTACTGGAAAATGCCGTTGATGCCGGGGCTACCGACATCAGGCTCCTTGTGCAGGACGCCGGCAAGGCCCTGGTACAGGTTATCGACAATGGCAAGGGCATGAGCGAAACCGATGCCCGGATGGCCTTTGAGCGGCACGCCACCTCCAAAATTGCCAATATCGACGACCTGTTCCGCATCCGTACCATGGGCTTTCGCGGCGAGGCCCTGGCCTCCATTGCCGCGGTAGCGCAGGTAACCCTCAAAACCCGGCGGGCCGAAGATGAAACCGGCACCTACCTGGAAATCGATAACAGCCAGGTAAAAAAGCAGGAACCGGTAGCCAGTCCCGTAGGCACCAATGTGGCCATGAAAAATGTGTTTTTCAATGTGCCGGCCCGCAGGAATTTCCTGAAAAGCAATGCTTCCGAAACCCGCCATATTGTAGATGAGTTTATCCGCGTGGCAATGGCTTTTCCCAATATTTTCTTTTCGCTCACTACCAACGGGCAGGAGGTCTTCCACCTGGAGCGGGGCACCCTTAAGCAACGTATTGTGCAAATACTGGGCAACCCCTACAATGCCAAACTGGTAACGGTGCAGGAGCAAACCGATTACCTCAATATTTACGGCTTTGTGGGCAAGCCGGATACGGCCAAAAAAACGCGTGGCGACCAGTATTTTTTTGTCAACAACCGTTTTATCCGCAGCGCCTATCTCAACCATGCGGTAATGAATGCCTACCAGGAAATCATTGCGGCCGACAGCTTTCCGGCCTATGTGCTGTTTATCGACCTGAACCCTGCGCAGATCGATATCAACGTGCATCCTACCAAGCAGGAAATAAAGTTTGAAGACGAAAAGATTGTATATGCTTTTGTGCAGGCGGCGGTTAAGCACGCACTGGCGCAGTTTAGTGTAACGCCTACCCTGGAGTTTGACCTCGACCCCAATATACAGGGGCTGGACGCGGTAACCAAACCGTTTACGGAAGACAAACAGGCAGCTGCTTCTACGTCCAACCTGTTTAAAGATTTTACACAAAAGCACCAGGCGCATTTTATCCAGCCGTCCGATAAAAGCGAGCTCCGCCACTGGAAAGATTTTTACGAGCCCGGCTCCAAACAGGAAGAAGGAGCGCCGCGATTTGAATCGCTGCTGGACAAAATAAAAGCCACCGGACCGGCCGACAGCACCAGCCAGTCGGTATCGCTGCCTGGCCAGCCCCTGCAATGGCTGTCGGATGCACCCCTCACCCAACTTTACCATACGTATATCGTTGCTTCCACCAACCGTGGCTTTATACTGGTGCAGCAGCAGCTGGCGCATGAACGGGTATTGTATGACCGCTTCAGCGAGGCGCTCAAAGGAAAGGCTATGGCCACGCAGCGCAGCCTGTTTCCCGTTACCCTGCAACTGGCTACACAGGACGCGGTGTTACTGCACGAGTTGCTGGAAGATTTGCAGCTGCTGGGCTTTGAAGTAGAGCCCTTTGGTAAAGACACTTTTGTTATACAGGGCACGCCGGCCGACCTGACCCCGGGCAATGAAAAACGCACCATTGAAAGCCTGCTGGAACAGTTCAAGCATTTCAGCAATGATATGCGTTTTTCCAAACGCGAAAAAATGCTGCGCGCCCTGGCCTACCAGCGCTCGGTAAAACCCGGCCGCCCACTATCTAAAGAAGAAATGTACGACCTGCTCAATGATCTCTTTGCCGGTGCCCAGCCCAATACCACCGCCGGCGGCAATCCCACGTATATTGAATTTAAATGGGACTATCTCGCGGGCTTATTTAACCGCTGATTTTTTCTTTTGTTTTTGTCGCCACAAGGTATACCGCACGGATAATTGTACAGATGAATTGATCCCTTTTGCGGTGGATGCGCCCTGTACGGGCAGGTTGATAAAATTGCCCAGGCTGTGATTGTAGCGCAGTGCCACCGATAAATTTTTCCATTGATAATTAATGTCAGCAAACCATTGCCAGTCGCCGGGCTGCAATACGTTGTATAAATAAGCGGAACTGTCTTTTTTCAGGGATTGCACTTTTGAATAAAGGATTGAATCCGGCCTGCCGGAGCTGGTAAACCTGTTTTCAAATAACCCGATGGCATTCTCCAGCCTGCCATAGCGCATACCGGTGCCGGCCGAAAAGTTGTTGGAGATATTATAATGTATGCTAAGCGGCAACTGCAGGTAAAATAATTTTTTGAGGTAAACATTGTAGTGCAGGCCGCCTGCGGCAAAGGTATCAAATACAGCCCTTAGCCGAAGCGGTTGCGTGTATTGCGGCGCACGAATGGCCAGCTCCAGCTGTACACTCCATTTTTTCTTAAAGCGATAGCACAGTTGCGGCACCGGTATATAATCGCCGATAATATTGGTATTTCCGCCAGGACCGGCGTTTACCCGCTGCTGGCCACCCACCGGGAAGGATTGATTAAGGCCTATTGCCAATGACCAGCCTTTTTGAATGGTAGTAGTAGTTTTTTTAGAAGTACTGTCGCTGGTCTTTGTTGCTTTTTTGTTAGCGCTGTCGCCCGGGAGTTTTGCTGTTGTGCCGGGAGCGGGGGGAGTACCGCGCTTTATAGAATCCGGTGCGGCGGGTAAAGTGTTGGCGGCCGGTTCGTTTTCAGTAGCAGGGTTTGAAGCTTCCTGCTCATTATTGTTGTGTGCTATGGTTCCTTTTGCTTTATCTCCTGTTATGATGGCAGGGTTTGTATCATTATGTTTTTTATGGGTGTGGCTTGTCTTTTTGGGTGAATGAGCTGCCGGGCCTGCGATAAGCAATTGCTTATTATCGTTGCCCGGGGTAATGCTTTTACCGGGCAGCAATAGTTTACTTCTTCCGCTGGAATAGGCGGTATGGCGCCCGCCTGCGCCCGGTGGTATGGCGGCTTCTAAGGGGCTCGTTGATGCAGCAGCTGTTTTTTGTGTGCTGGTATACGTTTCCGTCTTTGCCGGGTACCCCGGTTTTTGCAGGTTGCCGGCTACCGGCAACCGATGGGCAGGATTGGGCGGGTTGTTTGCGCTGTGCCGTGTAAGCCGCTCCAGCCCGGGGCAATTGCAAACGCCTATCAGCAACAGCAGGAGCAGCAAAACCAGTATCCACCGCCTTCTGTCCTTGTTGGGAGGCGGGGGCATTTCCCGGTTCAGCAAATTGAGCAGCCGGCGTTTGGCTTCGCCGGGTTCGGGCACAGATACCTGTTGCAGCTTTTCAGCCCAGGGATTGATATTGTTTTGCTGTTCACTCATTGTTGTGAATGAATTGTTTGAGTTTTTTTCTTGCATCACTTAAATGCCATTTGCTGGTGCCCTCGCTGATACCCAGCATAGCGGCTATTTCCTGGTGGCTGTAACCATCCACGGTAAACAGGGTAAAAACCGTATGCGTGGCGGGCGGCAATCGCCTGATAAGCCCCAGCAGCTCATCGGCATCGGCCTGCTGCACCACCACATTCTCTATGGCCGGCTCTTCTTCTTCGGTAAGGTCCAGTGTTTCAAATACCAGCCTTTGCCGCCGTAAAAAACCAATGGCCGTATTGATCATAATGGTGCGCATCCAGGTATATAAAGAAGCTTTTGCCCGGTCAAACCGCTGTATGTTTTTAAATACTTTTATAAAACCGTCGTTCAATACTTCCATGGCATCCTCCCTGTTTTTGGTATACCGCATGCAGATAGCGGCCATAGCCCGGTAAAACTGCTCATAGAGCCGTTCCTGGGCGCTGCGCTTACCGATAAGGCAACCGGCAATCAATTCGTCAATAAGGTTATTTTCCGCCGACAAAAGGTATGCTATCCGCTTTTCAGGGTTTAGTGTAACTAATATCGTTATTTAAACAGGTGTTCCGTTATTTTTCTACCAGTACGGCGCTTTTCAGGCCGGAGCTATCCCATTTATCGTAATGGTTTATCCACATAAAACCCATCCCGGGGAGAATAGCTCCTGTTTTCCCATTCACCACCAACCGGGAAACAGCCTGCACAGAACACCTGGTTTCATAATAATGCGTTGACCAGCCGGTATCCATTATCCAGTACCCATTGCCTGTCTTATTGCCATTGGCGTTGTTTTTATGACAGGCCGCGAGTAGTAGAAAACATAGCACCGGTATAATGATAGTACTCTTTTTCATAGGCTTATTTTTCAATTAATACTCCCCCGAAAAGGAAGCTGCTATCCTGCCTCATAGCGGCGGAATTTGTCCACATAACCATCATTTGAGGAATAGCTGCTGTAATCTTGCCTCCTGTAACGCTTACTACCGCATTGGCAGGCGGAAGCCAGGTAGCATTGGAGCCAATGCCTGTACTGGTATAGCTGTCCTGTGAAGACATGCTGATGGTGAGCCCCATCTCATTTTCACCCAAAGCCGCAGCTTTGGGAAATAGTACTATTTTGTATTGGCCCCCCGCAACGGGTAGCTGTTTAAACCAAAGCTGTAAGAAATCAGCCGGGCGCCCCGGACTAAAATCCATTCCTGAAAGAACGGCATATCCGTTATTCGTGCTTCGCGAAGTGTAGTGGATGGAGTAGGTTGAATCTACATTATTATTGTTTGTACGCCGTACAAAAAGCCTCCAGTACCCATCGCCTGTTGGGGAAGGCTCCTTGTTGTCTTTATGACAGGCAGCAAGTAACAATAAGGATGAGACTATTGCGGCTATGGTTTTCTTATTCATAAAATTTTCTATGGTTATGATTATTTTAATGCCGAAAGCGTTGCTTTCAGAGAATTTTCGTCTGTCCGCACATAATTCAGCGTACACGACTGGCCATCCTGCAGGCTTACTTTAGTAATAGAGGAATACAATTCACCGTTTTTTATACAGATACCAATAACGGTAGCAGGCCCCTCAATCAAACTGCCGTAGTAACTGTTTGAACCGATATACTCATACATTTGAACAACCGTATTCAGGCCGCTGAGATGGATAAAAACATGCATGTCGGTAGGCGAAAACCCATTTCCGGCATTTACTGTATAGCTTATGCGCTTTCCAGGCAGGGTGCGATCACAATTCACCCACTTTATACTGTCGCAAAACATACTGTATGCGTTGATAGAAGTTGGCCTCACGCTATTAGCCGTATCCGCATTTGCAACCCAGCTTTGCCTGGCGGACCCATACACAGAATCAGCTCCCCAGGTATACCCGGTAAAGACCTTCATTGCATCCATACTGGCTCCGGAAGGCGGCAGTTCAATTTGTATTTTTTTCCCCATGGCCAGTTTCATTTCCTTATTACCTGCTGTGGCGCCTATAAAATATTCCCCGCCCGATTCAAGGGGCATATAAAAGGATGTGCTGGGCATTTGATTTAAAATCATTTCCATAGGGGTAAGTATTTCTTTCACTTCAATATTCACCTGTCCGCCAACAGGTGTATTGTCAATATTTACAAACGCGTTTTCGGGAAAATGTATTTTGGTGCCCCGGCTGGTTTGAATAACGGCGCCAGTGCTGTTTAGCAGGGAGAATTTTTGAGCAACGCTTTGGTTCTTACTAAAAAAATCGCCTGTTGAACTATACGTGGTACTGCTTTCTTTGTGGCAGGCGGCGGCCAGCAGGAAACAGAGTGGCGGTATGCCAATAAGGCTCTTTTTCATGGATGTTCTTTAATGGCATGTACAGCAGCTACGGGTGCAAGGTTGGGTAGGGCAAAAAAATGCCCCCGGGTTTAAACCGGGGGCTATATAGAAAGTGGCCAGGAGGTGCGTTGGTTACCAGCGTACAAGGCTGGGCGGCGGATTGGAGGAATTGTTATCCCTGCTTCTTCCTTCAAATATATTGAACCGTAAAAAGAACTGTGCCGTTGAATTGCGTGACTGGGTATTGGGCAAGCCGCTGGCTACGCTCAGGTTAACCAGTTGCTTGAGCGACTGGTTGTAGCGGAAGCCAACCGTAAAGCGGTTCCAGTAATATTCGGCTCCCAGCTGCCAGCGCCATTCGTTGGGCGCCAGTTTTACGGCAATGGAATCATCTTTAAACTTTACCAGCCTGCTGCTGGACGTAGTGGCGGCGCTTCCAACCGCCACAGGGTACTGTGTATCATTGATCATGGCCAACCCGCTCTGGAAAGAAGAAAACTGCAGGCCGGTACTCAGGTAGAAATTATCATAGGGACTGTAATGAATGCTGAACGGCCAGTTGAAATAATACATCTTCTGCACGTAAATGGTTCTTTCGAGGCTCATGGCCGGGCTGCTGCCCGCTACATCCGATGTATTCTTGAACATCAGCAATGGCTTGGTATACTGCGGGGCGCTCAGGTTGATTTCCGTTTGCAGGAACACATACTGGTTAAGGTGAAACTCCAGGTAAGGCGAGGGCAGGTAATCTGCCAGCAGGCTGGTGCTCCCGTTTATATTGAATTTATAGCGCGTTTGGCTGCCAATGGGCATTGGTGCATTGAACGATAACCCGGCTCCCCACCAGGGATCGCCATCGTTTCTCATGCTCAGCGGGTTCAGTGGCGGCAGGCTCAGGTTAAGGTTAAGATGAAAAGGTGTCTTTTCTTTTTTGGCCACGACAGGCGGGGGCAGTTTGGCTTTTGCCATCCGTGCTTTGGTGGAATCATTCAGCAGGTGGCTGGTATCGATACTGTTATCAATGCTGTCGCCGGCTGCCAAAGCAGTGTTGATGGTGCCTGGTTGCAAAGACGCTATCAATTCCGCCAGCCGCTCACGGCGTTCCTCCTGTTTTGCCGGCAGGGGATCTGCTGCAGGGGCATGATTGCCTGCATTACCGGGCATTACGCCGGTATTGTGATGGCCCTGGTTGGCGGCAAGCGCTCCTGGCTTAGTGGTTTTGTTGTTCTTATCCGTATTATTCCTGCCGGTGGAGGCTATACTATTCCCGCCATTGCTGCCGGGCCTGTGGCGGCGCCTGTTGTTATGGGCCACCAATGGTTTATTCGTTGCATTTACCGCGGCATTATTTCCCGGCTTTTTATTTCCCGGCGCTTTTTTAACGGTAGCGGCATTGGCTGCTGTACTGTTAGTATTACTGGCGGGAGTAGTTCTCCGGTAGCGGTTGCTGGCGGTTTTATCCTTCGCGTTCTTATCTGCGTTTTTATTTTTCGGATGCTCTTTGCTGTAAGTGCCTGATGCCGGTTTGTCTTTTGCTACCGGCAGGCTGTTGGCGGTATAAGGCGCTTCGCCGGCGTTCTCACTCATGACCAGCCGGTTTTTTCCTTTAGTATTATGCACGCCGGACCCGCTGGCTGTTGTATTATTTGGGGTGGCCGAAGACGCCGGGCTAACGGTATTGCCACTTCCTGTTTTAACGGTGGCGGCGCCGGCGGTTTTGCTATCGCCTGTATTGGTTACCGCAGCACCGGGAGCATCAACGTTGGAAGAAACGTTATCCGTATTATTATTTAGTGTAGATGTTTTAGCAGTGGTATTTGTTGTTTGATTGTTAAATACGGTTTTGCCGGAGGCTGATTCTTTTCCGGGAGTATCTTTGTTACCTGCAATCGCGCCGGTGTTTTGTGCCGGGGTATGTTTCAGCGAGGCCAGGTCTTCTTTTGAAGAACCACGGTTCTCCACGAAAAGCCATACGCCGCTTACCAATACAACGGCAATAATGCCCGCGGCCCACCAGCGTCCACCGCCGGGGCCGGATCGTTTACCGCCCGCGCCACGTGGCGAGCGTTCTTCGTCGAGCAGGCGCTTCATCTCCTGCCAGGACTGTTCTACGTCCGGCACGGGAAGCTGCTGAAGCTTGTTGGCTATCAGGTGCTCGTATGGTTGTCTTTCATTCATCGCAGTACGTGCATGGTTAACAATAATTGCTGCAGTTGCCTCCGCGCTTCGCTCAGGTGCCATTTGCTGGTACCGTCGCTGATGCCAAGCATTGCGGCAATTTCTCTGTGGTTATAGCCCTCCACCACGTACAGGTTAAATACTGTTTGCGTGGCCTGGGGCAGTTTCTTAATTAATTGTAAGAGCTCTGTTGCACTCATCCGGTGTATCGCCTCATTATCTATGCCTGTCTCGTGCATTTCTTTTAATTCCGTGTTATTCTTAAACTTCTGCTGGCTGCGTATAAAGTCGATGGCGCTGTTTACGATAATCGTCTTTATCCAGGTATACAGCGATGCTTTGCCGGCATCATAAGTCCCAATGTGCTTATACACTTTTAAAAAACCGTTGTGCAATACTTCCAGTGCATCTTCTTCATTCCTCGTATAGCGCATGCATATAGCAACCATAGGGCCATAGAACTGCTTGTATAGCAATTCCTGGGCCCTGCGGTCGTTGTTAATGCAACCTTCTATTACACTTTTATCTACCCAATCTGCTGGCAATACTTTTAAGATTTAATTAACCTTTTTGAAAACGGCTGTACCAATGGTGCGTGCCGGTGTAAATTTCCACCAGGTAAATACCACGGCTCAGCCTTTCAACGGGTACTGTAAACCTATTATTGCCCGTTGCACCGTTTTCGATGAACTCTGCCCGTATTATTCCGTTACCGTCCAAAATCTTTATGATCACCTGTTCCGGTTTGTCCAAAGTTACCTCAAATGTCACAGTATTTATAGCAGGGTTGGGTGTCGAAACAACGAACTGGGACCCATTTGTTACTTTCTCTATATGTATCGAATCACAATATTCTTTCCGGCACAAACCGCTGGTTATGCCCAACAGGCATACCCTGTACCAGCCGGTATCGCGGAAGGTCCAGCTGGGATTTACCTGCGCCAGCACGGTTACCGGCGTATTGGTGCCGTTGGCATGCAATTTATAAATCGTCCACAACTGTACCAGTGCGGGATCATTGCCTGCCGCCTTAAAGCTGATTTGGTTGGTATGGGTGGAATTCCGCGTATAGGTATATCTTACCTGCACCGAATCGCAGTTAATACCCACAAAAACAGGCTGGCAGGTGCTGGCCTGGCAATTGCCTTTTATTACTGCCAGGCATACGGTGTACCAACCCGATTTTTTGTAGTAATGCGTGGTATTCCTGCCATCGCCATGCGTGCTATCGCCAAAACTCCAATAGTATTTTGCCGAATCGCCCTGGTTGGCCGCTTCAAAGCGGGTAGTCAGGGGCGCCCATGCCAGGGTATAATGGCCGAAAGCAGCTTTTATCGTACAGGGATTGGGTTCCTTTATTTCCACCGTCCGGCAATATTCTTTGCGGCAGGTGCTGCCGGCTTCCGCTACCAGGCATACCGTGTATACGCCCGCGTGTGCATAAACATGCGATGGCGAGGAATCGTGCACCAATGCGCTGCTATCGCCAAAATTCCAGGTGTAATGAACACCGGCGTTGGAAGATTTGGTATAGTTGTAAAAATGTATTTTACCAGCTACCATAGAATCGGCCTTCCAGTTGAAGTAAGGCTGAACAGCACAGCTATCCCAGCAAATTACCCTTACCGAATCACAAAATTCCTTACGGCAATTGGTGCCCGCTTCACTTACCAGGCATACATAATACGTGCCTGTGTGGGAATACGTGTGCACAGGATTGCCTTCCGTAGTATAGCTGCCATCGCCGAAGCTCCACGAAAAATGCGCATTGGCCGATTGCGGGGCCGGGTAATTAAGAAAATGAATTTTCTTACAATCAACTGAATCTTTATAATATTCAAACCGGGCAGTGATATTGCAACTGTCGGCCGGTATAGCAATCGTTTTTGCTACTGAATCATGGCATATATTGGGCGCTGTTCTTTCAGTATAATGTACTACGGTATATTGTCCGGGTTGTGCATAGGTGTGAGTAAGCATCTTAGCCGTGGTATACAGCGAAGATCCGTCTCCAAATACCCAGCGGCGCGAATCGCCCGTACTGTCGGCTGCATAAAAAGTAACAGTATGGTTACTGCCTATGGTATAGGTAAAAGCAGCTGAACAGTTTTGTGCTGCGGCAGGATTATACTGCATCAGCAGGGGCAGCAAAATGGCAAAGCAAATTAGTTTTTTCATGATTTGTGCTTTTAAGGGTTGTGCAACGGTGGCTCACCGGACCGGTTTTTCTGAAAGGATATTTTCCGCGTTATTCCTTTTGTTAAGGATTTGTTGTCATGTATTACGGGGCCTTGCGGGCAAAGGGTTGGGGCCTTATAAAAAAAACCCCCGAATAAAATTCGGGGGAGGAAAAAACCGGCTGGAGCCCAGAAAAAAACATTATAAATGCCTTAAAACCTCAGGGAACAGAAAAACGGGCTGTTAAAACACTATTAGATACGGCATTTGACCGGGCAGGGTTGGCCGGGGAGGGGTTATTTTGTAAGTAGTTGATGGTCAATAGGCAATGGGAGTAGTCAATCATTTGCTACGCCATCAGGGGTTTCCTATTCACCATTGACCATTCACTTAATACCTGTCCCGCAGATTTTGCAGGAAGGCGGCCACCGATTTACGTACTGTTGCTACAGAGGCCTGGTGGTTGTTGACCAGTACTGAAAAAATCAGGGTCTTTCCTTTTTTGGTAATAAGATAGCCGCTCAGCGCCAGATGGCCCGAGAGGGTGCCTGTTTTGGCATAGATATACCCGCTGTCGCTTTTAAAATAGCTGGACAGGGTGCCATTGCTGCCAGTGGCAAAAATGGTGGTAATGCGCTGCCAGGGAAACTCGTCGCGCATCTTATTGAGTATCCATATAAAATCGTGGGGACTGAACAGGTTGTACCGGCTTAAGCCGCTGCCATCTACCCAATGGGGCTTTTGCGGCAGGTCTTTCAAATCGGTTCTTAGCAGCGTATCGATAATCCGGGCATCGCTCATTACGCCCAGCCGTTCGTTGCTCACCATGAGCAGGGTTTGCTCGGCATAGAAATTATCGCTGCGGTGCATCATCGGCTTAAACAGTGAATCGGTGGGTTGCGAATGAATGGTTTGCAGTTTGGAGTTTTGCCGTTTTACTTCTTTCAACGTAATGGTTTTGCCGGCGGTGTCTTTCAGCAGTTCGAGGGCCGACTGGATACCCTGCGTGGAAAAGGGAACTTCCTGCTCCTTGTATTTTTCCTGTCCCTGCGTTACGGTATATATATTTTCATCGCGTTTCCGGTGTACCGAAAAGGTCTTTGCACTGCTGTCGGTGCTGAATTTTATTTTCCAGTCAATATCCGGTATGGTAAAGGTAGCGGCCTGCATTTTGCCGGGCTGGCCAAACAGGCTGCCTTCCGACTGGGTTTGCACAAAGCGTATCACGTTGCCGTATAGGGGCAGCGGGCTTCTTTCCGCCATATAATAATCATTGTAATCATCCCATGCCCAGCCAAAGCCCAGCGCTTCGTCTTTCCAGTTGGCATCCGTTATGGAAATCGTTTTGGTGCTGTTGCGCAGGAAATCCAGGACCGGGTGCTGTTTAAAATCGGGGTGCAGCAGGCTGGGGTCGCCGGTGGGGAAAAGCAGGATTTCATTGTTCGTTTCCAGGTATTTGATGCCCGGCAGGCTATCGCCCAGGTATTTCATGCCGGCATAGCAGGTAAAGATTTTGGTGTTGGAGGCGGGCACAAAATATTTATCGGCCTGGTAATCGTACCAGTATTTGCCGGTAGCGGGCTCGTACACCGAAATGCCGATATGCGCTGTTTGCAGTTCCGGCGTGTTCAGCACATCGGCTTTGGCCACGCTGTCCAGCTTTTTCCGGAGCGAGCAGGAACTGAGCCCGGCAAGGGCGGCAAGATAAGCAAGGTTTTTAATGGAGCGCATGCTATTAGTCAGTGCTTTTTGGCTGGCGGTGAACAATGGAACTAAGGCCAAATGTACCAAAAGATGACCAATAGCGCGGGCGCCGGCCCGGCGGCGGCTGCTACTGAAGGTGGACAGAATGTACTCGACTATGACAATATGCCGTGTGTTTGTACAATGTACAAGGTACTTAGTTCGTACTAAGAGCACGAACTAAGTACGAACTAAATACGGCCTAAATACGGTGAATGCACAGTAAAGAATACCTTCTCACTATCTAATGATGCTAATTTGACAGGGTGGCATGGGGTGGACAAGTTGCAATAACGGCCGGAATAAGGGGGTCAGCGACATGCGAAAATATTGCCCCCCGCGCTATGATATTATACTTTTTCTTTCTACGTTTACCCCCATCACATTCCAATATTTTCGATAAAACCACTGCTAAGAAATCCATACCTGCACAGCCCTGCCGGAAGATGATTGACCGGCAATGCTTACCGGGTTTCGTTATGGTGCTACCTGGTAAACCCTTCTTCCATGATTTCCATGCAGGTTATCGATCCCGCTAACCCTATATTAACTGTTGTATATTTGCTCTTCAGCCTGTTGTGTGCAAACCTAACGACACCTATCGACAGGCGGAAACAACAATACGAAACGGCAAATGAAAAAGTCAACAGTAGAAGAAATCAGGGAGCGGTTTGACAATGACGTAGAACGATTTTCAAACCTTGACACAGGGCAATTGTCGACCATTGACGCAAAAATTTCCCTGGAACTTATTACCGAATCAGCCAGGCGAATTATGCCGGATGCTGAAAACTTATTGGACATCGGTTGCGGCGCCGGCAATTATACGCTAATGATGCTTACAAAAACCCCGAATCTAAACTGCACATTAGTAGATTTGAGTAAGCCTATGCTGGACAAAGCACTTGAAAGAGTATCCCCAAACACCAATAATAAAGTAACCATCCTGCAAGGCGACATCAGGGAAGTGGAGCTAAAAGAAAATAATTATGATATTATCCTGGCAGGCGCGGTTTTGCATCATTTAAGAGATGATAAAGACTGGGAGGTAACATTTAACAAGCTCTTTAAGCTACTCAGGCCCGGAGGTTGTTTAATGATTTCTGACTTTATTGCCCAGGACACCGCATTACTAAACGAGTATACCTGGGAAAGATATGGCCACTACCTGGAAGAGCTGGGCGGAAAAGAGTACCGTCAGAAAGTGCTGGACTATGTAGCAAAAGAAGATTCGCCCAGGTCGATGAATTTCCAATTGGATCTTATGAAAAAAGTTGGGTTTAAAAAAGTAGAAATCCTTCACAAGAATATGTGCTTTGGCGCATTTGGCGGAATTAAGTAAGGGGTGAATACACCTTTATCACTTCGTTTTATTGCAATGAAAAAGGGTGTTTCTACGGTGCCGTGCCGGAAGAAGTTATTGTAACTTCCGGGTAAAAATAAACCTCACCCTTATGCCTAATCTTATGCTTCCGGGCCGCGTGCAGAAAGCCGTAGCCGGCCTCTCGGGATTCGACGTTAACTCACCTTTAACGGCTTCCGGCGCATCGAATTTTAAAAATGCCGGATATGCCTTCTGTATCCGGTACATACCACGAACAGCCAACCTTATACCGGGTAATCTTACCAACGCAGAAGCGATGGCCATCCTGGATGCCGGCCTGGCGCTGATGGCGGTACAACATGTGGCGCTTCCGGGCTGGGCCCCCAATACCAACCTGGGAACTATCTATGGCAACTACGCCGCCACTTACGCGGCACAGGTAGTAGGGCTGCCACCGGGTGTAAATGTTTGGTGCGACCTCGAAGGTGTTGCTGCCGGCACCCCGCCCGCTAATGTAATAGCCTATTGCCAGGCATGGTATTATGCGGTTCATATTGCCGGATACATACCTGGTATATATGTAGGCTACGATACCATGCTCTCGCCGGAGCAATTATATGATGATCTTTCTTTTCAACACTATTGGCGGGCATACAATGGGCCGGAGGTAGCTACGCGAGGGTTCCAGTTGATACAAAAGCCCCAGAAGACCCTGGATGGTATAACGTATGACCCCAACGTAGCGCAAAATGATACTATGGGTGATTCGGCCCTCTGGCTTTCCCTGTAAACGGCACATGAGTATTGTTGCAGGATTTGAGCAATGATGAGAGGGAAAAAGCAAAACCGGCGGCCTTTAAAGGCCGCCGGTTTTGCTTCTGTTTATAACGATACCTGCCCGCAGGTATCATCCTGTTTATTGTTTATTGTAAATCACACCTAATTTATCCACTTCGTCGCCCGAATTACCATAAAAACCGGTAATCTTATAACCGGCCGGCGCCGTATAGGTCACGGCATCGGAGGTGGTAGTACCGCCCGATAAGCTGTGGCCGAGATTGGTAACGAACTTGATATAAAATATGCGGGTATGTCCCTGGTACTGGGCCTCGTTTAAGGTAACCGATGAAATATATTCCCCGCTTTGCAGGGTGAGCGAATAAGCCGTTCCGCCGGTGCCGCCATGCGTGAGCGTGGTGCCATTTTTAAGCGTTACACCCACATTGTCTACCCGGCTGCCGCTGCGGATGGTCAATACTGAAGGAGCGCTGGTTGCCGTAAGCGTATTGAGATCGCTATAGGGAGTACCATGGGGACCGCCAAACAAATCGCTCATGCCAAAAGCGGATTGCAGCGAATAGCTGAAGTTAACGGTAAGGGGCAGGTGATCGGAAAGCTGTTGTCCCTGGGCATTAACAAAGTTGTGCAGCACTTCGTAGCCGGAGGCGGTAAGCTGTATGTACTTGTTGCTGCGGAAATAAATCTTGTCAACTATTTCACAGCTGTCTGTTTCATCGGGGAAAGTACATACAATGGCCGAATCGCCCAGTTTGGGAATGGAACCATGCCTGATAAGGGTTATCCAGGGGTCGGTCATGCCGTTCCTGGTTAAAAGCAGGTTCAGCGCACTGTCCCGGGTATAGCGGCCGTTGGTATCACCCATGACCACCACGGCATTGCCATCGGAATTGGCAACGATAAAATCAGACAACTGCAACAGGTTGTCTGCACGGGCGGCAATAGAAGCTGCATCAGATTCAGCATTGGTGTGCAGGTTGTAAAAATCCATATAAACGCCTTCAGCAAAGCGCACCCGGCAATAGGTGAACCCCTTGGGAGTAAGCGCATTTTCGTTGATGCGCGTATTCCAGGTAGTGCGTGAAAAGTCGGTCATGGGAAAATAAGACAGGGAGTTGAGCCCATCGCCAATGCCGGCGCCACCGCTGGTAGCCGAGCGGTAGGGATGTACATTGCCATAATCATACAGGAAGGCATGGTAATTGAAATCCTCCTGCACGTGAACGATGTCGTACGCATTGATGATGCGCCCTATCAACGCAGTGCTGGAATCGCGCGGGGTAGTTGCGCTGGACAAGGCCTGCGGTAATCCCGCAATGTTGTAGGTGAGCACGGAAAAATTACCACCCGTTGCCGTTATTTGCCGTGCATTAGCACTGCTTTTGGCAGCGGCGGATTGGTTTTCACTGGCGGACTCCTGCCTGATGGGCTGCTTGCTGCAGCCTGTAGCGATGATAACGGCCGCCAATACAGGAGCGGCAAGCTTTGTTAGGAAACCTGTTCTTCTCATAGTTTAATTTTTTGAAAGTTAATATGTGTTAATGGTACATTTAACACAATGTTACAAACGAAACAGGTAGTATGATGCAGCGTAATAATTTGTTAACGCAAACCAGGAGGGATACTCGTAAAAAAACTACACGTAAATAGAAAGCCAGTCATTATTCCTTCACTTTGTTTTCCACTAACGGCAGGCTGATGCAAAACCGGCTGCCTTCACCCCATTTGCTTTCCACGCGGAAGCAGCCATGGTTTATTTCAATAAACTCACGGCATAAGAGTATGCCAATGCCGGTTCCTTTTTCGCCGGAAGTACCATAAGTGGTAACGAGTTTTTTGCGGTTGATTTTATCCAGGATGTCTTCCTCGATCCCGGTTCCGGTATCGGCTACGCATATATCAATGCAGGCGCCGGAGGCGCTGCCCCCGATGCTGATGGTATCACCGGCACGGCAAAACTTAATAGCATTGCTTACCAGGTTACGGATAACCACATGGATCATATCCTTATCTGCATAGCCCTGCAATACCGGGTTCAGGCGGTTGCGCAATGCGACCCCCTTTTCTGACGCCCGTTTTTTAAACAACTCCAATACTTCGGATACGAGTTGCTCTATGTTTAAAATCACCGGGTTGGCTACGATACCGTTCAACTGGCTGTTGGACCAGAATAAAAGATTCCCGACGAGTTCCGAGGAATGATCTATCTCCTGCCTGAGCTCTTCTACCATCCTGTTGAGCTCCGTTTCGGAGAGGGCCTGCGTTTTTATCATATCCAGTACGGCGTTGAGCGAGTAGAGGGGCATTTTCAAATCATGCGAAATAATGCTGAATAACTTGTCTTTTTGCTGGTTATTGAGCAGCAGCTGGTAGGATTGCTGCTCTATTTCCTCTTTCTGGCGTATGATTTCGTTGTTCATGGCCGCCAGCCAAAGATTCGTTTTTTGCCGGGCTGCCCTTCCCTGGTATAGTGCAAGAGCCAGCAGGCTTAGAGAAACAATGGCCAATGCAGAAAAAGCTATTTCCAATTCCTTTTCTTTTACAATGGCCTGGTGCCGGATATCTTTTTTTGCTTCTTCTGCCCTGAGCCGGGCTTCTTTTTTTTCGTATTCATACCTGGCTTCCACGCGGGCGGCATTGCGCTGCATTTTCTCATTGGACAACGAATCTGAAAGCCGGATAAACCGCGACTGGTAGTAAAGGGCGTTGCGGTAATCGCCCAGTCCCTTATAGGCATCTGCCAGCAGGCTGCACACGTCCAGCATGCGGGGAATTGCTTTCAGGCCGGATGATATGCGCAGGCTTATATGCCCGTATTTCAGCACCTGGCGATATTGCCTGAGCTTGAGGTACGACCATGCCACATCGGTGGCAGACATAGCCACCCGTGTCTGATCGTTTGTTTGATTGTAGTATTCCATGGCTCGCAGGTAAATGGAAAGTGCCTCTTTATACCTGCCCTTCATAATCAGCGCAGAGGCAATTTCATCATTGGTGCTGATAAGCATGTACTCATTGTTCATATTTTCAGCCACCTGGTATGCCAGCCGGAAATAATGCATCGCACTGTCTGTCTGTTTGCGGTTAAGCCATACCTCGCCGCTAACGATCAGGCATGTATTGATAAACGTGCTGTCGCTTACCGCTTCAAAATAATGCTTTGCCCGCGCTGCCATAGCCATGGCATCTTCATTCTTGTGCATATCAACATACTCCATGGCAATATTGACGCAGGCTTTACCCATTAAACCGTAGTTGCTGATCCTTTCGGCCACGGCAAGTGACTGAAGATAATAAGACAGCGTATTGGTATAATCGCCCAGCAGCCGGTACCCGTTGCCCAGTTGCCGCAGGGCGGTGGCTTCACCTCTTGTATACCCCGCTTTTTTTGCACATGCAAGAGCCTTATTGGCATAGAGGAAAAGACTGTCGGCGCTAGTGCTGAAAGAGGTATGCGCCATTTCGTTCAACGCATCGATATATGCGGTGTCTTTGTAACAATCTTTTTTTGCCTGTTTTTCCAACAGCATGGCCTGCAAGCGATGCGGGTCAGAAGGCTGCGCATAACAAATCATTTGCATGAAAATTACCCATGCGGTTAACCAGGTCAGGAGCCTTAACTTCATTAATCCCGTAATTAGTAATCGCTAAAATAGTAGTAAGATAGCCGTTGGATAGTAGAAAATTCTTGATATATAACGGGAAAAGTGTATTTGCAACATTTATGCGGATAAGTGCGGTTTAATGCCGGAAAGGATATAAAACCGCTTTCCCATTCTTACTATCGGAAGAAAATAATAGTGCATCATTTATTTCTTCCAGTGTAAATTTCTTCCCGGTTTTAGTTTTGAAATGAGGCATATCAATAATGCTGCTGATATCCTGTAACGCCTGTTCCAGCCTTTGCGGGTCCTGGACTGTTCGGGTCCTGAAATTTCCAAACCCTTTAATGGTGATACCCCTCATTAAAATGCTGGTATGAATGGTAAGTGGCGTTTTGCCGCCGAGATAACCATACGAGTAAATGGTAGCGCCATTTGGCAGTACGTCGATTATTTTATTTAACACTTCCCCGCCCACGCCATCGAAAATGGCGGTTGTTCCCGCTTGTTTGGATTGTTCATTCAGTTGCTGCTTAAAATGGTCATCGTTTTGAACAACTACCTTCGTGGCGCCCATTGCTTCAAGCTCTTTTTTATTGTCTTCCGTTCTGACAATAGAAATAAGGGGGAAGTTATAGGCCAGGCAAATGCCCAGCATGGCAATACCTGTAGCCGAACTGCCTGCTGTGCTGATGATACCTTTATGCCCTTCTTCCTTAATTTGCTGCAGGAATGCAAAAGGCGTAATGATATTTACCAGCGAACCTGCATATTCTTCCATAGGCGTATTGCCGGGAATAATGGCGCAATGGAGATAATGCAGGTGAACATATTCGCACCAGGTACCGATGATGTGTTCACTAAATTTCAAAGAACGATACACCGTAACGTTTGCTCCTTTATAGGCCCCCGGAACACCAGCTCCCGTTTCTATAACTGTTCCAACACCGGATACGCCGCATATATCATACCGGCTTACAGGTATGGAACCGGGAGGAAACGCACCCCCGATAAAAGCATTGTCGCCGGCATTGATGCCACATGCTACCATTTTAATTACCAGGTGCCCGGGTTCGGCTTTTACCGGTGTTGGAACCTGCTGCAGTTGAACACTGTTGTTATTTGCCAGGCTGATGGCCCTCATTACTTTTTCCATGGTTAATATCATTTTATTTAGGGAACAAAGGTAAATTTGTAGTAATTGCAATACTAGTACTAACCCCAAAGTAGGTATGGATGGCAACTATAAAAGATTCTTCTACCAATCAAATGAATAAACGGGCCATTGCAGTCAAATGCCCTGTTACATTTACGCTGAACAAAATGGGCGGACGCTGGAAACCGCTTATCATTAATAACCTGCTTACCGGGACGAAGCGTTATGGGGAGCTAAAAAAGGCAATTCCCGGCATTACCGAAAAAATGCTGATCCAGAATTTAAAAGAACTGGAAGCTGATAAATTGATTACCCGTGTTGCCAAACCGGTTGTTCCGCCACATGTAGAGTATAGTCTTACGGATTGCGGCCGGGAATTAAGCCCCGTTTTAATGGCAATGAAAGGATGGGCATCCAAGTATAATGTCTGATTGCTGCAATAGTAAACCTAACTTCTTTCCTGCGCCCTTAACCATCGTTCGGGTATTTCATTGCCACTGGCTTGTAAATAATCACGGTATGAACAGGCTATAAAACGGCTGTCGGGCAATTGCATCCACCAGCGTCCTGTTTTTTTGCTTTGCAGGAACGTGGTAGACACTTCTGCAAAAGCGGTATGGTATTCATTAAAATGATCTTTCTCATCCAGGCCCGATTCGCGCTTGCCCCGGTTGCGGCCGTCAACCAGGTACCAGAGCATGTGGCTGATTTGCCTGGCGGTAAGATCGTTTTGGTCTGCCGCAGCATTATAGCCATAAATGCCAATGCTGCTGGTTTGCAGGCTCAGCCCGGCATAGCGCATCAGCAGGCAGGCTTCTTCACCGTTAAAGCCATTGGGCGATACGGCGCTGCCCGGCGCCCAGGCATGCGCCAGTGCGCTCATATCAAAGCTAAACAGGCGGCAGTTGCGGATTACCGGTTCCATCTCATCGATATTTTCTTTTACGGTGCCCACACGATAGCAGTCAAACCGCAGTTTATCCATCGTTTCCAGCATGTGCGGGTGCACATAATAGCTCTGGAAACCGATATGGTTGTAATGATGGATGAAATTGGGTTCGCCGGTAAGCATTTCCATGAGGAAATTATCGCTGCGGTACGGAGAGTTGATGTTGAGGTCTATCAAGGCATCGGTGCAGCACAGCTCAACCACCTGCTGGTTGCTGGTAAATACCTCGTATTGCGCCAGGGTAAGATCGTGCGAGCCGCCAATCAGCAAAACCGTTTTCCGGGCGCTCAGCAATTCATTGATCACCGTTTTTACGGCGGCATAGGTATCTACCAGGGTGGCGCCGATGCGTATATTGCCAATATCCGCCAGCGTTACCTCTTCGTGCCAGTGATAAAGCTGGTAAAACTGCCTCCGCACGGCATCGGCGGGGCAGAGGTCGCGCGGGTTATTTTTACCGCTGCCGCGCTGTTCGGCACAGCCTACCAGTACAATATCCACTCCGCGCAGGTCGGGAAATTCGTTTTCGTGTACGGCTATGGTCTTACCAATCTGCCCGTCGTGGTACAGCTGGTCCTGCGAGAGCACGGCCAGGTTCAGCGGCTCCAGGAAATCGGCAAGATCAAGATAATCGCTCATATTCAGGTTGTTGATGCGTCAAAGTTAACCGCATTTGGAACATGAAATTTAAACTTGCCCGGCCGCTGTATTTTTTTTATATTCAGTGAGTCAAAAATTGCTGCCATATATGTATAGTCTCACACAGCCCGGCGTTGCCAGTGATCTTATCGGTCGCCTGGCACAGCTGCCTCCCGATGCAAAACCCCAATGGGGTAAAATGAATGTTTCGCAAATGCTGGCACATTGCCAGGTGCCGCTACAGGTGGCCCTGGGCGAGAAAGAACTTAAACGAAGGTTTGTGGGCGTTTTGTTTGGCAGCATGGCAAAAAAACGATTACTGACAGAAGCGCCCTTCAAACACAGCCTTCCCACTGACCCCGGTTTTGTAATAAAAGGTGAACGCAATTTTGATAAGGAAAGACGGCAGTTGCAAGCCATCCTGCAACGCATTGCCCGCTCCGGCCCGGGTATTATAACGGCAAGAGAACATCCTTTTTTCGGGCACATGTCAGCAGAAGAATGGGGCATCCTCACCTGGAAGCACATGGATCATCACCTGCGGCAGTTTAATGTGTGATGGTGGTAGCATAATACTTACACACCGGCCTTAACCCGCATTGCTCACATTTAGGGTTACGCGCCACGCAGGTATAGCGGCCATGAAGAATAAGCCAGTGGTGGGCTTTGTGCACCAGCTCGCGTGGTATCAATTCCAGCAATTGTTTTTCGGCGGCCAGCGGGGTAGTGGCATTTACCGTAAGGCCTATACGGGCCGATACGCGAAATACATGGGTGTCTACCGCCATATTGGGTTGCTCATCCACCACAGAGGTAATTACATTGGCGGTTTTTCTTCCTACCCCGGGAAGCTGCACCAGCTCCTCCACCGTCATGGGTACCTGGCCATGGAATTTATCCATGAGCATATTGGCCATGCCAATAAGGTGCCTGGTTTTGTTGTTGGGATAGGATATGCTTTTAATAAAGGGAAGCAACTCGTCGAAGCCGGCTTTGGCCAGGCTGGCGGGGTCGGGGTATTGCTCAAACAACGCCGGGGTGGTCATATTAACCCGCTTGTCGGTGCATTGGGCCGATAAGATCACGGCTACCAGCAGCTGGTAGGGGCTGTCGTACAGCAATTCGGTTTCTGCATCGGGGGCGTGTTCCTGGAAATAATCGATTACAAAGCGGTAGCGTTCTTTCCTTGTCATGGCGCAAAATGGCCACGAAGATAGCTCAATTCATTGATTGAGTGGCCATTAAACAGCAGCTTCCGGCATGGTTTCCCGGGCATAGTTCAATATCTTCAAAATAGTTTCCTCACGCGGCGAATACAACTCCGTGTTAAGCTCCTCTACTGAAGACTCTATTACCTGGAATTTCTCCTGCAGGGCCCAGTTTGTAGCCAGTGCATGCTCTATTGAGGCGGTGTTCTCGGGGGAAGTCTCTTGATACACAAATAAGATCAAATCTTCCGGTGTAAAGATTGACATAGGCAAACCATATATTTTTGTCCAATAATTTTCCAAAGGGTCCAGCTTTGGAACGTCCGAAATAAAAACGGGTGTTTGGGTAGTAATATTGTATGCCCCCGGGAATAATTTAACAAAACCATCATTTGCTGTCCTGCTCCGCCGCTGCCGGGCGGGAGCCCTCAACCACAAAAAGATCCTCGTTGTCGCGCTTCATGAGGTACTTTTCCCGGGCATATTGCTCTACCGTGGCCGCATTTACCTTTAGCTGGTCCAGCTCCCGCCGGGTGGCGCTGATTTGCTGCTCAAAATACTGTTTGCTGGTTTGCAACGCGTTCAGCTCGTTGCGTTGCTTAAAATAGGTGATGTAAAAATCCCTGTCGTCAATAAACAGCATCCAGATAGCAAACCCAATCAGCGTAAGCACGTACTTATTCCGTAGCCAGGAAGGTATGCGGTCGAATAGTTTCATTAAAAGGTATGACCTGTGGAGGCCTAAAGTTAGTGATTTTCGCAGTCCGCAATGAGCTGCAGCAGTTTTTCTTTTTTGGCGGGCCATTCGTCGTCGATAATGCTGAAGATGACCGTGTCGCGCAGGCTGCCGTCGTTGCGGTAGCCGGTCTTGCGCAGCACCCCCTCCTTTACGCCCCCAATCTTTTCAACGGCCCGCTGGGAGCGGAGGTTTTGGCCGGCTACCTTAAACTCGGCCCGGTTGTAGCCCAGTACTTCAAACACGTATTGCAGCAGCAGGAGCTTGCATTCCTTGTTATGCGCCTTGCCCCATACGGCCGGGCTGTACCAGGTATAGCCAATTTCCACCCGCTTATCGGCCGGGATAATGCCGTAAAACCGGGTCATGCCAATAATGACATCGTCCTGCGCCTGGCGGATAACAAAAGCCTGCTGGCCGCCCATGGCGGCGGGGTCCAGCGCGGTGTTGAAGTAATCGTCAAATTGCTGGTCATACCGTTCGTTCAGCAGCAGGGTCTTCGTAAACTCCCATAGCCGCTCGTCGCGGGCCAGTACCCGCAGGGGTTCCTGGTGGGCGGGTTGCAGGTATTCCAGGTATACATGGCGTCCTTTGAGCAGGCTGGTGTCAATAACCGGTTGGGGCATAGTTTTTCTTTCAGGCTGTAAAATTAACGGGCGCCGGGCGAGTGGTAAGGGCCGGTTTATACAAAGTAAGGTAGTCCGGGGAATAATGTGTGAATATGCAAATGTGGAAAATATGAAAATGAAGGCAGTCGCCCATTTTCACATTTTCCACATTCCCGCATTTTCACATTAATGCTTTATTTCTTGCCGAACTTAATTTTCCCTGTAGGATAAATAGCGGTTTCTGCCAGCAGCTCTTCAATGCGCAGCAACTGGTTGTACTTGGCTATACGGTCGGTGCGCGAAGCGGAACCGGTTTTTATCTGCCCGCAATTCAGGGCCACGGCCAGGTCGGCAATGGTAGTATCTTCTGTTTCACCGCTGCGGTGGCTCATGATGGTGTTGTAGCCGTTGTGCTGTGCCAGGGTAACCGCGTTGATGGTTTCGGTAAGGGTGCCAATCTGGTTTACTTTTACCAGCAGCCCGTTGGCGATAGATTTGTCGATACCTTCCTGCAGGCGGGTTACATTGGTTACAAACAGGTCGTCGCCCACCAGCTGGCATTTGCTGCCCACGGTTTCTGTAAGCAATTTCCAGCCGGCCCAATCGTCTTCCGCCATACCGTCTTCAATAGAAGAGATAGGGTATTGGTTCACCCATTTTTCCCAGTATTTTACCAGCTCCTCGCTGCTCATTTCCTTGCCATCGCTTTTGTGGAACACGTATTTTTTCTTTTTGCCATCCCACAGTTCGCTGTTGGCGGCGTCCATGGCAATGGTAACCTGGCTGCCGGTTTTATAACCTGCGGCGGTAATGGATTCCAGCACGGTTTCAATGGCTTCTTCATTACTCTGGATATTCGGGGCAAAACCGCCTTCGTCGCCTACATTGGTGCTGTAACCTTTTTTCTTCAGCACGCTTTTAAGCGTATGGAAAATTTCCACCCCCCAGCGCAGCCCTTCGCTAAAGCTGGACGCGCCCACGGGCATGATCATAAATTCCTGGAAATCGATTTTATTGTCGGCATGCGCTCCACCGTTAAGGATGTTCATCATGGGGATGGGCAAGGTCTTGGCATTGGTGCCGCCAATATAGCGGAACAGCGGGAGGTTGGCTTCCTGCGCTGCTGCCTTGGCTACCGCCATACTTACGGCCAGCAGGGCATTGGCGCCCAGTTTGCCTTTGTTGGGGGTACCGTCGAGGTCTATCAGCAACTGGTCGATAGCGGCCTGTTCGGCCACTTCATAGCCCAGCAGTTTTTCGGCAATGATGTCGGTTACATTGCCCACGGCTTTCAGTACGCCTTTACCGCCGTACACTTTTTTATCGTCATCGCGCAGTTCTACCGCTTCGTGAATACCGGTGCTGGCGCCGCTGGGTACGGCCGCACGGCCTAAGGCGCCTTCATCGGTTACAATGTCTACTTCAATGGTGGGGTTACCGCGACTGTCTAATATCTGCCTGGCATGTACTTCAGCAATGTAACTCATGATGCTTGTGTTATTTTAAGTGTTAAATGTGTTATTTATCGGGCTGCCCTGTTTTGGAAGTATTACCGGTAAGATTCCGGAATACATCTTCCAACCGCTGCTCACCGCTTTGCAAAGAAACAATATTCAGTCTTTGCTGCAAAGCCATTTCCATCAATCCCCGTTTTACTTCATTGGCATCGATACAGGTTAACGCCCATTCGTTAGCCGGAAGCTTTTGTACCGACAGCACGCCTGCAATGCCCTCCAGCAGCGCGGCTTCGGGTATTTCTTTAAAGGTCACCTGTATGGTGCTGCCCTGTTCGGAGCGGCGGCGCAGTTCGCTGAGCGGGTTGTCGGCCACTATTTTCCCTTTATTAATGATCACCACACGATCACATACGGCTTCTACTTCCTGCAGTATGTGCGAAGAAAACAACACGGTTTTATCTTTTCCCAGCCGCCGTATTACCTCGCGTATTTCAATAATCTGGTTGGGGTCCAGGCCGGTGGTGGGTTCGTCCAGTATCAGTACTTCGGGGTTGTGCAGCAGGGCGGCAGCCAGTCCCACGCGCTGTTTGTAACCCTTGGAAAGCTGGCCGATCTTTTTACTGCTTTCGTGCCCCAGCCCCACGGTGCCTATAACCTCTTCAATAGTGGTTTTAAGCGTGGCCGCCGGGTGTACCTGGTGTACGCCGCCTATAAAATGGAGGTATTCGCGTACGTACATATCATAGTAAAGGGGATTGGCCTCCGGCAGGTAGCCGATTTTCTTTTTGGTTTCCATCGGCTGCTGTTTT
>JACXTT010002242.1_pt1 | contig 30940 bp, 23 predicted proteins | sample 9270951 | NCBI WGS metagenome assembly JACXTT01 (sample SAMN15532306, study PRJNA645909) | rock metagenome | isolation source: weathered quartz diorite | place: Puerto Rico | collected 2017-06-21 | reverse complement strand
CTCCGCGAGGGGAGAAGGTGCGCGGAGCGCGGATGAGGGGTCTGTGCCTCACACGAAAACCGCCCCTCATCCGCCCTTCGGGCACCTTCTCCCCCGTGCGCGGGGGAGAAGGGACTATCGTCATCGGCAGCCCTATTTCTTCATCCCCTCTCGCGCCCTCACGACAAAGTGCACCGGGCACCCAACCAGCCCCAGCGCTTCCCGGAACTGGTTGTCGAGATACCGGCGATACGAAAAGTGCAGGGGCTCGGAGATGTTGGAGAAGAGTGCGAACGTCGGCGGTCCCGACTTGAGCTGCGTGCAGTAGTAGAAGCGGCGCGGGCGGCCCTTCACAGCGGGCGGCTGATGGCCTCGCACGACCTTCTCCAGAATCTGGTTGAGCTCCGACGTCCGGAAGCGGCCGCGATAGCCGGCCGCGATCGTGTCGATTTTCGGGAAGATCTTTTCGACGCGGCGGCCGCTCTTCGCGGAGATGAACTCGAGCGGTGCGTACTGCAGGAACTTGAGGCGGAAGCGGACCATCTCCTCGAACTTCTTCGCATCGTCCTGTGCGTGCTCGTCCACGTCCCACTTGTTGACGAGGATCAGCGCGGCCTTCCCTGCTTCGTCCGCGTAACCCGCCACCGTCGCATCCTGCGCCGTCACTCCCTCGGTCGCATCGATGATGACGAGCGCGAGCTCGCAGCGCTCGATCGCCTTGCGCGCGGAGATGACCGCAAGCTTCTCCGCTTCATCCGTGGTCTTTCCTTTGCGGCGGATGCCGGCGGTGTCGATGATCAGGTAGCGCTTGCCGTTGCGCTCGATCTCGGAGTCGATCGCATCGCGCGTCGTGCCCGAGATCGGCGAGACGACCGCGCGCTCTTCGTTCAGCAGCCGGTTGAGCAGCGACGACTTGCCGACATTCGGCCGTCCGATGATCGCGACTCTGAGTGGCGCCGACGCCTCGCCGGCGCTCTCTTCATCGGAGAGGTCCGGAACGATCTCGCTGATCGCATCGATCAAGTCCTGAATGCCGTCGCCATGCTCGGCGGAAATCGGGAACACGCGCTCGAGTCCCAGCTCGTAGAACTCGGGCACGCTCGCTTCCGCATCCTTGCGATCCGTCTTGTTGACGATGAGCACGGTCTTCGCCGCGACGGGCCGAAGTTCCTCGGCGATGTCGCGATCCTCGGCGAGCAGTCCCGCGGCGCCGTCGACGACGAACAGCACGAAGTCCGCTTCCTCGAGCGCGCGCTGCGCCTGCGCTTTGATCTCGCCGGCGAACGCGGACATCGGCGTCTCGCCATATTCGAGTCCGCCCGTATCCGTCAGCTCGTAGGTGCGGCCGTCATCCAGCGTCACGATGTCGCTGAGGCGATCGCGCGTCATGCCCGGCAGATCGTGCGTCAACGCGCGGCGCCGCCCCGCGAGGCGGTTGAACAACGTCGACTTGCCGACGTTCGGACGGCCTACGATCACGATTCTCTTCACAGTGTGAATCCAAACATCGGGATGAAGTGGATCGCGACGTAGAACAGCATCGCCCCCATCGCCGTGTTGAAGAAATTGAGAACACCGTTCGGCACGATGCTTCCGTGCCTGCGATTCCAGACACCGGCGAGACTCTCGAGATACGAGCCCAGAAACGCACAAACAGTGAGCACGAGAACGGTGCGGCTCTTCGCGATGACGATCCCTCCCATGAATCCCTGCGCGAGATGATGCGACATCGCCGCCACTCCGGTGAGCGCGACGAGCGAGCCGCTGATGATCCCCGCCACTGTGCCTTCGATCGAAAGAGCGCCTTCCGTTCCCGGCTCGACGCGGCGAAGCGTCGTCGCGAGAAATGCGCGCCGGCCGAAAAGCTGGCCGATCTCGGAGCCTGTCGTGTCGCATGCGGCGGTCGCGAGCGAGGCGATGCCCATGAGCAGCGGCACCAGCACATCGACACCGCGCCACATCGCGATCGCACAGAGTGCCGCGACACCGACGTTCGCGATCGCATGTCCCGCTCCTCGTCTTCCTCCGCTTTCCTGCGCGAGCCCCGCCGCCGCCTTGCGGCGAAAGCCGAGCTTCGTGCCGAGCGTACCGATGATGAAGAACGCGAGCAGCGGCAGATACAGCGCCGGCCCGCCGCCGATCACGATGATGCAGCCGAGGATCCAGCCGGTGACCATGCCGGAAAGGTTGACGCCGCGCAACGCGTAACCGATCACCGCGAGCAGTGTGTTCGCCAAGATCCATTCGGTTGCGATCGGCGGAAGCTGATGACCCGGAATCGGCGGCGTACCGAAGATCGCAAGCGCGGTTGCTGCGGAGAACAACACCGTGATGTTGTCGTCGACGCGCAGTGGCAGTGACTCGACGATCGCGGCGGCAACCACCGCGGTGATTGCCGGGACGCCGAACGGAAACGCGAAGAACCGCGCAACGGCAAATGTCGCCGCGCCGCCGCACGCGAGGAACGCGAGCGTGCCGCCGAGGCTCTTGTCGCGATTCCAGGGGAGCGGTGCGATGCGGACTGCGCGGCCGATCAGTCCTGCCGCGCCGTCGCCGAACGCGAGGAGCACCCATGGAATTGCGATGAACGCGGACTGACGTTGAAACAACAGGATGAGAATCAGCACGCAGAACGGATAGAGCACGATGCCCGCATCCCAGCCGCGCTCATGGCGCGACACCCGTTTCCCAACGATGCGATGCAGCACGAGCCAGTTCGAGATCGTGGCCAGCGCGGCGATCGCCGCGGCGCCCTGCCACGTCAGGAACTTCAGCGCGAACGCGCCAAGTCCGGCGAGGATGTGAACTGTTTTGCGCAGCGTCTCGTTGGTCTCGTGCATGGGAGGTGGCGGCGACGGATGATATCGCTTCAGGCAGCAGACAGCAGGCAGCGGGCAGCAGGTTTTCGTGCTCCTATCCTGCTGCCTGCTGCCTGCCGCCTGCTGTCTGACTACAATACGCGCGCCGTGACCGAGACCACCACACCGATTCTCTCCGTCATCGTCCCCTGCTACAACGAGCGGGCGACGGTCACGGAGCTTCTGCGCCGCGTGCGCGCCGTGAACATTCCGAAGGAAATCATCGTGGTCGACGATCGCTCGACCGATGGCTCGTACGACATCGTCGAGAGCCTCGCGAAAGAGTGGAGCGAGATCCGGCACGTGCTGCAGCCGGTCAATCAAGGCAAGGGTGCGGCGATTCGCAGAGGCATCGACGAGGCGCGCGGCGACATCGTCATCATTCAGGACGCCGATCTCGAATACGACCCGGTCGACTATCCGAAGCTGATTCAGCCGATTCTCGACGGACACGCCGACGTCGTCTTCGGCTCGCGCTTCGCCGGCTATCCCCGCCGCGTCATGCTCTACTGGCACCGCCTCGGCAACACCTTCCTCACGTTTCTGTCGAATGCGACGACGAACCTCGATCTCACCGACATGGAGACCTGCTACAAGGTCTTCCGCCGCGAAGTGATTCAGTCGATCAAGCTCAACTCGAATCGTTTCGGCATCGAGCCGGAGATCACAGCGAAAGTGGCGAAGCGCGGCTATCGCATCTTCGAAGTCCCGATCTCCTACTACGGCCGCGATTATTGGGAAGGAAAGAAGATCAACTGGAAGGATGGTTTCAGCGCCCTCTGGACGATCCTCAAGTACGGTCTGTTCGATGATCCGTCGACGGAGCCGGCCGGCTACACCACGCTGCGCCGCCGCTCCGCGCTTTTCGAGTACAACCGCTGGATCTGGGATCGGGTGAAGCGTTACGTCGGGCAGCGCGTGCTCGAGATCGAGGCGGGTACCGGGGCAATGACGCGGTTCCTCTACGGGCGCGAGCTCGTCGTAGCCACCGACATCGAGACGCCGTATATCGACCGCCTCCTCAATGCGTTCCGCCGTCATCCGGGCATCCGGATCGAGCGCTTCGATCTCGAAGAAGACGATGCCAGGCAGCTCGATCAATACAGGTTGGACACGGTGCTCTGCATCAATGTCCTCGAGCGTGCGCACGATGACGGCAAAGCGCTGCGCAAGGCTAACCAGCTATTGCAGCCGGGAGGTCATGTGATCGTGTTCGTGCCGGCCGACCCGTCACTCTACGGCGCGCTGGATCAGGGCATCGGCCACCTTCGCCGCTACACGCGCGAGGAGCTCGAGACGAAACTGCGCGATGCAGGATTCGAAGTCGTCGACAGCGGCTACCAGAACCGCGCCTCCCGTGCAGCGTGGATCCTCAACTCGAAGATTCTCAATCGCACGGAGCTGCCGTCCGCGCAGTCGAAGCTGTTCGACCGCTTCGTTCCTCTGTTTCGCGCACTGGATGGGCCGAATCCGCCCACGGGGCTCAGTCTCATCGCGATCGGGAGGAAGAGCGGATGACACGCGCAGCGCTCATCCTCGCCGGCGGCGCCGGCACGCGGCTGCGCCCGCTCTCATCCGATGATTGTCCGAAGCAGTTTCTTCGCCTCTGGGGCGGCCGCTCGCTGATCGAGCTGACGTTTCATCGCCTGGCGCGCGTGGTGCCGGGGGAACAGATCTTCGTGTCGACGAACGAGCGCTATCGCGAGCTCGTGCTCGAACATCTGCCGCAGCTGAATCCAGCGAACGTGATCACGGAACCTGCGCGGCGCAACACCGGGCCCGCGATCGCGCTCTGCTGCTTCGCGATCGCGCAGCGCCTCGGCGATGTAGCGATCGGCTGCTTCGCCTCCGATCATTTCATCGCCGATGAGGCCGAGTTCGCACGCGTCGTCGATCGAGGCTACCGCTTCGCGGAAACGCACGACGAGCTCGTCGCAATCGGCATCTCACCGACGGAACCGAATACCGGATTCGGGTACCTCGAGTTGGGAGAGAAGCTCGAGCCTGGAGTGATCCGCAATGTGCGCTTCACGGAGAAGCCGTCTGCCGAGATCGCCGAGGAGTTTCTGCGCGCGGGAAATTACGTTTGGAACGCGAGCATGTTCATCTGGCGGGCATCGGCGTTCCGTGCAGCGTTGCGCGCGGCCTCGCCGGAGATCGCAGAGGTCACGCTGGCGAACTACGAGTCGATGCCGAACATCTCGATTGATTACGCGCTGATGGAAAAGGCAGCGAACGTCGCGACGATCCGCGGCGACTTCGGCTGGAGCGACGTCGGGTCATGGGACGCGTTGCGCGCATCGGGGGCGGAGATTCCGGAGGTGTAGGACAGGCGCCCTCGCCTGTCCTAGCCTCGCCTGTCCATTCGGAGTCCGGAGCGGACAGGCGAGGGCGCCTGTCCTACACGCGCCAGTATCCGAACAACCGCTCCGCATTCTCGAGCAGAATCTTCTGCTCGATCTCTTCCCCAAGCCCCAACGCGCGAAACTCCTCCACGTTGCGCTTCGGCGAGACGACACCGGGCGACGGCCAGTCGGTTCCCCACAGCGCCTTCTCCGCCACCGACGCGAGGCGCGGAATGTAGTGCAGCAGCGACTTCGGCGGGATGCCGGAGAGATCGAGATAGACATTCGCGTGGCGGCGCGCGAGAAAGAACGCGGTCTCGCCGTACATCGGCCGTCCCGCGTGCGCGAGGATGATCGGCAACGCTGGAAAATCGATCGCGACGTCGTCGATCGGCATCGGATCGGCGAATACGTTGCGCGCCTTCGGGAAGATCGACGTACCGGTGTGGAACATGACCGGCACTCCCCTCGCCTCGCATTCGCGATAGATCTCCGCGAGCTGCCAGAGATCTCCCCGCTTGTACGCATTCGGCGCGAAGAGCTGATGCGGCGGATGAATTTTGATCAGGCGAATCCCGAGATCGAGCACGCGGCGGATCTCGTCGCGAACGTTCATCTCGTGCAGAGGATTGACGGAACCGACCGGCAGCAGACGATCGCGATGCTCGCTCGTGAAATTCGCGATCCAGTCGTTGACGCTTCGCGTGAAGCCCATGACGTCGGGCGACACATAGTTGATGCAGCAGGCGCGCTCGATGTCGTTTTCGTCGAGAAAGCGCACGACGTTGTCAGGCGACGCGAGGATTTCCTTCGCCCCCGCATGCGATGCATCGTCGATCAGCGCCAGTACCTCGGGGCTGACCATCTCCCACGGCTGGATGTGCAGGTGAACGTCGAAGACTCTCATGGCAATCAGACAGCAGGCAGCAGGCAGCAGACAGCAGACAGAAACACTGCGGGCTCAGCATATGCCGATGATTCTGCTGCTGTCTGCTGTCTGCTGTCAGTCACCCTACACCAGCATCACCAGCCGCATGCACACCGCGCTGTCGGGACACTCGCCCGAAAACTGCCGCGAGGCGAGGATCTGCGGATGCACTTCGTCGCGGTCGATCGTCTTGAAACCGCGCTTGCGAAAGTACTCTTCGCCATCCACCGTCAGCAGATAGAACTCGCGCAGTCCGCGCGAAGCGAGACGGTCAATGAGTTGACGAACGATCCGCCGTCCGATTCCCTGCTTGCGATACGACGGGTCGACGGCGATGGAACGGATGATCGCAGCGAATTGATACGGTTCCGAGCCGCCGCATCCGATGACTTTCGAGCCGTCGCGCGCGACCACGAACATCTTCCACTGATCATCGATCCCTTCACTCGCCAGCTTCGCCTCGATCAACAGCGATTTGATGAACGGAACATCGGCCTCGCCGGCGGCAGTGATTCGAATCTCGTTGTCCATGGCTCAGTCTGCAAAGTCTATCCTGAGCGGCAGCGAAGGATCTACGGTCATACCGCACGGTTCTTCACTCTTGGGCTCAAATCAGCGCGGTGTGACCGTAGATCCTTCGCTTCGCTCAGGATAAGAGACGACGACAAAAAAAAGGGCCGCGCGAATCGCGCGGCCCCCTTCCAAATCAATTCGAGCGTCGTTCGTTAGTGTTCGCTGCTTCCGCTGCTTCCGCTTCCGCGACGCGAAATCTCCTGCTTGTCGAGGTTGCTCTTACTCGACCCCTGCATGCCTGACGACGAGTCTACTGAGCCCGAGCGCCGGCTCGGCTCGCTACCGACATTTTCGGAACGGCCGATGTTCTTGCCGAAGTCCACCTGGGACTCGCTGTTCGATTTCGACTTGTCGAGGTCCGACGACGTCTTTCCGACATCCTTTCCGACATCTTTGCTCATCTTGTCTCGATCACGGTTCTCCATGCGATACCTCCCGTTTTTTGATTTTGACTTCGGGTGCAAGACCCTTCCATCCAAACTGCAACGGAGGTGCCGAGATGTCGAGCTAAACCATTGATTTATCTACTTCAACTCGAAGATCACCGAAATGGAATAAGAGTTCTCCTGGACCCCTGCCTCAACCGGAACCTGACTCACGGCCTCGGCCTTTGCCGCCATGACCATTCCATAGGGACGAGGTTGCGGAGGAACCGCAGCGCCGCCTTCGACGATTTGAATCGCAGACCCGAGCGTTCGTCCCGAGGCCTGCGCGAGCAGTGTCGCCTTCGCTTTCGCATCTTCGTATGCGGCCTTCAGTCCCGCATCGCGGCCCCGCGACGGATCGGAGACTTCGAACGACAAACCGGAAGCCTGATTCACCCCCGCTCCGATCGCGGCCTGCAGCAACTTACTCGCTTCCGCAGGATTCGGCCGGGTCACCGTGATGCTGTTCGACACGTTGTAGCCGAGAATGCGGGGCACCTGGCCCTGCTGGTAATCCTGCTGCGGGTAGATGCTGAAGTTCGACGTCTTGATGTCGCGCTCCGTTGCCCCTGCCCTTTTGAGTGCCGCAATCGTCGCGGCTACTTTTGCGTTGTTCTCGTTGACCGCCTGGTCGACACTCTGCCCAGTGGTCTGAACCGCGACGTTGAATGTGACTCGATCAGGAACAACCGTCGTCCGGCCCGTGCCGGTGACCGAGATCGTCTGCTGCTGCGCAATCGCGCTTGCCGCAGCGAATAGGAACAAAATGAACAAACTCCGCTTCATCGAACAACCTCCATCCACTAGAATGCGCCGTCCTCATGCCCGACCCCAACGATAGAGTCCCAGGTCAACCCGCCGGCCGCTATTACGTCGACACCCAGTGCATCGATTGTGATCTCTGCCGGGAAACGGCCCCCGACAACTTCGTCCGAAATGACGAAGAAGGTTTCTCGTACGTCTACAAACAGCCCGAGACCGAGGCCGAAGAAACGCTCTGCAAAGACGCGATGGATAACTGCCCCGTCGAAGCAATCGGCAGCGACGGATGAGGACAGTGATGAGTGACGAGTGACGAGTGACGAGTGATGAGTGACGAGTAAAGTCGGTCCCACTCGCTACTCGTCACTCGCTACTCGTCACTCGCTACTCGTCACTCGCCACTCTCAGTGCAACTTCTTGTCGACGCTGACCTGCTCGTGCCAGTCATCGGCCAGCAGTACCTCGATCAGTTCCTGGAGCTCTTCCATGTGGAAGGGCTTCGTCAGCGCGGCGGTCATGTTGTTGCCCTTCGTGATCGTCAGAATGTCGCCTTTCCCTGAGGCAACGACCACAGGTGTGTGTTTTCCCTGTTGGAGATACCAGGCGATCCATTCCTCGCCGCTCATGCCGGGAAGGTTGAGGTCGAGCAGAATCAGCCGCGTGTCCGGATGGCTTTGCAGGAGGTTCATTCCCTCGAGAGCACCGGACGCCGAGAGCACCTGATAACCCCGCTTCTGCAGAAACGACTTATACAGGGCGAGGACTTCGGGATCGTCCTCGATTGCGAGAATCTTCTGGTTGTTCAGCATCTGATCTCCCACGGCTGAGCCCAATGCGATAATCGCGCCGGATGGGCATCGCTCTCTGGCTGGCCGCGGCAGGCATCGCGGTCCTCGCGGCTCGCCTGATCCCGTTCCTGAAGCTGCGGCTTCGCTGGGAACTGGCGGGCCTGATCCCTTACACCTTCATCCTCGGTGCCATCGCAAACGCACTCGACTTCGGAGGCTGGCGAGAGCCCGACTGGCGCGCCGGCGTCTTCGTGCTCATTGGCTCATTCGCCCTGATCGGCCTGCAGCGGCTTCTCTTTTTCCGCCAGCCGCGGCCACTCGATGCGTGATCGGTCGCCGCGCGAGCGCGCTGCGATCTTCGGCAGCAACGCAACGACATCCGCGCGCAGCCGTACGAAGTCGATCCCGAAGTCATCCTTCACTTCGTCGATCGCACGCACACCTTCCTGCAGCCGTTCGATCGCCGCGCGCAGTTGATTGCGCTCGACGTGGTGAATGCCCGTCGCCACCTGCATCAGCGCACGGATAAACGGCACCTCGCCGCGAATCGCCTCGAAGAACAGCTCTTCGAACGCGTCCGCCGCAAGATCGAAGTCTCCCGCGTTGAAATGCGCGACCGCAGCAATGAGGCGGGGATCATGTCGCAGGCCACTCATCACTCGTCACTCATCACTCGTCACTCACTTCAGTGTATTGTCGCCGCTGATGCTTCGCGGCCTCGCGACGATCGTCCTTCTCTTTTTCAATCTTCTCTTCTGGGGAACGCTCGTCGCCCTCGGGGGACTCGTCAAGCTTTGCATGCCGACGAAGGCGAGCCGCACACGCGCCGTGCGCGCGCTCGCCTGGCTCGCGGAGCATTGGGTCGGAGGCAACGATGCGATCTGCGATCTCATGCTCCCGACGCAGTGGGACATCAGCGGGGTCGGCGAGGTCGAATACGAGGGACGCTATCTCATCATCAGCAATCACATCTCGTGGGTCGACATCTTCGCGCTCTTCCGCGTCTTCCATAATCGCACCGCGCTCATCCGCTTCTTCCTGAAGTCGCAACTGATCTGGTTTCCGATTGCCGGACAGGCGTGCGCCGCGCTCGAATTTCCGTTCATGCACCGCTACACGCCGGAGTATCTGGAGAAACATCCGGAGAAGCGCGGAAAGGATCTCGAAACGTCGCGGCGACTCTGCCGCCGCTATCGCTTCATCCCCGTGGCGATTCTCAACTTCGTCGAAGGAACGCGCTTCACGCGCGAAAAACATGCGGACCAGGCGTCGCCGTATAAGCATCTGCTGCGACCGCGCATCGGCGGCGTCTCCTTCGCCCTCGCTTCCCTCGGCGAGAATCTCGATGCGATGTTCGACGTCACACTCGCCTATCCGCAGCACGACATCACGATGTGGGATTTCGTATCAGGGCGCATCGATCGCATCGTGATTCGCGCACGCAGGCTGGATGTGCCCGCGCAGTTTCTCACCACGGCGGTCACGGAGCCCGGGCCAGTGCGGGAAGAGTTCAAAGGGTGGATCGATCGCGTGTGGCGGGAGAAGGACGAGCTGTTGGATGTCCTCGTGAGGCGCGAAGACAACCGATAAGGATGTCCCATCTCGACTTCGCTTCTAGTGACACGACCCTCGCCCGAGCCTGAGATAGTCCCTTCTCCCCCGCGCACGGGGGAGAAGGTGCCCGAAGGGCGGATGAGGGGCGGTTTTCCTGCAAGGCATAGACCCCTCATCCGCGCTCCGCGCACCTTCTCCCCTCGCGGAGGGGAGAAGGAACCATGCATCGCCAGATTCGCTGTCATGTTCGTAATACGGGCGCCCAGCTCCGATTCGCCGCTCGGGATGACGTTCACTTCACCGTCACCGTCGTCAAATACCGAATCTCTCCTCCCCCTTCGATCAACCGGAAGGGAAGAATCTCCAGCACATCCTCACCGCGCATGACCACCACGATGCCGCGGCTCACGCCCATCGGTCCTGCGGCGAAGTAGCGCACTCCAACGTCGTACTTCCCCGGCGCCGCTTTCGCGGTACGGATCACCTCAGGACCGAGGCCCTGCGTGATGTCTTCATAGAGCTCGAGTCCCGTCGCGGTCCCCGTGTGGCCGTAGTAACACTCCTCTCCTCTCGGATCGACGACGTGCAGATCGACATCGTTCGCATCGGTTTCCCACGCGAGCGTTACGCGCAATGCGTCGTGGCGCGCGAGATCGACGTTGTATTCGCGCGCGCGATCTTCGATCTCGTTCTTCTTCGACGGCTCTTTCCCCAGCCATGCGCGATAGACGTAGCCAAGCTCCTCGCGCACGACACGCTGCGCGTCGCCGTACCACGCCGGGAATCGCTGACGCGTCGCGGACTCGAGCACGCGTGCCGCTTCTTCGGGGCGATCCTGCCGCCACAGGAGCAGTGCGAGATGACGGTAGCCGTTCACGCGATCAGGTCGAAGCTCCAGGGCATGGCGGAGCGGCGTCTCCGCAAGCGCGGCGCGACCATCGCGAAGCAGCAGGAGCCCCGCGCGCTGCAGCAACTCCGGTTTCGCGGGAGCCACTTCGATGATCGACGCATTTGCGCGCGCCGCTTCCGCCATGTTGCCGAGGTGCTCGTCGGCCAGGCCGAGAACCTCGTACACCTGAGGGTTGCCGGCGTCATACGGCTGCCAGTCGAGTGCGAGCCTGCGCAGCGAGCTCCAGTTGCCAGTTGCCGCAAAGGCCTCGCTGAGCTGGTTGTAGAGCGCACGATCGGAAGGCGATTCCTTCAGCTTCGACTGCAGACGTTCGATTTCGTCGTGCGATGGGAGTTTGGACTTGTTCCAGGCAGCGTCGCTTGCGCGGCGCTCTTCGCGTTGGGGTTCGGGAGGCGGTGGTGCAGCGATTTGTTGGGGGACCGGCGAAGAGGCAGTTACGTTGGGCGCTGGTCCAATTGGCGCTGAAACTCCGGTGCCAAGCCATGCCGTGTCGAAGTCGAGGGTGTAGCGACCTTCCGCAAACATGCTTACGGTAACCCAATCCTTGTTTTCAACCGGCGGCGGCGATCCGGCCCCATCGGCGACAGCGCCTGCTGCACGAGCCGTGGGAGCATTTTGCGTACGCGTCTTGGGTGGAGGTGGCAGTGCTGGTGGTGCAGTGATCTGCGCCGGGTTCGTCGTCCGCCGATCCATCCGCTCAATCCCGCCCGCACCGACCGTCAGAATCGCCGCGAGCGCGCGACGATCGAGTCCGAACCGCTGATAGTCCCACTCCGACTCGAGCACGAGCATCGTCGTGCGCGGGATGACGACGCGCTGCTCGACGCTGATCTTCACCTCTTCCGTCGCGAGCGCCTGCCGCACCGCATCCGACGCCTCGCCAGCTTCGCGCTCCGCGAGATAGTCGAGATACGCACGCCACCCCTCGCGCTCGAGCAATGGTCCGAAATTCGACGCGGACAACGTCGTACTCTCCGGCTTCAAATCCCCCACTGCGATCGCAGGATCCATCGCCGCCTTCGTCTTCCCGACGACGACGATCTCGTCGCCGTTCTGCACATCATCGAAGTGAGTGGGATAGACCCACTCCGCATTCGCGTCGCGGAGATCGACCGCGGACCCGAGAGGCCGGCGCACGTCGTCCGCGGCGTCCTTCGCGCGCGCTTCCAACCCTTCCGTAAACGGGATGTGGATCACGCGGCCGCGGCCTGCCGTAATCGCCTTCGCGATCGCCGCTTCTTCACGGCTGCCGAGGATCAGTGCGTGCAGCGTGGTCCGCGCGGGAAACGCGTGCGCTGCCTCTTCGACATCGCGGCGCTCCGTCGCGCCGAGCGTCGCCACGAAATCGCTCGCGATGATGACACCGTGATCGGGATGCGCAGCGGCCTCCTTCGCCGCGTGACGCATGAGCGCCGCGAGATCGGTGCCGCCGAGGAAGAGCCGGGCGCGAAGAAGAGCGGCGATGCTGCGCGACATCTCCGATGCCGTGCCGGTACCGAGCGTCACGATCTCCTGATCGAATGCCTCGACGCGCACGCGATCATCGGAGGGCATCGACCGGAGCAGCGTCTCGAGTGCATGGATCCGATGTTCCGCGCCGTCGGCCGACGAAGCCGAGGTGTCGGCAAACAAGAGCCACGCGTGGGGCGCCGCCGCCGCTCGCGACGCCAGCTCCGGCCGGAACGATGCGAGATAGAAGTCACCGGCCCGCAGCACGCGCGCCCGCGGCGCGTCGTTCGACGCATGCCACGTCATGCTGATGTCGTGCTCCGGGACGTAATCGCGCTTGTCGAGCGTGATCACGTCCGCGGCCGTGTGCGTGAGCGCGTCGCTGCCGGTGCTCGATGACTCACCGGGCAACGCCTGCACGAGACCGCGGAACGTCAACTTGTTGACCTTTGGCAGCCCGCGCAACGGCAGGGTGTAAGTCCGCGCGCCATCGTGCAGCGGAAGGAGCGCGCTGTACGAGATCAGGATGCGAACCGAGGCATGGGCCTCGATCGGAAAGATACGGGCGGAGAAGCGATTCCCCTGGTCCTGCTCCAGCAGAGCCGGATCGCGCATCTGGTGCAGGAACTGTTCGTAGACCTGATTCGCGCGCAAGCGCTCGACGACTTCCCCTTCCATCAACTGCCCGTTCACCTCCTTCGCGAAGCGGCTGATCGCGGCATTGGGCGGGAGCACGCAGTTGAAGCGCCCCTCGATGCGTTTCGCCTGCGGATTGCGGAAACGGAATTCCAGCTCTGTGAGCGACAGCATGCCGTGGACTGCTGCGCGTGCGTTGAGCTCTTCCAGAATCAGTTCCTGGCCGTCCGGATCGGAAAGTGAGAACGGTTGCTCCGCGGCGGGAGGTGGTGGTGCAATCTTCTGTTGGGCTTCCGGAGCTGAGCTGACCAGCAGGAGCATTCCGACGACGAGCAAGCGCTTCATGCAACATCCTCCGCGTGCTTAGACGGAACAGGGGGGTGTTTGGAAACTACTCCGCGATCCGCACACGCATCGTCCGATCTTCATTGCGGCCGAGGATCGGCAGAGAGATGACACATGCACCTTCACCCGGCACCCGGAGGAGTGTTGCGTTGCGCCGCATCACGAAATTGCCGCTGAGCGCGATGCCCGTCACGCGCGGAGGAAGCCACACGATCACCGTCGGGTTCTCGATCGGCGCCGTTCCGCGATTGGTCATGCGCAGTGTCAACGTGTCGCGACGCGTGGTGCGATCGGCGCTGAACGCGAATCGCTCCTGCCGTGCTTCGACTCGCGCTGCGGGCTCGAATACGTGCGCCTGTGCCATGACTCCGGCGGCACCATCCGATACCGGCTGTCCCGCCAGCCAGCGGAACGAGTTCCGAAGCGTCAGCCGCAGTTGAGGATCGTCGGCGAGGAATAGTTGATCAGGATCGAATCCGATCCATAGTGTTCGCGCGCCTTTCTCTTCCACGTGCATGACTGCGGCACGCGCGCTCACCTTCCATCGCGCATCGATCGTCATGCGTGGAGTCTCTTCGAGGAGCGGCACACGCGCAGGTTTCACGCGCACCTCATACCCGGGGTCGATCCGCGCCAGCAGCGGCGAGACTCTTTCCCCGAACTTCATGACGTCGTCCGAGGGCCCGAGCTCCGCGCTCAGCTGGTGCCCGCCGATCGTCTCCCGCGGCGGGACGCCCGCGAAGGCCACGGCGCCGCCTTGCTCGACAAAGCGATTGAGCGCCGCGCGCGCCGGCTCACCGACGCTGGGCAGATCGCACAGCAGCACGACACCCTCGATGGAATCGAGTTTCTCGAGCGGCACGAGCGTCGCCTGCATGCCCGCCCGCGACAGGAGACCGACCCAGGCCGCGGCGAGTCGAGAATGCGCGCTGCCGGTCAGCACAGTGATCTTCGGCAGCGCCTCGGGCAGGACAGTCAGCGATTGTTTCTCGATGAACGACCAGATCGCCCAGCCGCCGGCGATGACCGCGACGCAAACGACCAAGCCATAAGCCGCGAGATGCTTCCAATGGACATGCGCGTCTCGCCGGCGGACCATCGTCCGTTACTTCGGCTGTTCATTCGGCTGATATTGATCGAAGAAGACCTTGGTTTTTCCTTCCTGTCGCAACTCCGCGGCCGTCTTGGGACGGCGCGCCTCGCGCACTTTGTACGCAAAATACGATGCAACGGCCAGGATGAGTGTCACGACGATTGAAACGAAGATGACGGTAGCGAGAATGTTGACCCAATCGAATCTCATGACTTTGGATTAAATGCGCCCTTTCCGCGCGAGCTTTCCCCACGACATGTCGAGACCGACCAGCTCCTCTAATGTCGCGAATACCTTGCACACATCGATGATGAGAATGTAGAAGAAGCGATAGAACACAGCGTACAGAGCCAGACCCATGTCCTCTTTTTCCATCGTGATGGAATGGACGGCGAGCAGCAGGTCGAGGATCGTCAATAGCAGCCACCACATCACCAGCAGGGTGGTCATCCCATAAATCAGTGCGATCCAGACGAAGAACAGATTGGCGAAGATGTTCATCGCCGGCCAGACGAGCCCTTCGAAAATCATGTACCACAAGGACAATGGCGTCGTGACGACACCTTCAGACCGGACGAGCAGACGCTTTTGTTTTCTCAATGCCTGCAGGATGCCGCGGCTCCACCGATAACGCTGCTTGATGATGTCCAGCAACTCTTCCGGCGCTTCGGTGTAGGCGACGGCTTTCGGCTCATACTGAATCCGCCACCCGCCGGCCAGGATCTTGACCGTCATATCGAAATCTTCGGCGAAGGTGTCGCTGTCGTACCCGCCCGTCTCCTCGATTGCCGTCCGGCGAAAGATGCCGATCGGCCCGGGGATGACGTTGACCGAGCGGAAGAATGCCTGCGCCTTCCGCACGATATTCAGCCCTTCGATGTATTCGAGCGCCTGCAGTTTCGTCCAGAGATTGTGGCGATTGATGACTTTCACGTTGCCGGCTACCGCACCGACATTGCGATCGGCAAAGTGCTTGATCGCGTAACGCAGTGCCTGCGGCGTCAGACGCGAGTCGCTGTCCATGCAAACGACGACCGGGGCTTTCGAGCGGCGTATGCCGTAATTCAGCGTGTCGGCCTTCCCGCTGTTCTCTTTTCGATAGACGGAGACCTTTACACCGTAGTGATTCCCCTCGAACTCGCGCATCTTCGCGTACGTGTCATCAGTTGAGCCGTCATCCACAGCGATGATCTCGTAATAGGGATAACGCAACTGGAGGAGCGAGGCCAGTGAGCCCTGAATGACCTCCCCTTCATTGAAGGCCGGCACGATGATCGATACGAACGGAAACGCCTCGGCCTGATCGCTGGTCGAAAGCTCCTTCTGTTCCAGATAGCTGAACCAGACCAGCACGAAGTGGCGCAGCAGCAGCAACCCCAGGAACGACCCGAGCGTAACGACGAGTGCGGAGACCACCAGCGGGCCGAGCGTCTGCGGATACCGGAAGAGGAAGAGCGTCGCCGTCACGGCCAGCGCGACGATGACGAATGAGATCAACAACTGTGTGATTGGCTTCAGCGGTTTGGTGGCCATTAGTGACTCTCTCCAAGGGGCGGAATTACCGGTGAACCGGATAGCACACTGGAATCGTAGTAATACTGATGACGGCCGGAATGCGCATCACCATGTGCGAATAGTTGTTTGACACGCACCCCGACATACCAGTGACGCTGCCAGTAGTTGACCGCGTCGCCATCTGAATTGCTCCCGGGGAACAATGACTGGATCCGTCCGCTCTTTCCGTAGCCATAATTGCCGACGACATCGAACGTGTCGTTGAGCGGAACCGTGACGCTCCCCTCATAGGCGCGGAGATCGGAACTGAATGAACCCTCGTAGGCACGGCCGGCCTTCACTTCGACGTTCCAGTGAAAGCGGTCACGGACGTTCTGACCTATCTGGATCACGCCGGCCAATGACTTGTAATCGGTGGGCGACCAGTAGCGATTCGAGCGAAAGTCATACCGCAGATAACGCCCGTCGACTTTGAACGCCAGGAACGGCTCGCGCAGCACGCGGAACGTCACGAGGCCATGGGCTGCCGCGCGATTGTTGTCGTCCGAAATGAATCCGTACGACGCGTCGCCCAACCACGAGAGGAACCCGCCGCTGTTGTAGTCATAGTGCGCCCGGAAGTCATTGATGGAGAGTGGGTCGTGCAGCGTGGAAACCGGGCTGGCCACGGATCCGCCCAACGAATTCAGTGTAAAGACATCGTAGACGAGATCGTAATGATTGAAGTCGAACGCCGCCCGGCTCTGAAGATTCGGAAGAAACTCGGCGCCGGCCCCGAAGAACGGCCGTGTGCCGAGACCGTGATCGTAGAGGTCGAAGCCGACACGCGCACGGCCGGTCCAGCGATCACTGTAACGGTAGGCGGCACCGCCGCTGAACACGTTCGCGTAGACGTCCTCACCGGCATGTTCGAACTCGTGCCGGCCGATTGCGACATCGATACGCGTGCGGTTCGAGGTCCACTTCCCTCCCTCGAGGTCGATCCGCTTCATCGTGAAGTCGCTCGAATCCGTCACGTAGGTATAGCGTGCATCGAGTGTCGTGGCCGGACGCGCGTGACGCACGAGATCGAGCTCCGTGCGCGCCGCGTCGTCGTTAGGATCGAGCCGGAGAGCGGCGTTTTGTTCTGCAATCGCATGCTCGTTCCAGCCATACCAGCGGTAGATCTGCCCGATGTTGTACCTGGCCCTGAGGGGGACATCGCCGTAGAGATAGCCGCGGGGATTGTTCTGCAGATCGGTCAGTGAGCGGAACACGTGCATGGCCGGCGCAAACTCCGAATCGTACGAGAGAACCTGCGCATACTCGAGGCGCACGTCCGCGCGATCCGGCTCGCGCTCGAGGATTCGCACGTATTGCCGCTCGGAATCGTTCCATCGTTTGTCCCAACTGAGAACGCGCGCGTACTGCAGACGCACTTCGTCGTCGCCCGGACGGCGTGTCAGATAGCGGTCATAGAGCCGGGCCGCCTGATCGTAGGCGGCCGCTCCTGTATAGGCTTTGGCCAGTGCGAGAAGTTCATCCGTACTGCTGGAGGATGAGGAGGCCATCGCCGCATTGGCTTCGTGATCGAGCAGGTCGCGCCGCTCATCGAGCCGCTTCAATTCCGCACTGCGAGCGGTACGGATGTTCTGCTCGAGTGCATCCAGCTCTTCGACCGGACCGCGCGTGTGTGCCCGTACAAACTCGATGTCGCGCAGCGCTTCTCCATAGTGACCGCTCTCGTAATAGAGACGGCCTCGATGGACCCGCAAGGCGAGGTTGTAAGGCTGCGCCGTGATCAATTTGCCGGCCTGCTCGATTCGAAGTTCCGGCGATGCTCGCAGTTGCTCGGCCAGAGCCTTTGCTTTGCTCGCGTCCGAATGCGAGGCCACGAAGTCGTCGAGGACTGCAATCGCTCCCTCGCGATTCCCGCTCCACGCCTTCGCATTCGCGAGCGCAACTGCCGAGTCTTCTGAGGGCGACGTGCGATGCAGTTCGGAAAGCGTCGTGACGGCGGCACGCGAGGCACCCATCCACGCGAGCACGTTTCCGTATGCGAGCTGGATGTCGGGCGACGGCTGCTCTTTCAAGAGCTGGGAATAGACGCGCTCGGCGTCATTGAGTTGACCCGACCATGCGAGGGCGCGAGCCTGGCGTAATCGAACATCCCGCGTACGAGCTGCCTGCGGCACTTGTGCGTATGCATCGGCGGCCGCGCCATAACTCCCGGCGTCGAACAACGCATTGGCCTGCGTCAATGAATCGTTTGTCGTTTGCGCTTCGTTGGAAAAGGCGGCGGTGGTGATTGAGACGGCGACCACGGCGAGCAGAATTCTCAAAGGCCTCATGGGCAACCTTCCGTAATGAGCGGCCGGAATTTTTTCTTACGACTGCGAAACTGCTATCTCTCGCGTTGCCGCGGTGCAACGCCTGTTCCATAGGGACTGACGGGCCTTGTGAGTGGCACGGCGTCGCAGCCGGCGACATCCGTCTTCAAGACCACGGCGATGTGATCGCCGACGCCGCGCTCCACTCCATCGCTCGGGCGCGTCACAATGCGATCTCGAACCCACATCGCCGCCGAGCCGCCGCCATCGAGGTTCATCGCCCAACAAACATCGAGCCTCGTCTTCATGAACGCCGCGAGCTCGGCAAGTGTCAGTCCCGGGACACCCACACGCCGTCCATCGGCCACGACGAGATAGAGCGTATGGCCGCGATCGTCGACACCGGCAGCGGTCCGCGGATGCGGAGTGCGTGTGAACGCGTCGCTCCCCGGCAACTTTGAAGCTTCCAGCGCCGCGCAATCGCGCACGATCAATGGCCAGCCCGATACCGCCGCATCGATCCACTCCTCAGGAGGGTCCATCACCTCGGCTTGAGGGCGAATCTCCGCATGGTGGTCTCCGATCGCAACGATCCCCTCTCTCGCTGTGTCGCGCGTGGCAACCCATCGTCCGCACGCGCCGACAGTCAAGCCGATCGGATTGAAATGGTCGTCGAAATAGTCGCCATTGACTGCGACGATTGCCTTGTTCTTGCGCGCATAGTCGCTGACCTTGAGACCCTTTTCCGACTCGCGCGTCACAATGACCGCAAGATTGTCGTTCGTCAGATCGATCCGCGTCACATGGACGTCGATGTTGCCCTCGACGAATTCCTGATAATCGACGCCGGGCGCAACAGTGCGCCAGCCGCCTGTCATTGCTGTCACCGCGATTGTGAGTGCGAGGGTCAGGGTTAGCATGGCGTCGCGACCTTCAAGGGACTTGCCATCCGTGGCACCTCGAATGCAGTTACGGAATTGGCCATGTCTGCCGACCCATTCCTTGATCCCGATCGCTACCCCACCCGCTACAATCGATGCAACCCCGATGGCTCCGGCCGTCATGCCCTACGTCCTATCAACGGCGAACCGCCCCGGCCTACACGATCGCAATGGCTGCTCGAGAACTTCCTCTTTTTTCTGTCAGCCATCCTGCTCGGGCTTGGATGCATCGCTCTCTATTCGCGTTACAGCCCGGCGCACAACATGGTTCCCAACCACGTCGCCGAAGGCCTGCGCAATGACAGAGTGAACATCCTTCTCTTTGGAGTGGGCGGCGAAGACCATCCGCAGCACGACGACCATGCGGATGCGATTCTGTTCGTCAGCCTGCAGCCCTCGACCAGGCAGGCGGCCGTCGTTTCCATCCCGCGTGACTTATGGGTTCGGCTGAACGGCTATGGCACGCATCGAATCAATTATGCGAACGAGATCGGCGATCGGGGGGGATATCCGGGACGGGGACCAGGACTGCTGTGCGACACGGTCTCCCAAGTGTTCAATCAACCCGTTCACGCGTATGTGCGAGTCGATTTTTCGGCCTTCGAAAAACTGATCGATGAGGTCGGTGGTATTGATGTCTATTGCCAGCGCGGCTTCTATGACCAGCTCTTCCATGACGGCTTCCGCCAGGGCTGGCACCATCTCAACGGACGCCGTGCGCTCGCCTATTCGCGATATCGCTACGTCATTGGACCGGAGGGCGACAATTTTGCCCGCGAACTGCGGCAACAGCAGGTGATGAATGCGCTCCTGACCAAACTCCGGGGTCTGAATCCGCAACAGACCACTCGTTTCGTGCGAACGATTACGACTCTCTCCAGCGCGACGAAGACGAACCTGACAACGTCACAAATCATTGAACTCTACCAGCGCTTTCATGACATCGATCCAGCTCAGATCCGGCATGTCTCATTGAAGCCAGTGAGCGAGACCTTCATGGTCACGCGCATCGGCGACCCCGGCGAAGCGGTTCGCCCACGCAACAACGACTACGCCGGATTTCAACAACTGGAACGGCAGATATTCACGACTGACCGTCAGGTCTCGACGCCGGATCAGATTCAATTGACCGGCAGTCGGTAGAACCTGTGGCAAGAACGTTGCTTCGCAGCTCGCACAGCCGTGTAAGCGCAGCACAAAAGAGAGAGGCTCGCAATGAACGGACGGACGGAAAGCCCTTCCAACGAAAATCCCGCCAGACAAACCATCGACTCCCTGCAGAAAACTGACACTCCCCTTCCACTCACTCCCGGCGTTAGTGACCGCGATGAATCGCCCATGGTGCGCGCAGATCCGGGCGAACGCATGATCAGTGGTATCGATCTGCTCGATTTCGGAGCAGGCGGCCTCGTGCCTCGCAAGGTCTATCTCATCAAAGGCGCCGCCGGCGTCGGGAAATCACTACTCGGATTGCAATACCTGACGCGCGGCCTGGAACAACAGGAACCCGGAATTCTGATTACTGATCAGCGTCCCTCAAGTGTTCTGGAACAGGCTCGCGCGATCGGATTCACAATCGAGTCGGCGGTCTCGCGAGGTCAGCTGGTCATCCTCAACCCGAGTAACCGTTACTTCGATCTCGTCGAAAGTCCGGCCGATGTCATGGCCATCGTCGATGAATTACGCGACTTGATCGCGGATACCGGCGCAAAGCGGCTGGTGATCGATCCCGTCTTCACCTTGATCAACACGTCCTACTCCAGTCACTTTGCGCTCTCCATTACGCAGTCGCTGATCAATGCGCTCGAGGACCTGCCTGTGACGACCCTGCTGATTGCCGGCGAGGGAGGCGATGTCGAGCACGATCCGATCATCAGTCAACTCGAGCACAACGCTTTCGGCGTCATCTGCCTCAGTGGCGATTCCGCAACGGGCGGCCGGGTCATGCGGTCCTCAAAGCTGCGCTATGCGAGTAATGACGATCTCGTTGCGCATTATCGGATCCTCAATGGCCGCGGTCTCATCAATTACCGCAGCGAGAACGAGGAGCGAGTTGATCCGACCAAGCCGTGGGAAGTCACGTCGGAAACCAAACAAAGTGTCCTGCTTCTCGGCGCGACGGCAGAGACTGCGCGCCGTGTCGGAGAAGCACTCGGCAGCAACTATGAGTTCGCTGTCGAAAGCGACCTGACCGAGGGCGTCGCACGGGCGAAACGAGAGCGGCCGGGACTCGTGATCGTCATGCCCTCCCGCTCGCGCGGTGCGGTCAGCGCAATCCTCGACCTCGCACAGCACACGACCTCGTCCGTCGCATTTCTTTCACCGCATTCGCAGCGCCAGGGCGACAAAGTACTGTACCTGCGCGCCGGCGCCGATGACTTCATTACCGAGCCCTTCACTCCCGCTGAGCTCCGCGCGCGCGTCGATGCATTGATTCGCCGCAGCGGGCGACGCCTCAATCTACGCGGAACTCGCGTGGGCTCGATTTCAGCCGACGACATGGCCGCTCTGCTCAACAGTTCGGACGACACCACTTCGCGCCGCCGTGGCCCGGTCATCGCCTGCAACAGTAAGGGCGTTTGTTTCGCGACTGAATTCTCTGATCGCATCCAGCGCAATGTCGACACAGTCGCGAAATTCGATCAGCCGTTCGCTCTCTATTGGGTCAAGGGTGATGACAGCGACAACGCACTGGGTGGCGAGCTCGCTCGGCTCTGCCGCCAGGAAGACATCGTCTGCCATAATCGCAATGGCGAGTTCGTCTGTATTCTCACAGGCACGGATCAGAACGGAGTCAAAGGCTTCGAAGCGCGTCTGCACGAGAAGCTTGGAAAGCGCATCGTGAGCGATGCAGTCAAACGCGGCTTCTCGCTCTATCAGCCTGGCGAGCCTACCGAGAACTTCACCGCCCGGCTGCTGCACCCTGAATAGGCTGCGCCTCAACAGGAAATCGACCTCACCTCTCCTCTGTTTTCACCGGACACAATCCGAAAAACAGAGGAGACCGGTGAATGCTCAAGAGCTTCAGCATTGCTGTGTGCGCGACGTTGTTGTCAGCCTCATCCCTTCTTGCCGCACCGTCCGCGAAGAGGCCGCCGAAAATCGCAGCGCTGGCAACGGAAGCTTTTCCACTCCCCGTTCCGCATGAGCTGGCGAAGTACATTGAGGAGGCTGCCGTGCAACACGGCGTCGATCCGAATCTGATCGCCGCCGTTGCGTTCAAGGAATCGCGATATGACGCAAGCGCCGTTTCGCGGATTGGTGCCGAGGGCATTATGCAGCTCAAGCCGCGCACGGCACGCTGGCTTGGCATCGATGACTCCTTCAACCCTCGTCAAAGCATTCTCGGCGGTGCCAAATATCTGCGCATGCTGCTCGACCGCTTTCATGGCGATCTCGACATGACACTGGCCGCCTACAATGCCGGCCCCGAGTTGGTTGCACGCGTTGGCCCGCGAGCGACAAACGAGGCAGTCGAGTATGTCGCGACGGTCAAGCGCTATTACGCACGCGCAACAGGAACGTAATGATTTCTGTGGGCGCACAGGCGCCCTCGCCTGTGCAACCGGGGCGGCAGGCGAGCCGCCTCAATGCCTCGCAACGCGCCGGCGCGACGACCCCGCCGCCGGCTGCCATCCCAACTGCACGACTTCGAAGTCGCTCGCCTTGAGCGAAGAGAACGCGGGATTCAACACGTCATTGTCCCACCGCGTGTCGTAAGTACCACTGACGTACATGTCGCTGCCATTGTCCGCGACAATCAGTCCATACGTCTTCATCGCCTGGAAAATCTTTTGAACATAGGGCGCGAACCGGCTGATGTCGACACTCGCCTTCAGCCGCAATCGCGCGCCCATCGGCAAGGCTCCGCTCGTGCTCCCCGCTCGATGCGACGCTGGATAGACATAACCGTTCGTCGAGCGCATCGTCAGGCGAAATGCGTGACGGATCGGATCGGGGCCGAAGACTTCGTCGTAGCGGACGAGCCCGGGCAGGATCGCGAGTCCAGCGGCATCCGCGCTCGTCCAGCCGTCAGGCCGGCGCGTGTTCGAATCGAGCGGGAAGATTGCACCTGAACCTCCCTCCCAACGCGACGCTGCACCATTCCAGCGCGTCGCATAGATCTCGTAGAGGATCCGATTGTCGCGATCCACGAGCAGCATGTGCCGGTCGCCATCGGCACTCGGATCGTTGCCCGCGAGTCCGCCTTCAATCCACTTCTGCTGCGTCTTCGCTTCCTCCGGAATCGGATAGCCAAGCGGCCGGCCCGGCGCGCCGTAATCGCTTTCGTCGTCGTAATCGAACGTCACTGGAAGGAGCGCTTGCGAGCCCGACACGACAATGAACGGCATTCCATAGATTGGAGCAGAGGGATCGCCACTGTCGCCGCCGAAGTCTGGATGCATGCCACGCGTCGCGCCGATGAACGCGATGAAGCTCGCGTTTTTCGGATCGACAGGCGCGGCGGAGATGTCGGTGTTCCACCAATTCGTCACCGGAAAGAGGGGCAGCGGCGCCGGGAGCTCGCCATTGCGAACGGTCTGCGCGGAAATGGACAGAGACACGAGGAGCAGTACTCCGGCGAGTCGCATACAACCTCCATTGTGCTCAGAGTTTTGTACGCTTTTGTGGTCCGCGTCACGGCGGCGTCAACGTTTCGTCCACAAACTATTTCCGGTTACAATCGCCGCATCTTCAAATAACCGAAGCGGCAGTCCCAATTTCGAGAGAGAGGGAAGCTACTGATGCCTCGGAGCTATGCGATACCCGCGCGCCGCTCGTGCGACCTGTCCGCTTCACGCAGTTCCCTATTGGCGACGGCGTTCGCCCTCGCCCTCGTTCTCCTCTTCAGCGGAGCGAGAGCCGAGGCAGCAACCTATACCTGTACGTCGAGCTCGCCCACGGTTTGGAGCGATTTCACCGCGTGGAGCGGCGGTCCGGCGGGAACCTATCCCGGTCAAGTGGCCGGCGATCAGGCGATCGTCAACTCACCTGCATCGATGACCGTCGATGTCCCCATCGGCAATCCGGTCATCTTGAATGCCAGCGGCGTCGTTCCGATCACGATCAACGGCAGCAGCAGTCTCGTGCTCGCCGCTTCGAGCACGGTGACCTCCAACAACACGATCACGGTCGCGACCGGCGGAATCCTCGGCGTCGATTCCGCGGCGAATCTGTCCTCCTGGTCGGGACCGATTACGATCGACGGTGGTACGTTCAATGTGGGCGGAGCCATCACGTTCGCCAATGGCGTAGGCCTCACGGTCAATGGCGGACTGCTGCAAGGCGGAGGAACGATCTCCATCGGCTCGACGGAGAGCGCGACATTCACCGGCTCGACGAGCGCCATGAGCATGTCCGGCATCCTGTTCAAGAACAGCGGACTCACGATCTACAACAGTCCTACGAACATGCTGTCCATTATTAATGGGACGCAGTTCACCAACAATGCGACCGGCACCTTCAAGATTCAGACGAGTCTGACCCTTGATACGGACAATACGGCCAATCCCAAATTCGACAACGCCGGCATCATCGATGTAACGAACGGCAGCGGTGCCAGCCCCACGATCAACGTGCCGCTCGACAACAGCGGCTCGGTCATTCTGAGCGACCCTGGTTTCAACCAGTACTTGTTGCTCGCCGGCGGAGGAACACAATCGGGAGGTTTCCAGACCGGTCCCGACGGAACGATCATCTTCAGTGGCACGCAGGTCTTCACGGCCACGTTCAACTGGCTTTATGGACTGAGCAGCACGCTGCGGATGAATAGCTGTAGCTGCACGTTCAACTCTACCTTTTCCGTGCAGAGTCTCTATCAGGTCGGCGGAACGCTGACCAACGCCGGCAACATTGCGGTGAATGGCAATGATCACTGGAGCGGCGGCACGAGGAACGGCGGCGGAACGATCTACGTCAACGGCAGTGCCAATTATGACGGCTATGCCGCCTCGACACTCAATGCCAGCAAGATCGTGCTTCAGTCAGGAGCATCCCTCACCTATTTCAATGGATTTGCATTTGCGCGTCACAATCCGAAGGTCAGGAGCGACACCCTGACGTCCGGCCTGGACCTGACGAGCGGCGCAAAAATCAGCTTGTCCAGCGGCACGATCGATCTGCAGGACGATGACAGCATCTACTCCAGCGACAATACGGGAAGCATTCAGATCACAGGCGGTACTCTGACCAAGAGCGGCGGAACGAAAATCTCCGTTCTCGTCCCGATCAACATCACCGACAGCAGCGCTGCGGTCACGATTTCTCCGATCGGAGCGACGATCGACTTTGGCGGCGGCGGTGGAATCGCGCAGGCGAGCAATTCCGTCACGATCAATACCTCGGCGCCGGGCTCTCGCCTCGAATTTTCTGGCTTGATCACGACACTCTCCGCCGCCTCGAGCATTGCGATCAACAGCGGCGATTTCATTCTTTCCAACACCGGTACGCTCGCACTCAATACCCCCCTTTCAATCGCGACCATGACCCAGAGCGGCGGCACGTTGAAAGGCTCGTCCATCCTCACTGTCGGCAATCTCACATGGACCGGCGGCACGATGGACGGCGATACGGGCGGAGTTGGCGGGCTCACGATTCTTCCCTCTACCGGAATCGCCACGATCAATGGCGGAGCAACGACGATCAGGCATCGCTTTACGTTCACCAACAGCGGCGTCGTGCACTATCAGCCGGCCGCCGCCCTCGCGGTCGACCTCGGCGGCCAGATCGTCAACGGCGGTACGTGGAATTTCGAGAACAACACCGCGGTCACCTCCGACCTGCTCAGCTACCTTGCCACCGCGCCGCAATTCAACAATACGGGAGCGATCGCGAAAAGCTGCGCCGGTTCGACATCCTTCGGCGCTCCTCTAACCACCAGCGGCAGCATCACGCTCAATGGCGGCGCCGAGCTCTATCTCAACGGCAGCGGCACCCTCGGCGGCAGCGTTGTGTTTACTACCGCCACCGATGCCATCGACATCAGAACGAACCCCGTCACCATCCCGGCCGTGGGCGTCAGCATCTCCGGTCCCGGCTGGATCGACGTCGCCAATACAGGCACTCTCGTCAACAATGCAACGACGAGCATCCCCAATTTCGAGCTCGACAACGGCGGCACGCTGAGCGGAACCGGGGCGCTGACGATTACGGCCGCATTCAAGTCCACAGGAGGCTTGCTGACCGGCGGCGGGAGCACGACGCTCAATAGCGGCATCACCGGCGACCTCACCGCCCTCACCGGCAATTTCCGCCTCAATGCCCACACATTCAACAATGCCGGCACGATCAACTACGACCCATCGACCGGCTCGATGACCTTCGAGGGAAGCGCGAGCTTCACGAATCAGGGAAGCGGAATCCTCAACATCACGAACATCGGCGCGACCATCACCAGCGGCGCGGGAAACAGCTTCACCAATCAGGGAACGATCAATCGCAACGGCGCCGCAACGGGCACCTTCACGTTCGACGTGCCGTTTACCAATAGCGGAACGGTCGATCTGCAAACCAATAATAGTTTCCTTTCCTTCTCCGCCGGCGGCTCGATGAGCGCCGGCGCGATGAAGGGCACGGTGGCCTCGGCAGCGATCGAGTTCCCCACAGGCGCGTTCTTCACAGTGACAGGCGGTGACTTCGGCACCGTAGGCGGCCTCAAGATCGCTGGCGGAACGCTGAACCTCGCTACCCCACTCGTCGCGCCGGCCGGCTTCGCCATGTTGTCCGGCAGTCTCATCGGCACGGGTCCGGGATCGATCTCGTTCCCCAACCTCGGCACCGCCACCTTCAACAGCGGGAACATCACGCTCTCGACGTTGACCGCGCAGAGCGGGAGCACGGTCAATCTCACCACGACCGGGTTGCTCACGTTCAATGGCGCATCGCTGATCCTCAATTCCGGATCCAACGCCACATGGACAGCGACCAGCGGCATCAACATGTTCAATGGCGCGAGCATGTCCGTGTCCGGCACATTCAATTGGTCTGGCACTGCATCGATCGCCACGGGTGGCGCGACTCCAACGATCACCGTCAACCCGGGCGGCTCCATCAATATGTCCGGCGGCGGCGTCATCGGAGTTGCGGCAAAGCTCGAGAATAGCGGCGGAGTTCTCTCATCGTCTAACGGTGCATTGCAGCTCAACCACACGGCCAGCACGAGTAATCACACTGGTCAGTTCAATACGACGAGCCCTGGAACGATTGAATTCGGCGGAGGGAATCACACGTTCACCGGCGTCTCCGGAAGCGGAACGGGATTCCTTCGTTTCCTGAGCGGCACGATCACGATGAGCAACACCACAACCATCGACAATCTCTATGTCGGTACGGCTACGCTCACCGGTACCGGGCCTCTGGTTTTCGCCGGAACCTTCAATTGGGACGGCGGCGCGCTCAACGTCCCCACGACGAACAGCGGCGGCACGCTCAATCTCCTCGGAACGAGCAGCGCCATGAATCTCGGCGCCAATCTCAGCAGCGGCGCCAACTTTTCGTCTGCGTCCAGTGCTCTATCGATCGGCGGCAGCGCGACCTTCACGAACAACGGCACCTTCACCATCACCGGCGACGCTCCAATCAATGGCCTGGGGACCTTCAATAACGCCGGAGTGTTTACAAAGACCGCTGGAACGAACACGGCCGTCAGCACGGTCTTCAACAACACCAGTTCCGTCAATGCAGGCGCAGGGACGCTGAGCTTCAGCAATAGCGGCACGGATACCGGTTCTTATACATCTGCAGCCGGAACGACTCTCGCCTTCACAGGCGGTACCCGCAATCTCACCGCCGCGGCCACGATCAGCGGCGGCGTCAATGGCGCTGTATCGTTTGGCGGCGGAGTCATTTTCACCGATGCCGGAACGTTCACCCCGACTGGCAGCGTCTCGATCAGCAATGCCACGGTGAATCTCAATACCACGGGTACCGCGACGATGAACGGCTTCGCCATGACCAGCGGGACCTTGTCCGGGACATCGGCCCTACAGGTCAACGGAGGTCCGAGCTCCTGGACTGGGGGAACGATCACCGGCAGCGGCAGCTTCACTCTCTCGCCTGGCAAGGTGCTCAACATCGGAAGCGGATTCGGAGCGACGCTCGATGGCCGCACGCTTACGAACGCAGGCACGATCAATATCAATCTCGCCAGCACGACCTGGACGCTCAACAACGGCGCTGTACTCGTCAATCAGGCCACTGGGGTGGTCGATCTGACCAACAACAATTCCATCCTCAACCTCGCCGGAACGGCGACGATCAGCAATGCCGGCACGTTCCGCAAGTCGTGTTGTTTCTCCGGCTCGAGCAGCGTCGAACCGGCGTTTGGCAATACGAACCTGGTCGATGCACAGAGCGGCACGGTCAGTTTCAATAGCTTTACTCAGAGCGCAGGAACGACGAAGCTCAATGGCGGTGCGCTTGCCTCCCCTGCCGCGATGAACTTCACCGGCGGTCTGCTCACCGGCAGCGGCTCGATCAACGCCTCGTTGACCAACAGTGGCGCCACGATCAATCCGGACAGTGGAGTGACGACGACGCCAGGCACCCTTGCGATCTCCGGTGCATTCACGCAGACGGCAGGCAACTACATCGTTGATCTGATCAGCAATGGCGTGAATGACCGCATCACTGCAGGCGGAGCGGCCTCGCTGACGACTCCGGCAACGGTCACCGTGCAGCTCGTGGCGCCGTATCAACCGTTGAACAACGATAGTTTCACGATCATCTCCGGCTCCTCGATGACCGACACCTCGGCGAAATCGTATCCGTCGTACGGGCCCGGCGGCGCCGGCTCGTTCAACGCGTCAACGACGTCGACGAACCTCATCCTCACAGCGACAGTGCCGCAGTCGGACATGGATGTTTCGACGATGAATGCGCCGACGTCCGTCCCGCACAACACGGTGTGGAACGTCTCGATTCCCGTCAGGAACCTTGGTACGTCGAACGCATCCAATGTGACGGTCACCGTGACGGCTTCCAATGGCACGCTCGGCGCGCTGAGCACGTCGCAAGGGACGTGCATAGGCAACTCCTGCACCGTCGGCGGTGTCAACAACGGAAGCACCGTGACCATCACGGCGCCGATTACCGCGTCAGCCTTTGGCACTGTGTCGGCGTCGGCCACCGTTTCGGCAACGGAGACGGATCCGGTATCAGCGAATAACACAGCGACCGTCAGCGCGACGGTCAATCCAGTGAGTGACTTCTCGCTCGCGATCACCGATTCGGCCGATCCGGTCAATGCCGGCTCTCCGTTCAGTTATACGGCGACGATCACCAACAACGGTCCCGACACTGCGCCGGCGACCGCGCTGCTCACCTTGAGCGGCGCCACGTTTGGCGCATTGCCAGCGGGATGCAGCCCAAGCTCCTTCTCAACCATTAGCTGCACCTCCGGGTCTCTCGCGACTTCCGGCAGCGCTACCTTCACGATCAATCTCACTGCACCCGGGTCGAGCCCGGTCACTCTGAGCGGATCGGTGACGCCGAACGGCGGCGCGGTCGATTCCCTTTCCGCCAACAACAACGCGTCTCAGTCGACGACCATCATCAGCGTGGATCTTTTCGTCGCGCTCTCAGCCCCGCCGACCGCGCTGCCGAACTCGAACATCGCGATCGTCGTAACGGTCACCAATAACGGACCGTCGAATGCGGGCACCATCAACGTCACAGAGTCGATTCCGGCAGGGATGACCTTCGTCTCCAACAGTGGCGGATGCACGAGCAGCTATCCATGCACGATCGCCTCGCTGAACGCGGGTCAGTCCGTCACGATCACGTCGACCTATACAGTTGGCAATAACGGCGGCACAGTCCTGCACCCGAGCTTCACCGCTTCCACGGTCGCCGATCCGAATCTCTCGAACAACACGGCGACGGCCTCGATTACCGCTGGCTGCCCGACGAGCGCACCCTTATTGAAGTTGCCGGCCGATGGCGTAACGAATGTGGCGACGAGCGGCACGTTGTCGTGGACCGACGTCAACGCCGCGAAGTACAACGTCTACCTCGGCCCCGCGGGTAGCGGCTGCACCACGCTCTATGGCAGCGTCACGATGGGCAGCCTTCGCGTGACGAAGCTCAACTACCTCGGACTCGATTCGGGTGTCACATACGAATGGGCTGTCGAAGCCGTGACTCCGGGCTGCACCACGATCAAATCGTCGTGCGGCACCTTCCAGACCGTAACGAGCTGCACGGCCGCTGCGCCGCAGCCTCTGTCACCGAGCGGTGCCTTCACCGCGTCTCCAGTGACCTTCACCTGGACCGCGTCGAATGGCGCGACGCTGTACACCGTCAAGAACGCTGCGGACGATTCGACATTCGGCACCTCGACAACGACTTCGCTCTCCAACATCGTCGTCAATGACGGCCCGGTCACTTGGTACGTGCTCGCCGACGTCCCGAATTGCGGTCTGTTGCGCTCTGCCAATGCCACATTCAACGCTTGCAATACGCCGCTTGCGCCGGTCGCAGGAGCGGTGTCCGAGGCGGCGACGGGACAGACGTATGCGGTGAGATGGGATCG